>Ga0070671_100001984_pt1 | contig 15713 bp, 16 predicted proteins | sample KBSS73metaG_FD_65341 | JGI IMG/M metagenome (GOLD analysis project Ga0070671, IMG submission 65341) | Switchgrass rhizosphere microbial communities from Kellogg Biological Station, Michigan, USA - KBS S7-3 metaG | ecosystem: Host-associated > Plants > Roots > Rhizosphere > Soil ...
CAGCCCGGTAGCTCGTCAGGCTCATAACCTGAAGGTCGCAGGTTCAAATCCTGCCCCCGCAACCATATACAATCATGCCAAACCGCCTCAGGGCGGCTTTTTGCGTTCTCAGCCACGCACATGATCGCCCTGCGCGCGAGGATAAAAAAATGACTATCGTGCCCAGCATGGCGCTGAGCATGGAGATACGGCCGTGGCCTGATTTCCTCGTGATCGCCATCAGCGTCTTGAAACAGGCAAGGACGCCGGATGGCTCACGCTGCAGTGCCCCTGATACAAATGCTGCGGATCGAAATGCGTCAGTTCGCTGGCGCGCGGCATGAAGACATTGGCGCTGTCCGGCGATAGTCCTTCGATGACCATCGCGTTGCGCATGTGCATGTCGATCATGCCCATGGTTTCCACACGCTTGGGCCAATAGTCGACCACCTGATCGAACGCGGCCTTGCGTTGTGGGGCGATGGCGTCCGGGTCTTCCAGGATGCGCGCGCCTACCGGCACTTTTTCGGGCGGATCGTTCACGTCGGGGGCGGGGCCCGTGCGGGCAGGGCCGGCGGGCAGGGCGAAGACCAGCCGATGATGGCTGTCGAACGTCAGGTCTGCCGGCGTTTGCGCTTTGTGGGCATCGAAATTGGTGACGTGTCCCATCGTGCAGGTGAAAACGCGGTTGGGCAGCACGGTGGTGCGGTTTGGTTCGCGGTTCGCTGCGGCATGAGCATTGCCCAGGCCCAGGCTGGCAACTGCCGCCAGCAGCGCCATGGCGCGCAAGATCGTCATCTTTCGAATGCCCCCAACGGTGTCACAGGGGCTCTCTTGCTGCAAATTGTGTCAAGCAGGTGAAACAATGCCCGGCCATGGAGAAAATCCAAGGGGGATTTCATGATGGCATCGGTATGGTCGCGTCCTTGGGGCAAGGGCGCTGCGGTGTGTGCCGTGGCGGGTTTGGCACTGCTTGGCCAACCTGCCGCCGCGCAGGACGGCATGCCCTTTTCCGCGCCATGGATAAGCCAGCCGGACAATGCTGCCGTCTCTGGCCCGGAAGAGAATGGGGCAGATGCGGATCTGTCCGTCGCCCTGCCGTCGGCCCGCCCGCGTCTATCGGCGCTTTCCCTGCCTGATGCCGGGGTCATTCCTGGTGCAGACCGCGCGCGCGCGATCGACTGCATGACCGCCGCGATTGCCTATGAAGCCGGGTACGAACCGCTGGCTGGGCAGGAGGCCGTGGCGCAAGTCATCCTCAATCGCGTGTGCCACCCCCGTTTTCCCAAGACGGTGTGCGGCGTGGTGTTCGACGGGTCCTACCGCCGCACCGGGTGCCAGTTCACGTTCACGTGCGATGGATCGCTTGGCCGCCATCTGCGCCCCGCAGTCATGGATCGCGCGCGCGCGGTGGCGGTTTCGGCGATCGATGGCCTCACGCCCGATCGTGTCGCCGGGGCCACCCATTATCACGCCAACTACGTTAATCCCTATTGGGCATCGTCGGGCATGATCACCGCGCGGATTGGAGCGCATCTGTTCTACCGCATGCCCGGCGATGGCGGCCCGGGTGCGAGTGGCGGCTGCTCAACTCGGTGTCATTGATCTTCAAGCGCAACTCTTACAACGCGTTCAACTATTGAGCGTTGTGCGAAGTGTCGGTTTTCGCCGGGGTCGACGGTAATCCGGCGCTGGCATTTCCGCGAAGCCCTTTGGAGGGATTACAAGGCCGCGATTGGATCGCCGCTGTCGAGCAAACCACATGGAGGCCAGCGCAGCGACTGCGCTGGCCTTTCTCGCTGGGGGGCACAGCGCTCCGTTGGGACTTTGGGTTCTGCCCAAGCTGCGCGGCAGGTAGCAAGATGAAGTGGTCGGAAGCCCAGCGCAGGTGCCTGCCTCAATTCTCGCTTGGTATCGCGTTGCTCCACCTGAGCAAGGCGAGCAGCTCCGATCGATAAGGCCAAAGCAAGAATGCGTTCATGATGACCGTCAAGGTGCCGAAGACATATTCGACGATTCCTGGGTCGAGCACGAAGTTCCAGTAGGCAATCACGGTCGTAAGCGGCACCGTAGCAAGCGAGGCTGGCAGGATGGCGCGATTCATCAGCAGAAGTGCGCCGACGACGACTTCCACGACCTTTATGATCGCAAAAAGGCCGCTGTGGATCAGGGCAAGCGTAAATTCCCGCGCGAGCGGGGTGTGGCCCAGCGGCTGCAGGTCGAAGGGCGAAAAGTACTCCGCGCCCGAAAACAGGAACCACGCTCCGAAAACCAAGCGCGTGGCGGTGTAGAGGATGGATTTGCGCGCGGCGCGGGCACCGTTGTCGTCAATCATGTGTCAGCCCTTTGTTTGCGGGGTATCGCCAACGGAAGGATGCGGTCCAGCCAGCGCCAAGCATGCTCTGGCATAGCAGTGCCACAGACCAGAATGCGGGGTACTCCCAGCCACCGCCAGCGTTGGAGAACAGAAAGCCGTTGTGGATATGCACCAGCATGGTGGCTCCAGCCAGAATCACCGCACCGGTGAGCGCCGCAGCCCTGACCTGCCATCCGATGACGAGAAGAATCCCGATGGTCGCCTCGGCCCCGGTCACGGCGTAGGCGGTGGCGGAGGGAAATCCAAGCGATCGAAAGAACGCCACTGCGACAGGCCACGTGATGACCGTCAGGCGCAGATAAACGTGCGTGAGGAACATCAATCCCATGCTGGTTCGCAGCAGAGCAATGGCGATAGCTTTGGCGTCTCGCATGCTTGGCTCCTTGATGGCGAACGCGGAAAACCGGCCCCGCGTCCCCTCGACGATCAGTTGGTTTCGACGTGCAGCGTTACGCCATAGGTGCGGGGGGCAAGCGGATAGCCGCGTCCGCCGAAGTAGGAGTAGATAACTGCCTTGTCCTCGATGTTGCGGACCCAGCCTGTCAGGCTCCAGCGCGAATCCGCGGTCTGATAGCGCAGGCTTGCCGCAGTCTGCGTGTAGCTCGACTGCTGACCTGCCCTGGAATTGGCCGTATCGGTGAAATACGCACTCGACAGGACGGTTTCGACGCGCGGCGTCAATTCACCCGCGCTGCCAAGGCCGAAGCGGTGCTGGTATGCAGCGTTGACGGTAATCTCCGGCGAGTTGCGCAGGCGATTGCCGGAATAGTCAAACCCGCCAACAGCGGAAAGGTCAAACCGGACAAAGCGCGTGCCCAGCAGCGCCAGCGATGCTTCAAGCCGGTCAATAGGGCTGGGCGCAGCAACGATTTCAACTTCGCCACCATATATCCGTGCCTTTTGCGAATTGACCGTGTAGAATGCCAGATATCCGGGCGAAACACTGCTCAGTAGTTCTTGAAAGCCACGGTAGTCATAGTAGAAACCTTCGGCATTCACTTGCAGAGCATTATCGAGGAAGCGGTTCTTGATGCCAATCTGATATGCGGTGATGCGCTCCGGCCCGTAGGTCGAAGGGATGCCCGATCCTGCAGGCGTCTGGTTGACACCGCCGGATTTGAAGCCGGTGCTGACTGACGCATAGATGAGCGAAGACTTTCCCAGATCGGCTTCTGCACCGGCTTTCCAGGTCAGGCCAGAATGCGATTCCTGGCCGCCAATGCCCACGACCGCAGGCGGAAACAGGAAGAAATTGGTGGCGCTGCCGACAGCGGACTTGTCCTCGTCGGTAAAGCGAAGACCACCGGTAAGGCGCACGGCATCACCCAATGGCACCGTCACTTGCGCAAAGGCTGCGCGCGAATTGGCGCGGTAACGGTCGAGCACTTCCGAAACGCCAAGCAAGGTGTTTGACAGGAACGTTCGGTCAATCCGGTTGCGCAGTTTTTCATGCGAGTAATAGGCACCGACCACCCATTGCACCGGAGACGACGGCGTGGAGTTCAGCCGTACTTCGCCGGTGAACAGCTGGTTCGTATTGCTGGGCTTATAGCCGAAATCGCCAAAGAAAACGCGCGCGTCACCTGTGGTTGTCAGGCTGGCAAAGTCCACCTTGCGCCACGAACCGATCGCGGTGAGGACGCCCCAATCGAAATCATGGACTAACTGGCCACTGAACGCGAGGTTCTTGACTGAACGAAAATCATTGGCGACTGGCGTTTCATTGCCCGCGTAAGCATCCCATCCGGTGGTATTGCATCCCACCACTGCAAAGGTGGCAAGGCAAGGCGACGAACCGCCCGCACCACGGCCTGACTGACGGGAATATTCGCCTGAGAGGAGCAATCTGGTGCCATTCTGGGCGTCGAACAACAACCGCGCCCGCCCGGCATAGATATCGGCGTCGTTGTGGCCGTCATCCAAATAACCACCGTGGTTCTGCGTTGCGCCGCTGATACGCAGGGCCACGTTTTGGCCCAGCGGAATGTTAAGCATCGCCTCGGTTGCGATCAGGCCGAAGTTTCCGGTCTGGACCTGACCCATCGCGGCGAATTCGCCCAGCCGCGGTTTGTTGGTGATGAGGTTGATCGAACCCGCATTCGTGTTGCGACCGTAAAGGGTTCCCTGTGGACCACGCAATGCCTCGATCCGCGCGAGGTCGAAGAACACCGGCATCAACCCTGTTGCATGGGCGATATAGACGTCATCCACGTTGTAGGCGATTGCCGCGTCTGCGCCGGGCTGAAGATTGAATGTGCCGACACCGCGAATGGTTGCTAGCACATCGCCCACTGGCTGGAGTTGCACGCCCGGCAGCGAGCCTTGCAAGGCGGCAGGGTCGGAAATGCCGCGTGTGGCCAAGTCTTTACCTGTTAGCACCGCAACCGATACGGGCGTGCGCTGCAGGTTGCCCTCGACACGTTGGGCGGTGACGACGATATCGCCAAGCCCGTTCTCCAGGCCAGCGTCCTGCGCGAGGGCGGGAAGCGCCAGCGCCGTCGACGCGAGAAATCCGCACGCAAATTTCGAAACCGCCCACACGTGATGCGTAGATAGGCTCGGCATCCTCTTGTCCCCCATGTTTCATTATTGTGCGGCTGATGTTACTTACTGGTAACTCTCATTGTCAACCGCAAACTTCCCTGTTAGTGAAGCGACATGGCATCAGGCATGAAAATCAGTCCCAAGGATGCTCCGCGCGATCGGATTTTGAAGGCTGCCGGCATGCTGTTCTATGAGCGCGGCATTCACACGGTAAGCGTCGACGAGATTGCGGCAGCGGCGGGTTCCAACAAGATGACGCTCTATCGACATTTCGGATCGAAGGACGGGCTCGTCGTTGAATGGCTACTGGCGACGTCGGAATCCGCGCAAGCAAAATGGCGCGATGTTGAGACGAGCAATCAGATGGATGCCCTTGCGCGGCTCCATGGCTTGGTTGATATGATGGTATCGCAGATCACTGCGTGGATGCGGGGATGCCCGTTCGGCAATAGCATGGCGGAACTGTCCGATCCGACACACCCCGCGCATGAAGTGATCCGGGCGTACTTCACCTATCAGCGCGATTGGCTTGAGCGGGCATGCCGCGATGCCGGACTGCGCACGCCGCAGGAAACGGCTGACGCGTTATTCTACATCGTGCGCGGAACTTCGGCCGGGCTGGCGCTCGACGATCAGGCCCAATTTGCCGAACGTGAGCGGCGGGCACTTTCCTCCGTCATCGATTCAGCAAGGCGTGGACCCGCCGATCTATCGGATGTCGCCTGACGCTCACTGAAGGCTGGTTGGCTTCAGCAATTTTGTCCTGTCTGGTGGTCATGCCGCTCAAGCGGAGTGCCGGCGCTCGCACCTGGGTTCTTCTTTAACCTGCAGGCGGGTGTTGCGCTGTCCGCTTTCCGGCGGATGCTGACCGATTCTTTCGTTTTGGCGAAGGCCAAACTTCCGCAGTCATATGCTCGGATACGAAGCAAACCACAATGTAGTGCGATTGACTCGCAATAGCATGAATTGTAGGAGGCCCGCCGTGATAAGGGGGCTCCAACAATGCAAAAATTCGTTCTGCCGCTTTTGTTTGCAACCATGGAGACTTGCCCCGCAGCCTTCGCAGCCCAATCTCCTGAGGCCGAGGATGCGCATGCTGACGCGATCGTCGTCACCGGTCTTCGGGCCGATGACGGGCAGAACAGGGTTGGCGAGAGTGGGGCGCTCGGCACGAAAGCCTTGTTGGACACGCCCTATTCGGTGACCGTCATCGATGCAGAAGACATCGCGCGCCGGCAGGCCAACAGCATCGGCCAGATTTTTGCCAACGATCCGTCGGTTTTTTCCTCCGCGCCGTCTGGCTCCACCAATTGGTGGGGCACCCAGATCAGGGGCCTGGGGGTGCGCAACTATTATATCGATGATGTCCCGTTGCTGCTTTACTGGGGCGGCGATTTCCCGCTCGAACCGATCGAAAGCGTCACCGCGCTCAAGGGGCTGACGGGCTTCATGTACGGTTTCGGTGCGCCGGGCGGTGTGATCAGTTACCGCACCAAGCGGCCGACGGCGACCCCGATGCTGACGACGCAAATCGGCTATCGTACCAACAGCGTCTTCTATGCCCGCGCGGACGCCGGCGGGCCACTCACGAGCGATGGCCGGCTTGGCTATCGTGTCAATCTGGCGGGCGAAAAGGGGACGGCCTACAACCAGGCCGGGGTCAACCGCCTGGTAGGGTCATTGGCGCTCGAATATGCGTTCAGTCCCCAGCTCAAATGGCACGCGACCGCCACCTATGAAGACAGCGATCTCCAGCACGAACCGTTCCAGTTCTATTGGGCAAACTATGTCGGGAGCACCTTGCCCCGCCCGACTTATGATTACGGCAATCTCAATATCGCCAACAGCTATTACAAGGCGCGTACATTCGCCACTGCCACCGGGCTGGATTGGACCTTTGCAGATGGCTGGTCCGCTCGTCTGACCTATGGCTACACCAGCAAGTTTCATCGCTCGAACAAGATGTTCGTCTACATGAGCAACCAGGCCGGTGACTATGCGGGCTATGCCTATAATTTCGCCGAGCTGGACAAGAATCATTTCGTCCAGGCCATGGTGCAGGGCGATGTCGTCATCGGTCAACTCCGGCATGAAATCGTGGCCGGCGCATCCTTCCAGCGCATGGACAGCGCCTTTGGCTATAACGACAAGGATTATTATTGGGGGAACGACTTCAACGGCAATATCTATCGTGATCAGCCATTTCGGGTGACGCGCGCCATCAGCTTCGGCACCGATGGCTCGCCGGCACGCGAGCGGCAAAAGGCCCTGTTCCTGAGTGACTCGATCCATCTTGGCAAGCAGTTCCAGGCCATCGTCGGTGCGCGTTACACGCTGTACCGGCTGTCGGACCTCGATGGGAATCCGTCGGTCGACTCCGGCTATCGAACATCGGCGGTGACGCCCACGCTCGCCCTGATCTACAAGCCAGCGCCCTATGCCTCGATCTACGGCAGCTATGTCGAGGCGATGGAGCCAGGCAGCCGCGTCGGAGGCGAATATGCCAATGCCGGCGAGGTGCTGAAGGTAACGCTCAGCCGCCAATATGAGATCGGTGCCAAGTACCAGCATCAGCGGTTGAGCCTGACCCTGGCCGGCTTCCGGATCGAACGCGCCAATACCATCGACCGGATCGTCGATGGTGCGCGCCGCCTGACGCAGGACGGCCTGACGCTCTACAAGGGCGTGGAGGCGATTGCGACCTATGGGCTCAGCGATGATCTGAAACTGGGAGCAGGGGTAATCCATCTCGACCCGAGCATTCGCAATGTGTCGGCCGGTAACGAGGATCTGCTTGGCAATGTGCCTGAGGGAGCAGCCAAATGGCAATTCACCGGCAATGCCGAATATGCCGTCCCTGCCATTCCCGGCATGAGCATCCATGGCAACGTTCGCCATACCGGCAAGGCGCCGACCAGCGACAGCAACAACTTGTATGTTCCGGCCTATACCACGGCCAATGCAGGCTTCCAGTTCGACACGTTGGTGGGTGGACGCAAGGTTACCTTCACCGGCAATGTGAACAATCTGTTCAATGCGAAATACTGGACCCAGACCAACATCGGCGAGGGCATCAACGCTGCCATGAGCGTTCGCCTCGCGTGGTGACCACTGGCACTGCCCCGCCGATGGCCTGCCCCAAAAGCCTTGAACTCGCGTAATGACCCTTCGCCTCTGGGGCCGGATGCGGCTGTGCCCCGTTGACACGCGACGTCATTTCACAATACTTAAGTAAGTGCTACAGTATGATTCGCATCCACTGGACAAGGCTTTTCACGCGCTTTCCGATCATGGCCGCCGCGCCATGATCGAGCGACTGAGCCGCGGCCCCGCATCGGTCAGCGAGTTGGCCGCGCCACTGCCGATGACCCTGTCTGCGGTCGTCCAGCACCTCAAGGTTCTGGAGGAAGCGGGTCTCGTCAAAAGCGAGAAGGTCGGGCGCGTGCGCACCTGCACGCTCCAGGCCGAGGCGATGATGCAGGCGGAGCGCTGGATCGCCGAACACAAGCGGTTCTGGGAACAGCAGTACGATCGCCTCGACGCCTACCTTGCACAAGCCCCTACGCATGGAGACACGCCATGACCGTGATCAATGCCACGTTTGTCATCGAACGACATCTCAAGGTGCCGACCGCGCGGGTTTTCGCCGCCTTTGCCAGCCTTGAATCGAAAAGCGCATGGTTCAAGACTCCCTCCGACGCCGAGGTTCTCAACCGGGATTTCGATTTCCGCGTCGGCGGGAAGGAGCGGTTTCGTGCCCGCTGGCCCAGCGGTCTCATCACAGACTTTCAGGCGACTTATCACGACATCGTCGAAAACGAGCGGATCGTGCTCGTCTATGACCTGTTCCACGCAGATGACAAATTGTCCGTCTCGTTGCAGACCATCGAATTGCGCGCCGAGGGCGATGGCACCCATTTGCTGCACACCGAGCAGGGCAGCTACTTTTCAGGCGGCATCGAAGCGGTGCAGGGCCGCGAGCACGGCACCACCTGGCATGTCGACAATCTGGTCGCGATCCTTGAAGACCGTGAACCGAGGGCCTTCTCATGATGCTGGAACTGTTCGCTCATCCGTTCTCGTCCTATTGCCAGAAGGCGCTCATCGCCTTTTATGAGAACGACATCCCTTTCACGATGCGCATGATGGAGGAGAAGGGCGTCGCGCAGGAGTTGGCTTCGCTGTGGCCGATCAAGAAGTTTCCGATCCTGCGTGATGGCGGCCGGGTGATACTTGAGGCGACGACCATCATCGAACATCTCCAAGTCAGGTATCAGGGGCCGGTGGAACTGATCCCCGATGATCCCGAACTGGCGGTTGAGGTGCGGATGCTCGACCGGTTGTTCGACAACTACGTGATGACGCCGCAAGGCAAATGCGTGTTCGATGCGCTGCGCCCTGCCGAGGACCGGGATCTCCATGGCGTGATCGATGCGCGCGCGATGCTGGACACCAGCTATGCCTGGCTGGACCAGCGTATGCAGGGCCGGACCTGGGCTGTGGGCGACAGCTTCACGCTGGCCGACTGCGCCGCCGCGCCTGCGCTGTTTTATGCAGACTGGACGCATCCCATCCCCGAGCATTTCGATCACCTCAAGGCCTATCGCGCGCGCCTGCTGCAACGCCCGTCGTTCGCCCGTGCGGTGGATGAGGCGCGGCAGTTCCGCCACTACTTTCCCTTGGGCGCGCCAGAGCGGGATTAGGCTCTTCGCCCAACCGGTGAGGCAGCGATCGCGAAGCCGGTTCGCCTTGATCGCTGCGAAACGGAAGGCGTCCCGTTATTTGAGGACCCCGTCCATTCCGCCTGGCGCAGACGCACCCTGAACCGGTCGCCAGAGAGGTGCGGGAGCATCTGACAGTGGGCGAGGAGGTTTCCCAATCACCCCCTTGCTAGGAGGCAGGCATAGAGCATGGCTGACCATCTTCACGTCATTACCGGTGGTCCCGGATCGGGAAAAACGAGCCTGATTGACGCTCTGTCCGCCGAGGGCATCCGTCACATGCCGGAAGCTGGCCGGGCGATCATTCAAGACCAAGTGGATATTGGCGGCAGCGCTCTGCCATGGGACGATCGTGACGCGTTCGCGACGTTGATGCTGGCATGGGAGATGCGGTCTTACCGTGAGGCCGTGGGCGCGCCTGGCCCCATCGTCTTTGATCGGGGCATCCCCGACGTGATCGGTTATCTCAGGCTATGCGGATTGCCCGTGCCCGCCACGGCGCTGCGGGCGGCCAAGCAGCGGCGCTATGCGGGCAGGGTTTTCATCGCGCCGCCTTGGCCGGCAATCTTCGAGCAGGACGCCGAGCGCAAACAGACGCTGGCGGAAGCCGAAGCTACCTTCCATGCCATGGTCGATGCCTATTCCGACTTGGGCTACGAGCTTGTTACGCTCCCGCTCACGTCAGTTGCGGAACGGGCAAGGTTCGTTCGCGGGCAGATTGCCTAGCTTTCTCGATCCCAGCGAGAAAGCCCCGGCTGTTTTGATCGTCGTTCGTTTTTCGAGAACGACATCAAACAGGCATCAGACGATATTCTGGGCTGCCATCAGTTTTCTGAACGCTGTTAAGGCAACAACAGGTCAGCAATCCTGCTGATGGCCAGACAGCCTCCTGTCTGCCGGACTCGTAATCATCTGATTTTTATGAATACTCTCGCTTGGCATGCAAGTTGCTGGATGACCTCCATGTTCGGAATACGGCCGCTGCCGTTCCCCGTCCGGTCTTACCAACCATCCGGAGACTTTCATGCCTTATCGTCGCTTTCGCCTGGCGCTTACTGCTTTTGCCGCTTTGGTTTCACCAAGGCTGGCACATGCTGTCGATCTGGATGCGGGCGACTACGATCCGGCCAAGCCCGGCACCACCCTGGCTCTCGTCTACCTCCAGCATGCGGAACGAAACGAGCAGGACGTGAATGGCGATAAGGTGCCGGGCGACAACGAGCTTAACACCGATGTCGCGATCGTCAGGCTGGTGCACTACGTCGATATCGCTGGCCTCACCGTCGCGCCGCAGGTGCTGGTGCCCGTGGTCGCCCAGCGCGGTCTTGACGATCGCGCATCGCTTGGCCGTAACACCGGCGTGGGTGACATCATCCTGGCGGCGCCAGTGTGGCTGGTGAACCGCCCCAAGTCGAACACCTACTTTGGCGTCACGCCCTACCTTTATCTTCCTACCGGCGGGTACCGCGCCGATCGGGCGCTGAATGCTGGGGAGGATCGCTGGAAGCTCAACCTGCAGGCGGCCGGAACAGTTCGCATCATGCCCAAGCTCGCGTGGGACGCGGGCGCGGACATCACCATCTACGGCAAGACGGGCCAGTCCTATGCGGGTGGGCGCATGACGCAGAAAGTCGGCTATCAGGTCCAGTCGTCGCTGCGCTATTTCATCAGAGACCGCTTTGATCTTCGCGGCGGCATCTCCCATGCCGAGGGCGGTGACTACAGCCAAAATGCGCTGGTCACGCGCGGGTTTACCCAAACCAAGTTCTGGGTCGGCACCGCCGTGAAGCCCAGCGCCAGCACGCAAGTCATCGTGACGCTCGGCCGCGACCTCGACGTGCGCAACGGCTTCAAGGAAGCAGGGCGCGTCAACGTTCGCCTGCTCAAGGCCTTTTGAGACCTTACGCTGCTGATCTGCTGCTTCTGTAGCAACACCCTGCCAGCAACGGCCCGCCGCGAAACTCCAATGACCGCCGCCCGTGCACGCAGTGGCGCAGGTTGGCGCAGATGGCACGCCGCTTGCTGAGAGACGGACTGCAGCGCGGCCTTACGCTCGCGCACCGGAGAATCGGTCGATGACGAACACGACAGCCCTTCTGCCCGCGCCGCTTCGCGATGCATTGCGGACCGCAGAGTCGCTTGCCGAGCTGTTCGAACAGTCCGCCGTCGCGCGCGACCGGCTCGGCGGTACGCCCAAGGCCGAGCGCGACCTTTTGCGCGAAAGCGGCCTGCTGTCGCTTACCATACCGCAGGCGTATGGCGGCACCGGCGCCGATTGGCCGACGATGATGCTGACCGTGCGAACCATCGCGCGGGCCGATAGTTCGCTCGCGCACGTCTATGCCTTTCACCACCTGATGCTGGCGACGGTGCGCCTGTTCGGATCGGCGCCGCAATGGGAAAACGCCTATCGCACCACCGCCCGGCAAGGGCTGTTTTGGGGCAACGCGCTGAACCCGCTGGACACGCGCACGGTGTGCACGCCGGGCGAGGGCGCTCGTACCTTCACCGGCGACAAGAGCTTCTGCTCGGGCGCGCTCGATTCCGACATGCTGATCGTGTCCGCCAGGCAGCATGGGCAACAGCGCCTTATCATCGCTGCAATCCCATCGGATCGCCAAGGCATCACGATACTCGATGACTGGGACAACATCGGGCAGCGCCAGACCGACAGCGGCAGCGTGCGGTTTGATCGCGTCCGGGTCGAGGAAAGTGAAATCCTGCTGACGCCTGGCCCGCTCGGCTCCGTCTTTGCAACGCTGCGGCCGCTGATCGCGCAACTGATCCTCTCCAACATCTATCTCGGCATCGCCGAAGGCGCGTTCCGTGCAACAAAGGCGTACACCTGTACGCAGGCGCGGCGATGGTTGACCTCTCTAGCGGCGGAGCAATCGCAGGATCCCTATGCGCTGGAGCGCAGCGGCGAGTTCTGGCTGGCGCTGGAAAGCGCGCGGCTGCTCAATGATCGCGCCGCCGCCCTGCTGGGCGACGCCTGGGCTGAGGATGAAGCCCTGTCGCACGAGTTGCGCGGCGAAACCGCCATCGCCATCGCCACGGCCAAGGTGGCGGCGATCAAGGGCGGCATGGATATCACCACCCGCATGTTCGACGTGATGGGGGCCCGCTCCACAACCGGCAGGTTCGGGTATGACCGCTACTGGCGCAACCTGCGCACGCACACCTCGCATGACCCGGTCGACTACAAATTGCGCGAACTGGGCGACTGGGCGCTCAACGACGTGGCGCCGCTGCCCACGTTCTATTCGTGAGCGCTGCTGGCGAGGCAACACCCGATCAGCACGCGCTGGCCTTGCCCCAGCATGGCGCCATGGAAGATGCCTCTAAGCTTCTGATTTTACACAGATCACCTTCTGGCACGCTTCCTGCGATGCCGTACGAAGAAATGAGAACCAGATGACCGAGCCATTGCGTATCACCGCTATTTCCGGCGCCTTGCAGCAGCCCTCACGCACCGAGGCGTTGCTCGACGCGATCGTGGGCGAACTGGCAGTTGCGCTGCCGATCGTCGCGCATTTCGTGAAGCTGAGCGAGATTGGTGCCGAGGTCGGCGCCACGCTCCATCGCGGTGCGTTGACCCCGCGCGTCTTCGCCGACATCCAGGCCATCGAGACCGCCGATGTCCTGGTGGTGGCAACACCCGTCTACCGCGCATCCTATACCGGCTTGCTCAAGCACCTGTTTGACTTCGTGGGGCATGAATCGCTCGTCGGCCGGCCGGTGCTGCTGGCTGCGACGGGCGGCAGCGAACGGCACGGCCTGATGATCGAGCATCAGCTGCGGCCGCTGTTCGGCTTCTTCCAGGCGCTCGTCCTGCCCCTCGGCATCTACGCCACCGAAGCGGATTTCGACGACTATCGGCTCGCCAGCAAGGCCATCGCCGATCGCATCACGCTCGCCGTCGATCAGGCACTGCCGTGGCTGATCCGCCCGGACGCGCGCCGCCTGCCCGCCTTGCGCCAACCTTTCATCGCCCAACTCTGAACACCTTTTCGAGGACGTCATCATGACCGAAGCATCGAAGAACCCGATCCAGTTCGCCTACTGGGTGCCCAACGTCAGCGGCGGGCTGGTCGTCAGCAAGATCGAGCAGCGCACCAGCTGGGACATCGACTACAACCGCAAGCTGGCGCAGATCGCCGAGGCCAACGGCTTCGACTACGCGCTTTCGCAAATCCGCTTCACCGCCGGCTATGGCGCGGAATTCCAGCATGAGCCGGTCGCCTTCACCCATGCCCTGCTCGCCGCAACGACGAAGCTGAAGGTGATCGCCGCGATCCTGCCCGGACCGTGGAACCCGGCGGTCACTGCCAAGCAGCTGGCGACGATCGACCAGCTGACCGGCGGCCGCGTTGCGATCAACATCGTCAGTGGCTGGTTCAAGGGCGAGTTCACCGCCATCGGCGAGCACTGGCTGGAGCACGACGAGCGCTATCGCCGCTCCGAGGAGTTCATCCGCGCGCTCAAGGGAATCTGGACGACGGACAACTTTAGCTTCCGCGGCGATTTCTACCGCTTCACCGACTATACGCTGCGGCCCAAGCCGCTGCAGCAACCCCATCCCGAAATCTTCCAGGGCGGCAGCTCGCGCGCGGCGCGCGACATGGCGGCCCGCGTGTCCGACTGGTATTTCACCAACGGCGGCAGCGTCGACGCCGTCCGTGCCCAGATCGAAGACTTGCGCGCCAAGGCGGCCGCCGAAGGCCGCACCGTCAAGGTCGGCGTCAATGCCTTCATCATCGCCCGAGACACCGAGGAGGAGGCGCGCGCCGTTCTGGACGACATTATCGCCCAGGCCGATCCCGAAGCGGTCAACGCCTTCGGCGATGCCGCCAAGCAGGCCGGTCGCTCCTCTCCCGAAGGCGAGGGCAACTGGGCGAAATCGACCTTCGAGGATCTGGTCCAGTATAACGACGGCTTCAAGACCAACCTCATCGGCACGCCCCAGCAGATTGCCGAGCGCATCGTTGCGTTGAAGGCGGTCGGCGTCGACCTGGTGCTGTCCGCCTTCCTCCACTTCCAGGAGGAGGTCGAGTACTTCGGCCAGAACGTGCTGCCGCTGGTCCGCGCGCTGGAAGACGCCCGCGCGCTGGAAACCGCCTGATCATGACCTCGCAGCCAATGGGCGCGCCGCACATCCATGCACCCCAACAGCAAGGCCCGTCCTCTGCGGCAATCGCGCTGCACGATATCTCGCTGTCCTTTGGCGGGCTGGACGTGCTGCGCGACGTCAGCCTGAACGTGCGGCACGGTGAGATCGTCGGGCTGATCGGCCCGAACGGTGCGGGAAAGAGCTCGCTGCTGAACGTCATGAGCGGGTTCTATCGCGCGGATCGCGGCGGCGTGTCGATCGACGGCACCCGGCTCGATCGGCCGCGGCCGCAGCGCGTGGCGCAAGCCGGTGTCGTGCGCACGTTCCAGAACCTCGGCCTGTTCGGCGGGATGAGCGTGCTCGACAACGTCCTCACTGGCCGCGCGCTGCTCGGCAAGGTGGCCTGGCCGCGTTACCTGCTGCGCACCCGCGCCGCCCGCAACGAGGATCACCGCAACCGCGCGCTCGCGCTCGATGCGCTGGCCTCGCTCGATTTGCAGGATCACGCCGATACGCTCGTGTCTGCCTTGCCCTATGGCGCGCAAAAGCGGGTCGAGCTGGCCCGGGCACTGGCGATGAACCCCCGTACGTTGCTGCTGGACGAGCCACTGGCGGGGATGAACGCGGACGAGAAGCAGGAGATGGTCGCCGCGATCCGCGCCGCGCGCGATATTCGCGGTGCCACCGTGGTGCTGATCGAACACGATATCGGCGTGGTTCTGAGCCTGGCCGACCGCCTCGTGGTGCTCGATCGCGGGCGCGTGATCGCGATTGGGGCACCCGCGACCGTCGCGGCCGATAGCGCGGTGATCGCCGCCTATCTCGGCACGCGGCACTAGGGGCGCGCGGGATGCAGTTCTTTCTCGAAGTGCTGGTCGCGGGCGCGCTGTCGGGCGTGATGTACGCGCTCGTCGCCATCGGTTTCGTGCTGATCTATCGCGCATCGGGCGTGTTCAATTTCGCGCAAGGGTCGATGATCCTG
>Ga0070671_100001995_pt1 | contig 15662 bp, 13 predicted proteins | sample KBSS73metaG_FD_65341 | JGI IMG/M metagenome (GOLD analysis project Ga0070671, IMG submission 65341) | Switchgrass rhizosphere microbial communities from Kellogg Biological Station, Michigan, USA - KBS S7-3 metaG | ecosystem: Host-associated > Plants > Roots > Rhizosphere > Soil ...
CGCAAGGCAGCGTGGAAGGTGCGCGAAGGCGCGGTCGTGGAACGCTACTCGACGATGTTTGATGATACTGCAGATGTCCCATACGGGTTAGGCTGCGGCGGAGTGGTGGACCTCCTGCTTGAGCCGGTCGAGACACCGGAATGCGCTGCGTTGTTGAGCGCAATGGAACGCGCGCTTGTCGGGGAGCAGTCGGTGGTGGTCACGTGGTTTCCGGGTGAGGGAAAGCCGCTGCGGCGGGTGGTGCTTGGTTCCGGCGGCGATTTAGTGTTTGCCAGTGAAGGATTAGGAGAGAAGAAGCTTGCGTGCGCACATGGCCTTCGACCTGGAGAGGAGTATGAGGGCCGATTTGTGGAGGAGATGCGCGCGCCACAACGGCTGTTCGTACTGGGAGCTGGGGATGACGCGCGGCCATTGGTAGCGATGGCGTTGATGCTGGGCTGGTCCGTCACCGTTGCCGATGGGCGAGCTCATCTGGTACGCGCGGAGCGGTTCGCTGCAGGAATAGATCGTGTGGTGGGGCTGGACCAGAGTGGAGTCTTAGCGCTGAGAATCTGTGCGGACGATGCCGTGGTGGTAATGACGCATAGCTATGAGCAGGATCGTGAGATGCTAACCGCGCTGCTTCCGATTCAGCCTCGCTACCTTGGGCTGTTGGGTGCTCGCCACAGAAGTTCGCTGCTGGTAAGCGAGGCGGCAGCGATGGCAGGTTTATCGGTGGAAGAGTGCTGCGAGAGAATCTGGGCTCCTGTGGGGCTTGATCTGGGAGGTGACGGGCCGGAGGCGATCGCGCTGGCTGTGATCGCCGAGGCCCAGGCGGCATGCATGGGCAAGCTCGGCGTTTCACGGCGTCTCACAGCAGCGGACGTCGCGAAACATGTGAGTGAAGGCGGAGCGTCGCGCTATCTGCAGACCCAGTGCGCTGCGGATGTTGCACAGTGAAATCGGTAGCGGCCCTGGTGCTGGCGGCAGGAGCTTCGCGCCGGTTGGGCGAATTGAAACAGCTTGCTCGGCTCAATGAAGAGACGTTGGTGGAACGTGCGGCCCGCATATGCAGCGATGCAGAATGCAGCCCGGTTGTCATCGTGCTGGGGGCATCGGCAGATGAGGTGCGCGAGCGTTGTTCGTTTGGTGATGCCGTGGTAGTGACAAATAGTGAGTGGGTGGAGGGGATGGGATCTTCGGTGCGCTTGGGAGTGCGGGCTATGCCGCCGAACGTGAATGGATGCGTGATCACGACGTGCGATCAGCCCGCAGTCACGGCAGAGCACCTGCGCGCGCTGATGGCGTCTGATGAGGTGATGGCTTCGGCGTATGCGGGACGTCACGGGGTTCCTGCTTATTTTCCGCGTGAGATGTTTGCGGAGTTGATGCACCTGCGTGGAGACGCAGGTGCAAGAGAGTTATTGAGAGACGCGAAGTCGCTTGAACTGCCGAATGGGGAACTGGATGTTGATACGCCGGCGGATCTGAAACGGGTGCAGGAGTTATTTGGCCGCCATCTGACATGACAGAACAGTGCGACGGCCCAAACACTATGAAGAGCGTTTTCGTACAAGAGATGCTCTGAGAGATTTCTTGCGAGCAGCGGAGGGGCGGCTCTTTGGCGGGCGGCCCACAGACTTGCTTTTCCCTTTCCCTTTCCCTTTGCCCGGCGAAGATTTAGCGGGTTTGACAGCGTTGATGAACTGCGGCGCGATAGGAGAGCCGAGGCCAGTGCATGGGTCCCATCCTGTTCCGGCGGAGAAGTTGCCGTTGTTGCCCTGCGTGATGTCGCGGAAGGCAGTCTTGGCTTTAGCGGCGTAGAGGATCGGATTAATGAAGCCGGCTGAACGCCCGTTTTGCTGGTTCGCTAATGCAAGCAGCCCTGCGTACAGCGGAGCCACGGCGCTGGTTCCTCCGATGACCATGTTCGATCCGTCGACGCGGATCATGTAACCAGTAGCGGGATCGGCGTCCCCTGCGACGTCGGGAACGCCGCGACCTCCTGCGGCATTGGTGGGCTTTGGCACGCCTGCTCCTGCTTGCCAGGTTGGAAGTGCAAAGACGTTGCTTACTCCGCCACCCGTGGCTCCACCGCGCGGCTGCGCGTTCCATACAGTCTCCGAGGTAATGCTTGAGCCAGAGCCCTGCAAGTTCGTCCCGCCGCACGCAAGAACCTGCGGGCTGGATGCTGGAAAGTCGACGTGGTTCTGGCCATCCGTCTCTCCATCTGAAGAGCCGTTATCGCCCGAGGCGACGGTGATGCTAACTCCCAGGGCAGCGGCAGACTGGCATGCAGCGTCGAGCGCACTCATGGCCTGGGCGGTCCAGTTAGCCTCGGCGGCTCCCCAGGAGATAGAGATGACGCTTGGGTTGTAGGTGGAGTCATGGATTGCGGTGGCGATGGCGTCGATAAAACCCTGATCAGTGTTGGGCGCGAAGTAGACGATGATTCGCGCACCCGGGGCGACCGCGGCTGCAACCTCGATGTCGAGCATGACCTCTCCATCGGCGCTGTTTGCGTTGGTGGGAGAGTTTTTCCCACCCGAGACGGAGACTGCGACTACCTTGGGGTTCTTCTGCCCAAGAGACTTGAAGAAGGCCGTTATGTCGGCTTGGCGAAAGCCTCCACCGAGTTCGATCAGTCCGATCGTTTGATTCGGTGCGGTGGCTCCGGATGGAAATCCATAGAGTTGACCGACCTGAACCGGAGTGAAAGAGACGTTCGCGCCTGCATGGGGACGGGCGAATCCCCCCGCCTGCGCAAGACTGGCTGCGCTCACGGGGCCTTCACCCGCGACGCGAAAGTGGGGCTGGGCCTGGGGACGGTTGTCGAGACCGAGGACGGCGACTACATAATCGACAAGTTCGTCTGGCAGCGTGATGCTTCCTTCGCGAACCCGATACGTGGCGCCATCGATCGTCTTCTGCACCAGCGCGACGCCAAAGGCTCGTTGCATGTTCGCGACCGAGCCGGTGAGTTTGATGGTGCGGCGGCCGGGCGCTGGCGTCCCAGGTTGCACTGCGAGCGAGAACTCCTTGGCGAAAGCCCGGACGGCCTTGACGGCAGTGGGATCGGCCGCGTGGCTGGCGCGGAACTGCGCTCGCGTGAGCCGCTGCTTGCCGGAGGCGTGGTTCGCCTTGAGCGGTTGTTTCCGCCGCACAATGACAGAGACCGTTAGTTTTTGGGCGAGGGGCGATGGCTTTTCGGACACAGACGGTGCGGCAGCGGCCTTTTGGCTTCCAGGGAGGACGGTGCGGCTCTGTAGCGAGAAGCGAGCGATTGGCTTTTTAGGCGCCATAAGAATTCCTCCGGTTCAGTACTCAGTAATCGGGGCCGGGATGCGCTCGTGCATTCGATGATGCGAGCATCATAGTATGCCTGTTGTACTGAGGAAAAAAGTGGACACTCGATAAGCCGCCGATCCTCGCATGGCCAGGCATACTTTGATGAGGTAGACTCCATTTTCAGGATTGGAAATATGTTTTTGACTGTGAGATTCGTGAGGCCCAGTTGATGGAACGGATCGATGCGCACCATCATGTCTGGCGATACACGCCTGAGGAGTATGGGTGGATCAATGATGCGATGCATATATTGCGACGGGATTTTTTGCCCGAGAACCTCACCGCAGAGATGCGAGCGGCTGGAGTGCGTGGCGCGGTGGCTGTACAGGCTCGTCAAACCATGGAAGAAACACGCTGGCTGCTGGATTTGGCGGACGGATGCGAGGCGATTCGAGGCGTCGTCGGCTGGGCGCCGATTTCAAGTACGAAGGAGTTCGCCGTAGCGATGGAGGAGTTGGCTGGAAGAACGAAGCTGAAGGGGCTTCGGCATATCGTTCAGGGTGAGCCGGATGACTTTCTTCTGCGTGAGGACTTCAATCGAGGGATTCGTGCAATGGGTGGCAGCGGGCTTGTGTACGACTTGCTGGTTTACGAGCGACAGTTGCCGCAGGCGATCGAGTTTGTTGACCGGCATCCTGAGCAGGAGTTTGTGCTGGATCACATCGCGAAGCCGCTGATTCGCGAAGGTGTGATGGAGCCGTGGGCTTCGCTAATCCGTGATTTTGCGAAGAGACAGAACGTCTGGTGCAAGGTCTCGGGGATGGTGACGGAGGCCGACTGGGCGACGTGGACGGCGAAGTCTCTGCAGCCTTACCTGGATGTTGTCGCGGAGGCCTTCGGCCCGCGGAGGCTTATGGTGGGTTCGGATTGGCCTGTTTGCTTGGTTGCCTGCGGTTATCGGCAGTGGTTCGATGTCCTGGATGAGTACTTTTCCGGGTTCAGTAAGAGTGAACGTGAGGCCGTGTTCGGCCTTACGACGAAGCAGGTTTACAGGCTGGAGTAGGGAGCGGCGATGAAGGCATTTCGTATGGACGGTCCGGGGAGTGCTGCGGTCGTCGATATACCGGAGGCGGCTCTCCAGCAGGGCGAGGCTTTGCTGAGGGTGAAGATGGTGGGACTCTGCGGTACCGATTTGAATACGTTTCGTGGACGGAACCCGATGGTGGAGTTTCCGAGGATTCCGGGTCACGAAGTTGCTGCGGAAGTCGTAGAAGGTGGCGGTGACCTGCACACAGGGACGCTAGTGACGGTGCTTCCTTATACGAGCTGCGGGTTGTGTGCGTCGTGCAGACGCGGGCGCTGCAATGCCTGCAAGTCCAACCAGACGATGGGTGTGCAACGCGATGGGGCGATGATGGAGTACATTCGGGTTCCGCGAGAGAAGCTGTATCCGGCGAAGTTATCTGTTGTCGAGTTGGGGCTCGTTGAGCCATTGACGGTTGGCTTTCATGCGGCGGCGAGAGGTCGAGTTGCAAAAGAAGATTTTGCTGCTGTCCTCGGGTGTGGGGGCGTGGGGTTGGGAGCGATCTCGTCCTGTGCGTTTCGGAGGGCCGAGACGATTGCAATCGATATGGATGATACGAAGTTGGAGATCGCGAGAAAGGCTGGAGCGAAGCATCTGGTGAATACTGCGCGCGAGAACCTGCATGAGAGGCTGTTCGAGATTACGGGCGGGAACGGGCCAGACGTGATCATTGAGGCGATTGGGCTGCCGGAGACGTTTCGGGCTGCGGTTGAGGAGGCGGCTTTTACGGGGCGCGTTGTCTATATCGGGTATGCGAAGGAGCCGGTGTCGTATGAGACACGGCTGTTCGTGCAGAAGGAGCTGGACATCCTAGGGTCCCGTAATGCGTTGCCCGAGGACTTTCTGGAGGTGATCCAGATGCTGGAGGCTGGCCGGTTTCCGGTGAAGGAAGCGATAAGCGCGATTGTTCCGATCGAAGATGCTGGCCGGATGCTGGCGGAGTGGAGTGCGGCTCCGGGTCGTTTCACGAAGATCATGGTTGCGATGTGACGTCGCTTCGGTGTCGGACCGTAGTGGTGTCCATGTAAGATTTCGACGGCGCGTGATGCGTCCACCAGGAGACAGGGAGAGTCGATGCAGATTTCAGTACCAGTGACGACAGGGGCAAAGACAGACGCAGGGAGCGGGAAGCATCCGGTGTTTCCGGTGGGGCATATGGTGCCCTTCGTTCTGGTGACGGTGTTGTTCTTTCTCTGGGGGATGTCGAACAACCTGACGGACATTCTGGTGCAGCAGTTCAAGAAGTCGCTGGAGCTTTCGCAGTTCTCGGCGCAGCTGGTGCAGACGGCGAATTTCTTCGGCTACTTCTGCATGGCTATTCCAGCGGGGCTGCTGATGCGTCGGTGGGGCTACAAGGCCGGGATGGTGACGGGTCTGATGCTGTTTGGATCGGGAATGCTGCTGTTCTGGCCGGCTGCGGTTCAGGGTCAGTATGCGATGTTCCTTGTGGCGTTGTTCACGGTCGGGTGCGGAGCGTCGATCCTGGAGACGGCGGCGAATCCGTTCATTGCGCAGTTCGGCGACCCGGTGACCTCGGAGCAGCGGCTGAACTTTGCGCAGGCGTTCAATCCTCCGGGCACTGTTACCGGTGTTTTGATCGGCACTTACTTCATCTTCTCTGGCGTGGAACCGAATGCCGCTGAGATCGACCAGATGAAGCTGGCTGGAACGTACCAGAGCTATCTGCATGGCGAGATCATGCGTGTGGTGCCAACCTATCTCGCCTTCGGAGCGGTGGTGTTGCTGTTTGCTTTTATCTTGTCGCGGACGAAGTTTCCTGTGATCCAGGTGGAGCATGAGGGTGCCGGCGAGGACCATGGGCACTTCGGCGAGCTGGTGCGCACTCCCGCAATCTGGATTGCGGTGGCGGCCAACTTCTGCAATGTGGGGGCGCAGATCTCGTCGTGGAGCAGCCTGATTCCTTATATGAAGCAGTACACTCCGGCGAGCGAGCGGACGGCGGCGCACTATCTCACTGGCGTGCTGGTGGTGATGCTGATTGGGCGGTTTGTGTCGACTCCGCTGATGCGGTATGTGAGGCCCAGCCTGATGCTGGGGGTTTATGGGGTTGCTAATGCTTTCCTGATGCTGGTGACGGTCGTTAGGCCGGGGATGATTGGAGCCTGGGCGATTGTGGCGAGCGGGTTCTTTATCTCGATCATGTTTCCGACGATCTTCGCGCTCGGGTTGAAGGGCCTGGGGCGGAACACGAAGCTGGGCGGCTCGCTGCTGGTGATGGCGATTGTCGGTGGGGCGGTGTTTCCGCCGATCGCTGGATTCATCGCTCGGCAGACGGGGAGCCTGGCGCTGGGGTACATCGTTCCGCTGATCGGGTTTGTCGGCGTGGCGGTGTATGGGTTCTATCAGTCGACCCAGCGGACGTTGTTGTCGGGGCCCGCTTACTAACCCCCTACCCGTACTTATTCGTGCAAAGTCTTCGGAAGATTGAAGTTAAGTCTGGACTTCAAATCGCACTTTAAATGCCAAAGCCCCGGAGCGGTCCGGGGCTTTTCTTTTACTGACTTAAGTATAGCGATTGGAATGGAATTGATCGGCAACATTGTTGCTTCGTGGAAAGAGCTTGGTTTGTTTAGGTTGGGAGGTTTTCGCTTGATCAGGGGGCTTGACAGGTATTTCGGTCGGCCGAGTCTTATTATTCGGTATTCGTGAAAAAAATTCAGTCCTCATTGCCTGTTATTCGAAACTCAGCGAAATTTCCCACTAACCGCGGCAATACTTTTCTGTCTAACTGTCGCGATTCTTGCGGCAGACCTACCAGTTACGGCAGATTCAATAAATCGTTTCAAATTCTTTCCAAGGACACAACTTGCTTACTGCACGTTTGCCGATGCTCACCGCTACCCTGGTTTTCCTGGTATGCAGTTCTCTTAGAGCCGATACAGTCGACGACTATGTACGGGCTCAGATGATCTGGGAGCAGATTCCAGGCCTTTCGATAGCGGTGGTACGGGATGGGAAGGTCATCAAGACCGAAGGATATGGTTTTGCCAACCTGGAGACCAGCACTGTTGCGACTCCCGAGACGGTATACCGGATTGGATCGGTAAGTAAGCAGTTTCTAGCAGCAGGAATGATGTTGCTGGTCCAGGAGGGGAAAGTTGGACTAGACGATCCGGTAAGCAAATATCTTGATACTCCGGCGACATGGAAGGAGATAACTGTTCGCAGGCTGCTTACCCATACCTCCGGAATTGTGAGAGAGTCTCCAGTCTTTGATTCAATGAAGGTTCAATCTGACATGGAAGCGATTAAGGCGACTTTCTCTTTGCCGCTGCGCTTTGTTCCGGGTTCGAAGTGGGAGTATTCGAACATGAACTATTACTGCGTTGCAGAGATTATTCGAAAGGTCACTGGCGCATCGTGGAGCGAATTTATAGCGGAACGCATTTTCAAGCCAGTAAGCATGATGTCGACACGTACGACTACGGTGACAGAGATTGTGCCAAATCGAGCGAGTGGATATGCAACTACCGAAGAGGGACTAAGAAACGCAGAGGTGTGGAACGCTCTACGGCCGAGCGGCGCTTTTATGTCCACTGTGTCCGATTTGGTCAGCTGGGATGCAACTCTGTACACAGATCACATCCTGAATGCCGAGAGCCGTAAAGCGATGTGGACTCCTGTGAGACTCAACGATGGAGAAAGCTATCCCTATGGATTTGGGTGGATCGTAAATGACGTAAACGGACACAGGCGGATTCGTCATAGCGGAGGAGTTCCCGGATTTGTGGCTGAGTTTAGCCGTTTTCCTGACGATCGAATCAGCGTCATCCTTATGGCGAATATCCAAAATAGAGATCTGTCAGATTTGGCTGCAAAGGTGGCTGGATACTATGACGCCCTCCTCAAACCATCTCTTGCGCCTCCCGTTCCGGATAAATCTCCTGAGATCACTGCCCGGATTCGATCGATTCTCGACGGACTTGCATCAGGCAGCCTGAATAAAGAACAGTTCGATCCGAAACTTGCATCACGGCTCTCGATGGAAATGAACTCGGGCGCATTCAAGCCGCTTACGCGTTTGGGGCCGATTGAGAGTCTCGAGTTAGTTGAAACAAAGAAGAAGGCCGATGCAACTCTCTACAGTTATCGAGTTACGTTCAAGGGGATTGCCCTGTCAGCCGATTGCTCTTTGAACGATGGCGGCAAAATACTAACTTTTGCGCTTACCGACTAACTCATCTGAAGACCTTTGATCTAGGTGGTTTTTGATCTATGTGGTTATAGCTGCGCGTGTGGCGGTGGGTTCGGCACGGGCTTTGCGGCGGAGCATGGCAGCGGAGAGGAGGGTAATGATAACGCCGACGGGGAAGGGTTCCATGAAGGTGTAGGCCCCCTGAGCTGAAGTCTTCGCGAGAGCCTGCCTTTACCTTGACGTTCCGTAGCTCGCACATGACGATCGTCAAAACGCCAACTTCCTATTTCGCTCGCACTAGCCCCGCAACCACCGCAGCAACTTTTTCGAGTATCTCGTTCCAGCCCTCCAATTGCCCGCTATTCTTTGCGCTCTCCATGGGTTCATTTCCAATGTGGGTGAGTCTCGTCTGGCCGTTCCCGAGATCCTCAAAGATGGTCACGTCGTACGCACCGTCGATGGCCTCATGTTCTATTCCTAATTCCGCAAGGTCAATCTTGTTTCCCTCCGAGTCCGAAAAGTACATGGAGGAAACGATCTTCTCGTACGGAACAATCTCGTGGTATTCAACCGCATTCCAGCCCTCCTGCCCATCCGGCGCCTTCATGCAGCAGAGAAGTTTTCCTCCCACGCGAAAATCCATCTTGCAAACAGGCGCAGTAAAGCCCTTCGGTCCCCACCACTGCATGATGTACTTCGGGTCTGTCCACGCCTTCCAAACCAACTCGCGTGGGGCATCAAAGATTCTTGTAACGACCATCCGCTCAATCTCGCTCACCGTGTTATCTCTCATCTCTGACCTCCTCTTTTTTCATTTGATTTACAACTACTTCCAATTTGTCGAAACTCTCTTCCCAGAACCGGCGATAGCTGATCGCCCAGTCGCTGACAGTCTTGATCGCCTCCGGCCTGAGCGTGCAAATACTCTCTCGTCCACGCTTCTTCTTGATCACAATCCGCGCGCGCACCAGGCAGGCAATATGTTTTGAAATCATCTGCTGCGAGAGCGCAAACGGTTCCGTCAAGCCATGCACAGAGGCAGGCCCACGGGCGAGGCGCTCGATCATCGCCCGACGGGTTGGATCGGATAGAGCCGAGAATGTTGTACCCAATCTATCCACAACCATATAGTTGTGGATTCAGGAAGGAATGTCAATCGAAATTGTCGCGATTCCAGATTTCTGTTCCCTGATCTCCGAGCTAGGACATCTGCGTGATGAGTGATAAATCGCCGATGCACTTATTTGAAGCAGGATTGCGAGCATCGCTTAATGCGGGGATTCCTCGACTGCGCGCCTATGGCGCGTCGCTCGGAATGACACTTTTACATAGAGGTTGAGAGTTGGGGTTGTGCGAGCATCGCGAGATGCAGGTCCTTCGACTACGCGCCCGTGGCGCTTCGCTCAGGATGACACATTGAAGTGGGGGTACATTAGGGGACGAAGCGGAGGTAGATGAGGTAGCAGAGGATGGTTCCGGCGGCGGCGAGGATGAGGCCGGAGGTTCGGCGTTTGTAGACGAAGAAGAGGAGCAGGAGGCCGGTGAGAGAGACGAGGGTGAGGAGGATGGCAGAGGCGTCGATCAAACCTGACCAGACCTTACCAGAGTCGCGGCCTTTGTGAAGGTCGTTGATGACGGCGATGAAGCCGTTGCGGACCTCGATGACGTCGTAACGGTTCGAGTCGCGGTCGATGAAGGCGTCGGCGGAGTAGCCGGGTGCTTTGAAGGAGACGGAGATCTGGTTGTCTTCGGTGCGGAAGTCGGAGACGGCGCCGTGGAGCTTGTTGACGGAGCGGAGGTGCTCGACGATGGCGAGCTTGTCGGGGTCGGAGGTGTCTGTGGGGCGTAGCCACTGGTGCGGCATCTCACCTTTTGTGCGGATGGTTTTTTCGGCGTTGGCGAACCACTCGGTGTGGTTGAGGGTGAGGCCGGTGACTGAGAAGAACAGGACGATGGCGAAGGAGACCATCGAGAGATAGACATGGAGCCAACGCGAGACGACGGCGGTCTTGCGCCGCAGGTGCGCGGTGAAGTGGACGGGCGTCTTCGCGCCCGTCTTGCTCCTCTTCGATGATTCGAGTTTAGTTGTGCTTTCCGTAATCAAGCGATGCGCTCGCAATCTCCGTGTTGCCGGGGAGAGTGAATTGTTCGGCCTTCTTGCCGTCCCAGTTGATCTCCTGCTTCATGAGGCCGTAGGTGCCGTGTTCGCGGGCGGCTTCGATGAGGATGGTGTACTTGCCGGGTTTGACGGGCTTGCCTGCGTTGTCCTTGCCATCCCAGCGAAGAGTGTACTTGCCGGGCGAGCGGGTGGCCGAGGAGACAGTGGTAGATAGGTCGGTTCCTTCGGCGAGGTTGCGGACCTGATCGGAGTGGTACCAGGATTTGAGGTCGGGGAGCCAACGCGGCTTCTGGAACCAGAGGGCGATGGTGCGGACGGGGAAGTGGTCGGCGTCCTCGACCCAGACGGCAACGTAGGGTCGGCGAAAGCGCGGGTCGTCGATGCGTGCGAGCTCGAGGGTGATGAGGAGGTCCATCGGGGCCACTGCTGGTTTTGTTTGTGCGTAGGAGGCAGGTTGAAGGCGCGGCAGTTCGCGAGAAGCCCAGTTGGGGCTGGTGATATTGCGTCCGTCGCGAAGGACGAGTAGGTAGTCGACGTCGGGCATCGACGCGGCGAGGCGGCGGCTCTGCGCGGGCGACATGACGGAGAAGGCGGTGGCGAGGGCGCCGGCGGTGGCGGGGTCCCGCGCGATGACGGTGGAGGAGAGAACGGCTTCGGCGGGCTCGGCGGTGCGGGGGTCGATGATGTGCGAGTAGTGGACGCCGTGGATCTCGACGCCGCGACGATAGTCTCCACTGGTGGCGATGGTGCGGTTGGAGAGACGGACGAGGTCGATGGGTGCGTCGTTCTCGGCTGCGGCGCGTGGGTCGGTGATGGCGACGCGCTCGGTGATGCTGCCGCGGAGGACGATATCGCCGCCGATGTTGATGAGGACACCGGTGGCTCCAGCGGCGAGGGCTGCATCGGCGGCGTGGCCGGAGATGTAGCTTTTGGCGAAGGAGTTCAGCGCGATGGGAGCATCATCGAGGTGGGTCGCGGTGCGATGGGCGGGGTCGAGCGACCAGTGGGGGTGCTGCATGGTGTCGACAGCTTTCTGAAGTTCGGCGTCGGTGGGGGTGCGGTTTTCAACAGCGGCCAGCTTCCAGGTGCGAACGGCGGTTTCGGCGGAGGCGTCGAGTGCGCCGTTGGTGGCCTCGCGCCAGCGGTCGAAGAGGCTGAGGACGTCGAAGAGCTCTTGCGAAACCTTTACGGGGGTGTTGTGGGTGCGGGTCCAGCGGGAGAACTCGCTTGCGGAGGACCATGCGCTAAGGATGCGGTTCTCGCGGTCGATCTCGCGGAGCACGGCTGCTTCGGCCTGGGTGGCTTGCGCGTCAGTGGTGGTGCGCAGCTTGAGTTCGAGCGAGGTGCCGAGGACGTTTTCGTGACGGAAGACGTGGACTTTGGAGGGCGACTGGGCAATCGCGGAGGGGATTGCGAGTGAGAGGAGGAGGGCGGCGGTTTTGAAGAAGTTCATGAGATTCAGGGTCGCAGTCCTTGAGAGTTGGGGGCTGAGTTGCTGGCGGGTTCAGGGCGTCGGGGCTGCTGCGGCATGTTGGTGAAATAAGAGACGAGTTCGTCTTCGGAAAGGACGCGGTCGTGGTTGGTGTCGATGGCGTCGAACTGCTGCTGCACGCGGTCAGGAGCCTCGGGCTGGGTGAGCTTGCCATCCTTGTTGGTGTCCCACTCGTCGAGCATGTGTTTGGCGCGGTCGGCGGGACCCATCGCGCGTGGGCGAAGCTCGGACGCGGAGAGTTGGCCGTCACCGTCTTTATCGAGAGACTTGAGGGCGTTGGGTGCGGCTGCGATTTCGTCTTTGGAGAGGACGCCATCGTGGTCGGTGTCGATGGCGGCGAGGACGGGGTCCATGCGTGTGGCTTCACCGGAGCGCTGAGGGCGACCGTTGGGGCCGGCCTGCGTGGATGCGGAGGCGCGAATCTCGTCGGGGGTGAGCTTGCCGTCGTGGTTGGTGTCGGTGCGGGCGAAGAGACCTTGGAGTCGCTCGGGAACCTCGTCTTTGGTGAGGGTGCCGTCGCCGTTTTTGTCGAGGGCCATGAGGCGTTGGACGGTCTCGTCGGGCTTGTTGGCAGCGGGGTCGGACTGGGTGGAGAGGTATTCGAGCGAGGTGAGCTGGCCGTCGTGGTCGGCGTCGAGGGAGATGAGGCCGACGCTTGCGGCTGCTATCTCTTCGACGGAGAACTTGCCGTCGTGATCGGTGTCGAGGGCGAGGATGACCGGGCGAGGCGGAGGGGTACGCTGGGCATCAGGTCCTTGGGCGAGGACTGGAACCGAGAGCAGCAATAAGGATAGGGACAGGCTTTGGCTTGGCTTCATTCGAGGTCTTCGCTGCCGAGTGAGATTGAGGACTGGAATAGTCCTATTTCTTTATAGGACAAATTTGGTCCTATATCAAGTCGCAGGCGAAGATAGTCGTCCGGGGGGGTAGTTTAACGCCGCGGGGTGAGGCGGAAGACCCGGGAGGCGTGGGAGTCGAGGGTGAAGTTGATCTCTTCGGGTGGGGTCGGGACGGTCTGGTGAGTGACAAGGTCGGTGAGGGTGGGTGAGTGGTGGCCGAAGTTGGTGTCGCGGAGGGCGTCGAGCTCGCGCCAGCTGAACTTGATGGGGGCGGACTCGGGGCCGAGGTTGAAGAGAGCGAGGGTGAAGGAGCCGTCGCGATTTTTGGTGAACCAGGCTTGCTGCTGTTTGGTGCGGAGCTGCTGGATGTCGAGCGGGGAAGCGGGGACGCCGGCCTGATTGATGGCGATGAGGTCGCGGTTGATGATGATGGCGAGGTCGGCGGGATCCATATGGGTGAGGTCGGTGCCGAGGTAGAGGGGGACGCAGGAGATGGCCCAGAGGTTGAACATGGTCTGGCGTTCGGCGGGGGTGATGCCGTCCTTGTCGCCGTTGCCGAGTTCGAGGGAGTCGAAGTCGTTCCAGCCGCCGGGGCCGGCGTAGGGGATCCAGGGGCGCACGTCGGTGAAGCGTTCGGAGACCTTGGCCCAGGTGGTGAGATTGCCCTTGATGGCGGGATCGGTGGAGCGGCCGCAGGGATAGCACTCGACGTCGTTTTCGATGCGCCAGCCGTTGGAGGTGGCCTTCCAGAGCGGGGCCTGGTCGATGGACATCCAGTTGGAGAGCTCGAGCCAGATGGGGCGGTGGGTGGCGAGGATGGCGGCGTGCCAGACGCGGAGCTCTTCACGGTTGTCGGCGGGGAGATTGCCGCCGCCGGGGCCTACGAAGTCGAGCTTGACGAAGTCGACCTTCCAGCGGGCAAACTGGCGAAGGATGGAGAAGATGTAGGTGCGAGCGGCGGGCTTGGTGAAGTCGATCTTGTAGGAGCCCTTGTGGGTGCTGCCGGGGAGCGTGGTGATGGTGATGTCTTTGATATGGGCGGTGGTGCCCTCGATGAGGGGGTTGGCCTCGTAGAGCTTAGGGTCGATGCCGGGGTTCATGTAGGTGCCGAAGAGGAGGCCCTTGGAGTGGAGGTACTGTCCGAAGCCGTCCATATTGGAGGGGAATTTGGTGAGGTTGGCTTTGGGGATTCCGTGTTCGTCCCAGCCGTCGGTCCATCCGGCGTCGAGGTTGATGTAGCGGTAGCCGTAGTCGGGAAGGTGGGCGGAGAAGAGGGCGTCGACCTGGGCTTTTACGGTCTCTTCGGAGACTCTGCCGCGAAGGAAGGACCAGCTGCTCCAGCCCATGTAGGGGTGTTGGGCGAGTTTCGTCTGTGGAGCGGTTTGAGCGGAGGCAGAGAGGGGCAGGAGAAGGGCGAGGGCCAGGACGCGACGCATGGAGGGAATCATAGCGGCTTTTGGGTATGAAAGAGAAGATGGACAGGTAAAAGAATTTGATCGTTACTTGTTGGTGTCATTCTGTGCTTGCTTGCAACATGATCCAATTTCAGAAAATTGAGGGAGACGTGAAGGAGCAGCCCATCTCAATAGCCCGTCAGTTCCAAATGAGATGAAGATGCCGACACTCGTAGTGACGTCCTCTTCTTTGAAAAGCACATAGTTCCAATCGGACCCCAGCCAATGCTCACCTGGGCCTTTTGGACCAAAAGCTATTTCACTGTAGTCTGGATCGCCTATTAGAGCAGAGACTTCGTTTTTCGTCATTCCTACGCGCAAACTCGCGTAGTTCTTCAGTAAACGCTCTTTGCGCTCAGCAGGGGCGGAGTAAGGGAACGACTTAATGGTGGCGTGAAACTCTTCATAACTCTTCTGGCCATCGGGGTTGCAGGGGCTTAGTGGACCGCCTGGGATGCATTGATTCTTGTTGGCGGATGCAGTCGAAAGAGGACGTGTGTATACCAACAAAATCATCAATGCCAGGAAGAACACCAATGCCAGGATGGTTTTTCGCATTCTGAACTCCCCGCCCGCTTTGCTTTTCTGCCGCAAACAAGCTTACGTCCACGATGTCCACTGCCGTGAGAGGTTTTTCGTCTGGAGATAGATTCTTTCGCCTGTGCATTCGCATGAATGCGGCACCGGAGGCATATTATTCGCGTGGGGAGAGCCTATGGCGGATGAGCGATTCAGGAACGTGCCAGCCGGGGCTCCCGGTGAACGATGGCTGACGACGGTTGCGGCACTGGCGGTGGGGACAGCATTCTTCGCTTTATGGGTCTGGTTGCTTCCGCAGTGGCTGGGCTTTCGCATGGAGACAGCGAATGCAGCGCGTTGGCGCTGGCTGGCGGCGATTCCATCGGTGCTGGGATTCGCGGTGGCTCTGCGCTGCATCTGGGATTTCGGATGGACGGGACGTGGCACACCTGCGCCCGTTGCTCCGCCGCAGCGATTGGTTGTGGTGGGTTTCTACCGCTATGTGCGGAACCCGATGTACGTGGGCTTCGCAGTTGGGTGGATCGGGCTTTGGGTCGTGTTTGGACACGCCAATCTGGAGATGATCGCCGCTGTGGCCGCTGCGGCGCTTGGTGTCCATCTGTTCATCGTCTTCTATGAAGAGCCTACGTTGCGAAAGAAGTTCGGGGCGGACTACATAGTTTATTGCCGGAATGTGCGCCGTTGGTGCCCGCGTATTCGAGGGTGGGGCCC
>Ga0070671_100001998_pt1 | contig 15654 bp, 18 predicted proteins | sample KBSS73metaG_FD_65341 | JGI IMG/M metagenome (GOLD analysis project Ga0070671, IMG submission 65341) | Switchgrass rhizosphere microbial communities from Kellogg Biological Station, Michigan, USA - KBS S7-3 metaG | ecosystem: Host-associated > Plants > Roots > Rhizosphere > Soil ...
CCACGTAACCGCTGCGCTCAAAGGCAACCTGGGCGCTGGTGCGCCCACGTTCCGTGAGGGCGTAGCGCAAGCTGTTCTCGTCTGAAGTTCGCGCTCGTATCTCGATGCGACCTTCCTTTCTCAGGAAGTTCAACACGTCGTCCAGAATCGGCCCGGACAGTGCGCTGCGCTTTCCCAAAGCGGACAGGGTCAGTACACCGGCGTCGTAGAAGTGCTTTTCGATGAGGTCGCCGAGGAAGCTGGAGCTCAATCCCGTGTCTGTAATTGTCTTGGGGCGCGGTGCGACGCACGCCGCGCGACTTGCGGCTATATCGTCAGTACCATGCTTGCATTCGCTGGTGTGGGTATTCATTTTCCTAGCTCCAGGCGACTGAGGCGAGAGTTCCGCAGGCGATCGCCAGTCCATAAGGAAAGCGAAGCGCCGCGGTGTCGTGCGCCGGAGGTCGAATTTGTGGTGCCCGTCGTGTGGCGTAGAGCTCATAGGCCCGCAATACCCATCGATGTGCGAGCGCCTGCAGCGCTCCTCGGCCTCCGCGTACGCACAGCACCAACAATCCGCCAATTGCGCCGGCGATGAGAATCCAGGCGGCCGTAAGCAGCGCTCCCTGGACACCCAGAAAGGCACCGATCGCCGCCATGGCCTTCACATCACCCGCGCCGAAGCCACGCGCGAGGTAGAACGGCAGGAATGCGCCGAGACCGGTAAGCAGACCGGCAACACTCAGCATGGCTCCGGTACTTCCGGCCGTCCTGACATTCAGCGCCAACCCGACCAGCGCCGCTGAAACCGTCAACAGGTTTGGAATGCGCCGCGCCCGCAGGTCGGTAACGGCGAATGCGATGACGAAGGCAATCAGGCAGGCCGTTCCGATTGAGAGTGGGTGGTTTGTCATGTTGCGAACTGGGTTTTCAGCTACTTCTGCGGGGCACGATGGGGTGTAACATACACCCCATCGCACAGCTTCGACATCCGTCAAGCGGCAGGCGAGTTTGCCTTCAACGTATCGTCTATGTAGGTGATAATCTTGCCGACCGTTCCTCCGAGGGCCGAGAAGGCAACAATCACCGTGGCGCCAATCAGTCCACCCGCGATCGCGTATTCCACGACCGTCAACCCCTCGTCTTCTGTCCACAGCGCAGCAAGCGCGTTAGTGAACTTGTTCATCTGTTCTTCTCCTAGTTGTGTTGTGTGCGCCGCCGTGTTGCGGTGCCGTTTCTACAAACGACCAACAGTGGTGTTTGTTGTGCATAGAGTGAAGGCGGGCGAGTCGGTTCGATAGGACGCCTTTGCCTCGCACCCGGACGGTTTTGCGCTGACCAGGAGGATTCGTGAGCACGGTCACGCCGTATCGGGTGCGCTGCAGCATTTCGAAAGCGCCAAATTTCCGGGCTTTTGCGCCGCCATGGGGCTGAAATGTGAAGCCGGGTGTACATAATCACCGGCGCTTCGGGGCGACTAGCGATGCGCATCACGGGGCGCCGGCGGCGGCGCTGCTACATTGAGCCACCTACACAAGTATCCCGAAACGTGACACCACTGAGATTACTTTGGGTCAACGCAGGGGTCACCGGGTTGCGAGAGGCATGGATGTCTGAATTCACGCGCCTCTGGGACCTGCACGAGATCGAGTCCGCCAACCTGCCGTCGCTGGATCCCGCGGCCAGTTGGGACCTGATCTGTTTCAACTTCGACTATCCGCAGATGAGCGGACTCAAGCTCATCCCGGAGTACAAGAAGCGCTGGCCGTCGGCGCCGATCCTGATGTTGACCATGCAGAATTCCGCGGATCTGGCCTTGTGGGCGCTACGCTCGCGTGTCTTTGATCTGTTGGTGAAGCCGGTCACGGCACAGGAGATGCAGCGCTGCATGCAGCGCGTCCAGAGTGCGCTGGTGGCGAAGCGCTCGCAGTCCGAACGCAGCCCCGAGGCGATCCCGGCCCAGATGCCTCCCGAGACACGCTACCGTCCGCAGGCCTGCAGGACTGCGCGCCTTCAGTCGGCCATTGCTCATGTCGCCAAAAATTTTCTGCGGCACATCCCTGAGAGTGAGGTTGCGCTGCTGTGCGAGATGTCGCCGTCCCGATTCTGCCGCGAGTTCAAGGCAGCCTTTGATGTGACATTCGTGGAGTACGTTTCCAACCATCGCGTGTCGGAGGCGAAGCGGCTGCTGGCGAATCCGAACATGTCGGTAACGGACGTCGCAGCGGCAGTGGGTTTCGACGATCCATCGTACTTCACCCGCGTCTTCAAGAGGCAGGCAGGGGTTTCTCCGTCGGAATACCGATTAGCATCGGCCGCACGTGTGGTCGATCGGACAGAGGGCAGCTACGAGATGGCGAAAGTCGTAACCTCTCGCTCGTAATAGCGTATGGACGCCACCGGCACTTGATGTAGCCGGCGTTCAGAGTCACTTCAGGCCAGGCGGTAACAGCGGCACGCCATAGGTATCCAGCGGCGTATCGCAAACAGAGCGAACGGCTGAGAGAGGCAGCGTGCCGTAGAGATGCGGGAATAGGGCGCCACGTCTAGAGGGCTCCCAGCGTAGCGCTTCACCGAGTAAGTGCGGATCCACAGCAAGTAAAACCAGGCCCACCTGTCCCTTACGATGTCGCCGGGCGCTCTCCGGTAATTGCTCGGCCGTCGAGAAGTGGATGAATCCGTCTGCGCGGTCCTGAGAGGAGCCTGTATAGGCGCCGGCTTTCACGGCGAGCTCCCACTCTTCGCGGAGGCACATGTGATAGATCAAATCTGGGTTGTCCGCTTGTTCTTTCATGGGGCACACAGCGATGTCAATAAAGTAGCAGCTGTGTGCATCTGAATAGCGCGATGCGCTTTCCTGATTCCCGATGTGTTACCACTGCATCCCACACTTGTGTGGTCCGGCCTGTGTGCGCGGGTGTGGCAACACACTCGATCATCCCGTCGCGTGCGGTGTTCAAATGATTCGACTTCAGTTCGATTGTAGTGAACCCCACAGCGTCTTCTGGAAGCCACATCCGGCACCCATAGCCTGCCGTCGTATCGGCCAGCGTCACCACGGCTCCGGCGTGCAGGTAGCCGTTTGGAGCCATCAGATGGGGCCGCACGAGGAGCTCTGAACGTAGCTCCTCCTTGCATGCAAACGTGAAGACGATCCCAATATGGGCCGGAAAATGGCCCACTCCGAGATCATTCAAATCTTGCACTGTGGGCATGTTGCACTCCGAATTTCGCGGGGGTATGAGGCGACGAGCGCGGGACGTCAGTGTACCTTGCCGTCGGCGAATGCAGAACAGGCGTGGAAACCGCGTCCGGTTTCAGCGTCGGAGACGACCGGCTGGATTCGCACGAGAGCCGCCCGGTAGACGTCTGCGGCCGCCCAGCGCGGTAGGTACGACGGAGACTGCATAAGACCACCACTACTACACGGTGGCGACGGTGAATCTGCGCGCCGTTGCCACCACGCGCAAACAGACGGTGAGACAGGCGTCTCGATATCGATGTTGCGTTGGGACTTCGGGCTCTGAAAGCGTCTCTGTTGGCAAAGATTTCCAGCGCTTCCATAGACGCGAGGGTGTCAACTTGGGAAGGTTGCATGTTACGATTTGCGAATACGTCCTGACACTGAAGCACATATCATGGGTATGTATGATTCACCGGAATTGATATCCGCACGGCTCGAGCGGCAGATTGTGTACTCCGAGTCCAAGAGCCGCAGCCTGATCAACGAGGTAGAGACAAGACTGAACTCTCGAATCCACGAGCTCGAGATGAAGCTGATCCGTCGCGGTGTGCTTCTTTGGCCCGAGCCCGAAACCATATTCAGCTGGGTGTGCGGGCTATACTTTCTGCTGCTGATGCTGATCCTTTTCGCGCTGATCAGGGCTGAGCACAGCCGCAATCCGGACGAGGCGAAATCGGTTCCGCAAACGAGTCAGTCTGCAGCGCCGGTACCGCACGGAGATTTGCCTCAGGAAACGAGGGAGTAGCGGAAAGAGCCGCCCCATTATTCGCAGCACCCTCGACGCACTCGGACACTGGGCTCCGGTTCAATGCCGTCGCTACTGCACGAAGGGCTTGTAAGGCTGTTTCGAGAGCAGGCCGCGCTGGCTCCGGAATTGCTCGTCGAGGCACTCCAGGCCGAACTCCCCGAATACACTGAGGCCAGGATCGACTCGAGCGACCTGACAGATATTCGGCCTACTGAATATCGAGCAGATCTGGTCGTACAACTGCGTCGCGATGACTCGGTGTTCGGCATCGTTGTGGAAGTTCAGCTTGGAAAGGATGAGGACAAGGGGTTCGTCTGGCCTGTCTACATAACCACTTTACGTAACCGCATTCGGTGCCCGGTTTGTCTGTTGGTCGTGACGCCCGATGACAAAGTTGCGGACTGGGCCCGCCAACCGATAGCCCTGGGAGGGGCCAGCCGTGTTGTGCCCTGGGTATTGCACCCAGCGAACATTCCGGCGATTCTGAGCCCGCAGCAGGCAAGGCAGCATCCCGAGCTCGCTGTGCTATCAGCTGTTGCTCACGGGCAAGACGCCGATGTGGATAAATCCGTGGAGATCGCGTTTGCGGCGCAGAGCGCCACCGCAGCCCTCGACACGGACCGTTCCACACTGTATTTTGACCTTATTCTCTCTTCTTTATCCGAGGCTGCGCGCCGGGCGTTGGAGACGATGGACGTGCCAAAGTATCAGTATCAAAGTGACTTCGCGCGGCGCTACTTCAGCCAAGGCGAGGCCCAGGGGAAGGCCGAAGGGATGGCAGAAGGCAGGGCCGAAGGGATCGCAGAAGGCCAGGCCGAAGGCCGCGCGGAGATGGCACTCAGGCTGCTGTCGCTGCGTTTCGGAGCAGTGCCGGAAGCTGCACAAAACAGAGTTCGTCACGCCAGCGCCTGCGAACTCGACGCGCTTGCCGAACGGCTTTTGAACTCCGGTACGCTGCCTGAGGCACTTGGCAAGCTGGGATAACGCGAACTGATTCTGGCTCAGCCCCACCACAGGTTGTAACTCCAACCACCGGTCGGAACAACATCGACAGCCGGGCTCAGCCGAGGCGAGAGTTCTTCGGAGATTGATGAGCGTCGGGAGTTTGGCGGTCCCGTGGCCTCCGCTTCTTCGGACGCCATGGTGATAGCGGTTGGCTTCCGACTCGGAATCTCGGACTGCCCATTTCACCGTGACCTGGCCGCCGTCATGGTTGGCTAGCAACTGGATCGCGGCGCAATGTACGCGCAATATCGCGCGGATGCGATCCATGCCCCCTCGAAGACCAGGGGGCCGCTATCGAACGCGAAGCTCGCCTGGCGTGCGTTCGTCACTCCGCAAGCGATGAATGAGCTCATCAAGGCTCTGGATCAGAAAGGCCTCGTTGCGCGACGGCCCGATCCAGGTCACGGCTGCTAGCCAGCGTCGAAGTGGAGTGCCGCAGCGAATTCGCCGCCCGTTTCGCCACTCGAGCTCCCGGCGGGACTGTTACCTGCCTCACAATATACGCAAGTTAAAAAAAGAACCTTTGACACCGAAGTGCGGCGCACAGCGGTGACATCGCGCCGCGATACCCGAGCAGTGAGCGCGGGCCCGCAAATCGCACCTGGCGAAACTGCGAGACAATTCTTTTTTGTACGTTGCAACACCCAAGTGTCTGGCAGCCCAGACAGTTGCGGCCAAAGTCGGCGTTGGGTTTACTAACGCCACAACGCAAGGGCAAACCCGCCGTAAGGCGGGGACGCAAAGCCTCCGGTCTCTAGCTCCACCGAGCGTGAGATAGCGGGGTTACCGGCAAGCAACAATGTTTGCCGTTATCCGGATCGCGAATCGCGGCCTCGAGGTCGTGTGTCCGCGGACCACGTCGCTGCCCTGGCGAGTCGTTGAACTTAACCGGGGTAGTATCAAATGACAAAGTCCGCTTTCGCCGCTCACTCTCAGATCCGCAATGTCGTGTTGTGCAGCCTGTTCACGTTGGGTCTGGCCGCGTGTGGTGCAGACGGGGCATCGAGTGATTCCGACGGGGCGTCCGCCTCCAGCTCGGTTCCCAGCCTGGTCGCGCCGAACGTCGGCTTTGTCGACCGCACCTCCGACACCGCTACGGCTTCGAGCTCCACGAGCGCATCTGCGGCGATCGCTCCGGTAGTGAACACCACGCCCGCGGCCAGCAGCGCACCGGCCTCGGGCACCAGCAGCTCGAGCACGTCCACTGTCGCCTCCAGCACCAAAGCGACCACCAAGCCCAGCAGCAGCGGTACGGCCACCCTGGATTGGATGCCGCCGACCGAGAACAGCGACGGCTCTGTACTCTCCAACCTGGCCGGTTACACCGTGTACTACGGGACTTCGCCGAGCAGTCTGACGCAAAGTGTGAAGGTCTCTAACCCGGGCCTCGCCAGCTACACGATGACGAACCTGCCCTCGGGCACCTGGTACTTCGCAGTGACCTCCTACTCCTCGGCGGGTGTCGAGAGTGCACGCAGCGGCGTCGTGAGCACGACGATCTAAATAGTCTGCCGCGGCTATGACGGTTGAATGGCTACCCCACGCACTACCTCCGGCCCGAGCGGCAGGCGCCAGCCGGAGGCGGTGCACCCCGCCGATATTGTCAGGAAGCGCGACTTTACACTTTTAGCAAGCATGACAAATCGACGGCCAGGCCCTGCAGTCCCGGTACCGCCGTCACTCCGGGTTGATCGGTCGAGGCGACTTCGCCATAAATTCCGTTGACGAGCTGGCGAAACGAGTGCAACCGGCCGTTCTCGAGGTCGACAATCCACACCTCCGGTATGCCGTGCCGGGCATACAATGGCACTTTGACGTTGCGGTCGTAGCGCAGTGTTGTGTCACTAACCTCAACAACTAACAGCGTGTCGTCGCCCGCCGCGAACTTCGAAGCGTAGAAATCCTCGTGCGGCTTGAGCAGGATGACGTCCGGCTGTGGTTCCGTGATGTCACTGAGGCGGAACGATCCCTGAATACGAGCGATTGCCCGATTCCCTACGGCGGTGACCAGCCAATGGGTAAGCCGGTCGACGGCGCAGTTGTGCGATATCCCTATCGGCGCCATGTCGATGATCTCTCCTTCGATCAACTCGACTCGCGAGCCCGGATTGAGAATCCCCAGCTCGGCCATACGGTGATATTCCTCCACCGTGATGAGCCGGTGGGGAAATGACCTGTCTTGCATCGTGGCGCTCATGACATTTCCTGCGGTGAAGTGAGTGTAAGGGGAACTGCCTCGTGATGCACCTCGAACAGTGGCAGTCATTGTGAACCATCCGTAGTCGGGCAGAAGTTTATTAGCCTGCGTGTTTTGGCAGATATTCAACTGCTAAACGTCTTGGGACACGTCCGAGAACACGTGCGTAATCCGACGTCCAGTACACGAGGCCCGCTAAACGTGCGTTCATCACTCCGCAAAGCGATATAATCCAGCCCGCAAGTGAGTCGAACGCCATTCCCGGCGGTTCTTTGAAGGTGGACCATGACCCGATCCGAGGCGATTGTTGGAATTTTGTGTGCTGGGCTCATGGCGCTTCCCGCGGGCGCGGGCGCGCGCAAAGACGCCAAAGTGTTGATGGCCCAGGATCCGGCCGCCTTGAAGTTTGAGGAGGAGTGGGGCTTCGCGGATGCCGTGGTAACTGGCGATACGATATACCTATCAGGCGTCGTGGCGGGTATTCGTGAGGGCGAGACCGATCTCAAGCTCGGGTATGAGCGGGCGTTTGAGCGAATCGGGACGATCCTGCAACGCGCCGGCGCGAGTTGGGACGATGTCGTGGATATTACAACGTTCCACACGGACCTCACGACGCAGATGCCGGCCATCGTGGCAGTGAAGAACAAGTATGTGAAGCCGCCGTTTCCGGCGTGGACGGCAATACAGGTCTCCCGTCTGATTCCGAACAATGGACTCACGGAGATCAAGATCATCGCAAAACTGCCGAAGTAGGCCTCAAGTACTGGGCGTCTGGCCGGACTACGGCGGACTACGGCGGGCGTGCCGCCGCCAAGCCTTGCCGTCCCCGTCATGTCTGCCGGTCCGCAAGGCACGTGAATACGACGTATCAACTCCGCACGCCGCGACTGCTCACTGACTCCATGGCGAAGTCCGGCGTCTGAGACGCCGTGAAACTACGACGTGGAGCTGCCTCCGTGTTGGCAATACTTGTGTTGTTGTTGCATCAAACTCGAGAAGCGCGGCGCATACAGGACTCCGTACAGAGTTGAGTTCGCAGGTGGGCTTTGTCTGGCCGCACCTCGTTTCTACGCAATTACGCAACATAAACAGGTCGCGGAGTGAATCAGCCCTTGATAAGCTCTTGCACACGAGGTGGATATAGCCATCAACAGTGTTTTGGCTTTGCGATTCGCGAGACGATAACAATGAGTATGATGATGCTGCAGGACATCAAGCAGGCCATCGAGCAGCTTCAGACTGCCGATCGCGAAGCTCTCCGACAGTGGCTTTACACTTCCGCGGACGCGGGCGTTGAAGGTGCGGTGTATGACGTTGCCGAGCCGGCCGTCGCGTATGTGACCGATCCCGGGCGCCCTTATGTGTCAATCGAGGAATATCTCGAAGATGAGCGGCGTTCGCAGGTGCGCCACGAATATGTGGATGGTCATGTCTACGCAATGGCCGGTGCCAGCGACGATCACAACCGCATCGCCGGCAATATCTTCTCGTTTCTCCATTCTGCCTTACGCGGCAAACCTTGCGAGCCATTCATCAACGATATGAAGGCGAAAATTCAACTCGCCAATGCTTTCTACTACCCGGATGTCCTGGTGGCCTGCGATCCAACAGACCAGGCGAAATACTATCGTGAGCGCCCCGTAGTGGTAGTGGAAGTGCTTTCCCCAGATACTCGGCGGACGGACGAACATGAGAAGGCCATGGCCTATCGGTTGGTGTCATCGGTCAAGGTTTACTTGCTGGTCGAGCAGGAGCGTTTGCGCATCACCGTTTTGCATCGCGCCGACAACAATTGGCGTCGCGAGGTCATCGAAGGGGGAACAGCAGCCCTGAAGCTCGAGTGTCTCGGCGTGGAGATTCCGATGGAGCGGATCTACGAACGCACGAGCGTGCAGAGGGAGTAAACGAGCCGATAGGACGCCCGATGCCACAGGCCGGCTTTACCGGGATGCGGTCGCGGCGGGGAATGAGCCCATTACGCACCCACGCCCAACGGCAGGTTCCTGATGAGCACCGCCTGAATGTCCAGGACCTTGTTGTAAAAGTGCAAAGGCGGGATGGTTGCCTCACCGACACCCACCGTTCCGATTTACTCGCGTTCCAAGACATCGTTCCATGAAATTTCGGCATGCCTGCGGGCCGCATTTTCAATGGTCCACGTAGTTGAGCTGACGCTAGCATGACGTGAGCTGAGTCGTGATAAACGGAATCGCAGTTGAAGCACGTAATTCTATTTTCGATTGCATGCCTGTGCGCGGGTACATGCACCACGGCATATTCGCAAACTTCACGGGTCCCGGCCCGCCACATCGTGGCGGATGTGAGCCAACCAGCCGGCGTGCTCGATCGCTTCTTCGATTTGTCAGTCGGATCGGATTACCCAGGCACGTTGATCCGTGACGACAGCCAGGCGCAGCTCAAGACCGCTGTGGACGAGCTCGGCTTTCGATACATCCGGTTTCATGCGATTTTTCACGACGTGTTGGGAACGGTGCGAACCGAGAACGGCAAGTTGTTATATGACTGGTCGAAGATCGATCAGCTGTACGATGACTTGCGGGAAAAACACATCAAGCCGTTCGTGGAACTGGGTTTCACACCGAAAGCGCTCGCCACGTCCCAAAACAGCATCTTCTACTGGAATGGCAACACGTCACACCCTAATCCTTCGGGTTGGCATGACCTGGTCAGTGCTTTCATCCGCCATATTGAAGCGCGCTACGGCGCAGCTGAGGTGCGCACATGGTATTTCGAGGTGTGGAACGAACCCAACCTTTCGGGATTTTGGGAAGGGGCCGATCAGAAAGCCTACTTCGATCTGTATGACCTGACGTCGAAGTCGGTCAAAGGCATCGATCCAGCTTTGCGCGTTGGAGGCCCGGCCACTGCTGGGGCGGCCTGGGTTCCCGAGTTTCTGGCGCACGTCAAGCAAAGTGGCGCGGGCGTTGATTTCGTGACGACGCACACATACGGGGTGGACGGAGGCTTTCTCGATGAAGACGGCAAGAGTGATACCAAGCTGTCTGCATCTGCGGATGCAATCGTGGGCGACGTGCAGCGTGTTCGCCGCCAGATTTCCGAGTCAGCCTTTCCGGGACTTCCGCTGTTCTTCTCCGAGTGGAGCACGAGCTACACGCCACGGGATGCCGTACACGATTCCTACATCAGTGCGGCCTACATCTTGAGCAAGCTCAAGGCGTGCCAGGGGCAGGTGCAGGGCATGAGCTACTGGACATACTCGGATCTGTTCGAGGAGCCCGGTCCACCTACGGCATCTTTTCAAGGGGGATTCGGGCTCCTGAATCGTGAAGGCATTCGCAAGCCAGCGTTCTTCGCTTATAAATACCTGCATGCACTCGAGGGAGACAGCATCCTGACGCGCGATCCTCAGGCTATCCTGGCGACCAGGAATGGAGGCTTCACGGCCGTGATGTGGGATTTCGAGCAGCCGGAGCAAACGGAAAGCAATCGTCCCTTCTTTACAAAAGTCGTTCCCGCACACCGGGGCGCCCCGGTGCATTTGCAAGTGACGCATCTCACGCCAAGTGCGGCTTACCACTTGGAGGTGTATCGGACTGGATACCACGCGAACGATGCCTATTCGGCCTACATCGAGATGGGAGCCCCCAAGGACCTGACTGCGGCACAGGTTGCACACTTGATCGATCTAACGCGGGACTCTCCGGAGAGGGATCGCGTTGTGCACAGTGGGGCAGGTGGCACGGTCGAGGTTACAGTATCGATGAGCAGCAATGACATCGTACTCCTGCGGCTTACGCCAACGCGGCGAGACAATTGAGGGGATGATATGACACAGCCGATCTTTGACGGCCGATACCGCAGTGCGTGTGCTCCGCCGGCAAGGCACTCAGGCATCGGCGCATGGAGCCAGTTGCTGGAAAGGCGTTTCCTGGCGTTAGTTGCGCTGATTTGCATTCCACCCTGGTCCGACGCTGCAGTCCGCGCAGAAACTGTACCTCCTGGCGCGGCCGGCCCGTCGCTCGCCAGCGCCGCGCACGTGGTGGAACCTATGGCGGAGCTCGACGCTTGGCATGCAGCGCAGCTGATGGGCGTGGGTGTCAATATCGGCAATACGCTCGACAACACCAGCAAGTGGGAAATCGGCTGGGGAAATCCCCGCATTACCAAAGAATACATCGCCAGTCTGGCAGCACTCGGATTCAGGACAATCCGGCTTCCGGTGGCCTGGGATACGTACGCTCGCGAAGGGCGCATCCCTCCCGAGAAGCTCGCCAGGGTCGCGGAGGTTGTCGACTGGATCACCGCAGCTGGAATGTTCTGCGTCCTGAACATTCACTGGGACGGCGGCTGGATCGATTCCAGCTATAAGAAGCGTTTCCCGCAGACATACGCGACCTTCAGCGCAGAGGCGGAACGTAAGTACCTCTCATACTGGAGTCAGATCGCGAGCTTTTTCGCCGGCAAGAACGAACGGCTGCTCTTTGAGGCACTGAATGAGGAAACAAACTTCGAAGGAACTGGATCGCTTCGGGATGCATACGCCACGCTGAAGAAGGTAAACCAGCTATTCATAGATACGGTGCGCAAGACCGGTGGCAACAACGGCAAGCGCTTGCTGATTGTCACGGGCTACTCAACCGACATCGGCAAGACGACGAGCAGTGAGTATGAGTTGCCCACCGACACGGTCCCGCACAGACTGTTCATCTCCGTACACTATTACACGCCGTGGAAATTCGTCGGCGTGACTGAGGACGTAGGCGGGATAAAGATGCAACCTACGTGGGGAAGCGCGAGCGATGTCGCTGAGCTGAACCGGCTTTTCGATGCGATGCAGGAGTTTTGTGTCCACCACGATCTCCCGGCATTCATCGGAGAATTCGGGGTGAACGGGAAGAAGGAAACAGCGTCTCGTGTACGCTGGATGTCAGCCGTGGCCAGCGCCGCGTTTGCTCGCAAGATGGTCCCCGTCCTCTGGGAGACGGGTGGCGACATTTCCCGCCAGCCGCCGCACTCTGCGAGCCCGGCACTGCGCCAAGTGATGCAGACGCTCTCCCGTCCTACTTCATGAAGCGAGAGGCATGAATGGCGCCGCAGCCCCCCAGCAGGCGTCCGGATTGCGCTCAAAGTCGAGACAGGGGGGGCACCGACAATAAGAATGCGCAACCGCACTCAAGGGAAGCCATATGCATTGCTTGAAGGTCCGGTCAGTGATGCTCGCCGTCAGCCTGCTGCCGTTCGCCGCCCACGCAAGCTCGAGTTGTTCCTCACTACTGAAGTTCACCGCACCGGGCGCAGTCGTTACCGAGGCCAACCACGTAGCCAGTGGCACCGTCTCCCCCCAATCGGGCGGCACGCCCGTATCCGGGCAGATGCCCACTCATTGCCGTGTCGACGGACTGATCGGGGCCCGCACCGGTGCGGATGGAAAACCCTATGGCATCCGCTTTGCGGTTGCGATGCCGGACAAGTGGAACGGTCGGCTCCTGTATCAGGGCGGCGGCGGTCTCAACGGCTCTGTTCAGCCTCCTGTGGGCTCGACCGCCGCGGGCGAAGCACCCGCGCTGGCGCGGGGATTCGCAGTCGTGAGCAGCGACTCCGGGCACGAGGGGGCGATCTTCGACGCCTCGTTCTTCCACGATCAGCAAGCGGCGCTCGATTTTCTGTACCAATCGATTGGCAAAGTCATGGCGGTGGCACGGCCGCTCGTTACTGCTCATTATGGTGCCCCGATAGCGCACAGCTACTTCCTCGGCTGCTCCACCGGTGGACGCGAGGCCATGATCTCCACGCAGCGTTATCCGAGGGAGTTCGATGGGATTGTGGCAGGCGCTCCTGCCATGCGGACCAGTTATTCGAACCTTGCTACACGTTGGGTAACGGTTTCGCTCAACGCGGCGGCACCGACAGACGCACAAGGCCACCCGTTGACCGCCCAGGCTCTGTCCGACTCCGATCGCCAGTTGGTTGTTGAGGGTCTCCTGAAGACGTGCGACGCACTCGATGGCGTCAAGGACGGCATGATCTTCGATACCCGGCACTGCAGTTTTGATCCTGAATCCCTGCGCTGTAACGGTGACAAGACGCGCAGCTGCCTGTCTGCCATCCAGGTCCAGGCCATCAAGCGGGCGTTTGCCGGGCCGAGAACTCCTGCAGGAATACAGGTCTACCCCGGGTTTCCGTACGACACGGGCATCGGCTTTCACGGCACCGGCATTCCCGGGCTGCTCTCGGGAGGTCTGAGCCCGGTGCCCACCGCGCCGGCTGGGACAAAAATGGACGTGGAAGCCGAAGCAGCCATTGCGCACAACGCAACAGAGATGGCCGGCGACTCGAATGCCTGGACCAACCTCTCGTCCTTCACTCAGCATGGCGGCAAAATGATCTTCTACCATGGCATGAGTGATCCTTCGTTTTCGGCATTGGACACTGTGGGCTATTACGAACGGCTTGCCGCAGACAACGGTCCCGCCCCGCTCAGCGACTGGAGCCGCTTGTTTCTCGTACCGGGTATGGGACATTGCGGTGGAGGCGAGGGGGCCCTCGATCGCTTCGATATGCTCTCTGCCATCGTTGATTGGGTCGAGCAGGGTCACGCTCCAGCCCAGGTAACCGCTACCGGCACCGCATTCCCAGGACGAAGCCGCCCACTGTGTCCCTATCCCCAGCACGCTCAATACAACGGTACCGGGGACACTGAATCGGCTGCCAGTTTCAGTTGCGCCGAATAAATAGCGCACTGGCGGAGACCAAAAAGTAGAAGGCACCGAAGGCTGCATAGGGTGCGATGGCGGTGATGTCCGGGGTCGCCGACCCCGCCGCCAGCTTGAAGAAGAAGGTGCCCGCCAGCGCAGACTGCGCGCCGCTCAGGATCATGACCCATTGAGCGCCATACGACTTCCAGCGCCGAACCGCGGTTGCGAGCTGAAACAGACCGGAGAGAATCGCCCAGACACCGAACACGGCGAGCACCGCATTCATGTTGGTGCCGAGCGCGATCGCCACACCCACAGTGGTGAGAACACTCACGACGAGGTTGAGTGTTTGGCTCAGGTTGGACTTCAGGCCACCGCTCTTTTTCGCGTCGCTGTAGTTCGCGATCGCGTCCCAGGCGGGGTACGCAACGAGCAGCGCCGCGGCGAGTTGTGGAACGTTCCTGGCGATCGTTACCGCAAGCGCGACCCAAATGACCGAGAACGCTCCGCGGGTGAAGTAATAAGCCTTGAGCCAGTGTGTGGCGGACTGCGCGGGAGGCTGATCGACAGGGGTGGGCTGCATTGCTGTTCTTCCGATGTTCGGGGGCCGGGTCGGCGGCGGAGAGACTACCTACTAGAAGGTAGGCACGCAATGCGTTCGTCTCCCTCTTTCGATAGACAGGGTGGCTCTCGCACGGATCACGCATGCCGGCGCCTGTTTGCCGGCGCTCTCAGCCGCGCACTTGCAACGTGCCGGATTCGGGCCTATACCGACCTACCAGAAGGTAGTCCGAAAAGGTGTTTCAGTGAGCGATACCGCCGAGAAACTGGTGGAGGAGGCGCGCCAGTTGATCGTCAACGCCGGGTACCACGGATTCAGCTATGCCGACCTGTCCAAGCGTTTTGGGATTCGTAAGGCTAGCATCCACCACCATTTCCCCGCCAAGGTAGATCTGGCGGTCGCGGTCGTCGAACAGGCGAGGCGCGCGATTCAAGCGCAGATCGCCGCGCTCGAGAGCGGCACGCCGGTGGCCATCGAACAGCTTGCCGCCTACACCGGTTACTGGGAGCGCTGCATCCTGGACCGGACCGCGCCGTTCTGTATCGCTGGCGTGCTGGCTGCGGAGCTTCCAAGTCTTCCGCCGGAACTTGGCGTGGCCGTGCGCGGACATTTCAGCGATCTCAATAAATGGCTGGAGCATGTCCTGATGCTCGGCGTAAAGCAGGGCTCCATGAGTCTGCAGAACACACCCGCGATCGAGGCGCAGAACTTTTTGGCAGCAGTCTATGGCGCCATGTTGGCGGCCCGGGCCTTCGATGATCCTGGCAAGTTCAGCGCGATCGTAGAAGCGCTCGTTCATCGTATCCGCGTGAAGTCTCATCCGGGCGCGCGGCCTAAAGGTTCCCGCGATGGGAACAATGCGCTCGGGAAAGCGCGCAAGCGCGCGAAGGGACAATGAAGCCCGTTCGAATACTTGCCCTCCGCCGGACTCGTCAGGAAGAAGCTGCGGGGCGCCGCTGCTGGCGTTGGCTCTATCTGGCGGCTCTTGACATCGCCTAAAGATTCGATGATTCTGGAGTCATGGAATCAAAGACCGCGGTAGCTGCTTTGAGCGCGCTCGCGCAAGACAGCCGCCTGCATGTCTACAGGCTGCTGGTGCAGGCTGGACCGGAAGGATTGGCCGCAAGTGACATTGCCGAGCGTCTCGGCATCCCAGCCAACACCATGTCGTTTCATCTGAAGACGTTGAGCCACGCCGGCTTGATTCTCGCGCGCCAGGAAGGCCGCTTCATTTATTACTCC
>Ga0070671_100002000_pt1 | contig 15651 bp, 15 predicted proteins | sample KBSS73metaG_FD_65341 | JGI IMG/M metagenome (GOLD analysis project Ga0070671, IMG submission 65341) | Switchgrass rhizosphere microbial communities from Kellogg Biological Station, Michigan, USA - KBS S7-3 metaG | ecosystem: Host-associated > Plants > Roots > Rhizosphere > Soil ...
CGCACATGCCTCCTGCGCCGACAGCACGCGCGCGGGCCCGGCGATCATGAGGCAAACGAGGATGAAACCACGCATCGGCGCGGAAACTACCCGTCGCGCAGGCGCGTGTCGCGCCCCCCTTGCCAACCCGTGCTCGGGCCCCTATTCCTATGCGGTCGTCCGGTCGAGCGACGCTTCTCGACGCCACAAGGCACGTTCCGAGGGAGTGGGCGCAATGACGTATGTGATCGTGGAGGCCTGCATCGGCGTGAAGGATCGGGCCTGTGTCGATGTGTGCCCGGTGGACTGCATCTACGAGGGTGAGGACCAGCTCTACATCCATCCCGACGAGTGCATCGACTGCGGCGCGTGCGAGCCCGAGTGCCCGGTGTCGGCGATCTTCCCCGAGGAGGATGTGCCGGCCAACCTCACCTCGTACATCGAGAAGAACAAGGACGTGTTCAACAGCGACACGCCGCCAGGCCGCCCCCAGCGCTGAGGCGCAGGGCCGGGCGGATGTGCGTACGGGGGCGGACCTTTCGGTCCGCCCCCGTACGCATTCCCGGGGAGGGAGTGGCTCCGAGACCGAACTGCCTGGCCGCGATCCCGAAACCGGGGGGTGAGACTGTACGCATGCGACGGTGCCAGCGGTGAGCCGGCGGGTCCGTCATATGAATAGACGCGCGAATCGTGAAAAGGGTTTCAGGCGAACTGGCGCAGGAATGCCGCGAGCACGTGCGTCACCGTCTCCGGCGCCTCGAGCGGCGGCAGGTGGCCCGCGCCAGGGATGACGGCCAGCTTCGCTCCCGGGATCGCGGCCGCCATGGCCTCGTGCCCGGCGGGTGGCGTGATCTCGTCCTGCTCACCGACGACGAGCAGCGTCGGAAGGCCTTCGAGCGTCCCCAGCATCGTGGTCGAGTCGGGCCGGTCGCGCATCGCCGCGAGTGCACCGGCGATGCCTGGCACCGGCGTCGCGACGACCATCGCGCGCACCTGCTCCGCGAGCGTCGGGTTGCGTCGCAGCGTGTCGCTGGCGAGCAGGCGCGGCATCATCGACTCGGCGATGGCGGCTGCCCCGTGCTCGCGCGCGACGGCGATCGCGTGGTCGCGGGCCCGTCGTGCCTCGGGAGTATCGGCGTCCGCGCGCGTGTCCATCAGCACGAGCCCCTTCACGCGCTCGCGGTAGCGCCGCAGGAACTCGAACGCCACGTAACCGCCCATCGACAGGGCACACAGCACCACGTCGTCCAGTTGCAGCGCGTCGAGCAGCGCGGCCAGGTCGTCGGCGTAGGTGGGAAGGCTGTAGCCCAGGTCGGGCGCGTCCGAGAGGCCGAAGCCGCGCAGGTCCACCGCGATCCGCTGCCAGCCGTCCAGGTGCTCGAGCTGGTGCGCCCAGAGCGTGCGATCCAGCGGATAGCCGTGCACGAAGAGGATCGCCGGGCCGGACCCGCGCCGTTCCACGGCGAGGCTCACGCCATTGACGGTGAGGCGGCTTACGCCTGGCGGCTCTGCCGGCCGCGCCGAGAGATACTCGGTCAGGTCGGTCGGCACCGGTGTGGGACGACCATTGCGGTCGATGCACACGAACACGAACTCCGCCGTCGCGATGAGGCGATCGTCGCTCGTGCGGCGGGCGGTCTGCCGCATGGTGAAACTGGTCCGACCGTGGTGGGTGAGTGCCTGCGCGAAGCGGAGCACGTCGCCGGGGAAGGCGGGTGCATGATAGTCGATCACGGTACGCCGGACGGCCGGCCACGCATCCTGGCGGGTGAACACGTCCATGCCGGGACCGCGTGCAAGCATCTCCCACCGGGCGCGCTCGAAGAGGCTGAGAAACGCCGCCTGATTGAGATGCCCGAAGGCGTCGCACTCGTCCGGGTAGACGGTGAGATCGATCTCGGGGATGGTCATGCCGAGAAGCTATCGCGCCATGGACAGGGGGGACAGGGTCGACTGCATCGACGAGATTGTAGATTCGATGCATTCACGCGCGAGGCGACCTCCGCCTCGACCCTCCGTCAGCCCTGTCCGCCCCGACGAGCCATGAAACCCACGACCGACTACATCCGCCTCGTCGCCCGCCTGAGCCGCAAGCTCCACATGGATGCCGGCCTCGGCGGTGGCACGCCGCAGCCCGACGCAGAGTTCTTCAAGGCACTGGCCAAGGCAATGGAGGAGGTCGCGGCAGGATTGGAGCAAATCAAGACACCTGACTGAAGTCAGCTTGGCGACACTATCATGACAATTAAGCCACGGTGTGTGCGATGGACGAGAAATCCCTTGAGATCATCCACCTGAACGCCATGAAGGACAATAGATTGCCATTTGGTAGCATGGCGGCGAGGCGGGCGCTGTGAGCGATTCCATCGGGGATCAGGTGCTGTTCGTCCAAGAGCAGGAGACCTTCGATCAGCTCCTTCCCGGGCTCGCCGCGGAAGGCCAGCTCGCCGTCGACACCGAGGCCGCGAGCTTTCATCGCTACAGTGACCGGGTGTACCTGCTGCAGCTCTCGACCCGGCAGTGCACGCTGGTCGTCGATCCCCTGGCGGTCACGGATTTCCGTCCCTTCGGGAAAGTCCTGGCCGATCCCGAGGTCGAGATCGTCTTTCACGACGCCGACTACGACCTGCGGCTGCTCGAGCGCGAGTTCGGCATCCGGGCCACTCGGCTGTTCGATACCCGGGTGGCGGCCCAATTGCTGGACGAGCCGGGCATCGGTCTGGCGGCACTGCTCGAGAAGTACCTGGGCGTGATGCTGGACAAGCGCTTCCAGCGCGCCGACTGGTCGCGTCGCCCGCTGCCCGATGACATGCTGCGCTATGCGGCCACCGATACCACGCACCTGCTGGTGCTGCGGGACCTGATGGCCGAGAAGCTCGAGGCCGCCGGCCGCACGGCATGGGCCGCCGAGGAGTTCGCGCTGCTCGAGGACGTGCGCTGGGGGCCCTTGGAGGACGAAGAGCCGGCCTGGCTCCGGCTCAAGGGTGCCAAGGCGCTCCGGCCGCGCGAGCTCGCAGTGCTGCGCGAGCTGCACGGTTGGCGCGACGAGCAGGCCAAGCGGCTCGATCGCGCTCCTTTCCGCGTGCTCAACAACGAGCCCATGCTGGCCATGGCCCGGGCCATGCCCGCCGACCTCGAGGCACTGAGGGGCATCCCGGGCATCGGCACGGAAACCATCACGCGGCGCGGAGCGCAGCTGCTCGCCGCGATCGAGCGGGGGCGGGCCCTGCCCGAAGGCCGGCTGCCGCGGGTGGAGCGACCACCGCGTCGGGCACCGGACCCGGTGCTCGAGGCACGCGTTGAGCGGCTCAAGACGGCTCGCAACCAGCTCGCGCCGAAGCTCGGCCTCCAGCCTGGCGTGCTGTGTCCCAACGGCACCCTCGAGGCGATCGCGCGCGCCAACCCCCGGACGCTCGAAGAGCTCGCCGCCGTCCCCGAGCTGCGGAACTGGCAGCGTCGCGAGATCGGCCGCGAGCTCCTCGCGGCGGTGGCCGAACCGGGTCAGTAGCCCAGGAACGCCTTCACGCGCGGATCCATCCGCTCCGGGGTCCAGTAGGGATCCCAGACCAGTTCGATCTCCACGCCCGTCGCGCCATCGAGCTCCGTCACCACCCGTCGCGCGTCTTCCATGATCTCCGCACCGGCCGGGCAACCGGGCGAAGTGAGGGTCATCTTCACGTGCACCTGGCCCTCATCGCTCACGGCGACGTCGTAGACGAGGCCGATGTCGATGATGTTCAGGTTGAGCTCCGGGTCCTTCACGGCGCGCAGCGCCTTCCGGACGATGTCTGGCGTCAGCATGGTGCTCCCACCTTCAGGGACTCCGTGCACGATAACCCCGGTCCACGGCCTCGACCACCGCGTCCGCCACCTGGCCGCGCACCAGCTTGAGTCGCCGTTGCGAATCCGGGTGGGCAGGCGCGAAGGCGCGGTTGGTGAGCAGGACCACGAACACATCGCGCGTCGGGTCCACCCAGAGCTGCGTGCCGGTCCAGCCCGTGTGTCCGTACGTGGCCTCGCTGGAGCGGTCGCCGAACTGGCTCGGCTCGCCCCGTTTCCGGTCCGGCCGATCCCAACCGGGTGGGCGGCCCATCTCCGGTGATGTGGTGAACGCCAGGCGCGTGGCCTCGTCCAGCCAGATCTCCTGTCCTCGCGCGTGCCCCATCCATGCCTGGAGGAAGCGCGCGAGATCGAGCCCGGTCGCGAAGACGCCGGCGTGTCCCGACACGCCGCCAAGCCGTTCGGCGTTCTCGTCGTTGACCCGCCCGCGGAGCACCTGTCCCTCACCGCGCGTGGTCGGCGCCACGTCGAACGGCGCCGGCGTCTCGCCGCGGTAGCTCGTGGCACGCATCTCGAGCGGCCCGGTCACCTCGCGCAGCAACAGCTCGTCGAGCGGCGCCCCGCCGGTGCGCTCGAGGGCCCGGCCCAGCAGGATCGCGTTGAGGTCGCTGTATTCGGTCACGGCTCCGGGCGTCGTGACCGGTTGCTCGGCACAGGTGCGCGCGAACGCGCTCGCCGGATCCGTCGCCTCGCGCCACAGCGGAAGCCAGGGCCGCAGTCCACTGCTGTGCGTCAGCAGCATGCGAAGCGTGACCGCGTCGCGCGCCCCCCCGGCGAAGCACGGCACGAAGTCATGCACGGGGCGGTCGAGATCCAGCACGCCGCGCTCGACGAAGCGCGCCGCGATGCTGGTACTGGCCACGATCTTCGTGAGCGACGCCACGTCCCAGCGCGTGCGCGCGGGCGACGGAACCGGCGCGTTGCGATCCCACGTGAGTCGGCCGAAGCCACGCGCGTACAGCACCGTGTCGCGTCGGCCGACGACGATCACGGCGCCCGGAAATACCCGCTCGCGCACGCCGCGTCGCAGGATCTGCTCCACCCTGGTGAACGATTGTGCGTGAACGGCCGTTGCCGGCAGGTTCGCCCCCACGACGACCAGCGCCACGGCCAGCGGTCGAGGCAGCCTCATGACGTCCCGTGCGATGTGTGCATTCCTAATTGTAGCCCGCAGTTGCCGGGGATCGATCAGGGGCGCGCGGGCACGTCTTTCACGGAGCCGGGCGGGAGGCGGTAGAGCAGCTGTGCGGTGCGGGCGTCGCGCATGGAGAGCGCGTCGACCTGGGTTGCGGGAAACATCACGTCGTCGGTGTCCGACGAATGCGGGAGGCCAAGCGCGTGACCGGTCTCGTGAATGGCTACGCCCAGCAGCGCGGCATCACCGAGCGGCGGGCCGTTGCTCGCACGCACGGCGAGCGTGATGGAGGCGTGCCGTACGTGGCCACGCTGGTCCCACGCGAGGTCGGTCTGTCCCACGCGATCGAACTCGAAGCGCTCCACCCAGTGCACCGAGATGTCGGCCGCTGCGGTGTCGCTGACGATCTCGAAGCGCAGGCCCATCCCGAGCCCTTCCCACTGCCGGAGCGCCTGCTTCACCAGCTCCGCCATGCGCGGGGCGTACTCCGCCGCACCACCCTCGGTGATCGCGACCTTGAGCGGAGCATGTTCGCGCTCGGGCCAGCGGCGCACGATGGAGTCGGTGCTGAGCAGCATCGAGTCCAGGTAGGTGGAGTGACCCGCCGATGTCAGCTGCTGCCGAGTGGCGAACCGCGCCATCTGCTCGAGGGCTCGCACCTCGCGGGGTTCCGGGCCGACTGCGGGGTTCCGCCTGGTGGCGGGGCCGGTGGCGGGTCGGGCCGGATCCGCCGAAAGCGTGGCGACATTCTGCCTGTCGTCCTCGGCATCGTGGCGCGCGTGCAGCACCCGCTCGCCCACGAGGAGGGCGAACAGGCCAAGGGTCACGGTCGGGAGGAGGCGGTCGCGCCACATCATCGAGCCAATATGACGGAAGCTTCGTGCCGTCCGCCACGAAACGGTGGCGCCCCCCGGAAAGCTCGTCTAGGATTGAGCCACCGGCGGCCGTGCCCCACGGCGGCCCGCCAGCCCCCGCACGGAGTCCCGATCCGCACATGCTTTGGATTGCGCGCACGCTCGTGCGCAAGCGCTGGTGGGTCATCGCGCTCTGGGCGATCATCGGCGTCTTCGCGTTCCTGCGCGCTCCGGGCACGGCCGAGAAGCTGAACCCGCGCGGCGGCAACAATCGCCCGACGCAGGCATCGCAGGTCGACCACCTCCTCAACGAACGCTTCACCCGATCTCTCGGCGAGTACTTCGTCATCGCCGTCGACGCGCCGACGGCCCTCGACGCGGGCCCGGGCGCGCGCGTGCTCGACTCGCTGATCGCCGCGCTGCGCAGCCGACCCGAGGTGCGCGGCGTGGTCTCGTATCCCACCACCGGCGATTCGACCTTCATCAGCGCCGACCGGCGCATCGCGCTCGTCGTCGCGGCGCTGCAGCCGCTGGGCAGCGACTCGGTGAGCAAGCTCGTGATGCCCATCCGCGCGCTGCTCCAGCGCACGCTCGCGCGGGCCGGCGCCGACAGCACGTGGAAAACCTTCGTCACCGGCCGCTCGCCGCTCGACTTCGACACCCGCCGGCTCATTTCCGAGGACAGCCGGATCGGCGAGTTGAGGCTCCTGCCGTTCACCTTCCTCATCCTGGTGCTGGCCTTCGGTGCGCTGGTCGCGGCGCTGCTGCCGATCCTGATCGGCGTGCTGGCGATCGCGGTGTCGCTCAGCGTCATCGGCGTGCTGACCCACTTCATGTCGATGTCGGTCTTCGTGCTGACCATCGCCACCATGATCGGGCTGGGCGTGGGCATCGACTACTCGCTGCTCATGGTGACGCGGTTCCGCGAGGAGCTGAGCCGCGGCTTCAACCGGCGGGACGCGGCGGTGAACACCGTGCTCACGGCGGGCGGCGCGGTCGTGACGTCGGGCCTCACGGTGGTGGTGGGCTTCGGCGCGCTGCTGTGGACGCCGCTCATGGAGACGCGCAGCGTCGGCGTCGGCGGCCTGATCGTCGTGGCCGTGGCCGTGCTGCAGGCCGTGACGCTGCTGCCGGCGATCCTCGCCGTGGTGGGGAGGAACATCGACCGGCCGAGGGGCCTGGCTCGCAAGCTCGCCTGGTATCACTCGCCCCTCATCTGGGAGAAGTGGGCCCGGAGCCTCAGCCGCCATCCGTGGCGCGCGCTGACGCTCGGGCTCTGCGCAGTGGGACTGTTGACGCTGCCGGTGTTCTGGATCCGCATCGGGCTGCCGTCCCGGCACTGGTGGCCGTCGTCCACCGAGTCGGGGCAGGCCGTCGAGGTGCTCTCGCGCATGGGCGTCACCGGCTACGTGCTCCCCGTGCGGATGGTGGTGGAATTCCCGGCAGGGAAAACCGCCACCGAGCTGACGAGCCTCCGCGGGCTCAGGAGCCTGTCCGACTCGCTGCGCGCCGACCCGCGCGTGCGCGAGGTACGGAGCCTGGTGGACGTGAAGCGCGGCGCGTCGCTGCTGGAGCTCTCGATGCTCTACAGCGACCTCGATTCCGCCCGGGCGCAGCTGCCGGAGTTCGTCGATGCCTACCTGAGCGCCGACGGGCGCCTCGCGCTGCTCGACATCATTCCCGCGGACACCGTGTCGCTCACCACGGGGATGGACCTGGTGCGCCACGCCCGCGCGCTGGGTGCCGCTCCGCCGAAGCAGCTGCGGAACACGACCGTCCGCGTGGGCGGCTTCCAGGCCTCGAGTCTCGACACGCAGGAGGACATGCTCCGGCGATTCCCCACGCTGGTGGCGATGATCATGGCCGTGACCGGCATCATGCTCGCCATCGCATTCCGCTCGGTGCTGATCCCGCTGAAGGCGATCCTGCTGAATACCCTCTCGGTCGCCGCGACGTTCGGGCTGATCGTGCTCGTGTTCCAGCGGGGGGTGGGTGCCGGGCTGATCGGCCTCGACGGGCCGACCGACGCGATCGTGATCGTCGTGCCGGTGCTGGTGTTCGCCGTGGTGTTCGGGCTGAGCATGGACTACGAGGTGTTCCTGCTGAGCCGCATCAAGGAGGCCTTCGACCGCACCGGCCGGAACGACGAGGCGACGATGGAAGGCGTCAGCGCCACCGCGTCGGTCATCACCTCGGCCGCGCTGGTGATGATCCTCGTGTTCGGCGTCTTCGCCTTCGCGCGCGTGCTGGCGATGCAGTTCCTGGGGTTCGGCCTCGCCGTCGCGGTGTTCCTCGACGCCACCATCATCCGGATGGTGCTGGTGCCCGCGGTGATGCAGCTGATGGGTCGCTGGAACTGGTGGCCCGGCGTGAACCCGCGCGAGCCGCACAGGGCGCGCCTCGGCGCGACGGGAGAGCACAGGATCGAGTAGGGCGGGCTATTTCCCCCAGGCCCCCAGCGACATCAGCTTGCCGATCCCGGCCGCGAGCCCCACGATCGACCAGCCCACCAATCCGAGCAGGACCAGCGCCAGCGCCAGGGCGGAGTGGCCGATGAGGGTCTCGCCGAGCGGACGGCTCGCGGGCAGCGCGGGTGGGAAGGGGACCACCTGCGGGGGCGGAGCGGCATGCGGTCGCGCGAGCAGCGCCCGGAACGCGGCGCGGCGCGACTCCAGTTCCTCGTCGCTGATGCCCTTCGCCGGCGTCACTCCGGCGTCGTCGAGCACGGGGTACGCGAGTCGCGCATCGGGCAGGCGCGCGAGTGCCGTGCGGTCGTCCTGCGGCTTGTAGCGCTCGCGATCGGCCCAGGCGGCGCGCAGCTCGGGGTGCTCGCGGGCGCGCAGCCAGGTCTGCAATTCGGCGTCGAAGACGAAGTCGTCGGGGCCAAGCCGTCCGGCATCGAGTGCGTCGAGCAACGCATCGACCGTCGGCAGCACGAGTCCCGTGCCCCGGGCGCGGGCGGTGCGGAAGCGGGCCAAGGTCATGTCCCGTCCTGCAACGTGAGATGTTGGTTGGGATGCCGGCCGGACATCACCCTGTCCAATTCTCAGTCCCTCGTGCGATCCGTCAAGTGGTCAATGCTTCGCTTCCAGCCAGTTGGGACCTTCGCCCACGTCGGCGACGAGCGGGACGCGAAGCGGGTAGACCGTCTCCATCTCCGACTTCACGAGCGTCCGCATCGCGTCGCGCTCGGACTCCGGCACCTCGAAGACCAGTTCGTCGTGCACCTGCAGCAGCATGCGACTCTCGAGCCCACGCGCCCTGATCTGTGCGTGGATGCGGATCATGGCGAGCTTGATCAGGTCGGCCGCCGATCCCTGCAGCGGCGAGTTCTGCGCGTTGCGCTCGCCGTACGCGCGGGTGTTGAAGTTGCGGTCCTTGATCTCGGGGATGTAGCGACGCCGGCCCAGGATCGTCTCGACGTAGCCTTCGCGGCGGGCGAATGCGACCGTGCCGTCGAGATAGGCGCGCACGCCGGCGAAGCGCGTGAAGTACTGGCCGATGAACTCCTTCGCCTCCTCCTGCGTGATGCCGAGGGAGCGGCCGAGGGCGAAGGCGCCCTGCCCGTAGATGATGCCGAAGTTGATCGTCTTGGCGCGCGCGCGTTGCTCCGCGGTCACCTGATCGAGCGGCACGTTGAACACCAGCGCCGCGGTCTGGCGGTGGATGTCGCCGCCCTGCTGGAATGCGTGCACGAAGGCCGGATCGCCGGACAGATGCGCCATCAGCCGCAGCTCGATCTGGCTGTAGTCGGCCACCAGCAGCACGCAGCCGTCGGCGGGCACGAACGCGCGGCGGATGGCGGCGCCGCGCGGCGTGCGTACCGGGATGTTCTGCAGGTTCGGATCGGTGGACGAGAGCCGGCCCGTGGCCGCACCCGTCTGCCCGAAGCTCGTGTGGATGCGACCGGTGTGGGCGTTCACCTCGAGCGGCAGCGTGTCGGCATAGGTGCTCTTGAGCTTCTGCAGCTCGCGATAGTCGAGGATCAGCTGCGGCAGCTCGTGCCCCATGCCCGCCAGCTCCTCCAGCACGGCCGCGTCGGTGGACGGACCCGTCTTCGTGCGTCGCAGCACCGGCAGCTGGTGCTTCTCGAAGAGCACCGTGGCGAGCTGCCGGGGCGAGTTCAGGTTGAGGTTCTCGCCGGCGATCGCGGCGATCCGCATCGCAAGCGCGTCGAGATCGCGCGCGAGCTCGTTGCCGAGGCGGCGGAGCAGGTCCACATCCACGCGGATGCCGGTCCACTCGAGGTCCACCAGCACCGGCACGAGCGGCATCTCCACTTCCTGCAGCAGTCGCTCCGTCGGCGTGCCGGCGAGCTGCGGTGCGTAGACGTCGTGCAGCTCGAGCACGGTGGTGCAGTCGGCGCCGCAGTAGGCGGCGGCCTCCGCCACCGGCACTTCCGCGAAGGGAATGCTGGTGCGCCCGCGCTTCACCAGCTCGGTGTACGAGCGCATGCCCTTGCCGAGCTCGTCGAGCGAAAGCGTGTCGAGGGCAAAGGAGCGACGGCCCGACTGCAGCACGAACGCGGCGAGCATCGAGTCGAACGCCACGCCCTGCAGCTCCACGCCGGCGCGCCGCAGCACCTGCCAGTCGTACTTCACGTGGTGGCCGGCCTTCCGCACCGCCGGATCGGTGAGCAGTTCGACCAGCGGCGCGCAGGCCGGGTCACTGAGCGGCGGCAGGTTCGGCACCGGCGCCGGTGCCGCGAGGTCGCCATCCGGTGGCCGGTGCCCGAACGACAGGTACCATGCCTCCGTCGGTGATGCCGCGAGCCCGAGACCGATCAGTTCGGCGTCGCGGGGCTGCAGCGAGCTCGTCTCCGTGTCGAGCGCCACGAGCGGCGCCGCGCGGAGTCGCCTCACGAGGGCGGGCAGCTCGGCTGGATCGGTCACCACGGTCACCGACGCCGCACTGGCCACCGGCACCATCGGGGCCGCCGGTGCACCCGGCATCTCCGACGGCTCGGCGTGCTCCACGGGTGCCTCGAGCGTGCCGAGCTTCCGGGCAAGTGTGTAGAACTCGAGCTCGGTGAGCAGCTTGACCAGCGCCGGCCGGTCCGGCTCGCCCGGCACCAGATCCTCGAGCTGCACCGCGACCGGCACGTCGGTGTGGATCGTGACGAGCTCCTTCGAGAGCCGCGCCATGTCCATCGACGCCAGCAGCGCCTCACGGGTGCGCTTCTGCTCCACCTTCTCGGCATTGGCGAGGATCGACTCGAGATCGCCGTACTCGGCGAGCAGCTTCTGCGCGCCCTTCTCGCCGATGCCCTTCACGCCGGGCACGTTGTCGGAGGTGTCACCCACGAGCGCGAGGTAGTCGCGCACCTGCGAGGGTGGGACGCCGAGGCGCTCGCTGCCGTTGGATTCGTCGACCCAGGTCTCCTCGACCGCGCCCGGGCCGCCGCGACCGGGATTGAGCAGCGCCACGTGCGGGCCTACGAGCTGATGGAAGTCCTTGTCGCCGGAGACGATCACGGACTGCAGTGCCACCGCCGAGGCGCGTGCGGCGAGCGTGCCGATGACGTCGTCGGCCTCGTAGCCCTTCACGGCCACCAGCTTCACACCCATCGCGTGCAGCAGCGCCTCGATGCGCTCGCACGACTTGTCGAAGTCCGCCTGCAGGTCGTCGTCGAGCTTCTGTCGGGTGGACTTGTACTCGGCGTACTTCTGGGTGCGGAACGAGTCGCCGGCGTCGTTGACCCATGCGACGTACTCGGGCCGGTACTTCTCGCGCAGGCGCACGAGGAAGTTGGCCACGCCCCAGACGGCGGAGGTGTTCTCGCCGGCCGCGGTGCGCAGCGGGCGCGAGATCATGGCGAAGAACGCGCGATAGATGAGCGCGTACCCGTCGATGAGGAAGAGCCGCGGTGCGTCGCTCACAGGCGGAGCGTGGCTGCGACGCGCTCGAACTCCGCCCGCGAGTCCGGCGTGAGGCGGAACCGGCCGAATCCGCTGTCGTCGCGGAAGAAGAGGACCAGCCGCACCGTCATGTAGGTCCAGCGGATGACCCGGCCCTGCGACATGGCGCTCGCGTCGTAGATCTCGTCGGGCTCGCCCAGACGGATGAACACCTCGCCCCGCTCCGTGCGCCACCCGGGCACGCCCTCGTCGCGATACCGCTGCGACGCGATCGCCACCCGCGCGAAGTAGTTGTTGAGCGCCTCGTTCTCGGGCGTGGCCGGGTTGGGGTCGGTCTCCTTCCAGAAGCGCTGCCAGGCCGCGGCCCGCTCCTCCGGTGGCGCGCGCTTGACGCGCGAGATGGCCTCGTCGTGCCCGCGGAACCAGCGCAGCATGTCGATCATCTCGTCCAGGTTGGTGACGAGCCACGCCGTGCTCAGCGAGACCACCGCCGAGGTGCTGCGGGCGCTGGCACCGTCGCCGACCACGAGCTGCATCTCGCCCAGGGCCATGCTGTCGGGCCGCAGTCGCAGCACCTGGCTCTCGACCGGGAGGCCGCCCTTGAAGTGCAGCGAGTCGCGGTAGATGACGCTGTCACGGAGCGGCGAGGTCACCGAGAACGGCACCGTCGCCGGGCCCGGGAAGTCGTAGCCCTCCACGTAGGCGAGGAGCGTGTCGCCGCCGTACGCCACCGTGCCGCGGTTGTTCAGCACCACCTGCAGCGGCTCGGAGGTGCGCTCCCGGCCCCGCACCTGGTAGGCCAGCACCGGGGCGGAGAGCGAGCCGCGCCCGAACGGCGTGACCGTCAGCGGCAGTTCCGACTTGCTGGTGTTGCCGTTGCCGGCATCGCGCACCACGACGGTGAGCTTCCACGCGCCGGGCAGCAGCTTGAAGTACTTCTGGAAGAGGATGCTCTCGTCCGAGCGCTGCGTCTCCTCGAAGCTCGAGACCCGAACCGTCTCGTCCTGCCCGCCCACCACCGCGCGGCCCGTGGCCGGAGCGAAGGTGAGGTCGACGCGGTAACGCGCCGTGAAGGCGTTGTTCTCCTTCTGGAAGGCGAGGGCGCGATTCTCCAGCGAGAGCCCCACCACCGCGAGCACCGTGTCGGCATCTCCCTTCACGAGGGCCACCGAGCCGATGAATGGCAGCGGGTCGCCGGCCGTGAGCCGGCCGAGTCGCTTGTAGAAGTCCTGCGCGCTGAGCATCTGGGTGAAGCCGGCCGTTGGCTGCGGTGCCGGTTCGGAGCCCACCTTCTGCCACTGCCCGCACCCGGCGGCGGCCAGCAGGCCGAGGACCCCCAGTCGTCGTACCTTCACCCCGTTGCTCCTCCCGGCGAGGCCGGTGCTGTCCCGACGCCATCCGTGCGCATCGTGTGTTGCGGAGGAAACTTGCTGCCCCGCTCGCCGAGCGCTAGCTTCGCTCCCCATGCCTCCCCAGGATCCGCTCGTCGGCCGCACCATCGCCGGATACCGTCTTGCTCGCCTGATCGGCGAGGGCGGGACCGCGACCGTGTACCGGGCCGAACACCCCGAGAAGGGCTCCGTCGCATTCAAGGTGCTGCGCCAGCGCCTGGCGCAGGACGCCGTCGCCGTGAAGCGATTCCTGCGCGAGGCGGAACTGGGGCAGCGCGTCGCGCACCCCTACATCGTGAAGACGTACGACTTCGGGCAGGAGGACGGACTCTACTTCCTCGCGCTCGAGTGGGTGGACGGCGAGCCGCTCGCCGATTTCGCCAGCCGCTCCGGCCAGATCGCCCCTGCGCTCGTCGCAACCATCATCGAGCAGGTCGGCGCCGCACTGAGCGCCACGCACGCACGCAACATCATCCACCGCGACCTGAAGCCCGCCAACATCATGTTCGATCCCGCGAAGCAGCAGGCCAAGCTGCTCGACTTCGGGATCGCACGCGACGCCGAGACCAGCGCGGACGAGCGCCTGACGCGCGCGGGCTTCTTCGTGGGCACCCTGCAGTACGTAGCCCCCGAGACGCTGAGCGGCGCCCTGGTCGACGAGCAGGCCGACGTCTACAGTCTCGCCACCATCGCCTACTACCTGCTGACGGGCACCCACCCGTTCCCGGGAAAGAACCCGCGCGAGCTGTTTCAGCAGTTGTTGACGCAGAACCCGGTGCCGCTCAACCAGGCCGAGAAGGGGCTCAAGTTCTCCCCGGCCATCGAAGCGGCCGTCATGCGCGGCCTGGAGCGCGATCTTGCCAAGCGCGCCAAGACGGTGGACGAGTTCGCCCAGGAATTCTGCACGGCCGTGCGCGACGGCGAGGGACCCAAGGGCAGCGGCTTCCTCAAGCGGTTCTTCGGCAAGTGAGCGCCTTCCGGTGAACGACATCGCGGCCCTCGAGCAGCTGCTGCTCGAGCGCTCCGTCCGTCGCGGCGACTTCGTGCTCGCCAGCGGCGCTCGCTCCTCCTACTACATCGACTGCCGCCTCACCACCATGTCCGCGCCCGGCATGGTGCTCATCGGACGCCTCGGACTCGCCGCCATCCGCGCGAATGGCTGGAGCGTCGATGCGGTGGGCGGCCTCACCATGGGCGCCGATCCGGTGTCCTACGCCATCGCGGCGGCGAGCGCACACGCCGGTAGCCCCATCGACGCCTTCAGCGTGCGCAAGGAAGCCAAGGCGCACGGCACGGGACAGCAGATCGAGGGCAACTTCCGCGCGGGCGCGAGCGTGGTGGTGGTGGAGGACGTGATCACCTCGGGCGGCTCCGCCGAGCGGGCGATCGCCGCCGTGACCGCAGCCCGTGGCCAGGTGGCGGGGGTGCTCGCGGTGGTGGATCGGGAGCAAGGCGGTCGACAGCGCTTGGAGGCCGCTGGTCACAAAGTAGTTGCATTGACTACTTCCAGCCGATTGGGCTTGCTCGGCAACTGACGTTCCCGGCTCGAGGTGGCACCGCGTGAAGCGCCTGTATCTCGTTACTCTTCTTGGTGTTGCCGGCTGCAACAAGGAGCCCGCTCAAGCCGTGGGCACCGAGGCGCGCGCGCTTGTCCCGGGCACCGACCTGCAGGTCTCCGACATCGAAGCCGCCGAGTACAGCCTCCAGTTCGTGGAGCAGACGGTCGGGCCCTTCCGATTCACTGGTCGGAAATGGTCCGATCCGCCCAACCAGACCACCGTCCATCTCATAAAGACGCTCACGGGCGACCTCGATGGCGACCACAAGGGTGACGGCGTGGCCGTCATCGCGGCGAACTTCGGCGGTACCGGCACCTTCGTATCGGTGATCCCGGTACTCAACCGCGAAGGCAAGGCATTGCCCGGCCGCGGCACACCGCTCGGCGATCGCACCCAGGTCGAGCAGATCTCGCTCAAGGGTGACACGGTCGTCGTCGGCCTGATCGCCGCGGGCCCGAGCGATCCGGCGTGCTGCCCCAGCGATTCGGTGACCCAGCGGTTCCACCTGGTGGGTGACAGCCTGGCCTTGTTGCCCTGACCGCGCCGCGGCCCGCCCGCACCCTCCAACACGGATGATCGCGTGACCGCCACCCCGTTCCACTTCGCCTTCTACGTGAAGGATCTCGACGCCACCCGGCAGTTCTACTGCGCCACGCTCGGCTGCGTCGAGGGACGCAGCACCGACAAGTGGGTCGACTTCGACTTCTTCGGCCACCAGCTCTCCGCCCACGCGACTCCGAGCCCCCCGCAGCCGCAGTGGACCGGGCAGGTGGATGGCGTCACCGTGCCGATGCCGCACTTCGGTGCCATCATCGCGTGGGATGCCTTCCACGCACTCGCAAAGCGCATCGAGGCGGCGGGAATCGCGTTCGTCGTCACGCCGCGCATCCGCTACGAGGGGAAGCCCGGCGAGCAGGCCACGATGTTCTTCCAGGACCCGAGCGGCAACGCGATCGAGATGAAGGCCTTCCGCCATCCGGAGGGGGTGTTCGCGCAGTGAGCTCCGCCGACGTGGTGGTGATCGGCGCGGGCGTC
>Ga0070671_100002001_pt1 | contig 15651 bp, 9 predicted proteins | sample KBSS73metaG_FD_65341 | JGI IMG/M metagenome (GOLD analysis project Ga0070671, IMG submission 65341) | Switchgrass rhizosphere microbial communities from Kellogg Biological Station, Michigan, USA - KBS S7-3 metaG | ecosystem: Host-associated > Plants > Roots > Rhizosphere > Soil ...
CGATCCCGCGCGCATCGACATCCGCGGCACGCTGACCTGCGGCCGCGACGTGCGCATCGACGTCGGCTGCATCTTCGAAGGCGACGTGCGCCTTGGCGACGAAGCGTCCATCGGCGCGTACTGCGTGCTGCGCGACGTTGCCGTGGGCGCGGCGACGTCGGTGCTGCCGTTCTCCCATCTGGAGGACGCGCGCATCGGCGCGAACTGTCGCGTCGGCCCATATTCGCGACTGCGTCCGGGCGCGCTCCTGGGCGACGAAGTGCACGTCGGCAACTTCGTCGAGATCAAGGCGAGCACGCTCGCGCACGGCGCCAAGGCGAATCACCTCGCGTACGTCGGCGACGCGCTCGTCGGCAAGGACGTGAACTTCGGCGCCGGCTCGATCACCGCGAATTACGACGGCGCGAACAAGCACAAGACCGTGATCGGCGACAACGTGCACGTCGGCTCGAACTGCGTGCTGATCGCGCCGATCACCGTCGGCGCGGGCGCGACGATCGGCGGCGGCAGCACGGTGGCTCGCGAGGTCCCCGGCGACGCGCTGACGGTCGCCCGCGCGCGACAGGTATCGAAGCCCGGCTGGCGGCGGCCGGTGAAGCAGCCGAAGAAATAACGTCAACACGAGCATGCGCGCCCGGTTTGCGCGCGCGGAAAGCGGAGCGTCATCATGTGCGGCATCGTCGGTGCAGCGAGCACTCGCAACGTCGTCCCGATCCTGATCGAGGGCATTCGCCGCCTGGAGTACCGCGGCTACGACTCCACGGGGCTCGCGGTGATCAACGGCGGCGCCTCCCCGCACCTCGAGCGGCTGGTGTCGACAGCGCGCGTCGCCGATCTCGCGGCGCAGGCCGACTCGCGCCAGCTCTCCGCGCTCACCGGCATCTCGCACACGCGCTGGGCGACGCACGGCGCGCCCACGCCGGACAACGCGCATCCGCACCTATCCGGCGGCGAAGTGGCCGTCGTCCACAACGGCATCATCGAGAACTACGAGGCGCTGCGCGAGCGGCTGCGCGGTCAGGGCTACCAGTTCCGCACGCAGACCGACTCCGAGGTGATCGCGCATCTGGTTCACCATCACTGGCACGGCGAGGGCAAGGGCGACCTGCTCGCCGCGGTGCAGCTCGCCGTCGCGGAGTTCCACGGCGCCTACGCGATCGCCGTCATCTCGATGCGCGAGCCGGGCCGCGTGATCGGCGCGCGGCAGGGCAGCCCCATGGTCGTCGGCATCGGCGCGGACGATCACTTCGTCGCCTCCGACGCCGCGGCGCTGATCCCGGTGACGCGTCGCGTCGCGTATCTCGAGGAAGGCGACGTCGCCGACGTGCGGCGCGAGTCGTACGCGATCTACGATGCGGCCGGCACGCGCGTCTCGCGCACCATCGTCGAGGTGCAGGGCAGCGGCGACGCCGTCGAGCTTGGCCCGTACCGTCACTTCATGCAGAAGGAAATTTTCGAGCAGCCGCGCGCGATCGCGGACACGCTCGACGCCGTCGAGGCGATCGATCCCTCGCTGTTCGGCGCAAAGGCCGCCGAGCTGCTGCCACGCGTCGATTCGGTGCTGGTGCTGGCCTGCGGCACGAGCTACTACTCGAGCCTCGTCGCCAAGCAATGGATCGAGACGCTCGCCAAGATCCCCTGCACGGTGGAGATCGCCAGCGAGTATCGCTATCGCGACAGCGTGCCGCACGCGAACGCGCTGGTGGTCGTCGTGTCGCAGTCGGGCGAGACGGCCGATACGCTGGCGGCGCTGAAGCACGCGAAGTCGCTGGGCCACAAGCACACGCTTGCGATCTGCAACGTCGGCACGAGCTCGATGGTGCGCCAGACGGAGCTCACTTTCCTGACGCGGGCGGGCACCGAAGTGGGCGTGGCCTCGACGAAGGCGTTCACCACGCAGCTCGTCGCGCAGTTCCTGCTGGCGCTGACGCTCGCGAAGCTGCGCGGACATCTCACCGCCGAGCAGGAGGCCGCGCACCTGAAGGCGCTGCGCCACCTGCCGGCGGCCGTGCGCGGCGCGCTGGCGCTGGAGCCGCACCTGATTGCGTGGGCGCAGGCGTTCGCGCGCAAGCAGCACGCGCTGTTCCTGGGGCGCGGCCTGCACTATCCGATTGCGCTGGAAGGCGCGCTCAAGCTGAAGGAGATCTCGTATATCCATGCCGAAGCCTATCCGGCGGGCGAGCTGAAGCACGGGCCGCTGGCGCTCGTGGATGCCGAGATGCCGGTCGTGGCGATCGCGCCCAACGACGCGCTGCTGGAGAAGCTGAAATCGAACCTGCAGGAAGTGAAGGCGCGCGGCGGCGAGCTCTACGTCGTCGCCGACCTCGACAGCCAGCTCGCCGCCGGCGATGGGCTGCACGTCATCCGCGTGTCCGAGCATCGCGGGCTGCTCTCGCCGGTCGTGCACGTGATTCCGCTGCAGCTCCTCGCGTATCACACGGCGGTGATCCGTGGTACGGACGTGGACAAGCCGCGCAACCTGGCGAAGAGCGTGACGGTGGAGTAGCGCGAGTGCTCCGACGGATTTTTGATTGACAACAATAAAGTCCGTCGCATTTTGAATAAAGTTGGTCGACGAATCGACTTAGCGAGAAAGTCGGTCGTTATGAGGCGACCCGTTCGCCCTGCTGATCGTGTTAAGGTTGACCTGAACAAATCATGAATCAACCTGGCACCCCTGATGGGACAGCCATGTCGTGAGCGTCTGCATCGACTTGGCGTAGCGCGTAGTGGCGGGGTGCTCAGTCAGCAAACTTTGACGACGTGTACGGCAGCTTCCGGCCCAAGACCGGGCATCCAGCGTGCGCGCTCGCGTCAAAATAAAACGACAAGCGCGCGCAATTGCCTGTCGCCGCCGAAAATCTAAGTTTGACCCATGCTACCGGTCCCTCTACACCTAGGCTCGCGTGCTTGAGCGCCTGTTATTCGCGTGGCCCACGATGAACTGCTGGTTGATTGAGCCTGCGCCATGAAGCAACCATTGCTGGATTGGTCAGGTCATCGGGCGAGCTGGTTCTTTCGCACGGCGATCACGGTAATGGTCATGGGCTTGGTCCCGCTGACCGCCGCGCGCGCCGTCCCGATACTCGACTTCCGCGAGGTTCCCACGCCAAACGGCGAGGTTCGGCAAGTCTCCGATCCCACCGTACCGCGGTTGCTTCCTTCGGGCCATGCGGCTGGCATCGGCTTCCACGTCCAGGTCGACTTTCAAGGGAACGGGCGCCCGGATACCTTTCTCTGCCATATGGGCGAGTTGAATGCGCCGATACCTTGCCGCACGCTTCGATCGAATGTGGATGGTTCGCTTACGGACGTGACGCGACAGGTGTTCGGAAATGGCGCCCTGCCGAGTGTCGAGGTCGTAAATCCGATCATCGTGGGCGACTACAACAACGACGCTCGACCGGACCTTTACTTTGCGAACTGGGGCTACGATTTCGCGCCGTTTGTCGGCGAGCGGGGCGTACTGTTCAATTCAAGTGCGGACGGCATCTATGTCGATCGCTCCGCGACGCTGCCCCAGGCCGTCGCCAACGTTTATGGCGCCTGTTCTGGCGATGTCGACGGCGATGGTTCGCCGGACATCTACGTCCTGAATTTCAAGAGCACCGGACTGGAGGGGTCGTATCTGCTCATCGGCAAGGGCGACGGCACGTTCACCCAGTCGACCCGCGGCATTCCGGCAGAGCTGCTGGGCATCAACAAGGGTTACTCGATGGGTACGTGCGCCATCGCCGACGTGGACAGGGACGGGCACGACGACCTCATTCTCCTCACCCTCGGCGACATCCATTCGGAGAACCTTGTGTTGTTCAACGATGGAACGGGGGACTTCACCAAGCGGCCGCGCCATGTGCTCCCGATGGGTTCCCTCAAACCAGGCGACTGGGAGTTCAACGGCATCGCCGTTCTCGACATCAATCGCGACGGGTATCCCGATCTCGTTGTGTCTGCGGACCAAAAACCGAACTACACCGGCGCGGCCTTCCAGATCCTCATCAACCGCGGCGATGGTACGTTCGCCGACGAGACCGCCACCCGGTTGCTCGGTCCGAATACGTATGCGGACTTTACTATTGTGCCGTCGAGCTGCACACCACTTCTGGTCGCCGATTTCGATGGTGACGGATGGGAGGATCTCTATTGCAATCACATTGGCGTCTTGGATAAACGAGTCCCACCGATCTGGATGAATGACGGCGGCGGGCGCTTCACGCCAGCAGCGCTGGACGACCCGGGGCCGACGTCGTTCGGCGCGTTGATCGATTTTGATCGTGACGGTCAGCTCGACCTGGTCATCTTTAGCGGCGTCGCCCCGGCCGGCGACATCTGGTACCGCACGTATCGGAACCACATGGCGCGCACCGTGCCCAGCGAGCCTTTCATCAGCAAAGCCAAGGCCGGTGACGCGCAAGCCTCGATCTCCTTCACTCCTCCGCTGGCCAGCGGGGCGTCCCCGATCACCCGCTACGCAGCGACTTGTACGCAAGGGACGCGGCCAGGCAAATTCATTACATCCGGACCGGCCTCGCCGCTCACCGTGACTGGACTTGCCAATGGCAAACCGTACCTCTGTTCCGTGACCGCCAGCAGCGCGGCCGGCACCAGCCTGCCTTCGAAGTCCGTGTCGGTCAGGCCACTTGCCATTTCTCAGGCGCCCGCCTCGCAACCCGACCTCAATCAGCACGGTTTGACCGGCTCGTGGTACGAAGCGGCGACCAGCGGACAGGGGTTCGAAGTCGAGGTGTTTGCCAATCCGTCGTCCGGAACCGGGTCAACCTTCGTAAGCTGGTTCACCTACGACACCGTCAGCGGTAACGCGGAGCGCCAGCGCTGGTATACGGCCCAGGGGGCGGTGGTCACCGGACAGCCCACCGCTTCACTGACCATCTATCAGAACACCGGCGGCAACTTCAATTCTTTTCCCGTCACCAATGCGCAGGCGGTCGGCACCGCGACGTTGAGTTTCGACACCTGCTCCAGCGGTCAACTCACTTACAGCTTCACCGACGGCACGGGACGGACGGGGACGATACCGTTGACGCGCCTGCTGCAGAACACGACTTGCGCCACGTTGACCCCATATCCCACCAACGCCGACTTCGCGCTTTCCGGAAACTGGTACGGGCCCGCAACCTCGGGGCAGGGGCTCACGGTTGAAATCAGTACGGGTTCCGGTGCGCTCTTCACGGCCTGGTATACGTACGCGCCGAACGCCAGCGCCGCCGGAGCTGCCGGACAGCGCTGGTATACGGCGCAAGGTCCCTTTACGCCGGGGATGCGCTCGATTCCCGTGACGATTTACCAGACCATGGGCGGGATGTTCGATGCACCGACCCCTGCCGGTCAGACCACCGTGGTGGTAGGGAGCGGGACACTGGCCTTCCCGAGCTGCTCGGCGGCGACCTTCAGCTACGAGTTCACCCGCGGCAGCAGCATTGGCCTGTCCGGCGTCCTAGCGTTGAGCCGTGTAGGTCCGCTGCCTCCAGGCTGCACTCAATGACACAATTGCGACGCTTGCGCACTGGCCGCTTAAGCGCCGTCTAGCTTGATTCCTTGAAGGGCTGCCACCTACGCGACCGCCGGCGCCCCTACTCCCCTACCGGCACGGTGCCCGTCTGCCGCTACTTCAGCACGACCTTCGCGCCCAAGAGCTCGCATTTCTATTCCGCACTGGCGAACGAATGCGCCCTGCTGCAAAGCAATCCAGACTGGCAGTTCGAGGGCTACGTGTTCAACGCTATTTTGCCGGCGGTGGACGGGAGTTGTCCCGTGGGCTATGCGCCGGTCTATTCGCGTCGTCTACAACAACGGCCAAGGCGCGGCGCTCAACCACCGCTTTACCACCGACTTGGCGGTGCGTAGCCAGATGCTTGCCCAAGGCTATGTGGCCGAGGGCTACGGCATCGGCGTCTCGATGTGCTCACCGAACTGACGGCGGATTGTTTGGACGACATATTGGGCGGGCAACAATCACATTGACCGTCGTGACCCCTAGATTCAGGCGGGGGCAAAGTGCAAAATTCAACCCCGAGCAGCGTGTCGACATCGAGGAAGCAAACGTTTGCTATCAGGATCGCTGATGTAGCTGTACTCGCCGTAACGTGGAGTGCCCCGCTGGGCCGCCTAGTTCTTGCTGACCGTTGTCTTCTGCGTCGCCAAATTGTTGCTGCTGTTTAAGTCTTGCGTAGCCGCGGTGACGGTCGCGGTGTTGGACAGCACTGTTCCCGAAACTGCAGTGACGGTGACGGCAATGTTGACGGTCGCCGTCGATCCCTTGGCGAGATCTCCGAGATTCACTATGACCGTGCCATTGCGACCTACGGCCGGCGCCGTGATCGCCCCTTGACTCGTCGCGGCACCCGCAAAGGCCGTCCCGAGCGGTAGGGCATCGGAGACCATGACGCGGGTCGAAGTCACCTTGCCACCGTTGGTCACCATCATCGAATAAGTCAGCGTATTGCCCGGAGATACCTTTCCCGGTGCCGTCATCGTGACACCGACATCTGCTGAAGTGGCGCCGCCACCGCCGCCGGCAACCACGTTGTAACTCGCGGTAAGTGTGGATGGATTACCGACCGCGTCGCTCGCGGATACGGTGAAGGTTTTCGTCCCCGTGGACGACGTATCAATTGGGCTTGCGATCGGGATCGGACCTTGACATGACGCCACTCCGGACCCGCCGTCGAAGCAATCGTAGCTCGCACCGACATTCGAGTTGAACTGATAGGTAGCGTTCCCCGCGGGCGAGACGATCGAAATTGTGGGTGGCTTCTTGTCCACCTTGTTGCCAAAGAGTGGCCCGGCCGTACTGCATTCGCCCACGGTATTGCACACCCGGCGGCTGTTCGTTGACGCACTTTGTGTTTCAGTCCCGCTCGGTACGCTCGTTGTCAACGTAAAGCTCGCGTCATCTGCGCTCGCGAGTCCCGACTCGCCGTCGCTCGTTGCACACGCAATGACCGCGTCCGTGTTGCGCCAGGTGTCATTGGATGCAGCGCATAAAACTTGCGGTGCCGTAACGTCATTGAGGAACACTTCTGCGCTCGCCAGAATCCGAGTGTCGGATGAGCCGCCGCTGACAAGGACGCCCCCATCGGCGAGCAACGTGGCCGTGTGAAACTCTCGGGGGGTGCTCATCGAGAGAGTACGCAGCCAGACCCCCGAAGCCGGATCGTAGATTTCCGCGCTGTCATTGAAGCCACTGGCGTGGCCACTGACACCGCCGCTGACGATTGCGCGCCCGTCCGACCGCAACGTTGCCGCGTGAAACGCGCGGGCCGTTCCCATCGACCCCGTGAGCGACCAGGTGTTGCCTACCGGGTCGTATACCTCGGAACTGGCCACCGGAACGCTATCAATATTCGTGCTCAACGAACCGCCGCTGACGAGCACTCGACCGTCCGCCAGTGCAGTGGCGGTATTGAAGTAGCGCGCGGTGTTCATCGACGCTGCCGGGGACCAGGTGCCTTGCGCTGGATCATAGATCTCCGCGCTTGCCAAAACCGCGTCGCCGTCGTACCCGCCGGTGACAAGCACGCGCCCGTCCGCGAGTAGAGCCGCGGTATGCCCGTAGCGAGCGGTGGTCATTGGGCCTGTAAGCGACCACGCATTGTTTGCGGGATCGTAGATCTCCACGCTTGCCGAGTAGCCGACCGGGAAAAGGCCGCCGGTGAAGCCGCCGCTGACAAGCACTCGGCCGTCCCGCAACGCAGTGGCTGTGAACTCGATGCGGCCGATGCTCATCGAACCGGCAGGCGACCACATGTCAAGCGCTGGATCGTAAAGCTCGGCGCTCGCGACATAGAACGAGTTGTGGACGCCGCCCGTGACAAGTACCCGACCCACAGGCAGTGGAGTCGCCGCGTGCGCGTAACGAGGGGAAGCCATGGGCCTGGTGGCCGACCAAGCGCCAATCGCCGGATCGTAGACTTCGGCGCTTGCCAAGTCGACATGGCCGTCGCTACCGCCGCTGGCAAGGATTCTGCCGTCTGGCAGCGGCGCGGCGGCATGTGCATAGCGCGGAGTGGTCATTGATCCTGTCGGCGGCCATGTCTGTGCCGCCGCGTTGCCACCCACCGCCACCACGACGAGAAGTATTCCCGCGAGCGCCAGTCGTTGCATTCTGGTTGGATTGATCATGACATCCCCATGAACATCGTCTCGACGACGATCGCCTACCGTCTGCACGCGTTCCGCGTCGCCGGGATTGCGCGCGGTTGGCAAGCATTGACCGACACTCTTCGCCGTCGGCATAGAGGGTCAAGTCGGTTCTTCACACCGGAAGTCCGATTGCGGCTTGCTCCGTCATGATGGTACCGCGCGTCTACCGCGACGCGCCGTATAGACACCTCCACCCGCCGATGTGGCGTACCGATCTAATACCACCCTGAATGCTTGCGCAAGCGATTATTCGACGAACGGCGTCAATCGGATTTAGGCGAGACGGAACCGCTTCGCGCGAGTTTGCTCCGCATAAGGTGGTCGCCGGACCGGGGCACTTGCAAAGAATTGTGGACGACAGCGCAATTCGAATGGGCAATTCGCCGTCGTCGTTGCCTTGGCGCTGCCATTTCCAATCGTGAACGCGCCCACACCAGTTGAAGCAAGTCTCTCCGCCTGACAGCGCAAGTTGACGAGCCCGAGCGACAATTCCTTGCCGCGCATCGCATTGGACGCTTTTGTAACTTCGTCCTTCGACGAGCGGGCGGCCCGCGATATGGAGGATGTGATTTGAAACTTTGCTGGCCGGAACCCGTCCTGGTGCTAATCTAGAGCGTAGAAACTCGTTCAGCCGATTGAAATTTCGTTGTCTCCAACCACTTTGTAGTCACGCACAAGAATCGGCGCCGTGCCATGAGCGAGCTCGCCGTTACGTTCTTAGTCTATGCGTGCGTGACGGGTGGCGCGCTCGCCGGCATCTACCTCAACGCCATCCTCCCGGCGGAGCAGATCAAGGACGAGACGCGACAGGCCGTGAACATCGCGGTCGGCATCATCGCCACGCTCGCGGCGCTGGTGCTCGGTCTCATGGTCTCGTCGGCCAAATCTTCGTTCGACGCGCGTGCGGACGACGTCCGGCAGATCGCCGCGCGCATCATCATTCTCGACCGCACCTTGCGGGACTACGGTCAGGAATCGACCGAAGCGCGCCAGCAACTGAAGGCCATGATCACCGCGCGCCTCGAGCACTTCTGGGCGGAGGAGGTGCAGGCGCCCGGAGCGCCACGTCTCGCCGAGATGGAATCGGCTTTTCGTCGCCTGCTGTTGTCGCTGACGCCGGCCAACGACACGCAGCGATGGCTGCAGGCGCGCGCGCTCACGGTGGCGGGCGACCTCGAGCAGACCCGCTGGCTGCTGATCGAGCAGAGCCGCAAGTCGATACCGAACGCGTTTCTGGTGGTGCTGGCGTCGTGGCTCGTCGTCATCTTCTGCACGCTCGGCCTGTTCTCGCCGCGCAACGGCACCGCGTATACCGTGATCTTCGTCTGCGCACTGTCGGTGGCAACGGCGATCTTTCTCGTCCTGGAGCTGGACCAGCCCTTCCAGGGGCTGCTGCAGGTCTCGGATCTGCCGGTGCGCAGCGCGCTTGGCGAGATCAGTCGTTAGCAGGGGCGGGTAACGCCCTTGATGGGCAGTGGTCGGCCGCGTTGCTCCGAGCGGCTGCCACGGGTGGTACCGTTCCTGCGCCGTTCAGCGAGCGAGGAACGCGAATTGCTGGCGGATGCGCGACGCCGCAGGCGGGCGCGTCGACGGGTGTGAAACTGCGCTCGGGGCGATACTATATTTCGACTTCCAGTCGTCGCCGAAGGGGTCAGGGATGGACCGGCGGGCATTCGTCACCTTCATCGTTGCCCCATGCCTGCTTCGACCTGTCGTCGTTCGCGCCCAGCCGTCGGGGAAGGTCTTCAGGATCGGGTTGCTCCTTCCGTGGACCGAGCCTGATCCTGCGGACCCGGTGGCGTTGGAGTCCCTGCGGAGGGGACTGCTCGACCTGGGCTGGGTTGAAGGCAGGAACCTCGTGATCGAAACCCGGTGGGCGGGCGGGAAGCCGCAGCGCCAGCGTGAACTCGCCGCGGAGCTCAGGGCCCTTCCCGTGGCGGTGATCCTCACGGTAGGCACGACTGCGATCGGTGCGGCGCGCGAGGGCGCTCCCGGCCTGCCCATCGTGATGATCAGCGCAGGCGATCCGGTAGGCGCCGGGTTCGCGGCCACGCTGGCTCGGCCAGGCGGCGACCTGACCGGCACCTCACTGGCGGGCGAAGAGGTTCTCACCAAGCAGGTGGAGCTGCTGTCGGCGGCCGTGCCTAAACTCGCCAAGGTCACGGTGCTGATGAATGGCGCGAACCCTGTCAATGGATTCTTCTTCGACGCGATGTCGTCGCGCGCGAAGCTGCTTGGCGTGCGACTCGATCGCATCGACGTGCTGGCGGAAGGCGAACTCGACGGCGCTGTCGCGCGCGCCAAAGGCGGCGCGCTCGTCGTCGTGAACGACCCGATGTTCTTCGTTCGCCGCACCCAGATCGTCGAGCTGACGCTGCGCTCGAAGGTGCCGTCCATGTTCGGCCAACGCGACTATGTCGTCGCCGGCGGACTGATGTCCTATGTTTCATCCGTCGCGTGGCATTGGCGCACGGCTGCGAGCTTCGTCGACAAGATTCTCAAGGGCGCAAAGCCCGCCGACCTCCCCATCGAGCAGCCCACGAAGTACGAGCTCGCGATCAACCTGAAATCCGCAAAGAAGATCGATATCGCCATCCCGCAATCGCTGCTGCAGCGCGCAGACGAAATCATCCAGTGATCGATCCCGGTCGCCGCACCCGTTGGCAGGGAAGGATCTTGTTACGTATTCATCGGCTGATCGAGCGTAGACGCTTTCTGCACCGCTTTCAGGAGAAAGCCATCATGCGGCGTGTTGAGCGCAGGAACTTTTTGATCGCCGGGGCCGCAATTCTTGCCGCGCCGCTCGCCGCGCGGGCGCAGTGGACGCTCGACTCATTCCAGGAGGGCGCCGACATCGTGAGACTCAAGCATCTCAACTACTACGCTGATCTGTTGGCTGAATATCAGAGGAAGAAGGGCGGCTATCCCCTCCAGCAAAGGGCAGCGGAGATGCCTGTGTACGTGTTCGTGGCTCACGATCACCAGCGCGCTGGCGGCAAGCCGCCTTACAAACACCTCGTCGTTCCAATGCGGGAGTGGATCCAGGATCTGGAGGCTGGCTTGGAACGGCCCGTCGACGAACACTACGATCCACAATACTTCGGCGAAGGTTACAAGCCCAATCTGTACCTCTACATGGTGTACAAGGACACTTACTTTTTCGCCGTGCACCTGTACCAGGACTATCCGTTCGCCAAGCATGTATCGGAGCACTACAACAAGCTCGAAGTATCGAACAATCCGACCCGACAAAACCAGGCAGTCGATCCCGCGACGCTTTTCACGAGCGAAGCATTTCTCAATGCGCTGAAGGCCCCTTACAAGGCCGATTTCTTCCGGGAGAGAGAAGCGAAGTATCTGCATTTCACCAAGCAGCAGAAGTAGGCCCAGCGCAAGAACCTCGCGCCGGATCGCGCCTTCGCCGGCCGCCGCTGCGGCGCGGCTCGCGAGGCCTCGCGTCTTCCGTGCGATAGCGCACAGACCGGTGCGCGCCCTGGCGTTCAGAGTCCATCGATCGCACCTCCTAAATCGTCGCCATCCGCTTCGGCGGCCGTTCAGCCTGGCGATCAACAACGGGTCATCACAGTGTTCGCCTCAGCGGACGACATCACCGATCGCCAGCGCCGCGAGGCGATCCTGCAGGAAGTCCAGTCGTTTGCAGAGGCGATCGTGGAGACCGTGCGAGAGCCCTTGCTGGTTCTCGACAAGGACCTTCACGTCAGGATGGCCAATCAGTCGTTTCTCGGTACGTTCCGGGCGTCGAAAGCGGAAACGGAGGGCCGGCTGCTCTACGAGCTCGGCAACGGCCAGTGGGACATTCCGGAGCTTCGACGCCTGCTGGAAGACATCATTCCGCAGCACACCGAGTTCCGCGATTTCGAAGTCACGCATGACTTTCCCGCGATCGGCCGCCGCACGATGCTGCTCAACGCCCGCAAGCTCTCGGAGCCCGGCGTCAACCGCGAGCTCTTCCTGCTTGCGATGGAGGACACCACCGAACGCAAGCAGGCCGAGGCGGAATCGACCAAGGCCAAGGAGGCCGCGGAGGATGCGAACCGCGCGAAGAGCGACTTCCTGGCGCGCATGAGTCATGAAATCCGCACGCCGATGAACGCGATCATCGGCATGGCGGATCTGCTTTGGGAAACGCCGTTGGTTCCGGAGCAGCGCGAGTACGTGCGCATCTTCAGGAAAGCGGGCAGCCAGCTTCTGGACCTGATCAACGACATCCTCGACCTCTCCAAGGTCGAATCGGGCCATGTGACGCTGGAAATCCTCGACTTCGATCTCGGTGAGGTGCTCGACAAGACGCTCGAGATCATGGCGATCCGCGCGCACGAGAAAGGGCTCGAGCTCGCGCTGCGCATCGCGCCCGACGTTCCCAAGGCGCTGATCGGCGATCCCGCGCGCTTGCGGCAGGTCCTCATCAACCTGATCGGGAACGCGATCAAGTTCACCGAGAAGGGGGAGGTGATCGTTCGGATCGAATGCGACCCGGACGATGCGACGCCAGGCGCGTTGAAGTTTGCGGTCTGCGACACCGGGATCGGGATTCCGGAGGAGGCCCGTGAGCTGATCTTCGCGCCCTATTCGCAAGTCGATACCTCGACGACGCGCAAGTTCGGCGGAACCGGGCTCGGTCTGACCATTTCGTGGCGCGTGGTCGAGCTCATGCAGGGCCGAATCTGGACTGAAGGCAGCGTAGGAACCGGGAGCACGTTCTACTTCACCGCCCGTTTCGCGATCAGCGACCGGCCTCCGTTGGCCGTGGCGTGGCGGCCGCCCCATCTCGGTGGCGTCAATGCGCTGATCATCGACGACAACGCGACCCACCGCCTGATCCTGAGTGAGATGCTGTCGCGCTGGGGCGCCGTGGTCACGGAAGCAGGCGGCGGGGAACAGGGGTTGGCGGAGCTGCGTCGTGCGAGGGAGGCCGGCGCGCCCTACTCGCTCGTCCTGCTGGATCGACGGATGCCCAACGTCGACGGGTTCGACGTGGCCGAGACGCTCCATCGGCAGCCGGCGCTGGCGGCGACGACGATCCTCATGCTCACGTCCGAGAATCGCGCAGGGGACGTTGCACGCGGCCGCGCGCTCGGGGTGGCGGCGTACCTGGTGAAACCGGTCAAGCAGGCCGACCTGCTGGAGGCCATCCACGAAGCCCGCGGCGAGGCCATGCCTGCCGCGGAGCAGCCCGCGGCCCAGGCGCGAGACATTCCGGCGGGCCCCCAATCGCTGCGAATTCTGCTGGCGGAGGATTCCCGGGACAACGTGTTGCTGATCGAGGCCTACCTCGAGGGCAGCGGCTATGCCGCCGATGTCGCTCGAAACGGCCAGATCGCTTTCGAGAAGTACATTGCCGGCACGTACGACATCGTGCTCATGGATGTCCAGATGCCGATCATGGACGGCTACTCGGCCGCGCGCAGGATCCGCCAGTGGGAATCCGAGAACGGCGCGGCGCCGGTGCCGATCCTCGCGCTTACCGCGCATGCCTTGCCCGAGGAAGTTCGCAAGAGCTTCGATGCAGGTTGCACGGCGCACCTGACGAAGCCCATTCGCAAGGCGACGCTGATCGCCGCCATCGAGGAGCACACGCTGGGACTCGTCCGCGTGCTCGCGAGCCTCGCCACCCTGGTCCCCGGCTTTCTCGCGGGGCGCCGACGGGACATCGTGGCCATCGCCGACGCGCTGGAGCGCTCGGACTACGAGAGCGTCCGGATCCTCGGTCACAACATGAAGGGGTCCGGCGCCGGCTACGGCTTCAACCGGATCACCGAGATCGGGGCGTCGCTCGAGCAGGCGGCCGCACGCGGTGCGCGGGAGGAGATTCGAGCGCGGTCCGCAGAGCTCGTCCGATACCTCGACGGCCTTCATGTCGTGTACGCGTAGATCAGACTCGGAGGCGGCGTGCGGATACGATTCTGGGGAACGCGGGGATCGATCGCCACGCCCGGTCCCGGCACGACCCGCTTCGGCGGCAACACGTCGTGCGTAGAGCTGACGACAGCCGACGGGGGCTGCTTCGTCTTCGACTGCGGGACCGGAGCGCGGGCGCTGGGTGCCGAGCTCGTGCGGCGCGGTTCCGCGCCGCTCGCGGCGACGATCCTGTTGAGTCATACGCACTGGGATCACATCCAGGGCTTCCCGTTCTTCGCCCCGCTGTTCGTTCCCGGCAGCCGGATCACCGTATGCGGGCCGGAGGGAAGCGCCCGTTCGCTGCGCGAAGTGCTCGCCGGCCAGATGGAGTTCACCTACTTCCCCGTCGACATCGCGCAGCTGCCGGCAGCCATCACGTTCCGTGAGCTCGGCGAGGGAACGCACGAGATGGGCAACGCGAGAATCCTTGCGCAGTATCTCCACCACCCGGCCATGACGCTCGGCTACCGGATCGAAGCGGACGGCGCGAGCGCCGTGTACCTGTGCGACCACGAGCCCTTCGCCGAGACGTTGTCGCACGACAGCGTCGGCGTGCACGATGACGCGTCCCTCGCGTCCATCGTGCACGAGGGCGACCGCCGTCACGCGCGCTTCATGCGCGATGCGGGCCTGGTGATCCACGATGCGCAGTACACGCCGGAGGAGTATCCGGCCAAGAAGAACTGGGGACACAGCACGTACGAGTACGCGGTGGACTTGGCGGGCATGGCGAACGTGCGCCGGCTCGTGCTCACCCACCACGATCCCGCGCACGACGACGACTTCGTCCTGGAAGTCGAAGGGCGCGCGCAGCGGTATGCCGCGCAGCGTGGCTACTCGATGAACGTTTGCTGCGCCTATGAAGGACTCGAGGTGGAACTCGAGCCGCACGGCGGGCGGCACCTCGCCGACGTTGCCGCCGCGCTGCTGCCCAGCGGGCGCGAACCGCGGCGCGGGCTTCGCGTGCTCGTGGTGGACGACGACCCGGACATCCGTGCGCTGGCCAGCGTGGCGCTCACCCAGGACGGGCATGTCGTCAGCGAGGCGTCGAGCGGAGCGGAGGCACTCGCATCGATCGACGCGCAGCCGTTCGACCTGCTCGTGCTGGATCTGCTGATGCCCGGTCAGGGCGGCCTCGAGGTGCTCAAGATCCTGCGCGCCCGCCCCGTCACGGCGGCGCTGCCGGTCGTCGTGCTGACGGCGATGGACGACGAGGCGAATACGCGCGCCGGCTTCGAGTCGGGAGCGACCGACTACGTGACCAAGCCCTTCACCATTCCCCAGCTTGCCGCGCGCGTGCGTGCGTGCCTCGCGCGCAGCGCAAGCCCGCGTTGACGGCGGACGCGGCGCGCCGCGGGCAGTCACCTCGCCGGCGTCGTTTCAGGCGGATCGAGACGCGAGGAAGCGGCCGCCACGTTGGCCGGTCGCATCGCCGTCGGCGTAGGTCAGGACGCCGTTGACCAGCACGTACCGGATCCCGCGCGCCGGGACGGCGGGTTGCGAGAACGTCGCCGCGTCGGCGATCGTTGCGGCATCGAACACGGTCACGTCGGCGTGGAAGCCCGTGCG
>Ga0070671_100002003_pt1 | contig 15650 bp, 16 predicted proteins | sample KBSS73metaG_FD_65341 | JGI IMG/M metagenome (GOLD analysis project Ga0070671, IMG submission 65341) | Switchgrass rhizosphere microbial communities from Kellogg Biological Station, Michigan, USA - KBS S7-3 metaG | ecosystem: Host-associated > Plants > Roots > Rhizosphere > Soil ...
CTGCGGCCGGCGGTCGATCGCCCGGCGCGGCGGGCGGCGGGCAGGCATCTGCCACGCGCGTCAGCGAGGACCCCAGACGCCCATCCGGCCGCCCGAGCGACAGCTCGTAGACCGGCAGCGCGCGGGTTTCCGTGTGCACATGCAGCTTGAAGCGGTCGGCCAGCATCGTGCGCAGCATCGCGAGCATCTGTGCCTGCGACGGGTTGGCGCCCGTCACCGCCTCGATGTCGAAGTGGTCGCGGTCCTTCCAGTCCGGCCCGCCGTCGAAGTCCTCGACGGGGCGGTAGGCCAGCCGGACGAGCCGCATCAGCGTGACGTTCACGCCCACGTAGCGGCCGGGCTGGCCACGGCTGCTGCCGCCCTGTTCACCCGAACGATTGACTTTGATCGAAACGGCGTCGAATGCGGCAGGAGCCGGCTGCCTCGCGCCGGCCGCGCCCACAAGCACGAGTGCCATCATGGCGGTCAAGGACACCTTCATGCCCGCCTACTACGCGCCGCGCATTGAATACGTTCGCAGCTAATTCGCGCGCGTGAAGGTGAGCGGCAGCGAGCCGCCGGGCTGCGTCCATGTGCCCTTCAACGAGTCTCCGTCCAGGGTGCCGGTCCAAGTGGCCGACGTGGCCGGCACGTCGAACGACACGCCGGTTCCGTTCTCCTTGAGCGACGCATCGATCTGGAAATCAGGACGGATGTCCTGAGCGATGAGAACCGACGCCGTGCCGTCTGACCGGTTGGCGACGGTCAGACTGAGTCCGATCCTGGTGCCGCCGGCGTCGAGGCTGCCGGTCCAACGCCCCTCCAGGCTCTTGCTGACGGCCGCATTCGTGATCTTCGGGAGCATCGCGGCCGCGCCGGTGCGATAGAGCATGAACGGCGCCGATCCCATGGTCGCGCGCACCTCGCCGCTGATGGTCTTGCCGTCGGGCAGGACGTCGCCCTTGAATGACCCGCCGCCCGGCCCACCGTTGAACAGCACGAACGTGAGGGTGCGCCCCTCGATCGCCACTTGTGTCAAGGGAAGCCCGCGCACGCCGGTGGCCTTCTGTCCGTAGGTCGCAATCAGCGCGTTCGACGCGTCGCGCGTGACATCGACCTCGAAGTCGATCTGTCCCATCGGGGCGGTGATGGTGCCCTCCCAGTGTCCGGTGGGATCGGTGGGTGACTGCGCCGCCACGGTCGAAGCGGCGAGCACGCCGAGAGACACGACGAGTGTGTTGATGACATTTCGCATGTTGGTCTCCTTGTCTTCGTAGGGGCCGGCTTCAGCTGGCCCGTGAACCTAGAAGTCCTGCCGGGCGACGAGCCGCGTCCCGGCATAGAGCAGGGTGGCCGACACCGCCAGGCTCACCGCGAGCATCGGCCACGGCAGGCCGTGTCCCCTGAAGTACGACTCGCCGTGCACCATCCGGATCAGGCTGAACCGGTCGGCCCCCGTGATCCGGTCCAGCGCCCCGAGCGCTGCGCCGGCGCAGAGCGTCAGCACGATCGGTGCCCAGACACTGCCGAACAGCGACGAGAAGAAGAACGCAACGCTGAAGAACACGGCGCTGCCGACGAAGGCACATAGCGCGTAGGCCAGCGCGTCGAGCAGCGGAAAGCTCCGCCCGACGAGCGGCGACACCAGCACGATCACCAGCGCCGGTACGACGGTGAGCGCCAGCATCTGGCCCAGGCCGGCGGCCGCCCGCGCGGCGAGCAGCCGTTCGCGCGAGACCGGCAGCGACAGCGTGAACAGCCGTGACGCGGCGGTCTGCGACAGCAGGCCGCCGGTGCCGATGATGGCTGCGAAGAGCCCGGCGAGCTGCGCGCCGTTCTGCTGGAACCACTGCGACCAGACGTAGCCGCCGTACGTCTTCGACAGCTCCATCGCCTCGGCGATCTCGCGGCCGAGGGCGGTACCGGGGGCGGGGATGACGCTCTGGGAAAGGGCGGTGACCTGCGGGTAGCTCAACGCCACGAACGCGGCGCTGACCGGCAACAGCACCAGACCGATCAGGAAGCGCCACCGGGTCTCGAGAAACGCGTGCTGGAACAGCATGAGTCAGTCCTCCACGGCGACGGTGTCGAGAAAAATGTCCTTCAGCGTGACGGGCGCGCTGTCGGTGGACACCGGATTCAGCTGGCGCGCCTCGCCGAGCACGCCGTCGATGCCGGCGCTCGACAGCACCGTCATCACCCGGCCGGAGCGCTTGACGCGCTCGACGCCTCGCGTCTGAAACGTATAGGCGGGCGCGTCGCGGTCGAACACGAGCTGGACGCGCCGATAGTTCTGCCGCAGGTCATCGAGCACGCCGCTCACCGCGGTCCGCCCGCGATCGATGATGGTGACGTGGTCGGCGATCTGCTCGACGTCGGCCAGCTGGTGCGACGAGAAGAACACGGTGACGCCGTGTTCGGCGGCGTGACCGACGAGCGCCTTCAGCACGTCCTCGGTGGCTGCCGGGTCGAGCCCCGTCGTGGGCTCGTCGAGCACCAGGAGATCGGCGCCGCGGCAGAGCGCCAGGAGCAGCGCCAGCTTGGTGCGCATCCCGCGTGACAGCGCCGTGATCCCGCGCTCGGGGGCCAGCTCGAAGCGGCGCAGGTACGTGTCCTCGAGCTCGCGGCTCCACTGCGGGTAGAACGACGCCGTGTGGCGAATCATGCCGCGCACGGTCATGGCGTCGTAGAGCCCCTTGTCGTCGCCCACGAACCCGGTGCGCCGCCGGATGTCCACGCTGGCGGCGGGGGAGTCGACCGGAAGGCCGAAGACGGTGGCGCGCCCCGCCGTCGGCCGTGCCATCCCGAGCAGGATCTTGATGGTGGTGGTCTTGCCCGCACCGGTGCGGCCCAGGAAGCCGCAGATCGAGCCGGCCGGCACCGCCAGCGTGAGCCCGCGCAGCGCCTCGACGCCGTCGTAGGTCTTGCGCAGGTCGGCGGTCTCGATGACGAACGCGTCAGCCACGCGAGTCTCCTTTCATCGTCAGGCGGGCCAGTTCGGCCTCGAACAGGCGGCGGATTTCGGCTTCGGTCACGCCGCGCGCCCGCAGCTTGTCCATCGCGGCCGCCACGATGGCCTGACCCGCCCGCAGGCGATCGGTGAGCTTCTTTTCGCGCGCCGCGCCGGTGACGAAGGCGCCCGCGCCGTGCCGCAGCTCGATCACGCCGTCGTGCTCGAGCTCACGGTACGCCTTGGCGACCGTGTTGGGATTGATCACGAGCTCCTCCGCGAGCGGCCGGATGCCGGGCAGCTGATCGCCCGCCCGCAGCGCGCCCGTCTCGATAGCGTGCTTCACCTGTTCCATCAGCTGCAGGTAGATGGGCACGCCCGACGAGGCATTGGGCCGGAACATCACGCCGTCCGCCCCGTTCTGTGCCGTTCCGTGAACTGTACTAGTGACATAGCACAGTGAGACTGTGCACTAGGCGGCTCCCGTCTGTCAAGCGGGCGGGATGTGGGCGGATCTGAAGACCCGCAGCCACGTTAACCGGTGATCAGTTCGGCCGCCGGCGACTCGGGCCACGCGGGCGCGGGCGCCGCGGTGTAGGTGGCGTGGGCCAGGTGGGACTGGAAGAGCGCCGTCTGCGACGCGAGAAAGTGCAGCTTGATGGCGAGGCGCGCCAGCAGATAGAGCTGGCCGACGGCGAAGGCCAGCCACATCATGAGACCGGTGCCGTAGACGCCGGGCGCCGCCACCGACCACAGCGCGAGCAGCAGCACGAAGCCGGCGCCGTCGAGCGCGTAGAGCGCCGTGACGTCGAGCGGGTGTCGCCAGAGAAACTGGATCGAGGCGCGCAGCGCGCCGATCGCGCTGCGGCGGTCCTCGACCACGAGACGGATGCGTGCGTAGTCGAAGACCAGGTTGATTTTCAGCAGTACGACGCCGAACAGCACGTAGAACAGCAGACGCCACGCCCAGGCGGTGCGCTCGACGCCGAGCCCGCGCGTGATGTCACCCCAGAGATCGAGGAACAGCCATGGGTGGACGTACTGGAACAGCAGCCAGTAGACGCCGCCGCCCAGGGCGGTCAGCCGCGCGAGGCGGAAGAACAGGCGTCCCGACGCGCTGAAGAACCCGTGCGCGCGTGTGGGCCGCTGGCGCGCGTAGCGGTCGAGGATGCCGCCGCTCACGAACGTCCAGAGCGCGAGGTAGGCGCCGAGGAGCCACATTATGGCGGCGGGCGGATAGCGCGCGTCGAGCACGCGGCTCACCGAGTCGAGGGTGGACGCAAAGCCGATGATCGACGGCGTGAAGGTGGCGCCGAGGCCGGCGGCCTGCGCCGTGAACTCGCGCCACCAGTCGTTGTTGACCCCGTCGGCGACGGCGCCGGCGGCCAGGCTCGAGCCGAGCTGCCCGGCGATCTGATCGCGTACCAGCATCGCGAACGGCAGAGCGAGCAGGAAGGTGAGCCCGTGCAGGCCCAGCGCCATGCCGGATGCCTGCGCCACGCGGCGCCAGCCGCCGATCCAGCTCGCGAGGACCATGATCAGCCGAAGATCCCCGACGTGATCATCAGCTCCTGCAGCCACACCATCCACGCGAGCGACCATTTGCGCGCGGCCTCGCCCGCGCGCGGCTGCGTCGTGCGTGAGTTGTTGGTGCGGTTGAGATCGAGCAGCAGGACGTGGCCCGGATCGATCTCGACGCGCGTGACGCGGGCGGGCCGTTCGTAGGTGTAGACGGCGCGGCGATCCTTGCCGTCCCAGTGCTCGGTGGCCTGCTGGCCGTCGGCGAACGTCGTCACCACGTCCACCGGGAACGTGGCTTCACCGAGGCGCTGCGCCACGACGATGGCGCGCGTCCGCCCCTGGCTCGACGGCTCCTGCTTCAACTCCTGCACCGCGTAGTCGAACGTGTTCGAGGTGCGGACGACCTGGTCGAAGAACCACGTGAGGTCCTGTCCCGAGACCTCGTTGACGACCTGGAAGAAGTCCTGCGGCCGCGGATGCCTGAACTTCCAGCGGTCGAAGTAGGTGGCCATCACCTTCTGCATCGTCGGCCAGCCCAGATGGCGTTCGAGCGTGTGCATCCACAGCGCCGTCTTGGCGTAGGTAATCGCGTTGGCCGAGCGGGGCCAGTAGCGGAAGGTCGGCGTGGTCTGCGCGTCCGACTTGGCGTCGGGGCGGTAGCCCGGCATCCGGTTGCCGTCCACCTCGCGCGAGAGCGGCACATTCAGCGTATAGGGAATGAAGCCGCCGAACGTGCGGACCGCCATCAGATTCGACCGGCGTGTTTCTTCGATCACACGTGCCGTGGCCCAGGTGTTGAATCCTTCGTCCATCCACCCGTTCTCGAATTCGTTCGTCGCCACGACGCCGTACCACCACTGGTGTCCCGCCTCGTGCGTGATGGTCGAGTCCGGCGTGGCGACCTGCGCCGGCGACAGCCAGTTGGCGCGGCCCGTGAAGATCATCGGGTATTCCATGCCGTCGCTGTTGCTCTGATCGGCGGGATCGACGATGGTGATGTTGCCGTAGGGATACGCCCCGAACCACTGTCCGTAGTATTCGAGCGCGGCGGCCGCCGCCGCGAATTGCCGCGTCTCCTGGCCGCGGTGCTCCGGGCGGAGCAGCAGACGCATCTCGACGCTCGGCAGCTTCGGGTGGTTGAAGGCGCGCCGCTCCTCGACGAACGACGGGCTGGTGGTCCAGCCGAAGTCGGCCACGTCGTCGGCGTGATAGCTGTGGGTCGTGGTGCCGTCGGCGTTGTCCACCCGCCGCATCTCGCGGCCGGTGGCGCCCACCTTGTAGCTGCCGGGCACCGTCATCTGCACGTCGTAGGCGCCGAAATCGGCGTAGAACTCGGTGGCGGCATGGAACTGATGGGTGTTCCAGCCGGTATCTTCGAGGACGCCGATTTTCGGGAACCACTGGCCGAAGAAGTAGTAGTCCGCGATCCAGCCGGTGCGCGCCGCCGCGAACGGAATGCGGCCGGTCCACTCGATCTCGATCTGCACCGAGCCGCCGGGGCCGACGGCGGCAGGAAGCGTCACTGCCATCACGGTGCGATCGGCGGCGTTGCCGTCGTCGGGAGCGAGATAGCGGATCGCCGCGGTGAGATCGGAGGCCGCGCCGCCGGCCGGCGTGACCTTGATCGCCGTCACGTCGTTCGCCCCGGTTTCGTCGGGGCGCCGCACCGCGTCGCGCGAGCGCGCGGGAGTGGGCGTCCGCAACCGGTCCTCGCGCAGCCAGGTCGAGTCCTCGTTCCGCCAGGCATTCCAATAGAGGTGGAACTGCAGTTCGTTCGTGGTGGCGGCGCTGATGTTGCGCCAGCGAATCGTCTCCCGGCCTTTGATCTCCTTGCGGGCGGGATCGAGCCGGACCGTGATGTCGTAGCTGGCGTTGCGGGGCGACAGCGCCTCGGGCAGCGGCTGATCGAAGGTCTGCACGCCCCCGCGCGCGGGAGCCGCGGCCGGAGCCGGCTGCTGGCCGCCGGCGCGGTCGGCGGCCGCGATCAGGACTGAGCCGATGACGATCGAAAGAAGGACGGGCCTGCGCACGCTGAGGCTGGGATTCTACCCTCCGGCGTTGCGCGGCCAGACAGGTCGTTGACAGATGCATCCGCAACGGATATAACAGCGGTGAACAGGTGCAGCCCGATGGCCTACCAACCGCTCACCCCCGCCGTGTTCCACGTGCTGCTGGCGCTCGCCGACGGCGACAAGCACGGCTACGCCATCATGAAGAGTGTCGAAGAGCACACCGGCGGCACGCTCAAAATGGGGGCCGGCACGTTGTACGGCACCTTGCAGCGTCTGACGGACGCCGGCTGGGTGCTCGAAGTGACACCGCCGCAGGCGCTCTCGGCGCGCGATGAGAAACGCCGGTTCTATCGCCTCACCACCGACGGGCGCCAGGCGCTCGGCGCCGAGGTGAAGCGGCTCGAGGAGCTCGTGCGGCTGGCGCGGCGCTCGCGCGGCGTGCCCAAGGCCGCCCGCCACTGACGAGGGAGGAGATCGTGCGCCATGCCTACGAGACGCTCCTGCGCTTGTATCCCGAAGCCTTCCGGCGGCGCTATGGCACTGAGATGTCGCTCGATTTCGCCGAGGGGTGGGCCGAGGCCAGGGCGGTGGGGCCGGTTGCGACCGCCGTCTTCGCCAGTCGCGTGGCCGGAGATCTGGTCGTGAGCCTTCTGCGCGAGTGGACGCGTGGATTCCGGGTGGCGATTGCGGCGGCCACGGCGGGTGTCACGCTGCTCCTCTGGGGTGTGGCGCTGCGGCCGTGGGCATGGCAGCGGGACCTGCGGATCGGACCGCCGCCGCAGGCGCAGAACGCCCCGCCGGTGACCGAGGCCGAACTGCTCGTGCTCGCGACAGCCGTGCTGATTCCGATCCTCGTCGTGCTGATCTGCGCCAGCCGCCTGGTGAAGCGCCGCGAGGTGCCGCGGCGCCGGATCTGATCGGATTCGCGTGATAGGATCCGCGGCCTCCGGACCCTTGTCCACGAGGCCGACCATGAAACTGCGATTGCCGGGGACCGTTGCCGTTCTGATCGTCGCGGCTGCCGCCGTGGCACTGCGCGGCCAGGGCGGCGCATCGCCGGCACCGACGCTGCCCGCCGAATTCAACACGCAGACCGGACAGCGCATCCGCGTCACGATGGTGGCGGGCGGGCTGTTCCATCCGTGGAGCATCGTCTTCCCGGACGCGCGCACGATTCTCGTCGCCGAGCGCAACGGCAAGATCCGGATGATTCGCGACGGCGTGCTGCAGGCGCAGCCGGTGTGGGAAGCTCCGCCGCATCCAGGGTCGGACAACGGCCTGCAGTTCCTGGCGCTGCATCCGCAGTTCGCGCAGAACCATCTCGTCTACCTCTCGTATCCCAAGCGCGGCGACAAGGGCACGACCCTCGGCATCTCGCGCGGCCGCTTCGACGGCACGACGCTGGCCGACGTGAAGGAGATCTTCGTCGCCGACGCCTGGGAGACCAGCGGCAATCTTGCGGGCCGGCTGTTCTTCGGCGCCGACGGCATGCTCTACGCCACGGTAGGCGACCGCGACGCCATCTGCTGCGACGCGAAGCAGCGCCGGCCGGATGGCTCCGACGACAACAGCCTCCGCATGAAGGCGCAGTCGCTCGAGAGCGACGCCGGCAAGACGCTGCGGCTCAAGGACGACGGCACGATTCCACCCGACAACCCGTTTGTCGGCCGCGCCGGCGCGAAGCCGGAGATCTTCACCTACGGGCACCGCAACGGCTACGGGCTGGCGATCCATCCGCAGACCGGTGAGCTGTGGCAGGCCGAGATCGGCCCGCTCGGCGGCGACGAAGTGAACGTCCTGGTGGCCGGGCACAACTACGGATGGCCGCTCGTGTCGATGGGGCGTAACTACACGGGCAATCTGGTGTCGGACAAACCGTGGTTCCGCGAAGGCATGGACAACCCGCGGATGTTCTGGGTGCCGTCGATCAGCCCGTCGAGCCTGATGTTCTACAACGGCGATCGCTTCAAGGGCTGGAAGGGCAGCATGTTCATCGGCGGACTCACGAACCGCACGCTGATCCGCGTGTCGTTCAACCAGCCGTCGCAGGCCGAACGGCGCGAGCCGCTGCTGACCACGCTGAACGTCCGCCCGCGCGACGTGAAGGAAGGGCCCGACGGAAACTTCTACGTGGCCACTGAAGGCGCGACCGGCGGCACCGCCGCCGACGGAATGGTGCTGAAGATCGAACCGATTCAATAGGTGAATGTAGAGGGCGGTCTTCAGGCCGCCCTACTGCTTTCCGAACCTCTGGTTCTCTTCGCAGATGAACTCGATGATCTCCTGCTCGGGCATGATGCGCTGGTTCACGCGCACGGTCCACGGCCTGGTGTAGACCTTCGGGTCGTTCACGGTCACGTCGATCGTCATCCGTCCGAAGGACGGTCGCCGGATGCGTTCGGTGATGGTCGCCGCGTCGGTGACCGGCGAGCCGATGATGTCGAGCCAGCCGTCCTCGCGCATGTGCGTGGTTTCCACCACCAGCGTGTCGCCCTCCCACCGCCCGGCGGAGTAGCCGTAGTACCACGGCTGCGGGTCGCCCGTCGGCGCCTTGCGGCCGTCCATGAAGATCTGCCGGATGCCGGAGCTGGCTTCGTAGAGGATCACCAGCAGCTTCGGCGTCTGCACGAACTTCCGTGGCGCACCTTGGGTGTGGAACTGCACGATGCCCATCGGCAGGCACCACGCCTCGGGGTTGTCCTTGCTGTTGTCGGCGACGCGTTTCTTCAGCAGCTCCTGGCCGAGCGGCGTGAAGGGCAGGCCGCCCTTGATGTTCTGGCCGACGTCACGGAAGCCGGCGGCCGGCGGCGCGTCGGGCTCGGCCGGCGGCGGGGTGCCACGGCCGGGAGCGGCGTTGTCGCCCTGCCACAATCCGGACAAGTCGGGCTTGCCGTCGGCGGTGCGCGGCGCGGGTGCGTCGAGGTTGACTTCGCCTTTCGCGTTGCGCGGCACACTGGGGTCGGGATGGTTGGGCCACTGCGCGAGCAGCGTGGACGACAGCGCGGCGACGAGCGCCGCGATGCCGGCAACCGTTGTGAGTGCCTTGGGCGTCATGACGGCGGTATTATGGCCGACCAAGGAGCTTCAGGGATGACCTCCAGGTCCGTGTCGATTGCCTCGTGCGCCGTCAGTCTTGCGGCGTTGATCGGGATGGAGCCTCTTCAGGCTCACCATGCGTTTGCGGCGGAGTACGACCGCGACAAGCCGATCACCCTCACCGGCGCGATGACGAAGCTCGAGTGGACCAACCCCCACGCGCGCATCTACATCGACGTGAAGGACGACAAGGGCGAGGTGGTCAACTGGGACTTCGAGCTCGGGCCGCCCAACGGTCTGATGCGACGGGGGTGGAACCGCAACTCGCTCAAGGCCGGCCAGGTCGTCACGATTGACGGGTTCCTGTCCAAGACCAACCCGCGCGGGGCCAACGCCCGGTCGGTGAAGCTCCCGGACGGGCGGCAGGTGTTTGCCGGCTCGTCGTTCGACACCGGCGCCGGCCAGGAAGACCCCGCGTCCGCGAAGTAGCACGCGGGCGGCTGGAACCAGTCGCCCACTCGATTCGTCTATTGAGGCGCCAGCCCGCCGGGGAGTGCCCCGAGTGTCTTCACGCCTTCGCCTTCTGCTCGTCTCGTGCGCCGTCCTGGCTCTGCTCGTCCCGGTGGCCGGGCAGAACCGCGAGTCCACCGATCTCGACGCCTTCATGGCGCGCGTGCTCGCGCGGCGTGACGACAACTGGAAGCGCATGCAGCAATACGTGCTCGACGAGCGCGAAACCTTCCAGATCCTCGGCTCGGGCGGCGCCCCCTTCTACGGATTCCGCCGGGAGTACATGTGGTTTCCACGGGATGGCGACGGCGTCTTCGTCCGCAGCCCCATCACGGTGGATGGGGTGAAACTCGGTGAGGCCGAGCGGCGCAAGGCCGAGGCGGAGTATCTCCGGCGCGAGGAGCGTCGCGACAAGCGGCGCGAGGAACAGGACAAGGACACCGGCAATGCGCCGGCGGGCTCATCGGCGACCGAGGTCACCGGCGAAGGGGTGCGCCAGGCGCTCGAGCCGGGCTTCGTCTCGGCCGCCTACTTCTTGAAGTTCAAGTTCGACCCGGGGCAGTACGCGCTCGCAGGGCGCGAAACGCTCGAGGGCCGGCAGGTGCTGCGAATCGAGTACTACCCGACCAAACTCTTCAGCGAGGGGAAGACGCGGCCCAACAAGAACGTCCGCGAGCGGGACGTGGACATCGAGCCGAAGATGAACAAGGCGGCGCTCGTCACGCTGTGGATCGAGCCCACCGCGCACCAGATTCTGAAGTACGAGTTCCGTAATCTGCCGTGGGACTTTCTCCCCGGCCGCTCGATCGTCCGGGTGGACGACGTCACCGCGTCGATGGAAATGGGGCAGCCCTTTCCCGAGGTCTGGCTGCCGCGCGCCATTCGCATCGCCACCGACTTTTCCACCGCCATCGGCGAGCTCAAGGGCCGCTGGGCCACCGACTATCACGATTACCGTCTGGCCTCCGTCAGTACGAGGATTCGGTAGTGCGCGGGCGCATCGGAGCCTGGGTCGCGGCCGTTCTGCTGGCCGCGCCGGCAGCCGCGTTCGCACAGGGCGAGACGATTGCCGAAATCCGCGTCCACGGCAACTACACGACTCCCGACGGAGACGTGCTCGCGCTGAGCGGGCTCAAAACCGGTGAACCCGCCACCGACGCGCGGCTCGCCGCCGCGCAGAAAGCCCTCGCGGAGAGCGACCGATTCGACGACGTCGAGGTGCGGAAGCGCTTCCGCTCGATCGACGACCCGTCCGACATCCTGGTGATGATCGTGGTGCGCGAACGTCCCGGCGTGACCGGCGACGACCTCACGCCCGGCACCTTCAAACGGCTGCGGGCGCTGCAGCAGTGGATGCCGATTCTCAATTACGCGGACGGCTACGGGCTGACCTACGGGGCGCGAACCACGTATTCTGGTCTGGGGGGCCGCGACACGCGCCTGTCGATCCCGCTGTCGTGGGGGGGTGAGCGACGCGCGGCCGCCGAGCTCGAACGGACGTTCGAGTCCGGTCCGCTGTCGGTGTTGCGCGCAGCGGTCTTCGTCAACCGACGCGTCAACCCGTACTACGAGGCATCGGACGTACGTCTGGGCGTTCGTCTCGGCGCCGAGAAGGCGCTGACGCCGTGGCTGCGCGCCGGCGGGGACGGCCGTCTCGAACGCGTGGACTTCGCCGGCGCCGGGGGCGTCGGTCATTCCGCGGTCGGTGGGCACCTGACATTCGACACGCGCGTCGATCCGTCGTTCCCGCGCGACGCCGTCTTCACGCAGCTGGGATGGGAAAGGGTGGCGTTCCCTTCGGGGCACGCCGGACGCACGCTGCTCGACGCGCGCGGGTTCGTGGGCCTGTGGGGCTCGCCGGTGCTCGCGCTGCGCGCGCAGATGGCGCGCGCGGACGCGGCGCTGCCGCCGGCGGAACAGTCGCTGCTTGGCGGAGGCTCGACGGTGCGTGGCTATCGCGCCGGCAATCGCGCCGGCGACAGCCTGGCCGCCGTCTCCGCCGAGGTCCGCGTACCTCTCACCTCGCCGCTCAACTTCGGGCGCTTCGGCGTGAAAGGCTTCGTGGACGCCGGCACCGTCTGGTCGGCGCCGCAGCGGCTGTCCGATCAGCCGTGGGACCGCGGCATTGGCGGCGGCGTGTTCTTTGGCGCCTCCGTGCTCACGCTGGACATCGATGTCGGCTGGCCCGAACACGGCAACCCGCGGGCCCACTTCGCGTTAGGTGTGACGTTCTAACGCACACGTCGTGCGTCACGGGCGGCGGCTCGGAACGCCGCCATGGCCGTGGGTAATGGCTGGTTCAACACGGCCCGTGTATACGCCCAGGGGCCGGTCGCGCGATGAGCTTTCACCCGTCTTTCGGATACGTGAAAGATGTCCTCGTCTTCCGCGACCAGGGCGTCGTTCGAACGGGTCTTGTACAGAATCATCACGTAGATGTCGCCCACGACCAGCGGTGGACTGGTATCGGGAGCGATCATGCGTCGCCCTTTCCAAACGGCTTCACCGCCGCTGAGGATGAGAGTCGTCCGTGCGCCTGCAGCCGCGGCTATCGGGGTGGCCTTGAGAACCTCGACGACTTCGACCGCGTACTCGGTGTGAATCATGGGAGGCGGATCGAAGCCGGGCAGGTTGACGAGCGGTCCGTACAGCTCGAGCGGTATTTGAGTGGCGATGCCTCTCCGCTCCCCAACGACTCTGACCACCAGCGTGGCATCGAGATGCGCGATGCGCTCGGCCAGGGTGCGTTCGTCGGGCGATCGCTTGTCGATGTAAAGGCCGGTGTGGATCGGCTCGGCAGAGCGCTGCGCATGCGGTGCGATCGGCAGCGCCACGATGAGGGTCGCGACAACAGCAGCGCGGAGCACGCCACCATTGTCGGACCATTTGTCTCGCGCGGCGATCCTCGTCGCCGTTCAGTGCAGCGGCGGGCAGGCCCGAAGGGGTGCAGCTACGATCGCACCGGGATCCAGATCTCGACCTCGCCGTTGCCGGTCCGGCCGTCGAAGCGCTCGTCGTAGCGTTCGAATTCGGGCCCGCCGGTCGCTTCGAGCCCGGCCTCGGGCAGCCCCTTGTTCCAGATCGAGAACCAGGTGCGGCGAATCGACGAGATGTGATCCTTGTGGGTGAAGACCGCGTAGCGCTGCGGCGGAATCGTCAGTCGGGCGAACTCCGCCGGCACCTTCGAGAAGTCCTTCACCTCGACGCCGGTGAGGTAGTCGGCGTGGCCGGAATCGTCGCTGTTGTAGACCACGCCGTAGGCGGTGTGGCCCACCTGGCTCGGCACGTGATCGAGGTGCGGCGTGAAGCGCTGCCATTGTGCGGGAATGGCGGCGCTCGCCGTGTTGTCGTAGCGTTCGTTGAGCCCGGCGATCTGCAGCGCCGGCTGATTCACGAGGCGTGGTGGGTCGAGCGGCGTCAGCATCGAGTCGTCCATGCGAAGAGCCTCCATCAAAGGAAGGTTGGTCACCTGTCCTCGCGCGCGAACCGCTTCGGGCGTGAGGTCGAACTGATCGCGGAAGGCGCGGCTGAACGCTTCGTGTGAGCCGTAGCCCCAGTCGAGCGCAACGGCCAGGATGTCCGGCGCTCCAGCCGCGAGCACACGCGCCGCCTCGCTCAGCCGGCGCGCGCGCACGTAGGCCATCAGCCCCGAGCCGGTGGCCAGGCTGAACGTGCGCGACAGGTGATAGCGCGACACGCCGGCCACCGCTGCCACGTCGTCGAGCGTGATGTCCTGCGCGAAGTGGCTCTCGATGAACCACAGCGCCCGGGCGATGGGATTGAGCGTGACCCCGTTGCTCATGAACCCCAGCGTAGCAACGCCGCCGGCGCTCGCGCTTGATTCGGATTGCGGCCGCCCGTGCGCAAGAAACGTCAAGACACCGGCGGCCGGGTTTGCCTATGATTTCGCTTGCCGATGCCCAGCCGAGCCGATCTGCTGACCCTGTTGCGTCAGGTGAAGGGACGTCTCGACGGCGACGTGTCGCTCGAGGCGTTGGCCATCCGGTCCGGGTGGTCGTCCTTCCACCTGCACCGGGCCTTCCGGCGGCTGGTCGGCGAGACGCCCAAGGCCTATACGCAGCGGCTGCGGCTCGATCGGGCGGCAGCCCGGCTCGCCGTCGCCGCTGATCGGGTCGTCGACGTGGCACTCGACAGCGGGTTCGCCAGCCACGAGGTCTTCACACGTGCCTTTACACGGCGGTTCGGCCGCAGCCCGGAGCGCTACCGCGCCGCCGTGCGATCGGCATCGACCACCGAGGCCCGGGCTCGCCATGCGGAGGTCACCGAGGCCACTGGCCCGTGCCTCACGCTCTATCACGTCACGCTCGATCCGCCTTCACTGAAGCCACGGCGGACAAGCCCGAGGAGTCCGCTGATGTCCACGCCCACCATCGAGCGCAAGGAACTGCAGCCGCAGCCGGCCCTGATCGTCAAGCGCCGCGTCGCCCGGTCGCAGATCGCGGCCACGATTGCCGAGAGCCTCGGCAAGACCTTTCCCTACGCGCTGCAGAACGGGCTGGCCATCGCGGGCCGGCCGTTCGTCCGCTACTCCGACGTCGGGCCGGGCCTGATGACGATGGAGACGGGCACGCCGCTGGCGGCGCCAGCCCCCGGCGTCGGCGAGATCGAAGCCATCACGCTGCCCGGGGGTCCCGCGGCAGTGGCGGTGCACATGGGCCCGTACGACACGCTGCAGGACACCTACGCGGCGATCGAACGATGGATGCAGCAGCAGGGCGTGCGCGCCGCCGGTGCGCCGTGGGAGTCGTACATCACCGATCCGGCGGAGCATCCGGACCCGGCCAACTGGCGCACGGACGTGTTCTGGCCGATCAGCGAGTGACCATCGTCGTCGGCGGGATGGTGCCCGCCTTGGGCGTGCCGATCCCCTTGTAGAGAAAGCGCTGGAAACGGCGCGCGTCGAAGTTCTCGCCGACGTAGATGTTGCCGCGGCTGTCCACCGCGATCGCGTGCGGCACGTTGAGCGCGCCGCCCCACAATCCCTGCTGGCCGAAGCGCCCGACGATCCGCAGCGTCTGCCGCTCGAGGATCCACACGTGATGGTTGGCGCCGTCGATCATGTAGAGCCAGCGCTGCTGCGGATCGGTGGAGAGCGCAAACCCTGACGCCGCGCCCTGCAGCAGCGTGCGCTTCGAGACGAATACCTCTTTCACGTAGGTGCCATCCTTCCGGAACACCTGGATGCGGTTGTTCGGCCGATCGGCCACGTAGACGAAGCCGTCGCGCGAGATGGCGATGTTGTGCGGCAGGCGGAACTGCTGCGCCGCCGGTGCGTCGGGATTGTAGGGACCGATCGGCGTATCGTCCGGCTTGTTGCCGTAAGCGCCCCACATCCGCTTGAAGGCGAACGTGTCGGCGTCGAGCACGATCACGCGCCGGTTGCGGTAGCCGTCGGCCACGTAGATCTCGTTCGACACCGGATCGATCGTCAGGTTCGCCGGCTGCCCCAGGTTGCGCGTGTCGGCGCTGCCGCCGTTCGTCCCCGGCTTCCCGAACTGCTGCAGGAACTTACCCTCGCGCGTGAACTTCAGGAGGTGGGCGTCCTTCTCGCCGCTGCCGGCGAGCCACACGTTGTCTTTCGCGTCCACGAACACGCCGTGCTCGGTCTGCGGCCAGTCGTA
>Ga0070671_100002004_pt1 | contig 15647 bp, 15 predicted proteins | sample KBSS73metaG_FD_65341 | JGI IMG/M metagenome (GOLD analysis project Ga0070671, IMG submission 65341) | Switchgrass rhizosphere microbial communities from Kellogg Biological Station, Michigan, USA - KBS S7-3 metaG | ecosystem: Host-associated > Plants > Roots > Rhizosphere > Soil ...
GACCCACTTGCGCTGTCTTGCCGACCAATTCGCGCGCCAACTCGGCGCCATCGGTCAGCTTGGCGACATCAGCAGCCGAAGCGTCGTAATGGTGCTCGATGACGGGGGGCACGTCAGGATCAGCAGACGCGAGCGTCACGCTGCCGCGGGACTCGGGCCGCATCAGGGCGACACCGATGTGTGGATGGTCGCCCGGATCGTCGCGTCGGCCACTGACCATCGCGCCGAATCCCGCTGTGTAGGGCCTGATCTCGAGATCCGCGGTCGTCAGCACCGCCTCCAGCGGAGGCAACCCGTGGGTTTCCGACCAGTTGACCGGCAACACCCATTCGGGATGATCCACACAGGCCGCGCCGACAGGCAGGTCGGCGACCACCGATACGCCTGCGGCCTGCAGAGCGCCCTGGGGGCCGATGCCCGACAACATCATCAGATGAGCCGATCCGATTGCGCCGGCTGACAATACGATGCGATCGGCGCTCAAGTCCGAAGTACCCTCCGGTCCCACACACTCGACACCGATGGCTGTGTCACCGGCAAACCGCACCCGGGTGGCCCTGGTGTTCGTCAGCAGCGTGAGGTTGGTCCGGTCCACTGCGGGTTTCAGATAGGCCCCGCCGGGTCCCACCCGAGTTCCGCCGTTGATGTTCAGTGGCACCGCGCCGACGCCCGGCGGTAACTCACCATCGGAGGAGGCGCCGTTGAGGTCGTCGATCCACCGGTAACCGGCCTGACTCGCGGCCTGCACGAAAGACGCTGTGCAGCCGTCGAATTCGGACACCCGGCGAACCAGAATAGGCCCGTCCGAGCCGTGCACGGGGGTGTCGAAGTCGAGATCGGTTTCGATCGCCCGAAAATGCGGCAGGACGTCAGTCCACGTCCAGCCCGGCAGACCCCAGCCGTTAAAATCCGTTGGCAGCCCGCGACAGAAGTAGCCGCCGTTCACCGCGCCGGACCCGCCAACCACAGCGCCACGCATGATCTGTGCGTGCCGCTTAGGTTCGTCGGTCAGCGTCGTCGGGTAGCGCCGCACCACCGAGCTTGCGGTCCCGATCGGCAACCTCAAACCGTCGGTGATTTGTGCGAGCACCCGAGGATCCGACGGGGTTGGCCCGGCTTCCACTACCGTCACGTGGCACTGCGGATCGGCGGAAAGACGTTCGGCCAGAACGGATCCAGCGCTGCCCGCACCGACGATCAGCACGTCGCTATGCAAGGTCGAATCAGGTCCGGATCTGGGGTTTGAGCGCGCCGGCGTGCCGTTCGCGCACCACCCCGGTCCACACGCCGGCACCGTACGCGATGTCGTCGAGCCGCTTCAGCAGTATGTAGGTCAGCAGCCCGACCCGCTTGGTGTCGTCGTCGACGTTGCCGTTGCGGGTGATCCAGTCCGCCACCCCGTCGACGACGGCTGCCACCAGCACCACCTGGCGACAGCGCCGGGACAACAACGCGGCGATCAGGGCGACGGGCCAGTAGTGCCGACAGATCGCGGAGGCCAGTTGCAGAGCCGCGGACCACAGGCCGTGCGCGGCGACGACCGCCACTTCCTTGGGTTCGGTCTCGACGGTGCTCAGCGAGTTGGCGATGCGGCGGCCAGTGATCCCCGCGACGATCATCGACGCCAGGTAGCCGATTCCCGAGCCCATGGCGAGCAGGATCCACACCACCAACGTCCATCCGGAGATCACCAGCGGCGCGGTTTTGCCGGGATGCCGGATCGACAACGGAGCGGCGGATTCACCGTAAAAAGACTTGCGCGCGAACCAATCTCGCATCTGGGTGCGGTGGTCGTGGGCGACAAGCGCGATGGGTTCATACCGCAGTCGCGCGCCCGCCTCGATGAAGCGCCAACACAGGTCGACGTCCTCACCGGACTTCAGCGTCTCGTCGAAGCCGCCCAAATCGTTGATCACGGCCCGGCGGCAGATGATGGCCGCGCTGGGGACGTAGGACACCGTGCCGTACGGCACGACCGGGGCCTCACGCAGGCCGAGGTCCAGAGACGAACGCACCGCCTCGTAGCGCGCCACCAGGTTGTCGGCCTGGCGCAGCCCGACGATGCGCGGGGCGACCAGCGCGACGGCGGGGTCGCAGAAGTGTCCGAGTAGCGCCTCGAGCCACCCCCGCCTCGGCACGACGTCGGAATCGAGGAAAGCTACGAAGTCGGTGTTGCACGCCGCCAGCCCGGTGTTGCGTGCGGCGGCCGGCCCCTTGCTGCGGGGGTGGCGCAGCACCTGAATGTCGCAGTGCATGTCGGCGAAGTCGCTCTGCTGCACGGGTGTTGCCGACCCGTCGTCGACCACCACGACGCGCATGCCGCGCAGTGTGCCGACCAGACGGAGAAGACCAGAGAAGTTGTCCCGCACCGGAATAACGACCGTGACATCACGATGAGAGGGCCCGCTGGCGGGTCGCGGATGGGCGACCGTCGCATCAAGCAGGGTGCGCGCGAGCTGTGCGCTGACCGCGTCGTGAACCTCGAGCCTGCCGCCGTTGAGCATGGTCTGCGCGGCGGGTGCCAGACGTAGCAGCCGGGTGGGCGAGCCGCCGAGCAGGGCGGACCCCTCTCCGAGCACCTTCACCCGGCGATCGACCTGAACGGCGAAGCCGTCGGGCAGCCGCGGTCCCGTCATGTAAGCATCCCGTCGCGGTTGGGCGTCCACGCGACGATACGCCGCAAACAATCCTCAATCATCGCCAGGTAGATCCGTTCCCCCTCTTCGGCCGTTGCGGAGGTCGGATCGCCGAGTACGCCGAGTTCGCTGACGGCGGCCACGCCGCCCTGACGCAGCTGTGGCATCAGTTGGGACAGCGGCGCACCGTTGCCGGGGAGCAACTCATCGGTCCAGACGTCTTTCGGCGAAATATGTAGCAATACAGACGTTTCGGTGTGGCCGGCGTGCGCGTCGGCGTTATCCGCCGTGCACGAAACCCAACCCGCGTCGCGGCCCTCGTACCGAAGCAAAGCCACCGCGGCAGCAAGCGCCTCGACATTTCCGCCGTGCCCGTTGACGAACACCAGTCGCGACGCCCATCGCGAGGCTGACCGGCCGAACTCCACGAGCAACAGCCGCAGCGCTGACGTGCCGATCGACACCGTCCCGGGGAAGCCCTCGTGCTCGCCGCTGGCGCCGTAACCGATCGCGGGCGCCAGGGCCCAGTTGGATTCATTTCCCTCGCTCAGCCGCTCAGCAACCGAGCAAGCGACGGCGGTGGCGATCCGGGTATCGGTATCCAGCGGCAGATGCGGTCCGTGCTGTTCGACCGACCCTACCGGGATAATCAACGCTGGCGACGTGCTCTGAAGCTGTCTCGACGTTGAGTTCGCGAGCTCGGTGGGGAAAGCCACCCGCCGATGGTAGGCCGAATTCACCTGGCGTGCGCCAATTGTTGGCGCATGCGCAGCAATTGATTTCCGTGAATTTTTCTCGGCCATCCCAGCGGAGCCACGCCAGCCCCCTCCGCCACGCCTGTACCAGGGTCTTCGGTCCCGGCCCGGTTTGCCCGTCAGGAATCGGCCCCTGGGGGCACTCCAAGCGCGCGGGTGAAGCCCGGCGGGACGAGCACATCGCCGGCAACCAGATCGTGGACCGACGCGCGGCCAAGGCCCATCAATGCCGAGTCGATACCGCCCCGCAGGACATCGAGTACGTTCTCAACCCCAGCTTGACCGTTGGCCGCCAGGCCCCAGAGATAGGCCCGGCCGATCATCACCGCGCGCGCCCCGAGCGCGAGCGCCTTCACCACGTCACTGCCGCGCCGGATGCCGCCATCCAACAGCACCTCGACCTGGTCGCCGACGGCATCGGCGATCACGGGCAGCGCCCTTATTGACGCAGGTGTGCCGTCCAGGTTGTTGCCGCCGTGATTGGATACCGAGATTGCCGAAACACCCGCGTCCACAGCACGTTTCGCGTCATCGACGCGCATCACACCCTTGAGCATGAACGGCCCACCCCACAGCTCGCGCAGCCAGGCGATGTCCTCCCATGTGGGTGGAGGCGTGCCCATCCATTCGCCGTATGCCTGGAAGAACGGCGGCCCCGTTTCACCACGCGCCGCCTGGTTCGGCACACAAAGGTCGGGCGGCCGGACGTTCCTGGCCCACTGCATCGAGTAGCGCGGCCGGCGCACGAGCTCTGGCAGCATCGAGACGATCGTGCCCAGGCTCATCTTCTCGGGGATCTTCGGGCTACCCCAGTCACGCCCGTGCGAGAAGCTCCAATCGGTGGTGACGATGAGCCCGACGGCGCCCGCCTCCCGCGCCCGTTGCACCCGTGCCGCGATCGCGTCACGTCCGCCGAGCCAGTACACCTGGAAGAACAACTTCGGGTTGGCGGCGATGACCTCTTCGATCGGCTTGCTCGCAAACGACGACAGGCCCATCGCGGTACCGCGCGCGGCTGCCGCCCGCGCGACCGCAACCTCACCGTCAGGATGTACGGTCTGCACACCAGTCGGAGAAATCACGACGGGCAACGAGATCTCTTGTCCCATAACGGTTGTCGCGAGATCACGCTTCTCGATAGCGCCGATGACGTGCGGAGCGAAACCGAGCTCGCCAAAAGCCTCGACGTTGCCGCTGACCGTCAGCCCCTTCTCACTGCCCGCGACCAACGCGCCATAGACGGATTTCGGCAGTCGCTTCTTCGCACGCTCCTGCGCGATGGCGACGGTTTCGAACCATTTGTCGCGAGCCATGACTTATACCGGACTTTCGTTGCAGGGCCTCGCGGGCGGTTTGGTGAGCAGTTTCAGCATCACGGGCTGAGCGCGGGAATGGTCGACGCTCGACTTCGGTTTCACCCGGTCCTGCGCCAGCGCCGGAGCGCCGTAGCCTTCAACGCATTCGGGGTCGGGCCCGTCGAGCGGCAGGCCCGTGAAGAACTTTGCGGCCATGCAGCCGCCGCGGCAGCTGTCGTAGTGCCCGCAGCTGCCGCACGCGCCGGCCGACTGCGGTTCCCGCAGCTCCCGGAACAGCGGCGCGTTCTTCCACACGTTGTCAAAACTGCCATCGGACAAGATGTTTCCGGCAAGGAAGCGATCGTGAATGGCGAACGGGCAGGCGTAGACGTCGCCGACCGGGTCGATCAGGCACACCACACGGCCGGCGCCGCACAGGTTGAGCCCGGCCAGCGCGCCTGGCTCGCCAAGGCCCGACAGGTGGAAGAAGGAGTCGCCGGTGAGCACCCGATCGCCCTTGGCCACCAGCCAGTCGTAGAGCTGGACCTGCTGCTCGGCAGTCGGATGCAGTTCGTCCCACACGTCAGCACCGCGGCCGGACGGACGCAGCCGGGTGATCCGCAGGGTCGCACCGTAACGCGCTGCGAGAGCGGCGAATTCGTCAAGCTGGTCGACGTTGTGGCGCGTCACCACGACAGAGATCTTGGCATCCTTGAAGCCGGCCTCGGCCAAGTTCTCCAACGCCCGCGTCGCCATCGCAAACGAGCCTGCCCCGCGTACAGCATCGTTGACCTCGGTCGTCGCACCGTCAAGCGAGATCTGCACATCGACGTAATCGCTTGCCGCCAGCCGGTTTGCGACCTCCGGTGTGATGCGGACACCGTTGGTGGAGAACTTCACCCCTACGTGATGCGCGGTCGCGTAGTCGACCAGCTCCCAAAAGTCCGGCCGCACAGTCGGTTCCCCGCCACCGATGTTCACATAGAACACCTGCATGCGCTCGAGCTCGTCGATGATGTCCTTGCACTGCTGCGTCGTCAGTTCGCGAGGGTCGCGCTTACCCGACGACGACAGGCAGTGCACACACGACAGGTTGCATGCGTAGGTGAGCTCCCACGTCAGGCAGATCGGCGCGTCGAGCCCGTGCTCGAACTGTTCGACGAGCCGAGGTACCGGAGCCAAAGACGTCATGCTTCTCCCGTCACGAGCATGTTGGACTGCGCGAGCACGCCGAGTGCGTGCAGATACGGCGCCTGTTGCGCGTCGTCGATCCCCGCGGCTCGGCATGCCGAGCGAGCGTCGGGGTGGTCACCAATCGAGTTGACCACCTCGACGATCGTGCGGTTTTTCAGGAACGACAGCTTGCGCGTGCCGAAGTGATAGAGCAGCGCACCGAACGGCTCCGGCCGCACCGCCACCTGGCGATGCAGCCTCCAGCCGACATCCGGATCGAACGCCACGACAGGCGACGACACGGTCAGTAGACCCCGCACATCCCGTCGATCGACACCTCTTCGACCAGCGTCTCGGTGACGAGTTGAGCTTCGGCTTCGACCTGCTGGTTCGGCTCCATGAGCAGCACCTTTCGTATGGTTGGGTCTCGACAATGTGACCGAGGTCGCAATAATATGGCATCCAGTGCCGAAACGGAAGGGGTGGTCATGCGGCCGGTATCCCAGCACCGGGTGGGCCGACGGCGCTCCACGACCACCGACCACATTTCCAACGTCGCGATCGACCTGTTCGCGGCGCGAGGCTTCGACGAGGTCAGCGTCGATGACGTCGCCGAAGCCGTTGGCATCGCCCGTCGCACGCTGTTTCGCTACTACCCGTCCAAGAACGCGCTGCCGTGGGGCGATTTCGACGCACACCTCGACCACATGCGCGATCTGCTCGATGAGCTGGAACCCGATGTACCCGTGAAAGAGGCGCTGCGTACAGCGTTGTTGGCGTTCAACAGCTTCGACGACCAGGAGACCGCGCGGCATCGGCAACGCATGCGGGTCATCCTGGAAACCGCTGCACTGCAGGCTTATTCGATGACCATGTACGCCGGATGGCGCGCAGTCGTCGCCGCTTTCGTGGCGCAACGGCTCGGCGTGAAGGTCGAAGACATCGTGCCGCAGACGGTCGCGTGGACCATGCTCGGCGTCGCACTGTCGGCGTACGAGAACTGGCTGGCCGACGAGTCGGTGTCCCTCGCTCAGGCGCTCGGCGCCGCGTTCGACACCGTCAGCGATGGGTTATCCACACTGGACGGGAAAAGGCGCCCGAAAAATTCGTGATTGAGGCGTCGGAGTTAGCGCCGGGGCGGCGACGATAAGGGTGTGAGCGCCGAACCGAACGGCAACGACGCTCCGCAGGCCCTGCTGGCGCTGTACGACGATGCCCTCCCGGTCGTATACGGGTACTTCGTCCGGCGCTGCAGCGACCGCGGAACCGCCGAGGATCTGACCTCGGAAACCTTTCTGGCGGCGATGGATGCTGCCCGCAAGGAGGCGCCTCCGCCGATGACGGTCGCGTGGCTGCTGGGAGTGGCGCGACACAAGCTCGCCGACCACTACCGGCGTCGGCACGACCGGTTCAGCGTGCCGGTGGCCGAACTTCCAGAACCGGTGGACCCGGCCGACGATTGGGATGCGGCGCTGGATCGCATCGTCGCCGAGACCGTGCTCGCCAGACTGCCTGAGCAGCATCGCACGGTGCTGGCGCTGCGCTACATGGACGACTGCTCGGTGCCGGAGTGCGCCGAGTTGATCGGCCGTACGGTGCACGCCACGGAAGCGCTCTTGGTGCGGGCCAGGCGCGCCTTCAGATCTCACTACCCGGAGCCGGAAGGAGGGAAGCCGTGAACAACAACACAGATCCGCTGACCGTGCTTCATGGCGACGAGCTTCCGGTCCAACCCGATCCGGCGTTCGCAGCCCGCCTCCGTGCCCGCCTGGAATCCGCTGTTTCCCTTCCGAACCGAATCCGAGGAGTCCTCATGAGTGGCACCGACACCGCCCTTGCCGAGCTGAACGAGCCGACCGTTGCGCCACCGCCACGCGCGGCGGCAATCCCATACCTGGCCGCCACCAACGCCCGCGATGCCATCGCCTGGTACGTCGACACGTTCGGCGCCACAGTGGTCGGCGACCCGTACGAGATGGACGACGGTCGCATCGGCCACGCCGAACTGGCGATTGGCGACGGCGTGCTCTACCTGTCCGATGAGTATCCCGCCCTCGGGGTGAAAGCACCTGCACCACTTGCGACTTCGGTCAGCCTGATGCTGCATGTATCCGATACCGATGCCACGCTGGAACGCGCCAGGGAGCGGGGTGCGCAGGTGCAGCGGGAAGCGTACGAGAACTACGGCGGCCGCAACGCCACGATCATCGACCCGTTTGGTCATCGCTGGATGCTCAGCGGCCCAGTGACCGGCGCGGCGATTCCCATCCAGCACGGGGACGTCGGCTACGTGTCGGTGTGGACGCCGGACGCCGACCGCGCGGCAGCGTTCTACGGCCACGTGCTCGGGTGGACATACGACCCGCAGACCCACGAAATCACCAACACCACGCAGCACATCGGCATCTACAGCGTTGCCAGTCCTCAAGGCATGCTCTGCTGCTATGCCGTTGCCGATCTGCAGGGCGCCCGCCGGGCGATCCTCGACGGCGGCGGCACCGTCGGGGAGGAGCAACTGTTCGACTTCGGCACCGTGCTCGACGCCACCGACCCGCAAGGCACGGCGTTCGCGGTGTTCCAGCCGGGACCCGGCGAACCGCGACCCGCGCTCAACGGCGGTGGGCCAGGTGAACTTTCGTACATCACCTACGAGGTACCCGACTCGACGGCATTCAAGGCGTTCTACAGCGGCGTGCTGTTCTGGACCTTCGAGCCCGGCCGCATCGACGACGGTTGGGGCGTTCAGCAGACCCATCCGATGGCCGGCGTCGCGGGAGGCAGCGCGGCAGCGGTGACCGTGCCGATGTGGACGGTCGAAGACGTCGACGCTGCGGTGGCCCGGGTACGCGAGGCCGGCGGCACGGTCATCGAGGAGCCGTCACAGCAGCCCTACGGGAAGACGGCGCAGTGCACCGACGACCAGGGCACGCGCTTCTACCTCGGCGAGTTCTAGTGCGGTTTCGGCGTGATCCGTCACGCCGAGCGCGACACATCACGCCGAAATCGCTCAGCCGAGCACGTCGGCGATGGGTGCGCCCGCTGCGATCTTGTTGCGGGCCTTCATCACCTTGCCAGGCATCCCGCCGCCGACCACACCGGCGACCACACCGTCGCGTTCGTAGAACGCCAGGAACTTGCGGCCGTCGTCCTCGACGATGTGCACCGTGTCGGTGGCCTCGGGCTCACCGAGGCACTGGATCTTGACGTCGTACTGATCGCTCCAGAAGTACGGCACGGTGACCGTGGCGGGTGCGTCCTGGCCGAGCATCGCGGGCACCAGCGCACGCGCCTGGTCGGCAACGTTGCTCCAATGTTCCACGCGCACTTGGTGTCCCACCGGATGACGCCACGACGCCACATCGCCGATCGCCCACACGTGCGGGGTGGCCGTACGGCCCACCTCGTCGCAGACAACGCCGTTGTCGACCTCGATGCCGCTGCCGTCGAGCCATCCGGTGGCCGGCATCGAGCCGATACCGACAACGACGATGTCCGCGTCGAGTTCGGCGCCGTCGCTCAACTTGACCTTCTCGACCTTCTCGGTGCCGTGCACTTCGGCCACCCCGATGCCGCAGCGCACGTCGACGCCTTCGGACTGGTGCAAGCGGGTGACCAACGCACCGATCTGCTCGCCGAGCACCGACGCGAGCGGAGTCGGTTGCGGTTCCACCAAGACCACGTCCACGCCGAGCTTGCGCAGACTGGCCGCCACCTCGCAGCCGATGAACCCGGCGCCGACGACGACGGCCTTGGTCGCCGAGTCCGCCTCGTCGCGTAGCTTCAGGCTTTCGTCGAAGGACCGCAACACGTGGATGCCGGCGAGATCGGGGAACGACGGAATCCGCTTGGGCACCAGGCCTGTTGCGATGATCAGTTCGTCATAGCCGATCGAGCTGCCGTCGGCCAGTGTCACCGTCTTCGCATCGGTGTCCACCGATCGAGCGCCCTTACCGAGCAGCATGGTGATGTCGTGCTCGGCATAGAACTCGGCGGGTTTGAGGGTGACGTCGTCGGTCTCGGCGCGCAGCACCTCCTTCGACAGCGGCGGCCTGTCGTACGGCAGATGGTCTTCGTCGCTGACGATGGTGATCGCGCCGGTGTACTCCGAGCGACGCAGTTGCTCGGCGGTGCGCGTGGCCGCCAGGCCTCCCCCAACGATGACGACGCCCCCTGTAGTAGTCATGCGCAGTTCTTACACGATCCCTGGATGGTTGTGACCGCCACCCTGCGGTTGAGGTCTTAGCCCCGCATGCGATCGATCATGTTCGTGAGCACCACGATGCTTTCGCTGCGCTCGACGTCTGCGGCCGAGCGGATCCGTTCCAGAGCCTCCTCCAGGTGACCCATGTCGCGGGCGAGCACGTGCAGGATCGCATCCGCGGTGCCGGTGACCGTTGCGGCGCTGACGACTTCGGGGATGTCGATCCACGCCTTGCGCAACTCGTCCGGAGCGATGGTGCCGTGCCGGAACACCTGCACGTAAGCCTCCGTGTTCCAGCCAAGCGCATTGCGGTCGACCACTGTGGTGAAACCGCGGATGACCCCGGTGTCGAGCATGCGGTCGACCCGGCGCTTCACCGCAGGCGCGGACAGGCTCACCCGCTGGCCGATCTCGGCGTACGTGGCCCGCGCATCCTGGGCCAATTCGGCGAGAATGCGCTCGTCGGTGTCGTCCAGACGCTCCATGATCACCTCCACGCAACAAACTGCCGTATTTTTCAGTCTGACACAATAGATCGCTGGTCAACACGCAACAAACGGCGATTGATTGCAAAATAGCCAGCTTATACCGTCTAATCATGACGTTCCCTCGCACGGCGCGCCCTCGCCACTATGCCATGACGGCCCCCACCTTCTTCGCCGTCGAGTACGCCATCAACCCGTGGATGGATACCTCCACGACCGTCGACACCCACGTCGCGATGAATCAGTGGGAGAGCCTGCGGCAGACATATAAGGAACTCGGCCACACCGTGGAGTTGGTCGAACCCGTCGCCGGCCTGCCCGACATGGTGTACGCCGCCAATGGCGGACTGGTGGTCGGTGGCGCGGCCGTGGTGGCCCGGTTCGCCTACCCGCAGCGCGCCGGCGAGTCGGCCGCCTACGCCGAATGGATGACACGCCACGGTTTCCAGCCAACCCAAACCCGCCATGTCAATGAGGGCCAGGGCGATCTGCTCGTTGTCGGATCAATCGTGTTGGCGGGCTACGGCTTCCGCACCGAGCTGGCAGCGCACGGAGAAATCGCCGCGCACGTACGGATGCCGGTAGTGAGCCTCGAGTTGGTCGATCCGCGGTTCTACCACCTCGATACCGCGCTCGCTGTGCTCGACGACACCACGGTCGCCTACTACCCGCCGGCGTTCAGCGCCGAGGCACGAATGAGGCTGCGCGAACTGTTCCCGGATGCGATCGAGGTGGCCGACGCCGACGCGAACGTTCTCGGCCTCAACGTCGTTTCCGACGGGCTCAACGTGGTGATGCCCGCGGCGGCAACTGGTTTTGCCGAACAGTTGCGGATGGCCGGATTCCGGCCGATCGGGGTCGACCTTTCCGAATTACTCAAGGGCGGCGGGTCCGTCAAATGCTGCACGCTGGAGGTACATCCGTGACCATCCTCGAATCCATGACCGCTACCGACAACGCGATCGCCCTCGATGGGCGCTACGTCGCCCACAACTACTCTCCGCTGCCGGTGGTGGCGGCCAGCGCTGACGGCGCGTGGATCACCGACGTCGAGGGTCGCCGCTACCTGGATTGCCTGGCCGCTTACTCGGCGGTCAACTTCGGACACCGCAACCCGGAGATCCTCGCGACCGCGCACGCACAACTCGACGCGGTGACATTGGTCAGCCGCGCCTTCCACTCCGACCGACTTGGACCGTTCTGCGAGGCGCTGGCCGACTTGTGTGGCAAAGACATGGTGCTGCCCATGAACAGCGGCGCCGAGGCCGTCGAAAGCGGCATCAAGGTGGCTCGCAAATGGGGTCACGACGTCAAGGGCGTCGCAGCCGACAAGGGCAACATCGTGGTGGCGCACAACAACTTCCACGGCCGCACCACGACAATCATCAGCTTCTCCGACGACGAAGCCGCCCGCCGCGGCTTCGGTCCGTACACCCCCGGCTTCCGGGCCGTGCCCTTCGGTCCCGATGATCCGCAAGCCGATGCGATGGCCGCCGCCATCGACGATGACACCGTCGCGGTGCTGATCGAGCCGATCCAGGGCGAGGCCGGCATCATCGTCCCGCCCGCCGACTACCTGCAGCGGGTGCGCGCCCTGTGCACCGAGCGCAATGTGCTGATGATCGCCGACGAGATTCAATCGGGCCTCGCCCGCACCGGACGCACTTTCGCTTGCGACCACTTCGGCGTCGTGCCCGACATCTATCTGCTCGGCAAAGCCCTTGGCGGCGGCGTGGTTCCGGTGTCAGCAGTGGTGGCCAACAGCGAAATCCTTTCCGTGCTGCATCCGGGTGAGCACGGCTCGACGTTTGGTGGAAATCCGTTGGCCGCAGCGATCGGCACGACGGTGGTAGCCATGTTGCAGCGCGGCGAATTCCAAGCTCGCTCAGCAGAATTGGGCGAGCTACTGCATGCCCGGTTGCGTGCACTGATCGGGCAGGGTGTGGTCGCGGTGCGCGGCATGGGCCTGTGGGCAGGTGTCGACATCGAGCCGTCGCTGGCCACCGGCAAACAGATCAGCGTGAGGTTGGCCGAACGCGGTGTGCTGGTTAAGGACACGCATGGTTCGACGCTGCGCTTCGCACCTCCGCTGGTCATTACGGCTGAGGAAATTGACTGGGCGATTGATCAGTTCGCCGACGTTTTGGCCGAGTCAGGTTCACACTTGACTCGCAGTTCAATCTAGGCACCACAGGAGGCGCCATGACCGCTCCACCGTTAAGCCTCTCCCAGCAATTGTTCCGGCGCCGGCCCGTGATCGGTGCGCCGGTCGCACACGGCGCCTCGGATCATCTCAAACGAAGTATCGGCACATTCCAGCTCACCATGTTCGGCGTTGGCGCCACTGTCGGCACGGGCATCTTCATCGTGCTGCAGCAAGCCGTGCCCAAAGCTGGTCCCGCCGTGCTGGTCTCGTTTGTAATCGCAGGCATCGCCGCTGGGCTGTCCGCGATCTGTTACGCGGAAATGGCGTCGTCAGTACCGGTGTCGGGGTCGACGTACTCGTACGCGTACTCCACCATGGGCGAAGTCGTGGCGATGGGGGTTGCCGCCTGTCTGCTGCTCGAGTACGGCGTTTCGATGTCGGCCACGTCGATCGGGTGGAGTGGCTACCTGAACGAACTCCTGAACAATCTGTTCGGATTTCAGATACCGCACGCGCTGACCGCGGCGCCCCTTGGCGAAGATCCCGGCATCATGAATCTGCCCGCGATGATTCTCATCATCATGTGTGCATTGCTGCTGATCCGGGGTGCCAGTGAGTCGGCGCTGGTCAACAGCATCATGGTGATCATCAAGCTGGGCGTCCTTGCCCTGTTCGTCGCAATCGCGTTCACGGCGTTCACAACCGATCACTTCGCAGGCTTCTGGGACAAGGGTTTCGCCGGCATCACTGCCGGCGCGAGCACGATCTTCTTCACGTTCATCGGACTCGACGCAGTCTCCACGGCCGGCGACGAGGTCAAGAACCCACAGAAGACGATGCCGCGGGCAATCATCGGAGCCCTGGTTGTCGTCACGAGCATCTACATCCTGGTGGCCTTTGCCGGCCTCGGTACGCAGTCCGCTGACGACTTCGGCTCCGATGAGCAATCCGAAGCCGGGCTGGCGGTGATTCTGCAGAACATCCTCCACGGCCAGACCTGGGCCGCCACCGTGCTGTCGGCAGGCGCGGTGATTTCGATCTTCTCGGTGACGCTCGTGGTGATGTACGGCCAAACCCGCATCTTGTTCGCGATGGGCCGCGACGGTCTGCTGCCGCCGATGTTCGCCAAGGTGAACCCGCGCACCATGACTCCGGTCAACAACACGATCATCGTGGCCGCGATTACGGGCATTCTGGCCGGCTTCGTGCCGCTCGACTACCTGTGGGACCTGGTGTCGATCGGAACGCTGGTCGCCTTCATCACGGTTTCGATAGGCGTCATCATTCTGCGCGTCCGCGAGCCCGACCTGCCCCGCGCATTCAAGGTCCCGGGCTACCCGGTGACGCCGGTGCTGTCGGTCATCGTGTGCGGCTGGGTGCTGTGGGGCCTACCCCGGGTCACCTGGCTGTGGTTCGCCATCTGGGTCGTCGTGGTATTGGCCTTCTACTTCCTCTGGGGCCGCCGCCACAGCGCGCTCAACGACGGCGGCGACGGCTACATACCGGGCCAGGTTCCCGGTGATGACGACGTCATGTTCGTCGAAGAGCCAGCCGACCATCACTTCGTCACCAAGCACAAGGATGAGCCGTGACCGTCGCGGTCGGCTACCTCGCGGGCAAGAGCGGCACGTCACCGCTGTACCTGGCAGTCGAGGCGGCGAAGACGCTGAAGACGCCGCTGGCGGTCGTCACGGTCGTGCCTCGGCCGTGGATGACGCCATCGCTTGGCCGGGTTGATGCCGAATATGCCGAGTACGCAGAGCAATTGGCCGCCAAATCGGCCAAGCAGGCACAGGAGTTCATCGACAAGCTGGCAGACGGGCTCGAGGTCTCCTACCACAAAGTGGCTCACCGCTCGACGTCCGGCGGGCTGTTGGAAGCCGCTTCGGAACTAGAACCCGAAGTACTCATCCTTGGTTCCGCATCCGATGGCAGCCTCGGCCAAGTGGTGATCGGCTCGACGGCTGATCGGCTTCTGCACTCGTCGCCGGTTCCGATGGCGATCAGCCCGCGTGGCTATCGAGGATCGAAAGCTGGTGGGCTGACGCGCATTACAGCGGCGTACCCGGGCACGCCGGAGGCGCTGCACGTGGTGGAACGTGTTGCCGCGCTTGGCGAGCGGCTTCGCGTGCCGATGCGGGTCATCACATTCGCCGTTCGCGGCCGTACGATGTACCCCCCGGAAGTAGGCCTGCGAGCCGAGGACTCGATCCTCGACCAATTGGCAGCGCATGCGCGAGAAACATTGGCGCAATTGAAGACCGATGGTGCGGTCGGCAACGACGTCGAGTTGGACGTCGTCACCGGTAACGGCTGGGACGAGGCGCTGGATGCGGCCGACTGGCAGGACGGTGACCTGCTCGCCATCGGCACATCGCCGGTGGGGGGCATCGCACGGGTGTTCCTGGGCTCTCGCGGCTCAAAGATCCTGCGGCACAGTCCTGTTCCGGTGTTGGTGCTACCGGGCTAGTACTTCATGGTGCCGCGGTCGACGGCGATCTGACTGCCCGAGATCGTCCTCGACCCGTCACCGGCCAGCCATGCCACGACGTCCGAAACCTCCTCGGCCGTCATGAATTCCTGCAGCCCCTTCTTGCCCTCGTGGTCGACCGGGTGGTACGGCATCGGCGAGAAGCTGGGCAGGTACTGCGGGTATTTCGAGAAGATGGCCATCATCGCTTCCTTCTCCACCATCGGGGTGTCGATCGAGTACGGGTGGATCGAGTTGACCCGAATCCCGAACTCCCCCACCTCGATCGCCAGCGCGTTGGTCAGCGCCACCACACCGTGCTTGGATGCGGAGTAGTGCCCGTTACCGGGGGTGGCCTTCAGACCGGCCGACGAGCTGACGATGATGATGGATCCGCCATTGCCTGCCTCGATCATGGCGGGCACCGCGGCGCGAATGGTCCGCCAGGTGCCGTTCAGGTTGACGTCGATGACGGTGTCCCACTGA
>Ga0070671_100002007_pt1 | contig 15641 bp, 12 predicted proteins | sample KBSS73metaG_FD_65341 | JGI IMG/M metagenome (GOLD analysis project Ga0070671, IMG submission 65341) | Switchgrass rhizosphere microbial communities from Kellogg Biological Station, Michigan, USA - KBS S7-3 metaG | ecosystem: Host-associated > Plants > Roots > Rhizosphere > Soil ...
TCCAGGTCCGGTCGACCTGGGGCAAGGAAGGCGACACCCTGCACCTGGACATCGATCCCAAGGTGCACCCGGCCTGGGTCGGTGGCACTCGCCAGCTTCAGGAAGGCGGCCAGGTCGCGCGCTTCAACAAGCGCTTCGGCGGCCTCAGCCTCAGCAAGAAATAAGCTTGGTCCGCGAAGCACCGCGGATCGAGACGGAACGCCTCATCCTGCGCCAGTTCGGCGCGGGGGACCTCGACGCACATTCGGCGACGCTTGGCGACGAGGAAGTGATGCGTCACGTCGGCGGCAAGGCACTGAACCGCGAGGACGCGTGGCGCCGATTGCTCGGCGGGATCGGCATGTGGTCACTGATCGGCATGGGGCCTTGGGCAGTCGAGCAGAAGTCCGACGGCCGCATGGTCGGTCACTGCGGCTTCTTCCAGTTCGAGCGCGACATGACGCCCAAGATCCTCGGTGAGCCCGAAATGGGCTGGATGTTCGATCGAACCGTACACGGGCAGGGGATTGCCTTCGAGGCGTGCCAGGCCGCGCTGGAATGGGCCGAGGATGCGCTAGCGGTCGAGTCGTTCCCGGCCATCATCGACTTCGAGAATGCCGCCTCGATAAAGCTTGCGGAGCGGTTAGGCTTCGTCCGGCAGGAAGACGCGAATTACAGGGATGCGCCGATCGCGTTCTTTCGACGGCCGGGGCGCCTACCAGCCTCCACCGCCTCCACCGCCGCCACCGCCTCCTGACGATCCGCCACCGCCGGACCCGCTGCTCGATCCGGGCGCGGTTGATGCGGAGCTGATCGTGCTGGATAGCGACGAGCCCACGCTTTCCGCGAAGCTACCGGGGCTGCTCCAGGGACTGTTCGACCCGGAATACCATGCAAAGCCCTGCTGTCCCTGCGCGGCTGCCGCAGCGAGGATCCCGGAAAATCGGTCCGCCCAGCGGTTCTCGACCCCGAGCGCGATCGCATAGGGCAGGTAGCGTTCGAAGATCTCGGGCGTGTCCAGAGGCGCAGTCATACGGTCGAGCCGTTCGCGCTCCGTAATCGACAGATACTGCTTGAACCCTGCGATGTGGTCGAGGACCTTGCGCCCCTCAGCGGTCGGCGCGGCGATCCACCAGAAAGCGGAAACGACCAGCGGAACGGCGAGCAGCGGGAGTACGAGGGGCTGCCACCAACCGCTATTCAGAGCCGCGACGAACAGAGGCAGTCCAAGCGCGAAGGTGACCGCGAAGGCGATCAGGGTGATGATCGAAAGGAGGCATTTGCCAGTCGCGCTGTGATGGAAGACGATCCACAAGAGGCCGCAAACAGCGAGGCTCCCCAGCACGACACCCACCTGCCACACGGCCGCGCCGTCAGTCGCGGCAACGATTGAAGCACATGCCAGCCATAAGGCAGCAACGAAGAACATCAGGCCTGCGGCGGCCCAGCCGAGGTTGCGCTTGAACAGCTTGCCCTCGTATCGTGTCTTCAGAATGCCGCTCAAGCTGCTCTTTGCAGAAGAGAATTTTTCATGGTTCTTCTGCTCCATGATGACCTCTTCGCCGGGATTGCAGAGACAATCGAGCGCGGCTTCTTCCTCGGCGGGCAGGCGGGTGTCGTTGACCGATCGTTCGAGCCGCATCTTCTTGCCCGAAAACCACCCCCCGCCTTCCTCGACCAGGCGGATATGGCCACGGACACCCATGTCGACCAGCGCGGCCGCGAAGGCACGATCGTCCGCGCCCATCTTGGTGACATAGCGCATCGCCGCGGGCGTTAGCTCGTCCGGCGGGGAGAAGATCGGCACTACCGTGCCCTCGCGTGGATTGCGACCAGCGCGCCGCCAGGCGACATAATAGAATCCCGCAAGTCCGATCAGTCCAAGAAGGCCCACTAGCGGAGGCCCATAATCGCCCAGCCATTGTGTGAGGCGGCTCGAGGCTGGCGGTTCAGCGACCACGCCCTTCGGGAATGCCGCAGCAACCGTCAGCCCTTCAAAGGGTCCGAGCGCTGTTGTCGTTCGAAAGAGGATATCGCCGGGCTTCTCATCGGAAACCTCGGCGTTCGAATTCGTCGATCCTTGAGGGCCGGTGTAGGCGGCACGCTTGCCGAAGGAGACGGGCTGGGGAAGGCGGATCCGCGCCTCCGCAAGGTCGATCGGGAAGTCCCAGCCATTGCCGGTCGCATTCCAATAGATCTCGTCGAAATCCTTGAAACGGCCGATTTGGCGGGTCGTCCGGTAGCGCAGCACGAAACCATGCTCGCCGGCTTCGATGACCTTGTCGGGATCGCCAACCTTGATCCGGACCCCATTGCCGACCGGCTCGGTCGATGCCGGGACTGGCAACCCGTCGAGCTGCGCTCCTTCGAACGTGAAGCCCACGCGGACCTGACTTCCATCCCGCCCACGATAGCGGGTCGGAAAGTCGCGATAGATGCCGTGATTGATCTTGTCGTTCTCTGCCCTGACAATGATCGTCTCAGTGACCTCGAGCGAACTGTCCTTCTGAACCTGGACGTCGCTGAGGTAGCGGAGGATACGCTCGTCCGCTCGCGCCTCACTTGTCGAAACAAGTAGGAGCAGCGCACAAAGGGCGAACCCGCGCTGAAAGCCCATCTTCACGCCGCAGGACGGGCGAACGAAACCTTGGGTGCGCTTTGGATGGCGGGATCTTCATCCTGGTAGAAAGGCTCTTCGGAGAAACCCATCGGCCGTGCGATCAGCACCGGCGGAAAGCTCTGGATGCTCGTGTTCAGGTCGCGGACGGTCGCATTGTAATAGCGGCGCGCGCCCTGAAGCTCGCCTTCGATGCCGGCGAGCTGGTCCTGAAGCTGAAGGAAATTGGTGTTGGCCTTGAGCTCGGGATAGGCCTCCGCGACCGCGAACAGCCGCCCCAGCATCCCCGTGAGCTGAGCATCGGCCTGTGCGGTGGCCTCGACGCCGCCGGCACTGACGCTTGCGGCGCGAGCCTTGGATACTCCTTCGAAGACCTCTCGCTCGTGCGTCGCATAGCCCTGGACTGCTTCGACCAGGTTCGGGATGAGATCGGCACGTCTCCTTAGCTGGACCGTAATTCCGCTAAAGCCTTCCTTCACCAGCGCGCGAAGGCGGACCAACCGATTGTATGTCGCGATGACGTAGAGCAGCAGCAGGGCGACGACGCCCAAGACGATCCAGCCAGTCATGCTCATGTGAATTGCCCCCAACTTGCCCGACGCGAGACATAAGCATGATGAAAGCGTGCGGAAAGTCCCGCCACTTCAGAATTCGGTGGTCAGCACGATCTTGGCGCGGCGCTGCGGACTGTAAACAAGCGTTTCCGAGCTGTTCACGAGCCAGTCGTAGCTGTTGAAGACGTTCTGGATCTGCGCGCGGGCGGTTGCCTTGTGCCGGGCGAGCTGGAAGCCGTAGCGCAGCCCGATATCCAACGTGTGGGAGGAATCGACCATGAGCTGGCCTGTCGCGCCCGTCAGTCGCGACCGCGCAGGCGACGCGCCCGAATAGACCGTTTTCAGGTCCAGGCTTAGGCCCGGCACTGCCTCGACCCTAAAATCCAGACCCAGGACGCCTCGTACCTTTGGAACGCCGACCGGTCTATTGCCGAGGAAGCCGATGTCCACCGCCTCACCGCTGAGGCGCGGTTGCAGCAACATTCCGCCCATCACAATCGACAGGCTCCGATTGGCTTGACCGGAGAGCGAGGCTTCGATCCCTCGATGACGAACCTGACCCAGGAACCCGTAAGCGTTCGAGGCCGGATCGATTCCGGAATAGGGCTTGCGCGTATCGAAGCCCGCGATGACCAGGATCAGCTTGTCGGTCGGTGTGTAGCGGAAGCCCAGTTCGCGCTGCCTGACGATGACTGGATCAAGGACGGCGTTCCGGTTCGAAGCCGTCTCTGGAGCAACACCCGCTTCCTCAAGCCCGCGGCTGTAGCTTGCATAAAACTGCAGACCCGGTGCGAACCGGACTGCTCCGCCGACATTGTAGAGCCACGGCGCGGAGTTCAGCGACCGTTGTTGGCCGCTCGCAGACTGGAACCGTTTCCGATAGCTCGTCCGCAAGACACCCGCGTTGAGCTGCAAGTGGCCTTGGAAGGCCAGTCGGTAGGTCAGGCCGATGCCTGTTTGATCGACGGAGTCCCTCGCGTTTGCGGAAGCAGAGACGTCGGGTTCAGGGATTTCGTCAAACTCCTCACCGAACGGCGTCCTGCCGGGATCCACGATAACGCTGCCCCCGAACCGGGAGCGCGACCGGCGCCCGCGTACGGTCGCGTCGAACCGATGTTGCCAATCCGCTGTTCCGCCCTGCCAATGCGCGCGAAGCTCGCCCGACCAGGCGGTCGTACGCTGATGTGGCGTCACGGCGATGAAACCTCCCACGGTTCCATCGCTGCGGTAATCGCCGATGATCTGGGTGACACTGCGGCTCGGGTCCTCCTGCGAGAAGATGAGGGTTCCGCCAATGCCGAGGCGAGATGACAGGGGCGCGTCTCCAAGCAATCCGGCGATCCGTCGCTCGCCGTATTTTCGTGCCCACGGTTGGCCGAGATAGTGACCGCGCTCGACATGCTCCGGCAGTGCGTCGGCTTCTGCGACAAAGCGAAACGGTCCGTCCCTCCGATAATCATATTCGCCGCCGAACAGGCGCCACGTGCTTGAGCCAACCGAAGCGCGCAATGTTCCCGCGACGATCCAGGATGAGCCGTCTCCACCTTGCTCGTCAGCGAGCCGAAACACCGCGCCCGCGCCTGCGGCGATCGAAAGGCGGTCGTCCGCCGCTCGATGCTTCACCAGTAGTTCCGCATAAGGCTGCCGAAAGACGTCGAGGCCCAAAGTCAGCAGGCTCGGCTCATCCTTCCTGGGGTCACGCAGCTGGTAATCGACCAGGCCGGAGGGGCCTGGCAGGCTGCTGTTCAACGTATTGTAGCCGATCCGGACGATCCGGGATTCGAGGAAGAAATTGCTGACACCGGAGCTTTTGACGAAATAGGTACCGTTCATGCGGTAATTGCCGGCCGCCTCGAGATCGAAACCGCGGACGGACGTCTCGTCATAGACGCCGATCGATTCGTCGCCAGCCGTCACGCCAAATGCGTCCGCCGCGCTCCTGACCGCATTGGCCGTGGCCTGCGCCCGAACTTGCGATGCGCTTATTACCGCCAGCATGCTGACGGCAAGCCGACACTTGCTGTGCACTTAACCCCCCCGGAATGTTCCCCGAGGAGCGCCGCTAGTCGGCGTGAATCACGCCGACTTCCGGTTTCTTGCCGTCAATCTTTTCGGCCTGGCTAGAAGGCGCTCAGTCCTGTGATCGCGCGGCCCATGATCAGGGCGTGGACGTCGTGCGTGCCTTCGTAGGTATTAACCGTTTCCAGGTTCGCCGCATGCCGAATAACGTGGAATTCTGCGGAGATCCCGTTGCCGCCGTGCATGTCGCGGGAGACGCGCGCGATATCCAGCGCCTTGCCGCAATTGTTGCGCTTGATGAGGCTGATCGTCTCCGGGATCAGCTCGCCGGCCTCGAGGCGGCGCCCAACGCGCAGTGAGGCCTGGAGGCCCAGCGTGATTTCGGTCGCCATGTTGGCCAGTTTCAGCTGGACCAGCTGGTTGGAGGCGAGGGGACGGCCGAACTGTTTGCGGTCCAGCGTGTACTGCCGCGCCGCGGCGTAGCAGGCTTCGGCAGCACCCATGGATCCCCACGAAATGCCGTAGCGCGCGCGGTTGAGGCAGCCGAACGGGCCCTTAAGGCCTTCGACATTGGGGAGGAGCGCATCTTCGCCAACTTCGACGCCGTCCATCACGATCTCGCCGGTGATCGACGCGCGCAGGCTGAGCTTTTCCTTGATCTTGGGCGCCGACAGGCCGGCCATGCCCTTTTCGAGAACGAAGCCGCGGATCTTGCCGCCATGGGCTTCGGACTTCGCCCAGACGACGAAGACGTCGGCGATCGGCGAGTTGGTGATCCACATCTTGGTGCCGGTCAGGCGATAACCGTTCGCAGTCTTCTCGGCCCGTGTGCGCATGCCGCCGGGATCGGAGCCCGCGTCCGGTTCGGTCAGGCCGAAGCAGCCGACCCACTCACCGGTGGCGAGCTTGGGCAGATATTTCTGGCGCTGCTCTTCCGACCCGTAGGCGTAGATCGGATACATCACGAGGCTCGACTGGACCGACATGGCCGAGCGATAGCCGCTGTCGACCCGCTCCACGGCACGGGCGATGAGTCCATAGCTCACGTGGCCGAGGCCAGCGCCGCCATATTCGTGCGGGAGAGTCGCTCCGAGCAGCCCTAGCTCGCCGAACTCGCTCATGATCTCGCGGTCGAAACGCTCCTCGAGATACGCGGACGTAACGCGCGGCAGCAGCTTCTCCTGCGCATATCCTTCCGCCGTGTCCCGAACGAGGCGCTCCTCGTCGGTCAACTGGTGGTTGAGGTCGAACGGATCCTGCCAGTCGAAGGGCAGGAGGGTGGGTTCGTGATGCTGGTCCGCGTCCACGATGCGTGAGGTCGCCAAGTGTAAATCCCCGCGATTTCAGAAGTTCGCGGCTCTTAAACCTCGCCGAACGACGGCGCCACCCCCGGCGATCACTTCCCCTTGGTCGCGACTCTCGTGCCGCTTGCGCCGCCGAAGCTTTGCTTCAACGTGATCTGGAAGCTGCGGTGGCGATTGCGGTCGCGGAACTCGTCGAGCACCACATCAGGCTCCGCCCGGTTGGGACGGAACAGGATGCGCTCACGCGCCGCGTGCGTGCTGAGCGCATTGTCGACGCTGAAGTTGATCGCCGTGCGCGAGCTCGGCCGGAATTCGATGAAGGCGGTCATGTAGGCGCCGCGGTTCATGTTCGTGTCGAACTCATCGGTCCGGTAGAAGGTGATCCGCTTGTTGTCATTGAAGTCGAATCCGTAGGACCATGCTCCGGAATCGCGCCGGACGCTAAGGTCCCACTGCCACGTCGGGAAGAAGCCGCTGAAATTGCGAGGCTCATGCGTGATGGGATCATCCACCCGCGTCCGTTGCAGCGTGCCGTCGAACTTTACGCGAAGTCCCTTCCAGAGGCGGCCGAGCGGCGCGTCGAGTGTCAGCGTCGCGAAGTATCGCTTGCCGGTGCCGAGGTTGCCGGGGCCGCTAAACGCATTGCCTGCCTCGTCGAAGATCAGGATCTGGTCCTGGAGCTTGCTGATGAGGTCGTAGCCGGTGTCCAGCTTGAAGAGTCCGTCGCCAAGGATCGGGTGCTCGACCGTGGCCCGGAACTCCCAGGTGCGCTGGGGTACTAGATCCGCATTGCTGCCCGTGACCCGCTTGGTCGACAGGTCTCCAAAGCTGATGAAATCGTAGAAATTCAGCTGGGCGACGGTCCGCCTCACCGAAAATTGGGTGTGCCATCCGCCGCCGGGCTTCCAGTCCAAGGTCAGGTTCGGCTTCAGGAACTTGAGCGTGCGGTCCGCGGTCGCGTCGCCGCTTACAGTGAGGTTGGAGAATTCGTAGTTGACGCCGCCGTCGATCCTCAGCGTTGGCGACAGGTTCCTGCCGACGTTTATGTAGATCTCGCCGCGCTTCTCCTTCACGGTCGCGTGGGCGATCGGGAGGTCGATCCGCACCTTGCCGCCATCGGGATCGATCGAGAACAGGTCGACCTTGTCGTCGAGCGTATTGTACGCTGCTTCCGCGCCCGCCTCGAAGGAGAAACCGAGCACATTGGAGCGCGTCCAGCTGATGCGGCCGATGGTCTCGTTGCGCTGGGCGTTGACCGACTGCTCGAAGCCGCCGTTCACCACCGCAATGTTCTCCAAGAGCCCGTCGTGCTGGATGTACTGGTCGACGTCATCGCGCTTGCGACGCGTGGCAAGTCCAACGAATTTGATGGCGCCCCCGGCGAGCGGGCGCGTGATGTCCCCGCCGATCTCGATCACCGGATCGCTATAGGTCTGGATGAGGTTGTCATCGTGGACCGGCGCACCGGTCGGCGTGACACGATTGCTCTGGAAAAGGTCGAACGTATTGGGTTGCCAGCGGGCGTTGAGGCGGATGACCTTGTCCGGCGCGCTTTCGCTGGCCCATGCGGCCGCGAGGAACGGATTCTTGTTGAAGTAGCTGTTGTGCTTGCGGCGCTGCTCGAGGAGCGCTCCGGTCGCAACATCCGTGAGCTCGTCGGTGCCCTCCTCAAGCTGGCGGTTGCGCCCGGTGCCGCCTGAAACGTTGATCGTCGTTCCGCCGCGCCTCCAGACCGCCGAGCCCTGGATGTCGGTATTCACATAACCGGTGAACCAGCGCTTCGCAGAGGCGGTCATATTGGCGTCGAAGCCCGCCTCCTTGGAAAGGATAACGTTCAGGACCTGGCTCTTGCCGGCATAGTCGGATCCGTAGAGATCGCCGGGGCCGACCTCGACGCGGATCACGCGCCCCGCGGGAATTCGCGACAAGGTGGTATCGAGCGTCTCGGCCTTGGTGCTTGGGCGAGCGCCGTTCAGGACGACGTTGCCGGCAGTCCCGGCAAATCCGCGGACATCCTGCCCGTTGGCTCCCTGCGAATTGCCCAGGTCGAGCGTGAAGCCCGGAACATGCTGGGTGATGTCGAGCGCAGTCCGCGGCGCATATTGCGCGAAAAAGGCGGCATCGTAGCTCGTCACCCGGCTGGCCTGGCCGGTCGGCGGTGTGGGCTGGGCAGCGACGGCCCCGGTGCAAACGGTAAGCGCCGCCATTCCAGCTGTTGCGAGCAACAGCGTGCGAGCCACGATGAAAGTCCCCTTGTTTTGTTGGCTCAGGGCCTATGTGAAGGTCGTTCCGGGCGCGATGCGCACTCGATCAATCGTCCAACGATTCGACCAAAGTGCGCGCCGCGCTCTACGAACGGCAGGGAAGGCGGCTGCTCAGCGCTTCCGCCCAAAAAGCTTGTATTCGACGAGGTCGCCGACTGGCGGCATTGGCTGGCCCGCCTGAACCATCGAGGTCACGAATTCAGGCGTGATGTTCAGCGCCTTCAGCTCCACCAACTTGTCGACCGGCAGGTTGCGGTAGCCGATGCGCTGGTAGCCGGCGATATATTCGGGCGTGATGTTCAATGCGCGCATCTGGACGAGGCCGTCACCCGGCACGTTCGCATAGCCGACGCGGGCGAACCCGGCGATCCACTCGGGGGTGATGTTCAGGGCCTTGAACTCGATGAGCGAGTGGACGCTATTCGGGCGATAACCCGCTCGCGCCATTTCGGTGATGTAGCGGCCGTCGACGCCGAGCGCCGATAGCGCGATGACGTCGTCCATCTTCGGCGTGGGATAACGTGTAGTACCCAACGCCTGGATCATCTCGCGCTTGGCGTTCACTGCCACCAGGGCAAACGCCTGATCGTGGGAAGGCTGCCCGATCCCGCGCGCCGCAAGCAGCTGCAGGAAGGCGGGATCCGACGTGAAGCGGCAGTTTCCGTGAGCATAGCTTTCGCCGCCGGAGCCCGAACAATCGAGACGCCCGGCTTCCCGCACTATGGAGAAGTGAAGCGGCCGCGAGCCGGCATTGCGAAAGGAGGACACCTCCAGCCCGATGAGATCCGACGGCATGAAGCCCGTCGACCAATTATTCTCATCGCGGCCGTTCTTTTCGCGGCTGAAGCGCGCCTTGATCTTGGCGGGGTCGCCCCGCTGCGGCTCAAGCGTGAAGCCTACCATGTCCGGGGACTGCGCCATGCAGGCCGAGGAAACGCTGATGAAGGCAAGTATCATTGCAAAGAAGAAGGCGAGGGGACGGTTCATGATCGGTCTCCTTTCGAAGTCTTCGGGCAAAGTCCGCCCGTCCGCCCGGGTTGGGCGATCAAAATTCAGTCAGTCGGAAGCTAGAGGTTCAGGACTTGGGCGCGTCAGCCGCCGTCATCGGGATCCGGATTCCAGCCGCGCGGCGGCACCGGTGCTTTCGGCGGCACGGGTGGCCTGGTCACGCCGAGCGCCTTGAGCTCGACTAGATCGTCAGCGCGCTTGATCTTGAGACCTGACGCCTTGACCCGCGCCGCGAAAGCCGGGTCGACGCCGACCGCCCGAAGCTGGACGAAGTCGTCGAGATCGCCCTGCAGGCCAGTCGAGCGCATCGCCCGGACATATTCGCCGGTCAGGCCGACCGCCCGCGCCTCGACGATCTCTTCCGCGGTGATCGACGGGAAGCCAGCAGCACCGAGCGACCGGGCAAATTCGGGAGTGACGCCGACTGCCCGCATCGAAGTGAACTCGTGGAAGCCGAGGCGGGAGAATTGCGGGAGGGCTGCGCGCATCGCACTGATATATTCAGGCGTGACGCCGGTCGCCTTGAGCTCGATCATGCGATCGATCTCGCGATCGCGGGCGTGTGTGCGATCGTACGTCCTGGCGTCCGCATAGGAGATGGCAGTCGCTCCGTTCGGCGCGACTGCGACGATCTTTCGGCGGCCCTGCGCGTCGGCCGGATAGACCGTGACGCTAGCGCCGCTCGGGGCACGGGAAGTGACGGTCCCGTTCACGCTCTCGACGGTTGCTCCGCTCTTGGCCTCGACGCGATAGTCGCCTTCCTTCTGCTTCACCACGACCTTGGGCGCGACCGCAGTTGCAGCTGCGACCGCGGTAGTCACCGATGTCGACACGCCCTGCGCGATGATGCTCGGCAGGTCGGTCGGCTCTTCGGCCTTGGCGGCGACCGGATAAACCACCTGCGGCTGGCTTACGGCGCGAGGCGATGCCGCGGCCTTGACCGGTTTCGGCGCAGCCGGTGTCAGGGTGAGCGCCGCGAGCGGAGCCGCGACCAGGACGGCGCCGGAGAGCACGCCGAGGGCAAATGAACGGGCGACCGGGCCACGAACCGACTTGCCGTCGAGCACGCGGGCGACACGCCTTGCGAGCGAGCTTTTGGATGGGGCAACCCCGTGCGCTCCGAGCAGCAGGCCGGGGCATTCGTGGCGAGCGACGCCGACGAGCAGCTGCGCATAATCCGTATCGACGATATCCGCCGCGAGCACCGTGTCGTCGGCCGTTTCTTCGCGCAGCTGATGCGCTTCGCGTGCCAGCAGCCAGACGAAGGGGTTGAACCAGAACAGGGCCGTCGCAATTCTCGCCAGCAGGAGCTTGATCCAGTCCATGCGGGCAACGTGGGCGAGTTCGTGCGCAATGATCGCCTCGGCTTCATCGGCAGCCTCGACCGCGCGGCTGTTCAGCAGGATGACCGGGCGCATGATCCCCCAGCTAATCGGCGAAGCAAGATCGTCGCTGGTGAGCAATGCGGTGCCGTGCTTGAACCCCATCCGGCGCTGGGCGCGAGCGAGCGCGCTCAACCAATGACCGTCCACTAGGACGTCGGCGCGGGCGCGCAGGGCAATGAGGCGCCCAAGCGCGAGGAAGGTGATGAACAGCAGGATCGCCGCGGGAATTGCATAGAGCGCCGTCGCGGCAGCCGCTGCGCTAAGCGACGGAAGGGCCGAGGTGGCGGGAGCCACTGCGGGCGCCGTCACCGGGACCGTTGGTGTCGTCGCCGCCACCGTTGACGTCGTCGCGGTCGCCGGCAAGTTCTGCACGACCTGCGGGGTGTCCGCAGTTGCGCTGATGAGAGGCGTCTCGATGTTCCAGGTCGGGAGCACTAGCGGCGCAGAGGCCATGATCACGAGTGCTAGCAGGCCGACATGGGCCACCCACGACCGCTCGGCCGCGGAACGCGACTTCATGAGCTTCAGCAAGCCCAGCGTCAGGCCTGCGATCAGCAAAGACTTCAGAGCGATCCCGATCAGGACATGCATTACTTGTCCCCTTTTGCCTTGCGTGCGCGGGCAATCATCTGTTCGAGCTCACTGAGCTCGTCTTCCTTGAGCTTGTCGGACATGCCGAGCAACGCGCTTGCGGCGCTCGCCGGCGAGCCGTTGAAGAAGACGCGAACGATCTCGCTCAACGCGGATTTCTTCGCCGCCGTCTCCGAAACCACGGGCCTGTAGAGGTAGCCGCGTTCCGATTCGTCGCGCTGCACGAAGCCCTTGTCCTCAAGACGCTTGAGCATCGCCCGGACTGCCGAGCCGCTCAGCTGGACAGGCAGCGCGTCACAGATGTCGGAGACGGGGAGGGCGCCTCGTTCGTAGAGGATATCCACGATCTGGCGTTCACGCGGCGGAAGCTTGCTCAACATTCGTTCGTTCCTTCTTCGCACGACAGACTCGGCGCGCTACATTTGTAGCTAGTGCTACATTTGTAGCGTGAATGCAAGATGAATGTTGCCGCGCCTTCGACGGAGAGGCCAGAAAATCCTGCGAAGGGTGGCGGATGGGGTGGGATTCGAACCCACGGACGCTTGCACGTCGCCGGTTTTCAAGACCGGTGCCTTAAACCACTCGGCCACCCATCCGTCGGTTTGCGCTTTCGATGCTGCAATCAACTTATTCAAGCCCGTTTGGCCACTTCCCGTTAATCGCTCGTGTCGATTTAGGCGGGACAAGTTGTGCAAGCCGTGCGGTGAACCAAGCTGGCCTCGGGAATTTACGACTTTAGCCTCGGCGGTAATTGAGGAGATTGCGTTGCGTATGAACGGGTGGGGGATCATTACGATCGGAGCGGCGTCGATCAGCGCGGCTGTCTTGCCAGCGCAAAGCGCGCTTGCGCAGACCGCCGGCCTGGAGCCCGCGTACAGTCAGCCGGCCCCCGCAATGGATCCCTGGTACGGGTACAAGCTGCGTCTGGCCGCGCTCGCCCGGCAGCAGGGAGTGAGCGAGGCGACGATCCAGAGCAATGTCCCGGGAATCACAAAGAACGACCGCGTGATCGAGCTGGAGCGCTCGGAACCTGTGGCTCGGACGAGCAACGGGGTCGTCGGAGCACTCGCTCCTTATCTCCGAAGCCATGTGACTCCTTCGCTCGTGTCGCGCGGACGGAGCAATTACTCGACCCTCTACGACGGACTCCGCGCGATCGAGGGCCGTTATGGAGTCGATCCTGCTGTCCTGCTGGCCATCTACGGCCATGAGACGAGTTACGGGCTGGTTACTGGCCGCACCGATCTTCTCGAGGCGCTGGCGAGTCTCGGTTATTACGGACGACGGCGCGACTTCTTCGAAACCGAGTTCGTCTCGGCGCTCAAGCTTATCGACCAGGGCGTCCCGCGCTCGCGGCTGAAAGGCAGCTGGGCAGGGGCAACGGGCTTTCCGCAATTCATGCCGTCAGTCGCCCTTCGTCTGCGGGCTGACGGCAATGGCGATGGTTATGCCAATATCTGGAGCGACGAGCTCGACGGGCTGGCGTCGATTGCCAATTACCTGCGAGATGCGGGTTGGAAACCCAACGTCGCATGGGGAATTCCCGTTCGCACTCCGTACAATCTGAATCGAGCGACGATCGTCAGCCGTACGACGGCGCCACGGTGCCCGCAGGTCTATCGCCGGCACAGCCGCTGGCTGACGATGCGCGAATGGCGAGCCCTCGGCGTGACGCCGACCGGGCGTTCGCTCCCCGACAATGAGATGGCGAGCCTGATCGAGCCGGACGGCTATGACGCGACAGCCTACCTGCTGACGACCAATTATCGAGCGATCCTCGATTACAATTGTTCGAATTTCTACGCGATCTCCGTCGGAGTTCTGGCGGACGCGATTGCGCGGCGATAGACAGGGTCTTCACCATTGAATCGGGGACGCTGTTCAAGCCCATGTCGCGCATCATCTTCCTAGCCACCGCTGCTTCCTTGCTCGTCTCCAGCGCGGCGCCCGCCGCGGCGCCGGCGTTCGACACACCGGCGAAGGTCGCCTTCCTGATCGACATTTCTTCGGGCGCGACGCTCTACGCCAAAAACGCCGACGTCCGGATGCCTCCTGCATCCATGGCGAAGATGATGACGGTCGAGGTTGCCTTCGAACTCATCGACAGCAAGCAACTTGCGCTCAACAAGATGTGCACGGTGCGGCCCGAGACCTGGCAGAAATGGCACGGCCCCGCCGCCGGCTCGACGATGTTCCTCTCGGCGAACGAGCAGGTGAGCGTCGAGAACCTTCTCCACGGAATCGTCACCCTGTCCGGCAACGACGCCTCGGTCGTCCTGGCGGAGTGCATCGCCGGAACCGAGCAGGCCTTCACCGGGCAGATGAACGCGCTCGCCAAACGCATTGGCCTAAACAATAGCCACTTCGGAACCGCGAACGGCTGGCCCGACAATGGCGTCACTTACGTGACCGCGCGCGACCTCGCGACCCTGGCCCGCAGCGAGATCGAGAAGCACTACACGCTCTACAAGAAGTTCTATTCGCAGCCGAGCTTCACCTGGGGCAAGACGCTGGGGTCGGGGCAGGACATCACCCAGGGCAATCGCAACCCGATCCTTGGCAAGGTTCCCGGCGCGGACGGGCTGAAGACCGGCCACACGGACGAAGCCGGCTACGGGTTCACCGGCTCGGCCGACCAGAATGGCCGTCGCCTGATCGAAGTCGTCGCCGGTCTCGGCAGCTGGAATGCGCGAGTCGAGGAATCGACGCGCCTGATCCAGTGGGGCTTCAATGCGTGGGCCGCCAAGCCCCTGTTCCAGCAGGGCGCAAAGGTTGGCACAGCCAAGGTCCAGCTCGGAAGCAGCAGCGAAGTGCCGCTGGTTGCGCCCCGCAACCTTGCCGTCAGCGTCCCCGCAGGCCTGACAAGCGGAGCGATCCAGACGAAGATCCGCTACGAAGGCCCGCTCGTCGCGCCGATCGCGAAAGGCCAGGAGGTCGCACAGCTGGTGATCACGACCGGCGATACGCCGCCCCAGATCGTGCCGCTTGTCGCCGCTGAGGACGTCGGTCGCGCCGGATTCTTCAGCCGCATCTGGCTGGGGCTCAAGTCGCTGTTCGGGATGGCGTGAGCCGCGGCAGGTTCATCAGCCTCGAAGGCGGCGAGGGGGTCGGCAAGTCGACGCAGGTGAAGGCGCTTGCCGAAGCTCTACGCCAGCGCGGCATCGATGTACTCATCACGCGGGAGCCCGGCGGAAGCGAAGGCGCCGAGAGGATTCGCGAGCTGCTGCTAAGTGGCACCGAGGATCGCTGGGGCCCGCAAGCCGAGGCTCTTCTGTTCGCGGCGGCCCGGGCGGATCACACCGCAAAGACCATCCGGCCCGCTCTTGAGAAGGGCCAATGGGTGGTTGCGGACCGGTTCATCGACAGCTCGCTCGCCTATCAGGGCGGCGCGGGCGGGCTCGGCATTGAGACAGTGCGCTCGATCAACAGCTTCGGAATCGGCGAGGATTTTCCCGACCGCACCCTGATCCTGACCGTTAAGGAAGGCGCGGAGCGCGCCCGCGCCCGCGACACGGCCGGCAGCGATCGGATCGGCGGCCGGCCCGACGACTATCATCGGAAGGTCGAGGCGGCCTTCCACATTATTGCGGCAGAGGAACCTGACCGGGTCTCCCTTGTCGATGCGTCGGGGACCGCGGATGAGGTCACGGAGCGGCTCTTGGCTGCGATCAAGGACCTGCTTGCATGATCCTCGGCCAGCAACGCGCCGTCGATCAGTTCGCCACCGCCTGGCGTTCGCGCAAGCTGCATCATGCATGGCTACTCGCCGGACCCAAGGGCGTCGGCAAGCGGAGCTTTGCCCATGCCGCCGCGCGGCGGGTGCTTGCCGAGGCCGCAGGTCCAACTTCCGAGCTGCCCGGGATCGATACGGATGACGGCCATCCGATCGTGAAGCTGGTCGAGGCCGGCAGTCACCCCGA
>Ga0070671_100002009_pt1 | contig 15630 bp, 11 predicted proteins | sample KBSS73metaG_FD_65341 | JGI IMG/M metagenome (GOLD analysis project Ga0070671, IMG submission 65341) | Switchgrass rhizosphere microbial communities from Kellogg Biological Station, Michigan, USA - KBS S7-3 metaG | ecosystem: Host-associated > Plants > Roots > Rhizosphere > Soil ...
AACCAAGCACCACCCGCCGCAGCGGCTTTCCCTCACCCGGAAACCACGTGACCACCACCGACTGCTCCCCGACAAGCGCGCGTTCCATTGCGCTCAACAACGCAGCGCATTCGGGAGTCTCGACCGACTCAAGCAGCAGGTCCACCACTCCGCCGCAGCCTAACCCGTATGGGACATCTGCAGTATCATCAAACATCGTCGAGTAGCGTTCCACGACCGCGCCTTCGCGCACCTTCCACGCTGCCTTGCGTGTGACTTCGGTCTCCAGGCATCCGCCGCTGATCGTGCCTGCGTACTCTCCGGCCTGCCCCAGAAGCAGTCTCGCCCCTGGCCGTCTGTAGCTTGAGCCCTCGACCCGCACAACGGTCACCAGCACACGCGCGTCGCCACGCCGCCATAACCCGACGATCTGCCGTCGCTCCATCATAGAAAGAGCTTAGACCTCAGGAAGCTTCCGAGCCAAACCTCTATCCCTTTTCAGAAAACGTATGGATTCCACACTCAAGCTTCTTTCCGCCCCAGCGGCCGCTCCGCGCGTCTGTGCCGGCCTCCGGTATTGCGGTGCACGGTTCGCACCCGATGCTGGTGTATCCACGGCTGTACAGTTCGAGTTGGGGAATGCCTTCGCGCTCGGCATATGCCGTCACACGAGCCCAGTCCCAGTCCGCCAGCACACTCACTTTTTTCATGTGCCTGCCAGTGGGTAACCGATGGTCTTCTACCTTTTTGAGCCCAGCCCGTGTCGGCGACTGCTCACGCCTCAATCCTGTAAACCACCAGTCAAATGGTTCCAGAGAACGCATGAGTGGTTCCACCTTTCGGGCCTGGCAGCAAGCCGTTGGCTGCACGATATGAAGCTTGCCAAACTGCCCTTCGAACTCCTTCACTGTCGTCGAAGGCAGAGCGTTGACAAGATTCAATCCCCACTCCTTCGTCATGCGATCGCGGTATTCGATCAGCTCTGCGAAGTGATAGCCGGTCTCAAGAAAGATCACCGGAACATCCGGCAGATGCTGTCTGAGCATGTGCAGGGCGACCATGTCCTCAGTCTGAAAGCTCGACGTTAGACACACCGAACCTTTCGCTGCTGCCTGCGATACCTGCGCAACCAGTTCCTCTGCCGCCAACACTTCGTAATCAATCGTCGCTTCTACTACGCTCATTCGCTCGCTCCCGCCAGCCGCAGAACTTCGTCGTCATCGAGGCCCTCGCCAACCACGACCGCGCCGTCGGCAAACCCCTCGACTGCGCGAACAACCTCAGCAAGCCGCTCCGCAGAAAGCCGTCTTGCCGTAATCGCCGTAACGCCTGCAAGCTCCAACGCTCGCACAACAGGCACAAGAGCATCGTCAGGAATCAGGGCATCGTCAATCACAGTTACTCGCTGCAGGCGAATCTCCAGCGCCGAGCGCACTCTTTCGACGAGCTCCGGCCGACCAGGAACAAGCACCAGCGCGGTCTGCGAACCGGTTTCGCTTGCACGTTCTGCCGCGCCGACGATCATCGCAGCACCAACGGTCGCGTTGGTCACGCCGTCGATCAGGATCATCGAACCCGTCGTTCTGCTCTCAGCGTAAGCATCGAAGAATAGCGGCAGGTTAGTCTCCAACTCCACCTCAGCGATCTCGTTCATCGCCAGTTGTTCGGCAGGTCCATGCTCAAGCGAGCCCACATCGACGCGATACCGGATCGCCCTCACCGTCGCCCGCACTGTCCGCGTCGTGTGCTTCGCCACATACGTCCGCCCCACCACCAGCGGCTCCTCGTGCATCCATACCACCATAGCGTTCAGATGCCGCGAGGCCTCCGGCAGAGCGAGGTCATCTACCGCACTCACCAGCATCTCGCCGCGGCTCAGATCGATCTCGTCCTCCAACTCAACAGTCACGCTCTGCGGGTAGGCTGCTGCCTGAAGGTCCCCATCCCATGTAACGATTCGCTTCACGGTCGTCTCGCGCTGCGAAGGCAGTGCCTTAACGCGATCACCGGCATGCAATATACCGCGTGCCACCTGCCCTGCAAAGCCTCGGAAGTTCGCATCAGGACGCTGCACCAACTGGACCGGAAACCGCAATGGCCCCGCCTGTCCATCCCACGCCAAAGGCACCGTCTCCAGAAACTCGAGTAGCGTCGGTCCGTCGTACCACCGCATCGCGGCGCTCGGTGTCACGATGTTGTCGCCTTCAAGCGCGCTCACCGGAATCACCGTCACACTCTTCAACCCCAGCCGCGAAGCAAACTCGACAAACTCTGCGCGGATCGCGAAAAATGTCTCCTCCGCATATCCCACGAGGTCCATCTTGTTTACTGCTGCGACCACATGGGGAATTCCGAGCAGCGACGCGATGTACGTGTGCCTGCGAGATTGTGGTAACAGCCTGCCCTCACGCAGATATGCCTTAGCGTCGATCAGCACGACTGCAACATCCGCCGTCGAGGCCCCCGTCGCCATGTTACGCGTGTACTGCTCATGCCCTGGAGTATCAGCAATGATGAACTTCCTGCGCGTCGTCGAAAAATACCGGTACGCAACGTCGATCGTAATGCCTTGCTCACGTTCAGCCTTCAGCCCGTCGGTCAACAGCGACAGATCCACGTGCCCGTTGGCGGCGCGATTGACGCGGCTCTTCTTCACCGCTGCCAACTGATCCTCATACACACTCTTCGTGTCGTGCAGCAGCCGTCCGATCAATGTGCTCTTGCCGTCGTCCACGCTACCGGCAGTCGTAAACCGCAGCATCTCCTGTCCCAGGTGCGCCTCAAGAAACTCTTCAAATCCCGTCGTCGCCGTCGCCATTAGAAGTATCCCTCCCGCTTCTTCACTTCCATCGACCCTTCTTCGTCGTGGTCGATCGCGCGATTCTCCCGTTCGCTTCTTCGGAAGGTCAGAAGCTCTTCGATAATCTTCGGCAGCGTATCTGCTTCGCTGCGCATGGCGCCCGTGCAAGGCAGGCACCCGAGGCTGCGCATACGAACCTTTACACTCTGCACTTCCTCACCGGGCAGCAGTTTCATTCCATCGTGGTAGAGCGTCATCTGTCCGCCTCTCACCACAAGCGGCCGCTCCTTCGCGAAGTACAGCGGGACAATCGGAATCTTTTCCGCATGCAAATAAAGCCAGATATCTAACTCCGTCCAGTTCGAGAGCGGAAATACCCGTATGCTCTCGCCCTTCCTCAATCGCGAGTTGTACAAACTCCACAGCTCAGGCCTCTGGTTCTTCGGGTCCCACTGCCCCGTACTGTCCCGAAAACTGTACACCCGCTCCTTCGCCCGGCTCTTCTCTTCGTCGCGCCGCGCACCGCCAAAAGCCGCATCGAAACCGCCCTCTGCCAGCGCATCCAGCAGGCTCCGCGTCTTTAATAGCCCGCAGCAGTTCTGCGTCCCCAGAGTGTATGGATTCGCACCAGCAGCGATCGCTTCCTCGTTCCGGTGCACGATAAGGTCCGCGCCGATCTCCTTCGCATACGCATCACGAAAGGCGATCATCTCGGGAAACTTATAGCTCGTATCCACATGTAATAGGGGAAAGGGAATCTTTCCCGGATAGAAAGCCTTCTGCGCCAAACGCAACATTACGCTCGAGTCTTTGCCGATGGAGTACAGCATCACAGGCCGCGCAAACTCCGCCACAGCCTCTCGCAAAATGGCTATGCTCTCGGCTTCGAGCGCCTGGAGATGGTTCAGCCTCTCCGGCAGAACCGTCTGGTCCACATCAAGGGCAATCGTTTGGGTCATTGGATATCACCTTCCCGGATTTACCTGCGCAGTGAAGAAAAGCACCACAGGCAACCGAGTTGAAAATCGATAGAGCCGATCAGAGATCGACATCATTTCTGGCAGTAGGGAGAGAGATAGCGGTCGCGTTTACCGACAACAGCGCACGCACGGACACGGGAGTATCCGGCTACAACAACAGGCGCGCTGAGCAAAATCCGCCATTGCCTAACTATAGATGGTCTTGCCCCTAAACCGCAACGGTAGGATACGCGCTCTGATTCTCGAGGGAAAGGACCGCAAAAGAGAAAATGTTTTCCACTTTCCTTGAAATAAAGTGGCAAAACTTTTCACATCTCCTCTCCTATAAGTATCCAGCCGCAGTAATACCCCGCTCATCTATTGAGAAATCGCACATTTTCACGATATCAGTCCAGTTCCATGCATTGATCGAACTTGTTTTGCGCAAGTTATGCAAAATTTTGCCTCATTATCGGATTTGGCTATCCTCCTGCAACAAAAGTTGCAGCCGGTGCGAGGGCCAACCAACGAACGCTCCCGGGGTCCCGTATCGGCTGAATAACAAATAAGCACTAAAGCCTTACTTTGCAGTATTTTGCATCACCGAACCCTAGGAGCCTTGCCATGCGTCACCAGCGTTCCTGTTGCTACGAGGTCGCACTTCTCGCAGCCATTGCTTTGCTTCTGTTTCCCTCGCTGCTCTTCTCTCAGGTCTCTGCCGCGCCCCTCATCACCAGATTAGCCGGCAGCGGATCGTCCATATTCAACGGCGATCAAGGCCTCGGCATAACCATTAACCTCGACGCCCCCACCTTCGTGGTCTTCGACGCCGCCGGAAACGAATACCTCTCCGACACTGGTCACAACTGCGTCCGCCGTATCGACTCATCCGGGAACATGACCACCGTCGCCGGCCTGGCTACGGTCAACGGCCCCGATACCTGTAATACGCCCGCGGGTGCCACTCCTACTCCTGCACAGGGACTCTTCGCACCGACCGGCCTCGTTCTCGATGACACGGGCCGCCTCTACATCTCAGACTCGCTCCACCACTGCGTGCGCACTCTCGCTCCCGGGAAATCCGGAACCGCCGAACTCACCACAGTAGTCGGAACCTGCGGCTCCTCATCGACTTCAATCATCCTCAACCCTCAGGGCCTTGCACTCGACGCCAGCGGCAATCTCTATATCGCCAGCCAGGGCCTCTCTCAGGACGGCGCTACGACTCCCTCCTACCAGGTCATACGCCACGTCGGCTCGTCCGGCGCGTCAGACGCTTGCTTGATTACTGGCACCGCCGCAGGCCAACTCACTGCCTGCCCCAACATCATTGGTTCGGCCACACTCGACCACCCGACCGGTCTCGCCTTTGACGTCACGACCAACAGCCTCTACATCGCCGACACGGGCAACCAGTGTGTCCGCAAACTGACCGGCCTCACCACGCTGGAGACAGCGGCAGGCCAGTGCGCCAGCGACGGTACGGGAACCTCGGCCACTACGCTACGCAACCCCTTCGGCGTCGCCGTCGCATCGAACGGCACGCTCCTGATCAGCCAGTCCAGCCCTGACACAATCGTCTCGCTCGCTTCCGAGGCCAGCGCTTTGACCCTCGTCGCAGGCGTTCCCAACGGTACCGCCAGCCCCTACGATCTCTCACAGGACGGCTCGCCAGCGACGACCGTCCCGCTCAATGCTCCTCGCGGAGTTGCCATCGATCGCGCTGGCAACATCGCCTTCGCCGACTCCAGGAATAACATTCTCCGCCGTATTGCGGCTCAACAAACGCCATGTATCCCGCTCACCATAGCGGTTGCAGGCGCCAGCCGCAGCTACGGCTCTGCGAACCCGGTCTTCACAGGCACCATCACCGGCGCACTGCCTTCTGAAAGAATCGGAGACACTCTCGTCGTAACCTACTCCACCGCAGCCAGTACACGCTCTGCGTCAGGCCGCTACGCTATCACCGCAGTTGTCTCCGGATCGTCGGCCGCAAACTACGTTGTCACCATCCAACCCGGTACACTTGAGATCACCGCTGCCGACACTTCCACGACACTCACTTCATCCGCTTCGTCCGCAGTCGCAGGTTCGACACTCACTCTTACTGCAACAGTGAGCTCTGCCGCCGGAACACCTGCAGGCGTAGTCGCCTTCTATGATGGCGGCACGACTCTGCTTGGCACCTCCAATCTCAACTCGGCTGGTGTCGCTACGTTCTCTATATCCAGTCTGGCTGTAGGAGATCACGCCATCGCGGCCATCTTCCGCAACACTGCAAACTTCACGACCAGCGCGGGTACCGTAACCCAAACTGTCGCCGCTGCAACCGGCAGCTTCACTCTTGCGGCCTCCCAGTCGTTTCCTGCTGCGCGCAGTGCGGGTCAGTCCGTTTACAAGCTCGCGCTCAACTCCGTCGGAATCTTTAGCGGAACCATCGCGCTCTCCTGCTCTGGCCTTCCTGCCGGCGGAACATGCGCCTTCGGCTCTAGCCCGACCCTTATGCCTGGTGGGTCTGCCAACGTAGTCGTGACCATCACGACTCCGACGACACATGCCTATCTCGCCGCGCCACCAACTAATGGTTCGGCCCGCTTTGCCCCACTCACTGCAGCCGTTCTCTTCCCCTTCGAGTTCCCGGCTTTTGCTCTCTTATTCTCCAACTCCCGCCGAAAGCGATCGGTCCGGTGCACTCTCGCACTCATCACCTTCACGATCGCAATCGCTGGACTCACCGGTTGCGGAGCCGGTGGCTCAATCGCGTCCAACAGCGCCGCCGCTCAGACCACCAGCTATACCGTTCAGATCACCGGAACCAGCCTGACCTTCAACGCGCCACCGCAGACCATCACACTAACGGTGCCTGCGCAGTAGGCATGAGTTTGCACCACTGGAGGGGGAGGAGAAAACTAGGGCTCCTTCCCTTCTTTTTTATTCCGCGCTCTGTTGCCAAGCCTTCGGCAGAGACCGGGAAATATCTGCTAAACTAATCAAGTCGGAAACAGCGATCCAGCAGGCAAGCCAGCGGCGATCCCGAACCTCGCCCCGCTCCTGAGCAGTACGGAAGCTTCCCTTTCTCCGGCCACTCATCGCAGCATACAAGTCGGGGCGTAGCGCAGCCTGGTAGCGCACCTGCTTCGGGAGCAGGGGGTCGGAGGTTCGAATCCTCTCGCCCCGACCATTCTTCAAAATTACTCAAAACCCAATCTAAAGAATAACGCAGTGTGCGTTTGGATTTCTCGCCAAGCCTCTCTCTGGCGCAATGGTAAAGCTGCCATTCCCATTGCCGAGCATGACGTCGTAGGTATCACCATCGTCCTGCTCGTAGATCACAGCGATATCCGCTACACCATCTCCGTTAAAGTCTGCAGTAGTCACGTGAGGTTTCGTCCCTCGCATGCGGAGCGGAAACGACCTTAAATACTCGAAGGAGCCCTTGCCTGTACCGACCAGCACAGTCACTGAGCTGGCACGCCAGTCGGAAATGGCGATGTCTGGAATGCCATCGTTGTTGAAATCAGCAACTGCGATCGATACGACTGAACTTTGAGGCGAGATCTGGTGAGCAGAGCTGAAGCTGCCAGTTCCATCCCCTAGAAGCAATGTCAGTGTCCCATCTTCATTCCCAACGATCAGATCAGGATTGCCATCATTGTTGAAGTCACCACCAACCATTGCGCGAGGATTTTGACCTGACAACGCCTTGGAAGTCATCGGTCTGAATGCTCCGTTCCGCTGGCCCAACGACACAACCAAATGGTCGGGATCGGAGGTTCCCTCGGTATGCAAGGTGATCCTCGCTATATCCGCGAAACCGTCACGATCGAAATCGGAGGTCACAACCAAAGCTGAAGCATCATCCACATCATCATCAGCGGCCGCCTTTGCAGCTTGAGAGATATTCGAGTCCTGCGCAGATGCGAATGCAGTAGTCGCGATCATCATAACGATCGCAGCGGAAACGATGCTAAATCTAATAGCCGCGCGGACCATCAGGCATTCCTCTAAAGAAAGACTACTCCCGTAGTGAGAGCATTTCTATTCCACCAGACGTGCCCGCACCATGAATCCTCGCCTCTAACGGAGGAAAGCCTCACAACCGTCGTAACGACTAGCGTTTTGATACGACTTTGCGATCAGTCTGCGGAAGTGTCCACGCAAAAAGTACGCCGCCGCTACTTGTCATCACAAATTGTCTTCCATCCAATTCATACGTAGCGGGCGAACTAACCATCGGAGAACCCATGCCGGCATGCCATAACGTTCTTCCATCCTTGGTCGCGAGTGCCAGCACACTGCCGTGAGCATCACCCGTAAACGTGAGACCCGAGGCGGTTGTAAGCACGCCCGCACCTGAACCGCCGTCACCTACTTCATGAGTCCAGCGCAGTTTTCCGGTTTGATAATCAATCGCCTCGATGACCCCTTTGCCCCATAATCCATAGTCCGCACCTGCCCAACCATAATTTCCGTCCGCTGCCTTAGCAAAATAGATGCTGTAGCTGGGGTGAGCATCCACAATAAACAGGCCGGTCGTTGGATCAAAACTCGGGGCGCGATAGTTCGTCATGCCACCCTCATCCGGTGCAATCAAGCGCCCATCAGGTGCAGGCTCCTTTGCTGGGTTTGGAATCGGCCGCCCTTCTTTATCGACTCCGAGCGACCAATTTACGGGTCCAAATGTAGAGGTCAGAAGACTCTTGCCATTGGTGCGATCAAGGACAAAGAAATAGCCGTTTCGGGAAGCTTGCATCAACATCTTGTGTGGTTTGCCGTGAAAGTCGCCATCTACAAGAATGGGTGTCTCCACCGCGTCCCAGTCATGCGTATCGTGAGGCGAAGCAGAGAACGCCCACGTAAGCTTTCCGGTATCCGGATTCAAGGCAACAATCGCGCAGGTATAAAGATTGTCGCCAGGCCGCGGCTTTCCATTCAACACCGGTGTAGGATTGCCCGTCCCCCAATAGAGAAGGTTGAGTTCGGGGTCGTAGGTTCCCGTCATCCACGTCATGCCGCCGGTCGTGCTGTTAGGCGTTCCTGCAGGAGGCGTACTGTCCCACTGCCATTGTGTCTCTCCGGTTTCAGGATCAATGGAGCGGAGATAGCCGGCGAGGTTATCGAAATCTCCAGACACACCGATGATTACGTGATTGCGGACGACCAGTGGGGCCATCGTCGTCCAGTAGCCCTTCTTCACATCGGCCACAACGACGTCCCAACGGATGGTGCCATCCTTCGCATTCAGCGAAATAAGATGGGAGTCGGGTGTGAGGTAGTAAAGCCACCCCTTGTACATCGCAACTCCGCGATGGCCGATATGCAATCCTTCGTCCGTCGGCTTGTTATAGTGCCAGAGCGCATGCCCCGACCTAGCGTCAACGGCCCATATGTTATCGGGGACGGTGAAGTAAAGGATGCCGTCAACGAGCAGCGGCGTCGACTTGATCGGAGCATTCTGATTTGTCTGAAACGCCCACGCCAGAGTGAGAGAACCGACATTCTCGGGGGTGATCTGGGTCAGCTTGCTATGCCGTTTGCCGGAATAATCGCCATGATACGTGGGCCAACTGTCGGATAAAGGATGAGCAAGAGCAGCCGGCTCGAGGTTCTGTGCCATCGCAGGGTCAGAGAATCCGCGAAGCAGCGCAATGATGGCAAACACCAGCGAGTATTTCCAAACTTTCATACCTAAATAAACCTCACAGCAGACCCATTGTTTAGTGCAACGTTTGCATGTATGCCATCAGATTGTGAATGTCATCGTCCGTATACTTGCCGAACAACTCCACATGACCATCAACCGGCGAATCTACCGTGTAGCGAATGCGGCTGACTGGCCATGAGTGGTAGACGCCGTCCGCGCCACGCAATCCGATCGTGAACTCATCACGATAAGCAAGTTCTCCGGTTAGCGTTTCCCCGTTAGGCAGCGTCACAGTTACCTTGCTCTTCGCATTCTTTGGATAGAGCATCTGTTGTTCCAATTGAAGACCCTGAAAACGGTTAGCAACTCCAGCCAAATCTCCCGTTGCCGAGTGGCACTTAACACAGCCGCCTGGGCCACTGAAATATCGCTTGCCCGCCTCCACATTTCCCGTCTGGAGATCACTTACATCCACTCCACGCCGTCCACCAGGACGGGATGACTTCCCTTGATTGCGAACGAATAGGAGAAGACTATGGACCTCTTCGTTCGAAAAGTTAAACGCAGGCATCTTCTTTTCCGGTCGGCCATTCCGGACTACTTCGGAAAATTTGCTTCCGTTGGTATCAGAGATCAACAGCTTGGACCGTGTGAGATCCGGCCCCGTTTCGCCACCCGCTGCATCGCGTCCATGACAGAAGGCGCAATTCCTTTGAAACAAAGGGCGCCCGGCATCGGAGACATTTCCCGTGCCGTTGGCTCCGACGGCAATATCGCTTGTTGAGAGGTATCGCATCAACTCAGCAACTTCTTCCTGAGGGAGCTTGGCGAAATTGGGCATGCGGCCTTTGCCCGTGCGAATAAGGCTTTCAATCTGCTGAGGCGTAAACTTACGGTTTACATCGAGCAAAGGTGGGAACCCCGGAAGGATACCCTCGCGCTGGTCTCCGTGGCATATTGCACAGTTCTTGGCATAGGAGTGCGCGCCAGCCGTGTTATCGGCGGGCGCATGCTCGGTTTTGGCTGTCTGACACCAACCGGGATGAGCGATAGCCGGAATGAAGCCGAAAACTACAACGAAAGCTACAGCACGAAGTCTATTCATGATCGCGATAACTACTTCCCAGGTGTTCAAATCACTCGCTACTAATCTATCCCGCGTATTTGATGAGTTGCATAAAGCCATAGTCCATATGCAGCTGTTGATGACAATGCCATAACGTATCTCCCGGATTGTCAGCGACAAAGTCGACCTCAACAGTTTCAAGGGGCATTACGTTGATGACATCTTTCTTCAATCCGCTGCTGTTCTTATCGCCGATACGCGTGACCTCAAACGTATGACGGTGCAGATGAAGCGGATGTTGATCGCCGCTTCCGTTACGAAAGACGAGGCGATACCGTTTGCCTTCATGGACTATCAGCGAATCTGTGTTGGGCCAGGATTTATTGTTGATCGTCCATGTGTCGAACTTCGACCCGTGCAAAGACCCAATGTCGCGAAATGTCAGAACAAACGTTTCGTCCGGCTTGGGGACTGCTGTAGTAGCAGCAAACTGTGTATAGTCCCATTCCGCAGGCGCAGGATCCTTCCAGATCGGGGTTCCCTTTTTCCCAGCATACTCAACGACGATGCCCAGTCCCATCTGGCGTGCCTTCTCAAGTGTCGAGCCTAGTATCCAGACTCCGGGAGCGTTCATCTCAACGATTGCATCTACACGTTCGGCAACCGCAAGCGAGATGACCTCTACTGACTTCGGGTTCGGGACCGGATTGCCATCCATAGCGATAACTTTGAAAGTGTGTCCCGGAAGAGCAAGGACAACGTTCTCCGTTGCACTGGCATTAAGCAAACGCATCAGAACCTTCTGTCCTTGCTTGACCCGAATAGGCTCTCCCGCACCCAGCATATGCGCATTGATCGTGGCATATTTGTAGCCAACGTCAGAACCGCTTGTAAGCGGTGCGTTCGAGGAGTGCTCACGCATCGTCTCGACCATCGGCACAAATGATGGCTCCCAGTGATGGATCGCGAGGTTGATCTCCTGATCATAGTGACCTGGCTGTTCCTTTCCCTCTATAAGCAAAAAACCAAATTGCCCCGTGTAGGTTCCGAGCGACAGATTGTCGTTCGCCGTCGCATGCGTGTGATACCAGCGAGTCCCGGAAGGCTTCGGAGTGAACGAGTACCGATGGGTTGTTCCGGCCGCAATCATTGGTGAACCTTCTTCCATAGCGCCATCATTAAGTGAGTCGATTGCCAAACCATGCCAGTGCACAATATCTTCTTGTGCTGTGGCGTTGGTTACATCGATGGAGACAGGAACGCCTTCGCGCAGACGTAGCAGCGGACCGGGCACCTGCCCGTTATAGCTAATGGTCTTGATAGATACACCCGGCCTAATATCGAGCGTGCACGGCTCGATGCGAAGAGCGTAGTCAGCCTTAGTTGGAGCCGCGCTATTCGCAAGAGATTTCAATGCCGAACCATTGAGTGAATGGCCGGCGAGTAGAACGCCTGCAGAGGAGAGGAAATTTCTGCGATTCATGAACAGTTCTGGTCCCCTTATGGAACGTCATCACGTTCTCGTTCTGGTCTAACGCTCTTTAGACCCACCATGGCGCTGCGGGCTTTTCTTTCAGCACAATGTCACTCAGGAAATGAGCTGCGCGGGTAAGCCCTTCTTCCGGCGAGAGAAGGCTGTCTTCATGCTCGATCGAGAGGACACCATCATAGCCGAACATACGCAACGTCGAAACGAACTCCTTCCACCACTCCGCCCCATGACCATAACCGCAAGTTCGGAAGATCCAGCCGCGATCGCGTTCGTCGGTGTAAGGCTTCGTGTCCAGAACACCGGTGCGAGGCAAATTGGCCGAATAAAGCTGCGTATCCTTCGCATGCACATGGAAGATCGCATCTCCGAGAATGCGCACAGCCGCAATGGGATCAATGTTTTGCCAGAACATATGGCTCGGATCGTAGTTGCAGCCAATAGAAGGGCCGGCAATCTCACGAAGACGCAGCAACGTCTCGGGGCTATAGACCACAAAGCCTGGATGCATCTCGATTGCGATCTTTACCCCATGATCGGCTGCAAACTTCGCGCGCTCTGTCCAATATGGTGCGACCACGCTGTCCCATTGCCATTTCAAAATCTCAAGGTACTCAGGCGGCCAGGGACACGTAACCCAGTTTGGCGATTTCGCCTGAGACGAATCGCCCGGGCAGCCGGAAAAGTCAACTACCGTGGAGACGCCTAATTTTTCGGCAAGAAGAACGGTCTTCCTGTTTATCTCTCGAGCCGTCTCTGCCTGTGTCCCATCAGGATGAAGAGGATTTCCGTGGCAACTCAAAGCACTGATTGACATGCCATTGTCATCAACCTTCTGACGAAACTCCTTGAGTGCCGCAGTATCGTCCAGCATTGACAGCTTGCAATGAGCATCTCCTGGATAGTTGCCGGTTGCCAGTTCTACCGTGTCAATTTGTAGCGCTTTCAGCTTCGCCAGGACTTTTTCTAGTGGCAACTGCGAAAGTAAAGGTGTAAAGACTCCCAATCTCATTCAGATTTGCTCCTCGTTTATCGCTGCACGTCTTGCCATCTGCCGCCTGCCTGGTGGCTCTTGAGTATCGCCTCAACAATACAGGTGGAGCGATATCCATCCTCGAACGTCGGCAACGGCGCCGGCTTCGTCTCAGGACGTCCGCCCTCCCGAATCCACTGATAGGCGTCGCGAATCAGATTATGAAAAGCGTCTGCCCATGACTCCTGATGCCCTCCCGGAAGATGAACGTAGGGAAGCACATCACGCGATACAAGCGATGGGTCTTTCGCCATGATGGCGTTGGGTTGATCATGGCGACCGATCCACAGATCATTCTGTTCTTCTTGTCTCCACTTAAGCGAGAGTGCCCTTCCATTGATCTCCAGTTCAAGATCGTTCTTATGACCTGGTAGCACCTGTCCAACTGAGAAGCAGCCCTTCGCACCATCTTCGAAACGGAGAAGTACGCTTGCCAGATCTTCTGCATGTACCTCTAGCCTCTGGCGTTCCCCGCCTCCCTTCGCAGAAAAAGCCTCCGCCGATGCGCCAGACGAGTAGCGAACGGGGACTACTGTAGTCAAATCCGCAAGCACTGAAACAATCTTCAGTCCGGAGATGTGTTCTGCGAGATCGCACCAGTGCGAGCCAATATCCCCCACTGCGGACGACGTTCCCCCTTTCGCGGGGTCCGAGCGCCACGAATAGACGTTCGGATCCGTCATCCAGTCCTGCAGATAGCACCCGCGTATAAAGCTCAAGGAGCCGGCCTCACCGCGAGCTATCATCCCCCGCGCTTGCTGTACGAGCGGATTGCCGCGATAGTTGAACGTCACGACATGTGCAACTTTGGCGGCGACTGCGGCGTCGCGCAGTCTGCGTCCCTCATCCGCATTCAAGGCAAGTGGCTTGTCCGAAATGACATGCTTTCCCGCCTCAAGAGCAGCCATGATGACTGGAAGATGCAGGTGATTAGGGGTTGTGTTGTGGATGACCTGCACATCAGGGTCAGCAATCAGCGTTTTGTAGTCTCCATAAGCGCGGTCCACTTTGTATGCTTGCGCCTTATTCTCCGCGGACTGTTGTGACGAGCCAGCGATTGCGACGATGTCAACATCACCAAGACGCCGAACTGCATCAAGGTGATGAGCTGCTACAAATCCGGGGCCAATCAGGCCCATTCCGATCTTCTTCATAAGAGCCGCGTTTTCTCCTTGGAATGACGCTTTAGTGGCCGGCCGTCGTAGCTTGAACGCGCGGATGGGACGCCGTACTTCCTTCCGTCATTCCCAGTGCCCACTTCACTGCTTCAAAGTACATCTTGTAGATATCGGGGTCTTGCCAGGACTCCTCAGTATGCCCCAGGGTTGAGTAAAAAACGCGGCCTTTGCCGTACATCTTGTCCCATGCAACAGCAAAATCGTGATCTGTGCGATGAATGCGCGGATTGTTGTTGTAGTCGAGCTTAGAAGCGTCGAGGCTTAGCAGCACATTCACCTTATCGCGCGACCATTCTTTGGGTTGATAGATCTCGTCATATTTTACGAACGCCTTTGGAAGATGGCGAACAGCCGGGAAATCCGGATCTTCATTGATGATCGGAGCATTGAACGTCATCCAGGGATGCTGATCAAACCACCCACCAATCATCTCCCCGTACTCCGGCCAGTTGTAGTTCGTGTCCAGCGCTGCGTGGATTCCAACAAAACCCTTTCCATCCTCCTTGATGAAGGACATCATGTCTTGCTTTTGACTGGCATCCATCGCAAGTTCGCCTGTGGTGCTGGCGAAGATCAAGACATCAAAATAACTAAGATTTTTGCTATTGCGTCCGAGATCTTTCTTCGTAATCAATTCCGTGTCAGTGCGAATCATTGTGTCCCACAATCCGGTCTGCTTTCCCATCTCGTAGATGGCATTCATCGCTGCAGATATCGAATCATGTTCATAACCCTTTGATTCGCCGATGACCAGAACGTGTCTTAAATGGGTTTGTTTGGCATGCGGGGCAGGACCAACAGCGGCGGCTTTTCCAGATTGCTGCGCTACGCCCATCAGGCTCGCCATAACGAGCAAGACAATGACAGAGAAGAAAGAAATCCTATTAAGTTGCAAGAAGGCTCCTCGTTAAGGCGAATTTCCTATCGGTCCAAAAGAATATCTCGTTTGCATCGCCTGAGCCAAAAAGTTTTAAGCATCCCCAAATGGCCGCCCCCGCGGGGGGAGGCGCCGGCCTGGCCCGCGAATTCTGATCCTGGTGATCACTATGGCTGGAATTGAAGCTGTGCGACCATATGTTGCAGTTCGTCAAATCGCGCGATGGAGTTCTGGACATATTCGCCGTAACGCGGATGCGTGTAAAACCCCTTATCGACCAAATCCGCAGCCTGAATCGCCGCAAAGCCCGTCTTCTGAATAATCGACCTCGCCATGTCCTCCATACCATCGGCAAGGATGATTCGCAGATGGACCAGTTCGGGCTCGGTAAGAAAAGCTCGATCTTGCTCGTTGTGCAGAATCGCAAACTGGTTCCAGAAGAAGGCCACGCAAGTGAGCGCCGTGCGGAGGATGGTCTCTCCGGCATGTTTGTGCAGTCTCCTGTCAACGCCGAACTCGTAATCGATCGTATCGTTCATCGTCCGAATACTGGCGACGGTCTTGCCAACCTGATCGCGTAGACCGTCAGCCCTGTGCAGAAGGTC
>Ga0070671_100002010_pt1 | contig 15628 bp, 15 predicted proteins | sample KBSS73metaG_FD_65341 | JGI IMG/M metagenome (GOLD analysis project Ga0070671, IMG submission 65341) | Switchgrass rhizosphere microbial communities from Kellogg Biological Station, Michigan, USA - KBS S7-3 metaG | ecosystem: Host-associated > Plants > Roots > Rhizosphere > Soil ...
GCATTCGAAGATGTTCGGGCAGCCGGCTTCCTCGCAGACGGTGTGCAGACCCTCCCGTTTGACGAGCGCCTTGAGCTCCTTGTACTCCGGGCCCATCTTCGCGCGGGTCTTGATCCACGGTGGCTTGCGTTCGATCGGCGTCTCGGCATTGCGAACCTCGAGACGCAGGAGCTTGCGACCTTCAGGCGGGACTGTCACTACGTCAACGCTACTACCAGGCGGCCGTCGAGCGCGTCACACACGGCGTCGGCCATCGGGGCGAGCACGTCGTCGACGGTCACCCGGCGGCCGAGCTCGGCGGTCAGCGACGTGACACCCGCGTCGGAAATGCCGCACGGCACGATCGCGCCGAACGCATCGAGGTCGCAGTCGCAGTTGAGGGCGAACCCGTGCAGGGTGGTCGCCCGCGCCACCCGGATGCCGATGGCGCCGATCTTGCGTGCCGGCCGCTTGCCGTCCGACGGCGCCCAGACCCCGGAGCGGCCCTCGACGCGGCCCGTCTCCAGCCCCAGCCCCGCGCACACCTTGATCATCGATTCCTCAAGGCGCCGAACGAAATTCACCACGTCGAGCGGCTCCGCGAGGCCGATGATCGGATACCCGACCAGCTGGCCGGGTCCGTGCCAGGTGATCTTGCCGCCACGGTCGGTGTCGACTACGGGGGTGTCGTCAGCCGGGCGCTCCTCTGGCAGCGTGCGGCGTCCTGCGGTGTACACCGGCGGGTGCTCCAGCAGCAACAGCGTGTCGGTGCCACCTGCGGCCCGCGCGTCGGCGAGTTCGCGCTGTAGCTGCCATGCCGTCTGATAGTCGACGGTGCCGAGCCGCCGCACGTCGACCGGCGATGTCGCCGACCGGATCGATGCCGCCATGGCATCAAAACTACGCGTCATGGTTCTTCGCCGTCGCGAAGGCCAGCGCCTCGCCGATGGTGTTGTGGTGGAACTTGAACCCCGCGCGTTCCAGCACCGTGGGGATTGCCCGCTGCCCGCCGAGCAGGCCCTCGTCGGCGAATTCGCCGATCAGGGTGCGCAGTGCGAACCCGGGTGCGATCAACGGGGTCGGCCGGTTGACGGTGCGGCCGAGCGCGGCGGTGAACTCGGCGTTGGTCACCGGCGCGGGCCCGGTCAGGTTGACGGGCCCGGCCACCTCGTCGTGGTTGATCGCGAACAACAGGGCACGGATTTCGTCTTCGAGACTGATCCATGGCATGTACTGGCGTCCGTTACCCAGTCGGGCGCCGAGTCCTAATGAGAACAGCGGCTTGACCCGGCTCAGTAGACCGCCCGCCGGTGCCAGCACCAGGCCGGTGCGCGCCAGCACCACCCTGGTTCCGTCGCGTTCGGCGAAGGACGTCGCGGCCTCCCAGTCCGCACACAGCTGAGCCATGAAACCCTCACCGGCAGAGGCGGTTTCGTCGACTGTGCGACCGCCGGTGTCGCCGTAGTAGCCGACCGCGCTGGCGTTCACCAGAGTCGGAACGCCTGCCTCGACCACAGCGGCTGAGAGCACTTCGGTCGGCCCGATGCGGCTGTCGCGCAGGCTCTGTTTGAATGCACCCGACCATCGCTTCTCGCCGATGCTGATGCCGCACAGGTTGACGACCGCGTCGACACCGTCGAGTGCGCTCGAGTCGAACTCGCCGGTGTCCGGGTTCCAGAACACCTCATCGGCATTCGACGGCGCCCGCCGCACGATCCGCAGCACCCTGCGGTCGGTGGCGCGTAGCGCGTAAACCAATGCCGAGCCGATCAGGCCGGAAGACCCCGCGATCGCGATGACGGCGTTGGTCACGGCGCTCTATAGCCCGAGATCGGCCTCGAAGGCACCCTCTTCGAGGCGGCGCTTGATGGTCGTCAGGAAGCGTCCGGCATCGGCGCCATCGATGAGCCGGTGGTCATAGGTCAGCGGCAGGTAGCACACCGACCGCACGCCGATCGACTCGTTGCCGTATTGGTCGGCGATCACCCGTGGCCTCTTGACGATCGCGCCGGTGCCAAGCATTGCTGCCTGCGGGGGGACCAGGATCGGGGTGTCGAACAGCGCGCCCTGGCTGCCGATGTTGGTGATCGTGAACGTTCCGCCGGACAGCTCGTCGGGCTTGAGGTTGCCGCTGCGGGCGCGCGCCGCGATGTCGGCGATCGCGCGGGCCAGACCACCGAGCGAGAGGTCACCGGCGTTATGGATCACCGGCGACAGCAGTCCCTGCTCGGTATCGACAGCGAAGCCGAGGTGCTCGGCGTCGTAGTAGGTGATCTCCTTGGATTCTTCGTTGTAGCTGGCGTTGACGTTTGGATGCGCCTTGAGGGCGTCGATCACCGCCACCGCGAAGAACGGCAGGAATGTCAGATTGACGCCTTCGCGTTCGGCGAACTTGGCTTTTGCCTTGGCCCGCAACGACACGATCTTGGTCATGTCGACCTCGTGGGTTTGCGTCAATTGCGCTGTGGCTTGCAGAGATTCGCGGGTCTTCTTCGCGGTGATCTGGCGGATCCGGTTGGCTTTCTGCGTGGTGCCGCGCAAGTGGGCCAGCGCAGGTGCGGGCGTCGCAGCGGCGGCGGCCGGTTTGGGGGCCGCAGCGGGCGCGGCCTCCGGCGCGGGGGCGGGAGGGGTCTTCTTGGCTTCCGCGGCGGCCATCACGTCCTGCTTGCGGATCCGCCCGCCGACGCCGGTGCCCTTCACCGATGCCAGGTCAATGTTGTTCTCAGCGGCCAGCTTTCGCACCAGCGGGGTGACGTACGGGCCGCCGTCAACCGAAGGCGCCTCGGCGGCGGGGGCCGGCTTGGCCTCGGGCTTGGGCTCCGGCTTCGGTTCTGGCTTGGGTTCCGGCTTGGCCTCGGCGACCGGCTCAGGCTTGGGTTCGGGTTTCGGCTCCGGCTCCGGCTTGGGCTTGGGTTCGGGTTTCGGCTCGGTGGCGGGCGCACCGGCTGCTCCGGCATCGGCGTCGCCGATCTTGGCCAACTCGCCGCCGACCGAGACGGTGTCGTCCTCTTCGGCGGTGATCGACAGCAGGGTCCCCGCCACCGGGGAGGGGATCTCGGTGTCGACCTTGTCGGTGGACACCTCGACGAGTGGCTCGTCGACCTCGACGGAATCGCCGACCTTCTTCAGCCAGCGCGTCACGGTGCCTTCGGTGACCGACTCGCCGAGTTCGGGCATCTTCACCGACGTGGCCTGACCGCCGCCGCCCGACGAAGCCGCTGCCGGCTTGGCCGGTTCTGGCTCGGGCTCCTGCTCCTCGGCGGCCGGTTCCGGCTGCGCCGCAGGCTCCTCGGCGGGCTTTTCTTCTTCGGCGGCCGGGGCCGGTTCGGCAGGCGCCTCGCCGGCGTCGCCGATCACCGCGAGCTCACCGCCGACCTCAACGGTGTCGTCTTCCTGAGCGACGATCTTGGTCAGCACGCCTGCGGCCGGTGAAGGGATCTCCGTGTCGACCTTGTCGGTGGACACCTCGAGTAATGGCTCATCTTGTTCGACCGTGTCGCCCTCTTGCTTGAGCCAGCGGGTGACAGTGCCCTCGGTGACGCTTTCGCCAAGTGCGGGCATCTGAACGGAGATGGCCATATGTATCGACTCCCTCGCTCTCTCGAACGGTTCAGTTGGTACGGGTCGAATGTCGGGTCCCATCCTGTCACGTCTGCCCACGCAGTTCGCCGCAGACCTGGGGTCTGAAAGCTCTGGCACTATCGATAGAGGTGAAAGAGAAGGAGCCGAGCCCAGGTGGGACTGTTCGACAGGTTTCGCGGCGGTCGTCAAGCGCGAAGCGCGGCCGGTGCTGACCCAGCAGCCGACCTGAAGTACCTGCAGCAGTGGGTGGCCGAACACATCGGTGTCGAAGCGTTCGTCGAGCCGAGAACCACCGTCACCGATGTCACCGTCGTCCTGGTGGCCGCCGATGGGGAGTGGACCCGCCGAAGGGCCGGGGGTGACGCCGGTGCGAGGAGGCTGAGCGAGCGGCTTCAGATCCCGGTCTACGACGTGCAGAAGGTGGGTTATCCGCAGCGGATGCGGGACTACGACGCGCGCAGGCGGATCGAGCGTGACCGCGCACTTCGGGAAGAGCTCGAGGGCTGAAGAGACTGCCCTGATACGGTACCAGCGGTCCCACTAACTGTGCGGAGGTGCCATGGCCGCGATCGCCGAGCGATTAATCGACAGCACTGACGGCGTGCGCGTCGCCGTCTACGAAGAGGGCAATCCCCACGGCCCGACCATCGTGCTCGTGCACGGCTGGCCGGATTCGCACGTCATATGGGACGGCGTCGTGCCGCTGCTGGCCGAGCGCTTCCGGGTGGTCCGATACGACAATCGTGGCGTGGGTAAAACGTCTGTGCCCAAACCGGTTTCGGCGTACAGCATGGCCTGTTACGCCGACGACTTCGCCGCCGTGGTCGACGCGGTGGCACCGGGAGAGCCGGTGCACGTGCTGGCACACGACTGGGGATCGGCGGGGATGTGGGAGTACCTATCCCGCCCCGGGGCAAGCGATCACGTCGCCTCGTACACGTCGGTGTCCGGACCCAGCGCCGATCACTTGAACCACTACATCATCGACAGCCTCATGCGGCCGTATCGTCCGCGGCAGTTCCTGCGTGCGCTGAGTCAATTCCTGTCGTTCGCCTATATGGGCTTTTTCTCGATCCCCATAGTGGGACGGCTCGCCGTGCGTGGCTTCATCGCCGAGGGTGTGCGACAGATGCTTATCGTGCGCGACGGGATTCCACGCGAGAAGCTTCACCATTCGGAGACCTATAAGACGGATGCTGCAAACAGCCTGAAGGTGTACGGCGCGAACTACTTTCGCAGCGTGACTGCGGGCAGGACCGATCATTACGTCGACGTCCCGGTGCAGGTCATCGTGAACACCAGGGACCAGTTCGTGCGGCCGTATGTCTTCGACGACCTGCACAGGTGGGTGCCGCGGCTGTGGCGGCGCGACATCAGGGCCGGCCACTGGTCACCCATGTCGCACCCCCAGGTGCTCGCCGCTTCGGTTGCCGAGTTCGTCGACTTTCTGAACGGCAAGCCCGCCACCCGTTCGCTGCTGCGTGCGCAGGTGGGCCGTCCACGCGAATACTTCGGCGACACATTGGTTTCCGTCACCGGCGCGGGTAGCGGTATTGGCCGTGAGACCGCGCTGGCGTTTGCCCGCGAGGGCGCCGAACTGGTGATCAGCGATATCGACGAAGCGACGGTCAAGGAGACCGCAGCGCAGATCACCGCGCGCGGCGGCGTCGCGCACTTCTACACGCTAGATGTCGCCGACGCCGAGGCCGTCGAGGAGTTCGCCGAGCTCGTGAGCGCCGAGTACGGCGTGCCCGACATCGTTGTGAACAACGCCGGGATTGGTCACGCGGGGCTGTTTCTTGACACGCCTGCCGAGGAGTTCGACAGGGTGCTCGACATCAACTTCGGCGGGGTCGTCAACTGCTGCAGGTCATTTGGCCGCCGACTCGTGGACAGGGGCACTGGCGGGCATATCGTCAACGTCTCGTCGATGGCCGCGTATTCGCCGCAGCAGTCGATGAATGCGTACTCGACCAGCAAGGCCGCCGTATTCATGTTCGGTGACTGCCTGCGCGCCGAACTGGATCAGGCCGGGGTCGGTCTGACGACGGTCTGCCCGGGCGTGATCAACACGAACATCGTGCACACCACCAGGTTCGACGTGCCAGCCGCAAAGCAGGCGAAGGTGGAGGCGCGTCGCGCACAGCTCGAAAAGGTTTTCGCCGCACGCAGATACGGCCCCGACAAGGTGGCCAAGGCGATCGTCTCGGCCGTCAAGAAGAACAAGCCGATCCGACCGGTCGCGCCGGAGGCCTACTTCGTCTACGGCGTCGCGCACCTACTGCCGCAGGCGATGCGCAGCTCCGCACGCGCAAACGTGATGTAGCTCAGCTCGCTGGCCAGCTGCCGCGAGATCAGAGTTATGACACGCTTTCGGGCCGAATGCGTACCGGAACCTTATTTCGCCGATGAAGTCAGCCGTTATCGGCTCTGGTTGTCTCAGCCGCTCGCGGCTATGTCCTCCAGGACCGCGAACATCGTCCGCGTCGGCACGCCAGTGCCGCCCTTGCCGGTATAGCCCCACGGCCCGCCGGTGTTGTATGCCGGCCCCGCGATGTCGATGTGCGCCCACTGCACACCGTCGGCGACGAACTCGCGCAAATACGTGCCTGCGACGAGCATGCCCGCATAACGTGACCCGCTGACGTTGGCCAGGTCGGCGACCGTCGACTTCAGATCGTCCTTCAACTCCTCGGGCAGCGGCATCGCCCACGCGTTCTCGCCGACCTCCTGCGACAGCTCGGCGACGCGGTCGCGGAACTCGTCGCTGCCCATCACTCCTGGCGTGCGGGCACCGAGCGCCACCGTCTGCGCGCCGGTCAGCGTCGACGTCTCGATCAGGTAGTCAGGGTTGTCCTCACAGGCCCGCACGATCGCGTCGGCCAGGATCAGCCGGCCCTCGGCGTCGGTGTTGAGCACCTCGACGGTGATGCCGCCATATTGGGTCAGCACGTCACCGGGCCGCTGTGCGGTCGACGACGGCATGTTCTCTGCCATCGGCACCGTGGCGATCACGTCGATGGGCAACTGCTGCTTGGCTGCCAGCACCACCGTGGCGATCACGGCGGCGGCGCCGCCCATGTCGGAGGTCATGTGGTGCATGTTGGCCGCGGGCTTGATCGAGATGCCGCCGGTGTCGAACGTGATGCCTTTGCCGACAAGAGCGACCGTCTTCGCCTTCTTGCCCTTGCCGCCGCGATGCGCCAGTCGCACCAGCCGGGGCGGGCGTGACGAGCCCTTGCCGACACCGATCACGCCGCCATAGCCCTCTTTGGCGAGGGCCTTGTCGTCGAGCACCTCGACCTCGAGTCCTGCTGCTTCTCCCAAAGCCTTTGCGCGCTTGGCGAATTCGGCCGGAAAGAGGTGGCTCGGCGGGGTGTTGACCAGATCGCGCGCGGTGGCCACCGCGGTTGCGATCGCCGTCGCTCGCTCGGCAGCCGCCTTCGTCTTGGCCTTGGTGTCGGCGGCCAGCACCGTGATCTCGCGCAGACCCGCGTCCTTGGGCGCCGTCTTGTCGCTGCGGAAGTCGGTGAACCGGTAGGCGCCGAGGATCAGGCCTTCGATCGTCGCGCTCAGGTCGAGGTCCGACAGCGTGGTGATCACCGTCGCGGTGCCGTTGAGCGAGCGCGCGGCGGTTCCGGCTGCGCGACGGATCACGTCGGCCGGCCACTGGTCGCGGTCCTTGCCCAGCCCGACGGCGAGCACGCTGCCCACCGGCAGCGACGGTGCGACCACGCGAGCGACCTGGTCCGGGCCCCCCTTCGCGCCAAGCGCCCGCAGTGCCACGTCGATCTCGCCGACCGCTTCCGCGTCGAGGAACGGACTGCCGAGGACTGTCGCCGTCGCGTCCTCATCCTGGCCGCTGACAACGGGCACGATCAGCACCGCGGAGTCGTTCTTGCGTTTGGCCAGCGCCGAGGCGACGGTGACTGCTGGGGCCTGATAACCGGGATTTGCAGGGCTCACGAGGCCTTACCCTAGCTGTCAGCGCGACAAGTGCAGGTCGTAGGCCGTCACCGGCTCGTCGAAGCCCTTGAGCGTCAACGGATCTAGGGGGATGGCCGGCCAGTCCGGCAGCTGGTCTCGGACATCGGTGGCCGCAAGGATCTGCCCCGGCGCGGCCGCCGCCACCAGGCGCGCGGCCAGGTTGACCGGGGTGCCGAAGTAGTCGCCCCCGATGGCCAGCACCGAGCCATAGCCCAGGCCGGCTCGCACCAGCAGACCGGCCTCACGCGCCCGCGGGTACTCGACGAGATCGAACGCGACCTTGGCGAGCAGCTCAGGTGTTGACGTCACCCACATCACTTCGTCGCCGATGAACTTCACCACCCGCCCACCGTCGGCGTGTACGACGTCGCTGACGGCGCCGCCGAACTCGACGAGGAGGTCGGACAATTCGGCCGGGCTGAGTCGCTGGGTCAGCTCGGTGAAGCCGGAAAGATCCGCGAACCCGACGCCACACGTGACGCTTGCCGACGCGTCGCTGATGACGCCCTCGAAATAGGTTCGGGCGCTGGTGATTTGATGGCGAAATACGGAGTCCATCAGTGTGGAGAGACCGGGCACCAGCTCGGCGACTTCGCGGTATGCGAGCGCGGTGGTGAGCTCGTCCTGGCTGTGGGTGACCATGAGGTCGGGCTGCGCGATCCGGATCATGGTTCCGCTGGCCTCGGCGAGGCGGGCCATCGCGGCACCGACCACCCGCAAAAAATTCAGCGCCGCGTCTTCACCCGCGACCTTCCGCAGCGTGACCCACGCCGACAAGCCGTCGACGTCGGCCTGGCTCAGCACCGGCGTCTGTTGATCGGTGACCCTCAGGCCGAGCGCCTCCCAGGCGTGCGCGACATCGTCGACGGACACGCCCAGCGCCGCCGCCGCGGCGCTCAGGTGGTAAATCGGGCGGCCGGACCACTGCAGGACGTCGCCCGCCAGGCCGAACAATCGGCCGCGCTGCTCGGCCTCGACCATGTCCTCGGCCGTGAAGCCGAGACCGTCCAGGTATTCGATGAGACCGGCGCGGTCCCGGGCGTTGGCGATTCCCGCGGCTTCAAGCGCATCGAAATCGACCACCCACCGGAGTCTGCCAGCGCGGACTTTCCCATTAGGGTGATTTCCCGTGTCCGACACTGAAGCGAGCGAAATCCTGCACGGCCCCCTCGAGGAACGACATCGTCAGCTCGGCGCGAGTTTCGCCGAATTCTCCGGCTGGCTGATGCCGGTGTCGTACGCAGGCACGGTCAGCGAGCACACCGCGACGCGCACCACCGTCGGCCTTTTCGACGTGAGTCATCTCGGCAAGGCACTGGTCCGGGGGCCCGGCGCGGCCGAATACGTCAATTCCGCGCTCACCAACGACCTGCGGCGCATCGGGCCGGGCAAGGCGCAATACACGTTGTGCTGCACCGATTCCGGTGGCGTGATCGACGACTTGATCGCCTACTACGTCTCCGATGACGAGATCTTCCTGGTACCCAACGCCGCCAACACCCCGGCGGTCGTCGCCGCACTGCAGGAGCGCGTGCCTGCGGGCCTGACCATCACAGACGAACACCGCTCGTATGCGGTCCTCGCCGTGCAGGGCCCCGAATCGACCAAAGTTGTTGGCGGATTGGGCCTACCCACCGACATGGACTACATGGGCTATGCCGACGCCGAATTCGGCGGGGTTCCCGTCCGCGTGTGCCGCACCGGCTACACCGGCGAGCACGGTTACGAACTGCTGCCGACGTGGGATCAGGCCGGTGTGGTTTTCGACGCGCTCGTCGACGCTGTCGGCAGTGCGGGCGGTGAGCTGGCCGGGCTGGGCGCCCGCGACACGCTGCGCACCGAGATGGGTTACCCGCTGCACGGCCACGAACTGTCGCTGGAGATCTCGCCGCTGCAGGCGGGCTGCGGCTGGGCGATCGGCTGGAAGAAGGACGCGTTCTGGGGACGCGAAGCGCTGCTGGCCGAGAAAGAGGCAGGCCCGAAGCGGGTGTTGCGCGGACTGCGGGCGGTCGGCCGTGGCGTGCTGCGCCCCGACCTCGCGGTGCTCGACGGCGACACCCAGATCGGCGTGACGACGTCGGGAACGTTCTCCCCGGGATTGAAAATCGGCATTGCGCTGGCGCTGATCGACACCGACAAAGAGATTGCCGACGGGCAGCACGTTTCGGTCGACGTCCGTGGCCGGGCCATCGAATGTGAAGTCGTCAAGCCACCGTTCGTCGCGGCAAAAACCCGCTAGCTAGCGGATATACAATCGCTGCATGACTGACGGCCCCCTCGAATTCACCGTTGAGCGCAATGCGACGCCGGTGAGCGACGAGGTACGGGCCTCGATTCTGAACGATCCGCCGTTCGGTCAGTTCCACACCGACCACATGGTCTCCATCGACTACGTCGACGGGAAGGGCTGGCACAACGCGCGGGTGATCCCCTACGGCCCCATCGAGCTGGACCCGTCGGCGATCGTGCTGCACTACGCCCAGGAGATCTTCGAAGGGCTCAAGGCCTACCGCTGGGCGGACGGCTCCATCGTGTCGTTCCGGCCCGAGGCCAACGCCCGCCGGTTGCGCTCGTCGGCGCGCCGGCTGGCCATCCCGGAGCTGCCCGAAGAGGTGTTCATCGAGTCGCTGCGGCAGCTGATCGCCGTCGACGAGCCCTGGGTGCCGCGTGCCGGCGGCGAGGAGTCGCTGTATCTGCGGCCCTACGTCTTCGCCACCGAGCCGGGGCTGGGCGTGCGGCCTGCGAGCGAATACCGCTACATGGTCATCGCCTCGCCCGTCGGCGCGTACTTCAAGGGCGGCATCAAGCCGGTCAGCGTGTGGTTGTCGACGGAGTATGTGCGGGCGTGCCCAGGCGGTACCGGCGCGGCGAAATTCGGTGGCAATTACGCCGCGTCGCTTTTGGCGCAGGCGCAGGCGACCGAGAACGACTGCGATCAGGTGGTCTGGCTGGACGCCGCCGAACGCCGCTTCGTCGAAGAGATGGGTGGCATGAACCTGTTCTTCGTGTTCGGCAGCGGCGGCACCGCGCGGCTGGTGACACCCGAGTTGAGCGGGTCGATCCTGCCAGGCGTCACACGAGATGCGTTGCTGCAGTTGGCAACTGATGCCGGCTTCGCCGTCGAGGAACGCAAGATCGATGTCGACGAGTGGCAGAAGAAGGTCGCCGCAGGTGAGATCACCGAGGTGTTCGCGTGCGGCACCGCCGCGGTGATCACCCCGGTCGCCCGGGTCAAATACGGTGATGGCGAATTCACCATCGCCGACGGCGGACCGGGCGAGATCACCATGGCGCTGCGCGACACGCTGACCGGCATCCAACGCGGCACCTTCGCCGACACGCACGGCTGGATGGCGCGGCTGAGTTAGGCGATCGCGAGGCCGACGGCGGCCACCGTCGTCGTCACCTCGATCGCCGCGCCGAGCACGTCGCCGGTGATCCCGCCGAACCGGCGGACGCAGTGCGCCACCAACGCCACTCCGCAGCCGATCGCGACGAGCACCGCCAACGGACCCTGCCACGGGCGGGGACCGGCAAGCGTAGCCAATGCTGCGATCGCGATGGTCCAGACCAGCACCACCGCGACCGGTTGGGTGCCCGCGGCGCGGCCCCCCAGCGAGCTGCCCTGTGCGGCAGGCACCGAGCGCCTGCATGCCGCGACCGCGGCCACCCGCCCCGCGGTCACCGCGACGATCACCGCGACGACGCCCAGTTCGGTGAATGCCAGCGCCTGCAGCAGGATCGCGACCACCACCGCCGCGACACCGAACGGCCCGGCCGAACCGTCGCGCATCACCTGCAATGCCCGCTCCGGGGGCCCGTAACAGCCGAGCGCATCGGTGGTGTCTGACAGCCCGTCGATGTGCAGGCCGCGCGTCGCGAGCAGCAGAACCGCGACCGCGAGCGCCCCGCCAAGCGGATTGCCCGCGCCGAAGGCCAACGCCGACGCCCAGACCACCCCGCCTGCCAGCGCCCCGAGCGCGACGCCGACGACAGGCAATGCGGTGATGACGCCGCGGCCGACGCCGGCAGAGCTGCGCACGGGCAGGACGGTCGCAAACGCGAATGCGCCTGTGACCGAACGGATCACGCGGTGACGCCTGCCTCGTCGAAGGTGGCCATGGACGCCAGCGCGGCGACGGCGGCGCGTACGACGGGCAGCGCGACCGCGGCGCCGGTGCCCTCGCCGAGCCGCATCCGCATATCGATGATCGGTTCGAGGTCGAGATGTTGCAGCGCGAGCGTGTGCGCCGGTTCAGTCGACCGGTGTCCCGCTTGCCACCACTGCCGGGCGCCAGGCGCGAGCTTGTCGGCCACCAGCGCGGCAGCGGTGACGACGACGCCGTCGAGCAACACAGGAGTCCGGCGCGCGGCGGCCTGTGCGCAGAATCCGGCCATCGCCGCGAAGTCCGCCCCGCCGCAAACCCGCAGCAGCCCAACCGGATCCGCCGACAAGCCGCGGGCCCGGTATAGCGCGTCGCGGATCGCCGCGGTCTTGCGGGCCCAGCCCGCGTCGTCGATGCCCGTGCCGCGTCCGACGACCGCCACGGGCTCTGAGTTGGTCAGCGCGGCGATCAAAGTTGTTGCGGCCGTGGTGTTTCCGATTCCCATATCGCCGGCGATCAACAGGTCGGCCCCGGAATCGACTTCCTCGTCGGCGATCAGGCGGCCTGCCTGGATCGCGGCTGCCGCTTCCTCGGCGGTCATGGCGTCTTCGACCGCGATGTTGCCGCTGCTACGGCGCACCTTGTGGGCACCGATCGACGGCGACAGCGGCTCGGACGCATCGACCGAGATGTCGACCACCCGCACGCTCGCCCCTGCCGCCTCGGCGAGCACGTTGATGGCCGCACCGCCTGCGTCGAAGTTGGCCACCATCTGCGCGGTGACCTCGGCCGGATAGGCGGAGACGCCGGAGGATGTGACACCGTGATCGCCGGCGAACACCACCACCCGCGGACGCTGGAACTGCCGCGGCGGGCAGACCCCCTGGCATGCCGCCACCCACACCGACAGGTCCTCGAGCCTGCCCAGCGAACCGGGCGGTTTGGTCAACCGGTCCTGACGTGCGCGCGCCGCGGCGGCCACCTCAGCATCGGGCGGGGTGATGTCGAACTCGGTCACGAGGCAGCCTTCACGGTCAGGGGTTGCCCGGCGACAACCAGCACCACCTGGTCGCACAGGGCTGCCAATTGCTGATTGAGGCTGCCCAACTCGTCAGCGAACCGACGGCCTGACGCCGTGTGCGGCACCACCGTCAGTCCGACCTCGGGGCTGACGAGCGCCAGCGGCGCGCCGAATGCATTGACTGCGTCGACCAGCTCAGCCACATCTGCCGCCACCGAACCCGAGGTCCATGCGTCGCGGCGGTCCAGCACCGCGGTCAGCCAGCCACCGATGTCATCGACGAGCGTCGGCGTCGCGGCCTCGGCGCGCAATTGCATTGCGACATCGGCTGTTTCGACCGTCGCCCAGTGCCAAGGGCGGCGGGCCCGGTGCGCGGCGATGCGCGCCGACCAGTCGGCGTCTGCGTCGGGCGTGACACCGGTGGCCAGGTAGCACACCGGCTGCCCGGGGCCGGCCGAATCGGCGATCGCCGCCTCCGCCCACCGCGATTTGCCTGACCTGATACCCCCGAGCACCAGGGTGCGCATGGGGCGGTCAGTCGGTTTCAAGAGACACTGTCGCCGCGCTCGACCTGCGGCCGAGGCGCGCGCATCCGGCGCAGTTGCGAAGCGCGGCTGGCGGCGTAAAAGCCGAGTTTCCAACCACTTTCGGTGTTATCGGGGAACTTCGCGTCGACAAGCTTGTTCACCTTGCGGCCAAGGAACAAGGCGTCGATCAGCATGATGACGATGAGTACCGGCATCGCGTACGAGAGCGGAAGCTGCACCGCGGGCGACGGGACCGACAGCATGACGAAGATCAAAACCAGTGCCGCGGGCATGAACAGCCCGAGCACATTTCGGCGCGAGTCCACCACGTCGCGGACGAAGCGTCGCACCGGACCCTTGTCGCGCGGCAGCAGGTAGGCATCCTCGCCTGCCATCATCTTTTCGCGGCGATCGGCCATGTCGGCGCGGCGCGCGACGCTGGCTGCCTTTTTCTCCTCGCGAGTCAGCTTCGCGTTGGTCTCCTTGCGGCGCTTGCGTGCTTCCGCTGCGGTCATCGGGGCCGGGGCGATCGGGCCTCGCTTGCCCTGATCGCGTTTCGGAGTGGGCCTGCCCTTCGGTGCTGTACCGGTGCGTTGCCGAGTCGCCTCGGCGTCGGAGGCGGCCTCGTCGACGGCCTTGTCCGAGTCCGAGTTGTCTTTCTTGCGGCCCAGCAGCTTCACGGATGCCAGATTAGTCTGCCGTGGTGCATGTGTTGATTGCGCCCGACTGCTACGGCGACAGCCTCACCGCGGTACAGGCCGCCGAAGCGATCGCGCATGGCTGGCGCCGCGGCCGTCCCGACGATGCGCTGACGCTGGCTCCGCAGTCCGACGGCGGACCCGGCTTCGTCGGCGTGCTGGCCGGCCGAGTCGGCGAGGTACACACCGAGCGCGTCAGCGGCCCACTGACCGATGAAGTGTCCGCGCAGTGGGTGCTCGACCCGGCCTCGCCGCGCACCGCGTACATCGAATGCGCACAGGCCTGCGGGTTGGCCGTGCTCGGCGGCCCGCCGACAGTGCAGACCGCGCTGGCCGCGCACAGTCGCGGCGTCGGTCAACTGATCGCGGCCGCGGCGGCAGCCGGCGCCGGGCGCATCGTGGTCGGGCTGGGCGGCAGCAGCTGCACCGACGGCGGGCGGGGGCTCATCGAGGAGCTCGGTGGGCTGGAAGCCGCCCGCAAGCTGCTGGCGGACGTCGAGCTCATCGCCGCCACCGACGTCGAGCATCCGCTGCTGGGCCCGAGGGGTGCCGCGGCGGTGTTCGGTCCGCAGAAGGGCGCCGATCCCGACACCGTGCGCATCCTCGAGCAGCGGCTCAGCGACTGGGCCGTCGAACTCAACGCGGCGGCGGGTCGCGCTGTCAGCGACGAACCTGGTGCAGGCGCCGCGGGAGGCATCGGTGCCGGGCTACTCGCGCTCGGCGGCCGGCGCGAATCCGGCGCCGCGATCATTGCCGAACACACCCGGCTCGCCGACGACATCGCCGCAGCCCAGCTGGTGATCACGGGCGAAGGCCGATTCGACGACCAGTCGTTGCACGGCAAGGTGGTCAGCGCGCTCGCTGCGGGCGCGCGGTCACGTCAGATCCCGGTGCTGGTGCTCGCGGGGCAGGTCACCCTGGACGAGGCGGCGCTGCAGGAGGCCGGCATCGCGGCCGCATACTCCATCACCGACCACGCGGGCTCGGTGCAGCTGGCCATCGACGATGCCGCGAATCAGCTGGAGGGCTTGGCCCAGGTGACGGCGACGACCTGGGGATAAATCGGGAATAGCGCAGGAACAAGGTACCGTTGATGATGTGGACCCAACGGTCTACCCACGAACATGCACAGGGGAGAAGTAATGACTGTCCAGGACGAGTCGGCGACCACCACCCACGGCGCAATCCTGACCGATGCAGCGGCCGCCAAGGCGAAGGCGCTGTTGGATCAGGAAGGTCGTGACGACCTGGCGCTGCGCATTGCCGTCCAACCGGGCGGATGCGCCGGCCTGCGCTACAACCTGTTTTTCGACGACCGGTCGCTGGATGGCGACCTGATCTCGGAGTTCGGCGGCGTCAAGCTCACCGTCGACCGGATGAGCGCGCCTTACATCCAGGGCGCCACCATCGACTTCGTCGACACCATCGAGAAGCAGGGCTTCACCATCGACAACCCGAACGCCACCGGATCCTGCGCCTGCGGCGACTCGTTCAACTGATTCAGTACTGACCGGCCGTCCGCGGCAGGTACGAGCACACCAGGGTTTCCTTGTCCTGGGAAAGTATCTGCGCGACGGCCTGCTGTTCATCGTCTTTCGACGCCTGGGTCCGGCTCGATCCGCTCGCCGGAGCCACTTTCATGGTGAACAACACCTGCGCCTGATTCGGCGACAACAGCACCATCTTGTCAATCGACGTCACCTGGGCGTGGCTGTACTGCTTGCGGAA
>Ga0070671_100002013_pt1 | contig 15623 bp, 12 predicted proteins | sample KBSS73metaG_FD_65341 | JGI IMG/M metagenome (GOLD analysis project Ga0070671, IMG submission 65341) | Switchgrass rhizosphere microbial communities from Kellogg Biological Station, Michigan, USA - KBS S7-3 metaG | ecosystem: Host-associated > Plants > Roots > Rhizosphere > Soil ...
CTATTGCCGCAGAGTCGCTCGCTTGTTTGTTGGACGGCCAATTACTTTTTGATGTAGTTGCGGTGAATCCAAGCATCCTTCTTTTGTTGGTCACGCGTTTCGAAAAAGATTCCGCGCTCGTCTTCGCGAGTAACTAATTTCACTCGCGTCGTGACGCTTTTTTCGGCGGCGTCAGGTTTTTCAGAATCCGCAAGAAAACCTCTTATTGTTCCTTCTTCAACCGTCATGGGCTTTTGATTCTCTTCGATTCCAGCAATAGCCTCGACTGCACTCGCTTTCAATAGTTTTGGCCAGAGCTTTAGGAAAAGCGCACGAGACGCATATACGTCAGCGCTGTTCACTTGGCCATTGATGGCAAACACGTAGCCAATGACGTCGGACTTATCCTTCACGATTCCCGAAAGATGATTGATGTAGCCCGAAGTTGTTTCCTTCACTTTCGCATTCTCAACCGTTAACTCAAGACTGGAACGGGAGACGGTGGAATTCACAGTTGTGCCGAGGTTTCTGCTGAGCTTGTCCTGGGTAAGGCTGACGTTTTCCCAAACCGCCTGTTGCGAGTTCAGTCCTTTCGCGGCCAGTTTGATCTCCTTAGTTGCAACCGAGTTTTCCGAGCTGACAAAAGAGGCATTTACTTCATTGCCACGTTTGTTCCAGCGTCCAGCCTCAACACAGAAAGCTGCGATCGGCAGCTTTCCGGATTTCGGCGGCACAATGAAATCAGTCGAGAACATTCGATCCTGATCTCCGCCGCGGACTATGTCGCCTGATTGAACGTAGATGTCCTGGTTGGAAAGGTTTTGTATTGCTAGTTCATTCACGTCTTTAGTTTCGTAAACGATAACTTTCTTCTGGGCGAGTGCTTGCTGAAGGGTGATAAAGCTGTGATCGGTTACGAGGTCTTTGCCGTGGATCAGGAAGATAGTGAGATTTTTATGTGTATACGGGCCAGAGATTCGATAACTGGCGGACTGTGTTTCAGTGGATTGACGGTTAGAGGATTGTTCTTGAGTGGATTGCCAGCTTTGAGTGTTGGTTGTTCGCTGCGTCTGCGCTCGGACCATCAAACCAACGGAGAGTGCGATCAATAAAGAGAGAGCGGTAATTGTGAAGATTAGCTTTTTCATGTTCGTGCTCCTTACAGCCGCAAGTGACAACAACCGCTTGGTTCGCAAAATAGATTCAGCGAAGGTCCACGAGTTGAAGTGACCACACTGGCTGCGGTGATTGATTCGTCTGTGGGGAGAACGACCGCGAGGAGACAATCTTTGGAAAGACCAACAGCTACACTGCTAGTACGGGCCTTCACAGAAACGTCTACCGAAGACGCGCCTAGGATCTGACGCAGTCAGCAAAAATAGTTGTCCGAGTACGAAGGCGTTTATTGATTTGAGGAGACTAGAATCCCAACAGTTATGAGAACGAAGATGTAAAGACTTCTTGTGTAGTGAGAGGATGAATTCGACCGTTTAGTTGCCAATAAACACTTAAGATCACAATGAAATCTGAGCCTTGTTTGGCACCGTTTTAAAGCAAGTGTCGTCCATAGCGGACTTCTTTGTATAAGAATTTGTCTCCTGAGCAGGCTTGTGCAAGATAAGCATCTCGGTCGTGAGCGCACACATCGAGCGCCGCATGGAAAATCTGCTCAACTTGGTTAAGATTTCTACTGAGCATTTTCTAGTTCGCGCTTAAGCCAGGCCTTGGCAAACTTCCAATCTCGCATGACCGTAACTTGAGACACTTTTAAGACTTCGGCTGCTTCTTGTACATCCAGTCCACCAAAGTATCTCAGCTCCACGACTTCACTCTTCCGGCGGTCGATCGAGGCAAGTCTCTTTAACGCATCATCGAGTGCTACGAGTTCTTCGCTTTTCTTGGCAATGAGTATCGTCACCTCAGACACGGATACTTTTTGAGCGCCGCCACCACGCTTCAAGCGTTTTTGATCCCGAGCATGGTTGAGCAGGATACGCCGCATCACTTTAGCGGCAATGCCAAAAAAGTGAGCCCGGTTTTGCCAACGTGTTTTGTTCTGATCGATGAGTTTGAGATAGGCCTCATTGATTAGAGCTGTCGTTTGGAGAGTATGATCAGCACTTTCGCGACGCATGTAAGTATGCGCAAGACGTCGGAGCTCCCTTTCTACCAAAGGCAGAACTCTATCGAAAGCACGCTTGTCCCCATTGCTCCAATCCACGAGCAAGTCCGTAATGTTGGAGTAGTTTGCCGAATCGGCGATAAAGTCTCGAAGAGACTTACCATTGGTACGTGGCTCATGCCCTGACTTGTTGGTCTCACGAAATCTGATGTCAGGACGATAGCTGGAACACCAGCTTAGGTCGTTAGAGGGTGTGGTTGAAAGATCGCTTGCTAGGTTGGTAGACGTTTGGGAACGCTGAAGAATGGCGTTTGCTTTTCCAAACGATCGAATAGATTTGGCGACGGTTCGTCGCGTCGTTGTTAACGACTTCATGGTAGTGAGACTCCCCTTCAGGGATATGTGTAAGCGACTGCTCAAAAGGACTGCACACTCTGTATGCGAAATCGCTGGAAAATATTTCAACGCACACGGGCGGTTGAAAAATACTCTGTTTCAAGTGTCGACCTCCTTCCAGATCGATCCTCAATCTAGAGTCCTAAAAAAAGCATACCGAGCTAATCGTGAGCTTTTACGCTTGTTACCGCGGAGGGGTGAAGAAGAAATAATCTTCAGGAGTTTTTGAAATTAATTTTTCGCTCGAAGTATTGAGGTTGAGTCGGAGCCTGAGTTGTTCTGGACCAACTCACTTTTGCTCGGCGGCGTGCCAATCGAAAGCGCCGAAGGCGCAGCGCAAGAGTAAAGCACTCACGTCTATGCGCGTTAGCTATGCAGAGTTGGCGCATCCGCGTGTGGGACGAAGCAGCCGCGACACCTCGCCTCGTACTTGTCCGCGGCACCAACCGCGACGCGTTCTTCGGATTCAAATGTTCTCTGTGAGTAATTCGCGGGTTGGCCGCACTTCATGCAGATCGCATGCGTCTTCGTGATGTACTCCGCAATCGCAAGCAGTTGCGGCATGGGTTCGAATGGTTTGCCAGTGTAGTCCTGGTCCAAGCCGGCGATGATCACGCGCACACCTCTCCTTGCGAGCTCGTTTGCGACGTTCACCAATTCTTCATCGAAAAACTGCCCCTCATCGATCCCGACTACTTCAGTGTCTGATTCAACTTGCGCCATCACTTCGGCTGCGCTGCGAATGTTTGACGATTCATGTCGCATCTCAGAGTGAGACACGATGTGATTGTCGGAAAAGCGCGCGTCGATTTCAGGTTTGAATACTTGCACTTTTTGTCTTGCGATCTTTGCCCGACGTAGGCGTCTAATTAGTTCTTCAGATTTGCCTGAGAACATTGAGCCCGCGATAACTTCGATCCAGCCCGCATGCGAACGCAGATGCGGAGGCGGTTCATCGTGGTTAACTTGTGCGATTAATTCATCCATTCGTTTTTAAGCTCTACTCCAATTAGTGTTTAGTAAAAAATTCAGTCGATAATTAAATTCATCCGGCGATTACGAATACAACTTCGGATTGTAGAACGGCGCAAATGCAGCAATAAGGGCCAGCTCAAAACTCAAAGAACGAGTCACAAGATCGCGAGACAGCACTCCCCACGCACCTTGCTTACTTCTAATATCTCTCCCGCCCGTCACTTCATCAATTACCATTCCTAATTCTTTTCTGCCTTCCACCACATTCTTAACAATGTCAGCTGGAACTGATATCGAAGGCGCGGCGCCAAAAGCTCCTTTGTCTGCGCCATCAGTCGCGTATGCCCAGCCGCGAAGGAATGTGTGCCACTCACCCTCAATTGAAATCGAATGAAAACCTCCCTCGAGCCCAACGTAAATATCAGCATCGAGCTTTCGATTCTTCAACGACTCCTGAGCTGCAAACGCTCGCTCACGAGCGCCTTGCATCAGTTGCCAATCGGTCATTGGCATCGCCGGTACACTCACTTCTACACGACGTGCGACTACGTTCGCGTCTGCCCACGAGGAGTCGATTGCGGCGACGCGAGCCACACTTGCTCGAACAGCCATTATCTTTGCTGCACGATCAGAACCGAGGGCGATTGTTTTGGCTGGCACAGGAACAGTCTGGGAACTTTTCCACTGCGATGCTTGAGCGTGGAGAGGCTATCTTATCGTTACATCGTTCGTCAAAAGTGACCTCAAAACAGAGCGATCCATGAGTTAAATGTTACAGGTTCCGTTATGTTAACCAACATCAGCCTCGCACTTCAGGGATTACCTCCTCAACCAACAAGTCACCTGGGTTGACTTTGTTTTCAGCCGTTTGCTGTAATCAATTCAACTACTGCTCAATCATGCAAGGCGCTGCTTCTCGGAGTAATTCAGAATGACAATCGAAGAACTGGTTTACGATTGGAACACCATCGAACCAACCTTAACTGCTCCCCAACGGCATATCAGTTTTGACGACGAGACTCTTCGGGATGGACTTCAGTCGCCGTCTGTTTGCGAGCCCGCTGTCGAGCAAAAGATTGAGTTGCTCCACTTGATGAACGCGCTTCATATCGACACTGCGGATATCGGATTGCCCGGTGCCGGCGGCACTCACGCAGCGGGCGTTGAACGTTTGGCGCGCGAGATTGTCGAAAAGAAATTGCAGATAAGGCCTAACTGCGCGGCTCGCACACATCGCAATGACATACTACCGATCGTTGAGATCTCTCAACGCGCAGGCATTGCGATTGAAGCTTGCACGTTCATCGGTTCGTCATCCGTTCGGTTTTTTGCTGAAGACTGGACGCTCGAGAAGTTGTTGAAGATGACTGAGGAAGCTGTCTCGTTCGCTGTCAGTGAAGGTCTCCCAGTGATGTATGTAACCGAAGACACGACGCGAGCCCATCCTGATGTCATCAGGTCCTTGTACACGACTGCAATTCGGTGTGGCGCCAAAGCCGTTTGTGTTTGCGACACGGTAGGTCATTCGACGCCGGACGGCGCGCGCGCTGTAGTCAGTTTTGTAAAAAAGATTATCGAAGAGGAAGGTGGAAACATTCGCCTCGACTGGCATGGACATCAGGATCGTGGTCTAGGCGTGATCAATTCCATTTCTGCGATTCAAGGAGGAGCCGATCAGGTTCATGGGTCGGCACTTGGCATCGGAGAACGAGTCGGCAACACTCCGATCGATCAATTGTTGGTAAATTTGAAATTGATGGGCTGGATTAAGAATGATCTATCTCGATTAGGCGAGTACTGTGAAACAGCTGCAAAGATTTGTGACTGGTCAGTGCCATACAATTACCCGGTGTTTGGGCGCGATGCTTTCAGAACAGCGACTGGCGTTCATGCGGCAGCGGTGATTAAGAGTTACAAGAAAGGCGACCAGCGCTTGGCCGACATCGTTTATTCGGGAGTGCCGGCTGGTGAGTTTGGACTAGAACAGGTAATTGAAATTGGTCCGATGAGCGGAAAGTCAAACGTGATCTATTGGCTTGAGAAGCGCGGGATCGTAGCTGACGATGAGCGCGTTAATCGAATTTATGAACACGCGAAAGCAGCGCACGGTGTGTTGGAGGAGAATGAGATCAAAGCGTTGCTGTAACACTAATCTCAAACGATCTCAAATCTTGGACGGTCGATCGTCGTTTTAAGTGTTAGGTCACCAAACAACTTGAGTTCTGAGATCTGAAATTTTTATGTCCACGTCCGTCACAAAAATTGCTCCGGCTCAAATTATTCAGGATCTACTCAACGCTCCTGAGGTTCAAGAATCGTTTCGGTTCTTTGAGCGTGAAGCCGAAGCGATTACGGAAGAACACATCGCAATCTGCTCAATTCCCGCAAGCCCGTTTGCGGAACAGGAGCGCGCCGAATATTTGCTCAACAAGTTCGTCGCACTTGGCTTATCCGATGTAACGCTGGATGAGATTGGTAACTGCCTGGGAATGTTTCATGGTGTCTCAACGCGACCGTTGATGGTCGTCAGCGCACACCTCGATACGGTATTTGCGGAAGGCACTGACTTTACGATCAAGAAACGACAACAACGACTTTTGGCGCCAGGTATCTCGGATGATGGCTGTGGTCTCGCAGCGTTGATGGCGATCGCGCGCGCATTAGTCAGCGCCAGAGTTCAGACCGCGGGCTCAATCTTGTTTGTTGGCACTGTCGGCGAAGAAGGAGAAGGAGATCTTCGTGGAGTTCGCCACCTGTTTACTGAAGGGGCACGGTCCGGCTCAATAGATTCGTTCTTAAGTTTTGATGGACCAGGCGTCGATCGAATAACGAATCGCGCGCTCGGTTCGCGTCGTTATAGAGTAAAGCTAAATGGGACAGGTGGACATTCATGGGGAGACTTCGGCATCCCTAATCCGGTCCACGCATTGGGTCGCGCCATCTCGCGACTGACTACTTATCCATTGCCGAAGGATCCCCGCACCACATTCAATATCGGTACGATCCGAGGTGGAACCAGTATTAATGCGATTCCAAGCGAAGCATCGATGGATGTTGATTTGCGATCAGCCGACGATGTCGAATTAAAACGACTCGACGCTTATTTTCGTCGCGCTATTCATGAGGCGGTTGAGCAAGAGAACAACTTACGTCGACCGGGAGACACGACGCTGACTTTAAAGATCGATTTGGTTGGTGACAGGCCAAGTGGACTGACATCACTTACTTCACCGTTAGTCGAGATTGCAGTCGAAGCGACCAGGGCAATTGGTGTTGAGCCTCAGATGGAATTGTCGTCTACAGATTCTAATTTGCCGATATCGCTCGGAATTCCCGCAATAACTTTCGGCGCCGGCGGCGTAGCTGGAGGTTCCCACACACTCGATGAATGGTACGAGCCATTAGACCGCGACAAGGGCTTAAAGCGTGGATTGCTCACTATCCTCGGAACAGTTGGATTGAACTCAGCGCGTTCGTAGCTAACTCAAAAACAAAGAAAAGCGGAGGAGGATCAAATCCTTCTCCGCTTCTTTTTTCTCGTTGTCAGAAGTCTTAATTGATCGGTATCGCAATGGTCGCCGATCCGCCCTTTCCTGGTGGGAAGCGTTTCTGCCTGGCGATTCGAAGAGCGTTAGCATCTCCGCCGGAGGCTTGGGTGACGCGGCCCGATTCGTCATACGTCACACTCACGACAACTCTTTTTGAATTCGATACGGGAGCCAAAGTTCCGGCAGCTTCTGCGGCTCTTGCTTCACGAGCTTTCTTTTCCTTGTCGCGTTGACGTCTGGCGGCAATCGCTGCGGGGTCTTCACTTGAACTGCTTTCAGAGGGTCCCGGTTGGGGTACCGTCGCTGCTTCCGGCTGCGTGACTTGGGGCGAGGTTGCTTCTGTAGTGACCGTCTGGGCCACAGGTTGCTCTTTCTTATGATACCAACCGGCTGGCACTCCAATGACGGCGACGCTTCCAAGAACAGCAACCGCTATCGCACCGATGAAGAGAGGCTTGCGGCGACCTTGTGATTCAGAAGTTCCAAATCGAAACAACGCCGGTGCGAACGATCTGTGTACCTCGGATTTGGTATCGCTTTCAGTTTCAATCCTGGCTTGTTCAAGCTCGTCTGGCTCGGGAACATAATCAGGCGGAAAGGCGACACCAGGAGGAATGCTTTCATCAAGTCGTCGCAAACCTTCCAGCACAACTTGCGTCCAAGGCTGATTGATAGTCCGCTCAGTTGATTCAGCATCGACACTAAATTCAAACTCGGCGTTCGGTAAGGTTAAGGCGTAATAGACGGCATCGATCCCACGAAGCACGCCGATGCGTGCATCGACTACCGATCCTGCTTGTAAATAAAAGTAACCGGCTCCGTGTGGATAAAGCACTTTCAAACGACCGCTTTTTCGCTGGTTACAGAAAAACTCTATTAACTCTGAAAGTGAAAGATCACTGAGGTGTCCAGTTAGTGCCATGAGAACTAAATCCCTTCTGAAGAGAAGACAATCCGGTTGGAAGAAGGAGAGAAAGGAGCGTCGAATTTGTTCGACGCGCCAACTGAAGGTAGGTTATGGAACGAGCGCAAATTTGTAATTGATCACTCCGGAAACTTTCACCGGTTGGCCGGAAAGTTTGGTGGGGGAGAACCTCGCTTTTAGAGCTGCCAGGACTGCGGCCTCACGGAGAATTGCTGGACCACTTGAAGCAGTGGCTGAAACTACTTTGCCACTTTCATCAAGCACTACGTTTACTTCAACAACACCAGAAGTTCGCATTCGTTTTGCAGCTTCCGGATAAACAGGTGCTGGTAACGAAATCGCGGTTCCGTTCAGCACGCCGCCTGATACTGGCTTCAAGATTGGACGTGGAGCGGCTGTCGGAGGTGGCGGTTCAGTATCCAGTGACACAACATTTGAATCGGTATCAACCGTCATCGTTTCGACTGGCGCAGACGCATTCAACTTATTCGCATTTGCTGTGGCAGCTGGTAATGGAGTTGCTGCAGTCGTTTTCTTGCTGTCCCTGTTCTTCTTTGAAGCGACATTAGACGGCGCCTTCGTATCGACGCTTGGAATGACTGCATTGTTTGCAGGTGCAAAGACGACCGGTTGAGTTGTCGGCGCAGCAGCAGGCTGAACGTTCTTCAACATGTTCTCGTCGAGGTAATACATGATGGCGCGATAAGTCACTTCAGTAGGTTCGAAAGTAAGGCGTCCACCATCAACTACTGCAACTGACGTCGTCATCTTGCTCCAGTTGCCGGCAAAGTCGAACTCATATTTATAAGTTTCTTTGCTCAGAAGAGAACCGTCTGAATTCAGCAGAGTCATCTCGCTGATGTTTCCCTTGTCGTCGTACTTGTAAACTTCCTTGCCGGTGAGAGTAGAGCCCGCTATCGGAAAATACTGGTTCTCTATCTTGTTGCCCTTAAGGTCATACGCGACGATTTCGAGAGTGACATGTTTGCTTTCCTGCTGGCCGCCGCCCGCGCTCGTAAGCTTTGCAACCTCGGTGCGGACGCGACGGACCGGTCCTACCAGGCCATCCCTGGTCCGGTCAGTTTCAACGGGTGCGCCAATCGGCTGGGCAGGACTACTGCCAGCTTTAGCAGTCAGGTTTGATTGAGCGCTCGCGGCCGAAGTCAGAAGCCCGAGGCAAAGAGCAATTCGGCATAAATGGTTCATGTTTCTAAGCATTGTTTTCTCCGCTAATTCGCTGAGGCAGGCCAATTGTGGAAAGAAGACGACGTGAGGGTGGACAGGACTCCCCAGTCACCGAGACACCCCGGTAGACCAAAGGCATAGTAATAAAGTTAAACGATGTTTGTCTATAGCAATCTATTGTTGACCGAATCTGCGCGGTAGACAGCCGCCTTCAGACAACGGGTTTCAGCGCGATCCGTGAGCAATCGTTCGAAATTCGCCGGTTTTGCTATGGAGTGCCGGAGAAATAGGTATCGCTGAACAGTCCGAACTGCCCAGTGAAACGGGATTCCCGCGGCTCCGCACCAAGAGGAGGCTTTGCGCACCAAGCGTGGAATTCATCGCACGGAAGTGCGGGGATTGTTCAGATTCAACCTATCAAGGAGCGGGGTTGCAGAGTCCAAAATTCAAGTCCGGCCCTAATTTGTACGACAAATATATACCGAGTTTGGCGAGGTTCGATTGAAGATTCGTGCTGGCGCTGGACAGGTCCGCTCGCTGCTTTCAGCGGGCAAAAATTTCGGCTCGCATAGCACCGTGGCACAGAAGTGGGTGACTATTTCTGTTTGGAACGGGAAATTAGTCTTTCGGTCCGATTGCTTGAAAGTAACTCGTTGGCAACCTGGTAGACGCGATCGACTGAGATGTCGTTGACATCTACGCCACAAAGGACTCGATGTTGGTCGCCAACGGGTGTAAAACTATGAGGCGTCGGTCGATCCAGGATGACAATTACTGAAGTGCCCACAGCCGCCGCGATGTGCATTGGTCCAGTGTCGTTTGAAATAAAGAGCGTCAGGCGCGCTTGAGCGGAAGCCAGTTGAGGGATGGTTAAGCGGTCCAGAAATATTGTTGTAGGCGGAAATAGACTCCTGGCTTTAGCGACGAACTCTCGTTCCTCAGGTCCAGCAAAAACGATGACGCGAACGCCGTGGTTTCTTATGAGGAAGTCTGCGAGTTGTGCGTAGCGCTCAACGGGCCAACGACGTACTGCATGACCTGCGCCAAAAAACAGACCCACCAACAGGGCGTTAGAATCTGCTTTTTCCTTTTTCAATAACGAATCAACCGCGGCGTCTGCTGCTGGAATTGTTCTCAGGTGAGGAGTGCGATTTTCATTTTTTATTTGGAGAGGTTTGAGTACGTCCAGGTATCGATCGACAGCATGAATCGTTAAGTCCTGGCGCGGTGGTCGCGGTTTGAAATTGCCAAGATAATCAAGTGAACGGTTCGGACGATGTGAATAAAGGCGCTGCGATGCACCGGAAAAAAATCCTAGCAAATTCGTCTCGGCATAACTGTGGAGATCAATTACGAGATCAAATTTTGCTGTCCGAACATCTTTGACGAGTTTGATCATGCGACCAATTGACACGAGTTTTGATCCATCTCTTAGCGCAACTCGATCCACACCAATAATCTTGTGTGCAGAACCAGACATTCCAATGATTGGCACAGCTGGCTTGCCAACCATTGCTGAAATTTTTGCTTGCGGGAAACGATCACAAATTGCCTGAAACGCTGGCAGACTCAACACGACGTCGCCTAGTTGACCAAAGTTAATAACGAGGATGTTTTTGGGATCGAGTGACACGGTCGGAAGTGAATTCGAGAAGGCTAATTTCGAGCAGAAACGTTTTCCATTTAAATCTTTCGCAGATCGCGACCGGTCATTTCTTGCGGCTGTTCTAACTCCAACACACCGAGCATTGTTGGCGCCACATCTTCTAACGCCCCTCCATCACGCAACTTCAAACCAAGCGACGCTTCATCGATCAAATGAAAAGGTACTGGATTCGTCGTGTGCGCAGTATGTGGTGCGCCTGTTTCTGGATCCAGCATCTGTTCTGCGTTGCCGTGGTCGGCAGTGATCAGTGTTATTCCTTTCTGCTGCCGAATACTTTTAGTAATCCTACCCAGGCAAGTATCGACGTACTGGCATGCTTCAATCGTCTTATCGAGTTTGCCAGTGTGTCCAACCATGTCTGGATTTGCGAAGTTGATGACAAACACATCAGTCTCACGATCATCGATTGCGCGCAGCACTTTGTCGGTTACTCCAAAGGCCGACATCTCAGGTTGCAGATCGTAGGTTGCGACTTTCGGTGATGGCACTAATAAACGATTCTCGCAAGGATAGGCCTGTTCGACACCGCCATTAAAAAAGTAGGTAACGTGTGCGTATTTTTCAGTTTCCGCCAAGCGGTAATTGCGGGTACCGAAGGCTCCAAAAACTTCTGCCAGTACATTGCGATGATGACGTGGCGGAAACGCTACCGTAAGTGGAAAGGACCTGTCGTAAGTCGTGAAGCAAACAAAATCAACGCGTGGACGGTCTGCAATCGGAAAGTCATTAAAATCCGGAACGGCCAACGCGCGCGTTATCTGACGCGCGCGATCAGGACGGAAGTTAAAGAAAATTACTGAATCCTCAGTATCGATCGTCGCGACTGGATCACCACTTGGCCTCACTACGACGTGCGGCTCAACAAATTCGTCCGTAATTCCTTTTTCATACGATTGCTTCACAGCGGTTTCCGCACCAGTAACTCTCTCGCCGATTGCGTTGACAAGCAAATCGTAAGCGCGCTTCGTCCTGTCCCAACGCTTGTCTCGATCCATCGCATAGTATCGACCAACGACGCTGGCAATTTCACCACAACCGAGTTCCGCCATTTTTCTCTGTAGCGCGGTTATGTAAATAGCCGCTGAAGCGGGAGGCGTGTCGCGACCGTCCAGGAAGCAGTGGACAAACACGCGCGATAACCCATGATCCTTGGCGAATTGCAGGAGAGCAAACAGATGAGTCAGCGATGAGTGAACCTGACCGTCAGACAGCAGCCCCATCAGATGGAGGGCAGTGCTTCGTTTCTTTGCACCTTCGATGGCGTTGCCCAAGATCGGATTACGAAAAAATTCACCCGTCTGTATTTCGTGATCGACAAGTGACACGTCCATTCGGATTACTCGCCCGGATCCGATATTAAGATGACCAACTTCCGAGTTGCCCATCACACCAGCCGGCAAACCAACCCGCGATCCATGTGCCTCAAGTAGAGTCTGCGGATACTTGGCCACGATCTCGTCGTAGAAAGGCGTAGCCGCGAGAGCAATTGCGTTGCCTTCTCGCGCAGTCGAGTGTCCCCAACCGTCAATGATTATTAAAGCGAGTGGACCTCGTTTAGTCGTCAATCGTCACCTCGATTAAGTGTTGGTTCTTTCCATCCATCGTTTTGGTTCAGCGACTTCATGAAAACCAACTCGACGATAAAGTTCGTGTGCGTCGCGAGTCGCCAAAAGCCAACGCCGAAAACCCTGGAGGTTCGGATGCGACGTAATTACTTCGATAAGCCACTTTCCAAGGCCTCGTCCTCGATACTCATCAGCAATGAACACATCGGCGAGCCAAGCGAAGGTTGCGTAATCAGTGACCACTCGCGCAAAGCCAACTTGCTTCTCTTCTTTGAAGACGCCGAAATTCAGCGAGTTGTCGATTGATCGTTCTACCAACTCGCGGCTGCGATCCTGGGCCCAGTAAGAGCTATGCGAAAGAAATTTGTGAATGAAATCTACGTCCAAACGATCTCTATCAGTAGTGATAACAAAACCGTTCCGCTGCCAGACGCGATAAATTTCAATTTCGTCGTGCACTTGTGATTACTCACAAATCATCAACTACAGCACGCGGATGAATGTCATTTCGCCGCGCGTGCCTTCCTGGATTTACTATTCAGTCGCTCGAGATCGATATGATGAAATGCTTTGCGTCCTGGGAAGCGCGCAGAGGTTCCAAGATCCTCTTCAATTCGCAAAAGCTGGTTGTACTTTGCGATCCTATCAGTACGAGATAGCGAACCGGTTTTGATTTGGCCGGCGTTCACGGCAACTGCCAGGTCCGCTATAAATGGATCCTCAGTTTCACCCGACCGGTGCGAAATGATCGCGGTACGACGATTGGTTTGAGCCAGTTGAATGCAATCGAGTGTCTCGGTAAGAGTGCCGATCTGATTTACCTTAATCAAGATTGAATTTGCTACTCCGAGTTGAATCCCTTTTTCCAAAAACTCAGTGTTCGTCACGAACAAGTCGTCGCCGACAAGTTGAACTCTGCCGCCGACTTCGTCAGTGAGGAGTTTCCATCCACTCCAGTCGTTTTCCGCCATACCATCTTCGATCGATACAATCGGATACTGATCGCACCACGACTTCCAATACGCAACCATCTGCTCGCTCAACAGTTTTCGATTGTCGCTCTTCTTGAAGACGTACGACTTTCCGTCGAAGAACTCACTCGCGGCAGGATCCAGAGCAAGTAAACAGTCGGAGCCGGCTTTGAAACCGGCAGTTCCAATCGCCTCAAGAATTGTCTCGATCGCTTCTTCGTTTGAACTCAGGTTCGGAGCGAAGCCGCCTTCATCACCAACACTTGTCGCATAGCCCTTCTTTTTCAAGACACTCTTCAAAGCGTGAAAGACTTCAGCACCAACACGCAGCGCCTCTCGAAAGTTGGGTGCACCGATAGGTACAACCATAAACTCCTGAAAGTCCACGTTGTTATCCGCGTGTGCTCCGCCATTGATGATATTCATCATTGGAACCGGCAATGTACGCGCGTTTGGACCACCGAGGTATGTATAAAGCGGTATCTCTAAATGCGAAGCGGCGGCACGAGCAGTTGCGAGCGAAACCGCCAGGATGGCATTTGCTCCAAGCTTGGCCTTCGTGTTTGTGCCGTCTAGATCCAGCATTGCCTGATCGACGTATGCTTGATCGAGCGCGTCGTAACCTTCCAGCGCTGGGCCAATCACTTCGTTAACATTTCGGACCGCTTTAAGAACGCCCTTTCCACCGTAGCGTTTCTTATCACCGTCACGAAGCTCCAGAGCTTCATGCTCACCTGTTGAAGCACCGGAAGGAACGGCGGCGCGTCCAGTCGTATCGTCTTCCAAGACCACCTCGGCCTCGACTGTAGGATTGCCGCGTGAATCCAGGATCTCGCGCGCGAATACCGCCTTAATCCAACTCATGGATTTTCTCCTGTAAAGATTGGGAATTTGATTTCGCGGTCAACTTTAACACGTAGTTCTATAAAGTTCAGAAAATGGAGAAGCCTCTGAACCTTTCGCAGAGTGAGGTAATTATCCAATAAAGAATCGGGCGGTAAAAACTGAGAGAACTTTCGTTTACTTGCTGGCGCTGTTTGCGGTATGGGCTTCGGCTTGTTCAGGAGCAGTTTCAGGAATTTCGAGTCGCACGCGCATCACTCGCCGTTTTTCAACTCGCTCAACATGAAATTCCAGACTGTCGTAACGAATCTCTTCGCCCGGTTTTAGGACTTGGCCTACTTCGGTCATAAGGAAGCCCCCAACTGTCGTGTAAGCTTCGGATTCAGGGAGCGTGAGTTTTAGTCTTCGATTTAGATCTCTGACGGCAAGGCCACCTGCCAATATGTATGTATGTTCAGACAACTGAGTGATCTGTTCGTTCACTTCTTCATCATGTTCGTCGGAGATCTCGCCCACAATTTCTTCGAGAAGGTCTTCAAGAGTAATCACTCCTTCGAGGCCACCGTGTTCATCGACAACAAAGCCAAAGTGCATCTTGGCCTTTTGCATTTGCCGTAGAACGTGTTCGAGACGTGCGGTATCAACTACGTATAGCGGCGGCTGCAATACATCTTCCAAACGAAACTTCTCGGGATGAAGCAAGTAAGGCATCACATCTTTACTGTGAATAAATCCGATGACATCGTCGAATGAATCACGATACACCGGCAAACGTGAGTAACGGTGCTGGTCGAATGCTTTCGTAATTTCTTCAAGGGTTGACGTGTTAGCTATCGCAGCCATCTCAGTTCTAGGAACCATCGCTTCGCGTACCAGGGTGTCTGAAAATTCAAACACGCGATGAATTAACCTGCGCTCTTCGGCACGCAGATGACCACTTTCCCTACTAACGTCGACCAATTGTCGAAGTTCCGCCTCGGTGTATACGGATGATTGTTCTAACGATGAACTGAGCCCAATGAGACGACCAATTGCCGAGCCACTTTTATTCAAGAGCCAGAGCGGAGCGCGGAAGATTTTTGCGAAAAGTTCGAGAGGCCTCGCGCTAACTACGGCAACGGCTTCAGCGCGCTCGAGTGCAAACATCTTAGGCACTAGCTCACCAAGTAAAATGTGGAAGTAACTGATGAGTGAGAAAGCAATGATGAATGCAAGTAGATGAGCAACATAGTTTGCACGACCTTGCGGCGCAATCTCACTCGCAATGGGTTCAAGCAAAGTTGCGATTGTGGGTTCGCCTAGCCAACCAAGAGCGAGAGAAGCAAGTGTCACTCCCAGCTGAACTGCTGAGATGAAGATTGTGGGATTGTCTAACAGCCGCAGTGCAGCTTTCGCTCCGCGACTTCCGCTGGAGGCTCGCGTTTCCAACCGCGGACGTCGAACTGACA
>Ga0070671_100002018_pt1 | contig 15614 bp, 21 predicted proteins | sample KBSS73metaG_FD_65341 | JGI IMG/M metagenome (GOLD analysis project Ga0070671, IMG submission 65341) | Switchgrass rhizosphere microbial communities from Kellogg Biological Station, Michigan, USA - KBS S7-3 metaG | ecosystem: Host-associated > Plants > Roots > Rhizosphere > Soil ...
GTCGGTAGGCCCCTCCCCAAAAGTCGACGACGACGCGGCCCACGCATCACATCCCCATGCGCGGAGAGCCCGCCTCGTCGCCGGAATCGGGGGGCGCGACGCGGACGTGATCACTCCCGTCGCCGTGGCGGACCATCTGCCCAGCGTGGATGGCCCAGCTAATCCCGACCCATCCGCAACTGCACGTCTCGAGCGGCCCTACCCCGCCCACCACCAGGCCCGCTCACCACGCCCTCGAGGTGGCCGCCGCCCGCTGGGTACGGCGGGCCAGGCGGGACCCGGTGCTGTAGTTGCAATGGCTGCAGCTAGGACGAAGCTCACAGCATCGGGTCCCGGCCCGGTGAGCGTGACGGGCCAATGGTGGCACGTGATCGACCGTCGTCGCTCGACGATGGCAACCCCGCCAGCACAGCACCGGGCCCAGCTTGAGCGTGGCCAGCAGCGCCCGGTGCTCGGGCTCGTCGTACGGCCTCACAGCCGTGAGCCCCTCACCTTGACCTCGACGACGTCACGGCCGGCGAGGAGCGGGGTGAGGCCCTCGTGCCGGGTGCGCTCGCGGTAGGCCCGGATATACCGCGTGTTCGCCTGGCAGCACGCCGAGCACCGGCAGGGGGCCCGCTGCAGGTTGTACCGCGCTCGTGTGCCGTGGGCGGGGGCGGGGTCCGGCGAGCTGCCGCGGGGCACGGGAACGAGAGTACCGGCGCGCACTGACACCGAACGGGGATGCGGGCCCGGTAGGGCCGAGGGCGTGGGCACCGCCGTGCCGGCGCGCTCACGGGCCCGGCGCACCGCCGTGCGGGCCTCGGCCAGCGCCTGGCCCTTCAGATCGAACAGCCCATCCTGAACCACGGTTCAGAATTCTATTCGTCGGGTGGATCCGGGGGAACGCGTTCGCGTGCCCGGGCCACCGCCGCCCGGGCACGGGCGAGGTGTTCGGGTGAGGGCTTGGTCGGGCGGGGTCGAGGCTCGACCCCGCGGTAGTGCTCGCGTTCGTCGCCGGCGAGCGCAGCTCGCTGCTCGGCCTTTGTCGGTTGGTCGTTCCGATAGCGGTATCGCGTCACGAACCTCACGCTACGGCAGTAGCGCTCTCGGTTGTTCACCGAGAGCGTTTGTTCACCGAGGGTTCGCGGGCATCGCATAGCGATGCCCCGACGGCCTTGCCGTCGTCGTTGCGCCGTTGCGGTTCACCGCTTCAGGGCCGCCCGGGCCAGGGCCAGCGCGGCCCTCGCGGCCGCTGGCCCCGCCGCAGGCGGGGGGTCGGGAGGTTCGACGCAACGCTTTTCCACACCGGGTTCAGGACCTTGAGGGTTTGGCGCGCCGGAATGCGCGCCTGCTTTTCGAGGCGGGCGGGCCCGGCCCGTCGCGGCCCGGGCGAGGGTCATGACCTGCTTGTAGAGCACCCGGAACTTGTTGGGACGCTGGCCGATCTGGCCTTGCCTCGACCACGGGCGTTTGCGGTCCATGTACCGCTCGACCAGGCCGAGGGCCTCGAGGTTGCGTACCGCCCGGCGTACCGAGCCGTGATGGGCGCCCAGCAGGTCGCCGAGGACGGCATAGCGGATGCAGGGCAGGCGGCCGCCGTCGTGCTGGAGGCGGTAGAGGAGGCGCAGGGTGGCCACCTCGAGGCGGGTGAGCCCGCAACGCACCGCCGCGTCTGTGATCCATGCCGGTCGCGGTCCGTTGCTTGTCTGGCCTCGGACCGGGCTAGATTTCACTTCAGGTCACCTGCTTTCCATTGGCGTGGGGGTGGGGACTTGTTCTGAACCGGCCCGGCCCTGGGCGACGGATTGCACATCCGCTCATGGCCGGGTCGGTGCGCGTGTGGCGCGCGGTGATCATCCTGGCACGGTAGTTGCTTGGTGTTACAGATGCCTGGGCCCCGAAGCTGAAGCGTGCCTGAGGGGTTGCTAGCGTCCCGGGATGACCGACGCGGCGACCTTCATCTCGACCGTCCTCGACGCCCTGGGCCCCACGAACCGGATCGCCCGGGCGCTGGTCAACCGCCTCGAGCTGGCCGAAGACAAACAGGCCGAGGCCGAGGCGATCACCGACGAGCTCGACGACATCTGGGCGGTGATGACCAACATCACCGTGCGCACGGGCGAGGCGTTCGAGCGGGGCATCGCGAGGCTCGACATGCTCACCCCCGAAGAACGCGCCGTCCTCGAGGACGAGAACAACCGCCCATAACGTTTCTTATGTCAACTCCATGGACAAAGATGTACCGCGGTTCAGGTCCTATCATGCGGATCGCCTGAAGCCGCCGGGCCCGGGTGACGAACCCGTCACCTCGAGCCCGGGCCCGGTGGCCGTTCAGTCCCGGCGGGGTTCGCCGATCCGGGCCACGTAATCGACCGAGCCCTCAGGCGCCACCTCCAACAGCCTGAGCGCGCCGAGGATCGCCTCGGCCAGGGCCCGCAGCCCGTCGGGGGATCCGTAGATGACGGCCACGCTCATCCCCCCGGGCCGGTCGAGCAGACCCAGGGTCACGACGTTCTCGCCCATCGACGAACGCCGACTGGCCTGGATCGCCACGATGGCGAGCTCACCGGGGTCGGGGTCGGTGGACAGGACCGGGGGCCCTCCCCCGGCCCTCACGGCCGCGCTCCCCGGCCGCCCTCGGCCAGGACCACGGCGAGGCCCTCGACCTCGGCCTGCCACCGGTCCGAGGTCCGGGTGAGCTCGAGCATGGCGCGCACGAGCTGGGAGACCTCGACGCCGGCGTCGAGCGCCCATCGCTTCAGCGCCACGTGGTCGGCCTCGACGAGGTCGACGTTGAGCCGCTTGAGCCGCGGTGCGGCCGACGCCGGGGTGGGCAGGGTCGGGCGGGGGGCGGCGCGCCCCGCCGCGCTCACGCCTTGACCCCCGTCGTCTCGGCCAGCAGGTCCAACACGGTGAGGGCCAGGGCCTCGTATTCGACGAGGGTGACGGGGGAGCCGAACGCGTCCTGCACCGCGGCCCGCTCGGGGACCAGCAGCTCGCGCAGCACCGGGAGGTCCCGGCCGGCGAGGGCCTCGGTCACCTCCCGGTAGACGCCGCGGCGGCGCAGGTCGACCCGGACGAGGGCGATGAGCCAGCGCAGGTCCCGCCGGGCCTCCTCGGCGGCGACGGCCTCGATGAGGTCGCCCAGGCGGTCGAGGTCGGCTCCGGAGGGCGCCGAGGGCACCACGAGCAGGTCGGCCACGGCGATGGCGGAGACCAGCATGGCGCCGACCCGCGCCCCGCCGGCGGGGTCATGGGGGGTGTCGATGATCACGAGGTCATAGCCCTGGGCGAGGCCCGGGAGGCGCCGCGGTAGGTCGGGGCGGTGGTAGGCGATGGCCGGCACCATGGCATGGGGCCAGTCGTCGCCGGCCCTGGTCACCCACGACATCGCCGTGGCGCCGGGGTCGGCGTCGACGAGGAGCGTGCGGTTGCCGGCGCCGCCGGCGTGCAGGGCGAGCTGTACCGCCGTGGTCGTCTTGGCCGTGCCGCCCTTGACGTTCCCGACCACGATCACCGGTGGACTCATAGACTCATCCTCTCATTTGAGTAACTGAGAGGTTGAGTGTGTCAGATCCAGGGGTAGGAGTCGAGGACCTCCCGCTCCGCGGGGTCGAGGGTGGCCACGTCGATGGCCGCGGGCGAGGGGTCGGGGGGGTTGGTGGGCTTCTCGACGGCGATGAACCCGACCCGCTTGAGGAGCGTCACCTCGGCCGGTGAGCCCATGGGGAGCTTGTGGGGGCGGCCGTCGCGGAACACGAGGGTGTACTGGCCGCCCGGCTCGGTGAACAGCACCGTCGGCGTCGAGTGCGTGGCCAGTTTGGACACGATGGCGTTCGAGAGCATCGAGCGCATCTGGTTCCAGTCGTCATCGGTCATCTCGTCTCCACCTCCTGGTGGGGGGTAGCCCAGCAACGGGGCGCGGTCGAGGTAGCCGGTCGGGTCGATCCGGGTGCCGGCCTCCCACAGCTCGAGGTGGGCGTGGGCACCGGTCGAGGCGCCGGTCGAGCCGATGTAGGCGATCACCTGGCCGGCGTCGACGTGCCCGGCGGTGACCGCGAACTCAGAATGGTGGAACGACTTGAACCGATCGGATCCGTTGTCGCACCACAGCCACCACCCCGCCCCGCCCGGTTCGTTGCCCGTGGTCACGTGCCCGTCCCAGGGGGCCACGAGCGGTACCCCGAAGGGCGCTCCGTAGTCGACGCCGCCGTGGAACGAGCCGGCCGCGCCGGTGATCGGGTCGATCCGCTGGCCGTAGCCGGAGGTCTTGGCGTAGGACTCGAGGAGCGGGAACCACGTCAGCTCTCTCATTCACTCATCTCCTCATCTGAGGGGTCCTCGCCGGGGTGGTCTCCATCCCACCAGACCTGCACCCGGAAGCCACCCCGGCGGCGGCGCACGGCGATGGCGCCGAGGACCAGGGCGAGGCCGGCGAACCCGATGGCCACCGCGCCGGCGGCGGTCATGTCGGGTAGATCCGCACGAGGCCATAGCAGAGGTTGAACACGATCCCGGAGTTGCCGCCGCCGACGGCGACACTGACCTTAAACTTCACGGCGGCGTGGGCGGCCTGGAGGGGCCAGGTGGCCATGACCCGCAGGTTGGTCACGGGCAGGAACGTGGACACGCCGGGGACCTGGGTGAGCTGGGTCGCGTTCGGGTTCCCGCCGGGGGCCTGCCCGGTGCTCGAGGTGGTGATCTGCGCCGAGACCTGCTGCAGCGGGGACGCCACCGACGCCGACCCGGTGTATTGGATCATGAGGTCGAGGGTCCAGTAGCCGGCGGCGATGGAGAAGGGCGGCGACTCGAACGACCCGGCCGAGGACGGGCCGAGGGTGAGGGCGGGGTTGAAGTTCAACAGGCCCTCGGAGGGCCCGGCGATGTTGACCCACGCCGAGCCGTCCCACCGGTAGATCAGCCCGGGGTTCGAGTCGAGCATGGTGAGTTGACCCGCCACCGGCGCCGTCAACTGGGAGGTCCGTTGGGCGGCGGTGGTGAAGCGCATCACGACGGCGTCGGCGACGAGGGTGCCCCAGGCGGGGTCGATGATCTGACCGGCGGCGGGCCTCGCGATGAATGGCATTCCGGTCTCCTTATTTGAGCCAGCGGGACGAGCCCCAGATGGCGGTGCCCCAGTGGCTGTAGCCCTTGACCTGGGTGCCGGGGGCGCACTTGAGGGTGACGGTCCACTGGTCGAGGGTGATGTGGTGGCTGATGCCGTCGACGGTGGCCACCACGTTGAGGACCTGCCCGAACCGGGCCCGCAGGAGCTGCACCCTCGAGCCGAGGTCGACCCGGTGGGCGAACGCATACCAGGCGTCGTCGTCGGTGGGGACCCCGTCGATGGGGGAGATGGACACCGCGGCGTTCGAGAGGCGGTCCAGCATGAACCGGGCGACCGTCGTCGACCAGGCGTCGGTGGTGTGGATGAGGTCGGTGCGCGACGTCGAGCGGACCCCGTGGCGGTTGATGCTCGCCTGGTCGGTGACGGTCTGCGCGGTCCCACCCACGCGGGCGACGGAGACGACGTTCTTCACGTGGTCACGGTCGCTCGTGACGGTGAATGAGATGGGGCAGAGCGTGGTGCCGGGGACCTCGTAGACGTCGTCGGTGAACGTGGCGATCGGTTCGGTGAACTCGGGGGCCTCGGCGCCCGGCGGGTCGACGTACCGCAGGGTGCCCGCGGGTGTGCACCAGAACACCCCGCCATCGGAATCGGCGGTGAGCCACGCCTCCTCGAGCGCGCCCTTCGCGAGGGTGGTGGCCTGCAGGGGGGTGACGCCGGTAGCCAGGGAGCGGTCGACGAGGGCGGGGACCTGGGCGTTGGTGATGATCCGGGTGAGGCGGGCGCCGGCGAGCTCGTTCGCCCCCTGGGCGCCCTGTTCGTAGCCGTTGGCGTCGCCGAGGAAACCGAGGGCGTCGGTGGCGGACACGTTCACCGTGGATTCACCGCCGTCGTCGGTCTCGACCACCGTCTTCACGAACCCGGTGAAGAGCGGCCCGGTGGCGGTGGCCACCCGGACCGGTACCCCGGGGCCCATGATCGGGCCGAGGGCGTCGCGGCCGTTGACGTCAACGGTGTTCCACGGGGAGTACAGGCCGGCGTGGTTGTCGAGGTCGAAGCTGGCCCGGGCCGGCGCGGCGTGATCGAGCGGGCTACCGCGGCCTCGTTCGATCGACACGCCGTGGCAGTCGCAGGAGGCGTCGTGAAAGTTGTTGTAGTCGAGGTCGTCCCATGTCGCCGTCCCCCACCGTCCTCCCCCCCACACATCCCCCACCGTGGGGAGCGCGAGGGTGAGGTGGACGAGGTCGGCGCCCAGCGCCGTGCCGGCGGCGGGCGGCGGGATCGGGGGCCACGGGATCATCGGACCGCGACGGTGAGGGCGCCCATGGGGGCGACGTTGCGGGAGAACGAGGAGACCTGGCGGGCGACGTCGTAGCCGTCCGACCCCGGGGGCATCACGATCGTCAACGCGCCGAACGTGGAGAACCGGGGGATGTCGGGGACGTCGATCCGGTTGCCGCCCAGGCCCGGGATCCACTCCGGGAACGTGAAGGAGAGCGCGCCGATCGTGTTGTTCCAGAGGTCGGCGATGGCGTTGAACGCGATCTTGAACGGCTTGGTGATGAGGTCGGCCAGGCCGGCGAGGGCGGTGCCGATGAGCCCGCCGATCTTGTTCATGAGCCCGACCACGAAATCGATGCCGCGTTGCACGGTGTCCTTCACGTTGTCCCAGGCGCCGGACCAGTCGCCCTTGATGATCGACGTGACGGTTTTGATGATCCCGGTGACGACGGAGAGGACCCCGCCGATGATCGTGGCGATGATGTCCCACACGATCCGGACGGTGGCCATGATCGTGTCGCCCCATTGGGCCCACAGGCCTTGGATGATGCCGAGGACGAACCCGATGATCGTGAAGATGATCCGTAGGCCGGTTCCGATGAAGTCGATCAGGAAGTGCACGAGGGGGGTGATGATGGCAGTGACCCGGTCGGCGAGGGCGGTGACGAGGTCGATGACGGCGTGCACGAACTCCATGATCTGATCGCCGTGCGCGGCCCAGAACTCCTGCAGGGTGGTGACGACGGTGGTGACGATCTCCATGATCGTGGTCGCGAGGTTGCGCACCGTCTCGATGATCGTGGCCACCGTCGCCATGATCTGGGTGCCCCAGTCGGCCCAGAACTGTTTCAACCGGTCGATCACCGTGGTGATGACCAGAGCCAGGATCTGGATTTCCTTGGCCAGGACATCCCGGTAGAGGCCGACGACGAACCCGATGATCGTGAACAGCTCGTCAGACCATTCGTTCCAGAGGTCCATGATCACGCCGAGGACCTGCTCGAACACATCCTGCAACTGGGTGAGGGTCGGTTGGATGGCCTCCATCAACTTGGGCCACTCCTGCTCGGCCCAGGCGACGAGGGCCTCGAACCCGGGGAGGACCTTGTCGTTGATGAACGCGCCGATCCCGCCCATCACCGGCAGCAACTTGGCGCCGATCGACTCCTTGAGCTCGTCGAACCCGATCTGTGCCTTCTTCAGGCCACCCGCCGAGGTGTTGGCCGCGGCCTCGCCGGCGCCCTTGAACGTGTTGCGGGCCTTGTCGAGGGTCTCCTCGAGCGAGAGGCTCTTGCCCTCGGCGTCCTCGGTGGCGATCCCCAGCTTCGAGAGCCCGCCGATCGATCCGAGCTGGGCTTTCGCGAGCGCCTGGGTGACGGTGCCGAGGTCCTTGCCGGTACCGGCGGAGATGTCGGTGGCCAGGGCGAGGAGGTCCTGGGCTTTCGCCGTGTCGCCGGTGGCGGTTGCCAGGGTGGCGAGGGCGGGGCGGAGCTCGTCGTCGGCGATGGCCGCGGTTTTCGAGAGGGCGGTGATGTAGTTCTCGGCGCCGGCGACGGCCTCGTCGCTGGCGCCGGCGGCCTGGCGGAGCTGTTGGGCGAGCTGGCTGGCGGCGGCCTCGTCCTCGGCGGCGGCCTGGGCGAGGTCCCAGCCGACCGCGGCGATCCCGGCGACGGCGCCCGCCGCGATGGCGGCGGGGCCGGCGATCCCGGCGAGGGCGCCGCCCATCGACTTGCCGGTCCCGTCGACCGACTTCTCGGCCTTATCTGAGGCGCGTTCGAGGTCGCGGGTATCACCGGTGAACTTGACGGCGATATCGCGGTCGGCCACTCAAACCCTCACTTACTCAGTCGGGGAGGTTCCCGCCGGCGGCCCACTTGGTGGCGAGCTCGTCGAGGGTGTGCAGGTAGGCGCGGCGCAGGGCGGGCATCTCCCGGCGCAGCAACGGCCAGAACCAGTAGCCCGTGCGGCCGAGCCACGGCGGGAACTGCTGGGTCGTGGGCCGAGCCCCGCCACCGAACTCGTAGCCGAAGAACACGTCGCCGGCGGTCACCTTGCCCGTCGACGACTTCACCTTCCTCGAGCCGCCGGCGGTGAGGGCCGGCACCCGGTCCGACTTGCGCTTCACCGACCCGGAGGAGAGGGCGGCGCCCTTGCCGGCGTTAGCGGCGGCGGTGTTGAGCATCCCGATAATCCGGTCCACGTGGACGCCGGCGGCCTGGCGCAGCTCGCGGTTCGCGTCCTTGCCGTACTTGTTGAACGCCCGCAGGGTTTCGTCGAGGCCCTCGACATTGACCTGGACTTTCACCGTCGCCTCCCCTGGGCCTGGCGCTGGCGGGCGTTGTTGGCTTTCAGCACCGCGGCGGCGGTGGCGATCGAGCGCGGATCCTCGTCCCACCAGTCCCGGGGGGCGGTGTGCGTCGCGATGGCGAGCTCGATCACGGTGCGCTCGACGGATCCGCGTCGGTAGGGCGGGCCTGGGAATCCTCCTCGCGCACGATCGACCACGCCTCGCACCGGTCCATGAACTCGTCCCGTTCGATGAGGGGGTAGTCCGGGTGGTGCTTCAACGCCTGCCAGGCGAAGTCGAACATGACCTCGTAGGAGGCGATCCCCGCCGAGCGGAGCTCCTCGTCCAGGCGGCCGCCGCCGCCGGCGAGGGCCCGGAGGCGGATCACGTCGCCCGGGCGGTTCACGACCCGCATCTCTTTGCCGTCGATGGTGACGTCGAACGTGAAGCTGAGGGAGAGCTCGGTGGTCACGCCGCGCTCTCCTCATAGGTCGTCTCGTCGTCGGCCTGGTCCTCGCCGGGTGGCGCCTCGGCGGTCGTGGTGGTGGTGATGGGCCCGAACGTCGGGGGCCCGTCGAGGCCGAGGGTGAGGCTGGCCTCGGCGATCTCCCCGGCCGTGCCACCGAACGCGCCCGGCTTGCACCGCAGGACCCCGGTGGCTTCAGTGGCCTCGAGCGGCCACACGATGCTGAAGTCGGCGAGCTCGCCGTCGTGCTCGATGAGGAACGTCGACAGGCCGGGGTCGACCACCGGGGGCCCGGTCGCGCCGGTCGCCCAGTTCTGATCCCACGTGAGCTCGAGCGACCACGTCGTGGTCCCGGTGACGGTCTTCTGACCACAGAGCCGCTTGCGGATCTCCTCGGGCGTGTCGGGGGTGAGGGTCGCGGCGGTGACGTCGCAGGACACGTCGACCGCGACCCCGTCCGATTCGGCCGTGAGGGTGAGGGTGACGTCATCGAAGTAGTTGCCCATCTCACGGGCCTCCCGGTGTGTGGTCGATGGTGACGAGGAACGTGCCGGCGATCACCGGGACGTCCGCGATCGAGGTCGGTTCGATCTGACCGAGCGGGCCGATCTGCCCGACCCCCGCGGTGCGCAGGCCCTTGACGGCGGCGAGGTAGCCGAGGGTGATCTGGGTGAGGGAGGCCTCGAGGTCGAACCGGCCCTCGAGGACCTGCACCATCCAGCGGACCTCGGCCACCGGGCCGGCCCGCCGGTTCGGTACGACGAACGGATCCGCCGGCCGCAGGATCACCGCGGGTGTGGCGGTCACCTCGGCCGGCGCGCCGTGCGAGGCGGTGACGGCCGAGGTGCCCGCCTGAAACGCGGAACGGATCACCTCGAGGAGCTCGGCCGGGGTCATGCGAACCCGAACGACCGGCGGTACCCGGCGAAGTAGTGGCGGACGTGGGCGAGGATGTCCTCGGGGATGGCGGTCCCGGTGAACGCGTCGCCGCCCACGACCCCGCCCGGTGAGGCGGGGTCGTGGTAGACGCGCACGCCCAGCGCGGTCAGACCGACGAGCGCGTCCTCGCCGGAGGGAAGGTCCGGCACCGGCGGCGCGCCGGCGATGAGCACGTCGCCGTAGATGAACCAGCGTACGAGCGCCACCGAGGCGCCGGCGGCCTCGGTCACCCGGTCCGGGGGGATCGGGTCGCGCAGGCCGAGGACGGCCGCCATGCGGCCGGCCACCACCGCGGCGATCTCCAGGTCAGTCACTCGCCTTCTTCGAGCGGGACGAGCTGGCGGCGAGGGGAACGCCGTCGTCGAGGAGGACAATGCCGGCGGGGATGAACGCGGCGAACGCCCCCATACCCCAGATGGCGACGTCCTCGCCGAGCTTGGGAATCACCGGCGCCGCGACGACGAACGGGCCGTCCTCCATCCATGCGCACGCCTGGGAGTTGCTGACGATGGCGGTGCCGGCGGCGAGGTCGGGGGCGTGGGTCACTTTGAGCCCGGAGATGTTCACGTCGAGCGTCGAGGCGGTGGCGGTGCCGGGGACGTTCTGGGTGCCGTAGGGCGAGGCCACCATCGACGGCATGCCCCCGAAGGCGAGGAACACGTCGGTGGCGGCGAGGACCCACGTGGCCGGCGAACCGGTCGCCACCTGCACCTTGGAGGAGGCCTCGAAGATGGCGGCCTTGAGGGCGGCGCCGTCGGGGTCGGCGGCGGCCACGTCATAGGTGACGGTCTGGTGGCCGGGCACCGCCGGGAGCAGATCGCCCACCACGTTGTCGGTGACGACCCCGTAGGCGAGGTTCAGGATCCGCAGGTAGGCGTCGCGGTAGGCGGGCTGGGACCGGCGGATCAACTGCCACGAGATGTCCGAGCCGCCGGCGTAGGTCTTGATCGGCGTCGACGCCTTCTTGAACGACACCTTCACGGAGAGGACGTCGCCCTTCTCTGCGGTCTGCTCACCGACGAGGGCGTGCAGGTCGCCGTCAAAGTAGGGCCAGTCGACCTCCATCCCGTTGGGCGGGAGGGGCCGGGTGCCGATGGCGTTGATCACCGGCCGGCCCGTGTCGAGGATCCCGAAGATCTCGTTCAGCCAGCCGGGCTGAACCAGGGCGGCGTTGTCGGTGGTGACCTGATCGACGAACGCCCGCGCCATGGACACCCGGTCGCGGTGGGCGAGGTAGGCGTCCCTGAACAGGATCGGCAGCTCGTCGCTCGAGCTGGCGCGGGCGGCCTCGTAGAACTCGAAGGGCCCCGCGTACCGGGCCAGCGGGTGCGCCATGGGGCGGGCCATCCCGCGGCCCATGATCCGGGCGACCTCCCGGCGGATCGCGGCCCGGGCCGCCGGCGGCGGTCCCCCCTCGACGAGGCCTCCGTCGAGGTCACCCTCACCCGGGCCGGGCCCGTCGCCCTGGCCCTCGTCCTCGTCGTCGTCGGGGTCGGGGTCGGGGTCGGTGGGGGCGGACCGGACCTCGGTGACGACGGCCTCGGCGTAGGCGCCCCGGTGCGGGAGGGTGAGGACGGCGAGGCCCTCGAGGACGGCGTTGGTGCGGACCATGACCTCAGCCGGCGGCGCCGTGTCCGTGAATTCGACGGAGAACGTGGCGCCGACGGTGCGGGCCAAGGCCCGCAGCTCGGTGGCGGCCGGCACGTCGGCGAGGACCACCCGGCCGTAGAGGCCGTCGAGGCGGGCCTCGACGTCATCGACCCGCCCGACCAGTGGGCCGCGCTCGATACCGCGGGGGGTGGCCCGGTGCCCGGCGTAGACGGGGATGATCTGCCCGGCGGGGGGTTGCAGACCGCCGGCGGCGAACGACTCCGTGTAGGGCTGGCCCGCCTCGTCACGGACCTCGGCCGGCGTGTCCCACGGGACGAGGCGCCCATGCAGGGAACCGGCCTCGTCGACCAGGGCCGGGGCCGACGCCCGGCGGGCGTGCACGACGAGGGGACGAACCGGCAGCTCAGCCAGCGCCCTCACATGAGTAGCTGAGGTGATGAGGGGTTGAGTGGCCATGGGGCCTCCGGTGGTCTAGGCGCCGGGGACGGCGTCGGTGAGCGTGGTCGTCGAGGGTTCGGGCGCCGGCGGGGTATCGGGTTCGGGCAGGGGGTCGAGGCCCTCGAGGTCGCGGACCTCGTCGACGGTGAGCCAGGCCTCGCCGGCCAGCGCCGTGGAGTAGGCCTCGACCCGGCCGGCGAGGTCGGCGCGGAGGAGCTCGGTCGTGTCGAACCGGGTGCGCTGGCCCTGAGGGGTGAGGTCATCGAACGCGGCCTCGAACCGGTTCAGATAGGCGCCGAGGCCGGTGGCGAGCCATCTCCTCATCTCGCCCTCGACCGTCGAGTACGTGAGCGAATCACCACTGGCGACGTTCACCAGGGACGGGGGCATGAGGAACGCCCGGGCGATCTCCGCGTTGGCCACGGCGATCGACTCGACGAGCTGGGCCTCGACCGCGGACGAGCCGATGCTGGACACCTTGCCGTCCTGGTCGACGACCGCCGGCTCGTGGCGGCCGGCCATCGACTCGATGATCTGCTGCTTGATGGCCTGGGCCTGGCCGGGCGCCAGGCGCTGGGCCACCTCGACGATCAAGCTCGGGAACCCCGTCTCCCAATACGAGCCCGCCATCGAGAACAGCTCCCCGAACAGGCGCAGCGGCTCGGCGCAGGCGTCGAGGGGCGCCTCGCCCAGGGACCCAGCGCGCTCGACCCGGTAGGGGATCCACATGACGTCGAGGCCGGGGGTGAGCTCTTCGCCGTTGTGCCACACCGTGTCGAGCCCGCCGGAGACGGGATCCCACACCGGTGACGCCGAGGACGGGTCGAGGACGCGGACGGCGGCGGGGTTCCCGGCGGCGGTCCAGTCGGTCACCCTGAGGAACGTGTAGCCCCAGCGGGTGAGGTTGTTGGTCATGCGGTGGAACGTGAGCCACCGGTACTCGCCGGGGTTGGGGCGCAGGGTGAGGCTGGGCTGGCGGGGGAGCGGCCGGCGTCCCCGCAGGGTCACGAGGGGGAGCTGGCCGAGGGTATCGGCCAGGAGGCCCCGGCAGGCGACGACGACGGGGAGTGAGTAGGGGTCGAGGTTCTCGTAGCCGCGGGCCCGTTGGGCGAGCACGGCGGCGATGGCCGCCTCGACGGGGTTGAGCGATGGTGCCGGGCCGGTCAACGGTGCCCGGCCCGGCGCGCCCGCGGCAGGCGACGGCGGTAGCGACGGTGGCGGTGGGAGCGACCGCAGGAAGCGGCGGGATCGCGCCATGGGACGCACCATGACGTAACCGAATGGTCCCGTCTACCGGCCCCTGTGGCCGCCTACGGGCCGGGTGGGGGCCGAGACGGTGGATCGTGCCCGCCTCGGCCCCCGGGGCATTGGACGGCCCTGTGTAACACACGGTGTTGTCACGTCATGGGTCAGGTGATCGTGGGGGGTGTTCTCGTGCGGTCCGTGTAGGCCCACAGGGCGAGGGCGCCGGCGAGCATCGGGAGGGCCTCGGGCTGGCGGCGGTCGTAGAGCCACCCGCCGCCGGCGGCCCGACGGCGCGCGGCGGCCACGGCGGTGGTGAGCCGGTCGTCGTCCCGGTGGGTCACGGCGCCGGCGAGGACGAGGTCATGCCAGTGCCCGGACGCGGCGGCGACCTCGCGGGTATTCAGCGGGGCGGTGGCGGCGGGGAGCTCGTCGAGGGCCCGCCTCGAGGCGGCCACGGGCCCGCCGGCGTCCCAGGCGACGGCGAGGGGGTGGTGGCGCTCACAGAGCTCGGTGAGGCGCTCCTCGAGCCACGGGCCATGCGGCCGGTCGTCGACGACCTCGACGACCAGGCGCCCCGCCCCGTCGGTACCCGCGGCGGTGATCACCGTGCGGTCGCGCTCGAGGGTCGTCTCGACGGCGAACGCCGGCCACCCCTCGAGCGTCGCGGTCGGGTCGGTGGAGGCGGCCCAGGCGTCCACGAGCTCGTGATCGACCCGGGCCGACGGCCACACGCCCAGGTACTCGGACGCGAACGTGTCGGGGGTCATGAGCTGGTGGTCGGTGCGCAGGGCGTCGATGAGGACGTGGTGGCCCAGGCCCGGGTGCGCGGCCCACCACGTGGCCTCGTCGTCGAGGTCGGCGCCGTCGGGGGCGCCGTACTCGACGTAACAGATCCCCCGGTCACGCTCCTCGGCGACGGCCTGGCGGCCGGCGTCGCGCCAGCGGATCAACCATTCGCTGTCGCTGTCGCCGCTCGAGGAGGTGACCCAGAACTGGCCGCCGGCGCCCGTCGCTAACGTGGGGAGGGCGCCGGCCTCGACGGCGAGGCCCTGGCCGAGGGTGAACTCGCGGGCCTCGTCGACCATGACGAGGTTCGCGGCGAGCGAGCGCATGGCGTCGCCGTCGGGTGGCAGCAGGCGCAGGGCGCTTCTTGTGTGGCGCCACGTCATGGATTCGGATCCGTTGGCCCGGCGGGTGGCCACGAACCGGTCGAGGGCGGACTCGTTGACCCAGGGGAGCCAGTCGTCGCGCCACATCGCCGCCGCGGTCTCCCGGCGGTGGGAGGCGTAGCAGGCCCGCCGGCCCCGGCCGCGGCGGCCGGCGTCGAGGCCCTCGGCCAGCAGCAGCACCGACTTGCCCGCCCGCCGAGGGGCGATGAGCACCACCCGGCTGTAGGCGAGGCGGCCGTCGGGGAGGAGCTCGCCGGCGACATCGGCGACGGCGCGCTGCCACGGGGCGAGCGGGCGGCCGAGGAGCGCGGCGATCCGGGCGGCGCCGGCGCCCCTACTCGGACGGTCGCGGCGGGGTGTCGAGGTCCTCGGCGAACAGGTCGGCGAGATCGGCGAGGTCGTCGCCGGGGTCACGGTTCACGAGGGTGTCGAGGACGGTGGCGTACCGGCCGATGAGCGTGGCCCTCGTGTAGCGGGATTCGTCGGTGTCCCGGCACGCCGCGTCGAGCTCGTCGGCCGCCACCCGGGCCAGCGCGAGGAGCCCGGCGTCGATCGCTTCCAATCGGCCCGTATCCCGCATGGCTTTGACGGTCTCGTCCAATCCTCGACGGATCCGCCCGATCCGGCGCCGGCTGGCGGTGCCCGGTAGGCGGAGCTGGCCGGGCACGGTTCACCACGCCCTCGAGGTGGGCGACGGGCGGGCCTTGTCCTCGTCGTATTCGCGGTACCAGCGGACCACACCGGCCAGTGTGGCCCGCCAGTCGCCCCGCCGCCGGCGTTGCACCCGTTCGGCGCAGGTGGCGTAGGGCGGGATCATGAGCTCGACGGCGGTGGCGCCGCAGAGCTGGGCGACCTCGAGGCGCCGGGCCCGGGTGGATCCGGAGCGGATCACGACCGCGCGGGCGGTCGGGTCGGCGCCGAGGCGGGCGAGGGCGGCCAGGAACGTGCGGTCGTCGTTGCGCCACCGGGGGTCGTCACGGTCGAAGACCTCGAGGCCCTCGGCCTGGGCGAGCTGGCGGGCCCTGGTCGTCTTCCCGGCGCCGGGGGGACCGCAGAGGAGCAGGACACGGCGATCCGCTGTAACAATGCTCGCATGGTTGTTCATGGAGGTGGAGAGAGAATATCGAC
>Ga0070671_100002021_pt1 | contig 15606 bp, 15 predicted proteins | sample KBSS73metaG_FD_65341 | JGI IMG/M metagenome (GOLD analysis project Ga0070671, IMG submission 65341) | Switchgrass rhizosphere microbial communities from Kellogg Biological Station, Michigan, USA - KBS S7-3 metaG | ecosystem: Host-associated > Plants > Roots > Rhizosphere > Soil ...
GAAGAGGACGCCCATCGAGGGACGGAAGAGCGCCGCGAGGGCGTTGGACGGAGAGCCGCCGGCGGCGGCGGGCGAGGCCATCGTCGCGATCGTCGTGATCGCGTAGAGCAGGATGTTCGCCGCGACGAGCGCCATTGCCGCCGATCCGTGCGGCATGCTCAGCCCGAGCGACCGCATCACCCCCGGCCCGGGCGCCCAGCGCACGCTCGCGCCGCAGTAGGGGCAATCGGCCTTGGCGCGCTCGACGAGCCGCCCGCACGCGGGGCAGGCCTTGTGCGTGTAGCTGACGCTGCGGCCGAGGTTCGCGTCGGCCTCACGGCGCGACTCCCAGCTGGCGCGCGCCTTGCGGATCCTGAAGATGTTGCGCGGACTGCCGAGCCCGATGGAAGTCGCGGCGGACTCGACCATCTTCCAGAACGCATCACCGGGAAAGGGCGTAGGCTGAGGCTCTCCCGGCTCCGGTCCGTCCACCATGGGCGGACTCTAGCATGCGACCGATCGCCCGGCCGTCCCTCGAGCAGCCTCGGGGCGGGCCCTTCGAGCGGCCTCAGGGCGGGCCCTTCGAGCGGCCTCAGGGCGGGCCCTTCGAGCGGCCTCAGGGCGGGCCCTTCGAGCGGCCTCAGGGCGGGCCGGCGCAGATGGGATCGTATACTCGCGCCAGCAACCCGGGGGGGATGAACGAATGCCGTTGAACGCGATGCGCATGCGGGTCCTGTGGGTGGGGGCGATCGCCCTGCTCCTCGTCGGTGCCGTGTACTGGGGAGGGACGGCGATCTTCGGGGTGCAGACGGCGATCTCGATCGAGTGGGGGATCGATCAGGACCTCGCGGGAAGCTCCGTCGAGATCGACGGGAAGGAGGCCGGCACGCTCGAGAAGTACGGCCAGGCGACGCGGACCGCGTTTCCGGTGAGCCCGGGCAAGCACACCGTCCGCATCGTCACGGACGCCTACGAGTGTCCGCCCCGCGAGGTCGAGGTGACGCGGGGCGAGCGCCTGCATCTCCTGCTCGACTTCGAGGACTTCACCGACACCAAGGGACGGCTCTCGCCGCGGATCGCGTTCCGATAGCGGGTGCTATTCTTCCGCCGTGGCGGGCGACATCAAGAAGGCGCGCGAGCGCTGGGAAGAGAAGGTCCTCAAGGCGGAAGGGTCGTCCCCCGCCGAGCGCAAGGGGGCCTTCGAGACGTCCTCCGGGTTCCGGATCCGGCGCCTCTACACCCCCGCCGACCTCGAGGACCACGACTACATCTCGGCCGACGGCTTTCCCGGCGAATACCCCTTCACGCGCGGCGTCCAGCCCACCATGTACCGCGGGCGGTTCTGGACGATGCGCCAGTACGCGGGGTTCGGGACCGCCGAGGAGTCCAACGCGCGCTACCGCTACCTGCTGGCGCAGGGGCAGACAGGCCTGTCGATCGCGTTCGACCTCCCCACGCAGCTCGGCTACGACTCCGATCACGACCTCGCGCGCGGCGAGGTGGGAAAGGTCGGCGTCGCGATCGATTCTCTGAGGGACATGGAGGTGCTCCTCGAGGGGATCCCGCTCGAGCGGGTCTCGACCTCGATGACCATCAACGCCACGGCCGCGATCCTGCTCGCGCTCTACGTCGCGGTGGCGAAGCGGCGCGGCGTGGATCCGTCCGGTCTCGCCGGAACGGTCCAGAACGACATCCTCAAGGAATACGCCGCGCGCGGGAACTACATCTACCCGGCGGCGGCGTCGATGCGCCTCGCGGGGGATCTCATCGTCCACTGCGCGGACGCGATGCCGCGCTGGAACCCCATCTCGATCAGCGGCTACCACATCCGCGAGGCGGGGGCCACGGCGGTCCAGGAGGTCGCCTTCACGCTCGCCAACGGGATCGCCTACGTGGAGGAGCTGCGCCGGCGCGGGGTCGCGCTCGACGCGTTCGTGCCGCGCCTGTCCTTCTTCTTCAACGCCCAGTCGAACCTCTTCGAGGAGGTCGCGAAGTTCCGCGCGGCGCGCCGGCTCTGGGCGAAGATCGTGAAGGGCCGCTTCGGGGCGCGCGACCGCAACCTGGGCAAGCTCCGGTTCCACACGCAGACCGCCGGGGTCTCGCTCACCGCCCAGCAGCCGGAGAACAACGTCGTCCGCGTGACGCTGCAAGCCCTCTCCGCAGTGCTCGGCGGCACGCAGTCGCTGCACACCAACGCGATGGACGAGGCGCTGGGGCTTCCGACGGAGAAGGCCGCCCTCACCGCGCTGCGCACGCAGCAGGTGATCGCCTACGAGTCCGGCGCCGCCGACACGATCGATCCCCTGGCCGGCTCGTACTACGTCGAGGCGCTCACGGACAAGATCGAGGAGGCCGCGCTCGCCTACATCGGGAAGATCGACGCGCTCGGGGGTAGCGTCGCCGCGATCGAGAGCGGCTACGTCCAGAAGGAGATCCACGAATCCGCGTACCGCTTCCAGAAGCAGGTCGAGTCGGGCGAGGAGACGATCGTGGGCGTGAACCGCTTCCGCGAGGACGGTGCCGCCGCGGCGCCGCCCATCCTGCGGGTCGGGTCGGATCTCGAGGCGAAGCAGATCGAGCGCCTCGCGCGCTGGCGCGAAGCACGCGAGGGAGCCGGTGTCGAGAAGGCGCTCGCGGCGGTCGAGGCCGCGGCCCGGGGCGGGGACAACCTCTTCCCGCCGATCCTGGCGGCCGTGGAGGCCCTCGCCACCGTCGGGGAGATCGCAGGGCGCCTGCGCTCCGTGTTCGGCGAATACCGCGAGAGCTTCGCCATCTAGCGCGGCCGGGGCCGCGGACGACGGCGAAACCGAAAGCGCCCCGCCGGCGTTTCACATCCCGAGGACCGAGAGACACGGATGAACGACACCGGCGACAACTGCCACGCGTGCGGGACACCGCTGATTCCCGACGCCGCCTACTGCCACCGCTGCGGGTCTCCGGCGCTTCTGCCGGCCGTGGACGTGGCCCCTTCCGCGCCCCCGGAAGCCGAGGACCTGCACCAGCCGTCGATCGCTCCAGGGACCCTGTGGAGCACGCCGGCGTCCGGTGGAGGCGGCTTCGGGACCCGGCCCGCATCCGGGTCTCCCCCCGCGCCCGGCGTCCCGCCGTCCGGCGGGGGAGCCGCGCCGGGCGGGGCCTACCCGCCGCCCCCCTCCCCGCCGCCGCCGCCGACTCCCGCGCTGCCATCGCCCGGAGCGCCCGATGACGGCCTCGCGCGCGCGCTGGGCGGCGGCTACACGATCCAGATGGGCGAGTGGCTGAGCCGTGGCTGGAGCGTCTTCACGCGCGAGGGCGGGCTCTTCCTGGCATTCTCGGCGATCGGCTGGGCCTGCTGGATGGTCACGTGCGTCTTCCTGCATCTGGCCTGGCCGGTGCTGCTGCTCGCGATGCCGTTCTTGAGCGCGGGCTTCATGACGGCGGCGCTCGTGGCCCGCCGCGGCGAGCGCCTCCAGTTCTCCGACTTCTGGCTTCCGTTCCAGGACTTCCTGCCGCTCCTGCTCGCGAACCTCGTCGCGTGGGCGCTGCTGTTCGCGGGCCTGTGCACGTGCGGCGCGGTCACGATCTACCTGTGGGTCGCGTACCAGTTCGCGTATCTCCTGATCCTCGACCGGCGCATGGATTTCTGGGACGCCCTCGAGTGCTCGCGCAAGGCGTCCACGAAACAGTGGTTCGGGATCTTCGCGTTCTCGCTGCTGCTCCTCCTCATCAACTTCGCGGGGGTCCTGATGTGCGGGCTGGGCATCATCGTGACGTTCCCGCTCACGGTCTGCGCCCTGGTCGAGGCGTACGCGGACATCTTCGGGGTCCGCGGCGGGCTCTCCGGGGGCCGCGCCCCGGCGACGGCGGTCCCCGCACCCCCGCCGGCCGTCTAGATTCCGCCTGTCATGAAACGGCCTCGCGCCCGTCAGTAAGGAGTGCCGTCCGTAGAACGCTCGTGATCCGGGGGCGCTCCGCGCGCCCCCGTTCTCGTGGGGAGAGGCGCTGCCGAGCGATTTGCCTGGAAGCGCGGTAAAGTACGGCGGCGCCAGGGTGAAACACCGTGCAAGGAATGGACGTAATACAGCCTGCACGCAGAAAGGCAGGAGGGGTTCTGTGACCAAGAAGCTCTTGACGTTCGTATTTGCGGTGACGACTGCCTTGGGGCCCACCGGCGGACTGCTGAGGCCGGTTCCCGCCATGGCGCAGTCCGCCGACTCCCAGGCGGCGCCCCCGACGTCGCCTCCGACGTCGCCCGTCACCCCCGAGGAGGGGCCCGACACGCGGACGCAGAAGCCGCTCTCGCTCCAGGAGGCGATCACGGCCGCCGTCGCGAACAATCTGACGGTCGCCATCCGCCGCAGGGATCCCGAGATCGCCCAGTTCGACGTGACCATCGAGGATGCCGTCTTCGATCCCTTGCTCGGCGCACAGGGGGTCTACGGCAAGTCGAAGAGCGAGCCGCTGGAGGACACGGGCTCGACCGGAAACAAGTTCTGGGACGGCTCGGTCACCCTCTCGCAGCTCTTGAAGCAGGGCTTCAGCTACTCCGTGGGCTGGGAAACGGTCAAGGACCGGCCGATCTACCGTGTCGCCGCGCAGGATCTCGCCTTCTTCCACCCTGTCGTGCCGACCTACAGCTCGGTCCTCACGTTCCGTGTCAACCAGCCCCTGCTGCGGGGCTTCGGATTCGCCTACAACAAGACCGGCATCGAGATCGCCCAGGTCGGCGTCTCCACGAGCCAGGAGGGCTTCCGCGCCTCCGTCATGGACATCCTCCTGCAGACCGAGCAGGCGTACTGGGATCTCAACGCCGCCATCAGCCTCCTCGAGGTCCAGATCGAGAGCCTCAAGCTCGCCAAGGACCTGCTCTCGCTCAACCAGAAGAAGGTCGAGGTGGGCACGCTCGCGCCGATCCAGATCACGGAGGCCGAGGCGAGCGTCGCGGACCGCGAGCAGGGCGTCATCCTGGCCCGCGCCGGCATCCGCAACGCGGAGGACAACCTGCGGCGGATCATGAACGTCGCGCCGGACGCACCGGACTGGGACATGGCGCTCAAGCCCACGGACACGCTCCCGTTCGAGCCCCAGGCCATCGATCTGGACGAGATGGAGAAGTCCGCCCTCGACGGACGGCCCGAGATCCAGCTCGCGAAGAACAACGTGAAAGTCGCGGACCTGCAGCACCGTTTCGATCAGAACGGCATCAAGCCGCAGCTCGACGCCTTCGCCACCTTCGCGCCGAACGGCAACAACTACGAGGCGGACCAGACTCAGGTCATCAATCATCATGCCGAGTTCGTACCGGGTGACGCGAACGGCGATGGAACCGTCGACCCGGGGGAGATCGTGAAACAGCGGGGGGTCGAGGACGTGGCGCTCAGGCCCCTGGGCTTCAACGACTCCGCGTCCGAGGTCTTCAACAACGACATCTACGACTGGACCGTGGGGCTCCGCTTCTCGATCCCGATCGGCAACCGCTCCGCGAAGGCGACGGCCGCGCGCAGCAAGGTGCGGTACGAGCAGTCCCAGATGAGCCTCGAGGACACGGAGCGCGGCATCCTCGTCGAGGTGCGCGTCGCCGTGCGCTCCGTCGAGACCTTCCAGAAGAGCGTGGACGCGGCGCGCGCGAACGTGCTGCTCCAGCGCAAGAAGCTCGAGGCCGAGCAAAAGCGCTACGACAACGGGATGAGCACGTCCTTCCAGGTGCTGACCTTCCAGAACGACCTGACCGCGGCGCTCAACCAGGAGATCGCGGCGATCACCGCGTACAACAAGTCGCTCGCGGCTCTCGGGCGCGCGACCGCGACGATCGCGCAGAAGCGCGGCGTCACGATCGCGGCCCGCGCGCCTCGCGGGACGCCCCGCTCGCACGACTCGGCCCTGGCGTCCGGCTCGAGCCTGGAAGTGAAGTGACCACCGTTCCCGCCGCCTTCCCGCCGCGCGAAGGCGCGCGGCGGACGCGGTGCGCGCCGTTGCCGTGGCTGTGCCCGGCGGTGAGGCCGGGGCCTAGGAGGGGGAGGCCATGACAGACGTTCCGACCGGGCTCGCACCCGGAGGTCCAGATCCCGTCGCGACGGAACCCGCGCGCATGAGCCCGCTGTCGCGCTACCTCAACGTTTTCTTCTCCCCGGGGCCGGTGTTCGAGGACATCCGCCGCGATCCGCGCGGCTGGTGGGTCCCGATCCTGATCAGTGTCGTGCTGTGGTCCCTCATGGCGTCCCTCTATGTCACGCGCTTCTCCGAGTTCCAGGGCGAGATCGCGGCGTCCCAGCTCAAGGACAGCACTTTTCTCAAGCTCGCCCCGGTCGAGACGCAGGACAAGATCGTGCAGGCCGCGCGCAAGAACGCGGAGGTCACGCCCACCTGGCAGATGATCGCGCAGCAATCGAGCTACATCCCGTTCGGGACCGTCTTGATCGTCTGGTTCTTCGCGTTCCTCTACAGCGTGATCGCGCTGGCCATGGGATGGCTGGGAGACACGCGGGCGTCGAAGATCTTCATCACCTTCGGCCTCGTCCTGGGCATCGTGATCGTGTTCGGGGTCTGCGTCGCCGTCATCAGCGTCGCCGGGAGGCAGGGAACACCCGACAACCCCCTGCCGCCGGCTGCCTGGACGGTCGGCGCTTCGGCGATCCTGTGCCTGGGGGCGGTCGTGGCCCTGCTCTGGGCCATCGGGAGGATGGCGCGTGAGGCGGCTCTCGGCCGGATTCTCGGCGTTGCGTCCTACGCGGTCGCGCCGGGCACACTCGCCGCCCTCCTCGGCATGATCATCGTGTTCCTCAAGACCCCCGACGCCACGCCGTTCGGCGAGCTGATCCCCTCCAACATCGGCGCGCTCGCGGGGTCCAAGGGTGCGATCGGCGCGCTCGCCGGCTCGCTCGACATCTTCACGCTGTGGACCTTGATCCTCGCGAGCATCGGACTCGCCAAGGTCCTGAAGCGCAGCATCGGCGCCGCGGCGGCCGTCGTCTTCACGCCGTGGATCCTCTGGGTCCTCTGCAAGGTCGCGTTCGGCGCCATCGGGTCGGCGGGTTCATGAAGAAGATCTTCATTGCGGCCGCCATCCTCGTGGTGCTGGTGGTCATCGTCCTCATCGCGGTCTCCCAGAAGAAGACCGTCGGGGACAACGTCTACGTCGCAGGGGTCTCGCGGGGCGACATCGTGGTCGAGGTCACCGGCACGGGCGTCGTGCAGGCCCGCACGAAGGTCAACATCTCCTCGGAGATCTACGGCCAGATCGTGGAGCTGCCCGTCAAGGAAGGGCAGGTCGTCGCGAAGGGCGCGCTCCTGGTCAGGATCGACCCCGAGAAGTACCGCAACGAGCGCGAGCGGCTCGCCGCGAACGTCCGCGTGAGCAACACCGCCATCGAGTCCGAGACCGCGAACCTGAAGAACTACGAGCTGGAGCTGCGCCGCGCGGCGCAGCTCTACTCGCAGGGGATCCTCTCCAGCGCCGACAAGGAGAAGGCCGACCTCGCCGTCGAGACGTCGCGCATCCGGATCCGCTCGCTGAAGGAGGAGGTCTCGCAGGCCGAGGCCGCGCTCTCGCGGGCGCAGACCGACCTCACCAAGACCACCATCTACGCGCCGATGGCCGGCAAGGTGACGCAGGTCAACACGGAGGTCGGCGAGCAGGTCATCGTCGGGACGACGAACATCCCCGGCTCGGTGATCATGGTCATCTCCGACATGAGCGAGGTCCTCGCCGAGGTGAGCGTGGACGAGACGGAGATCGTCCGCCTCGCGCCCGGGCAGAGCGCCAAGGTGAGCGTCGACGCCGTCGAGAAGACGACCTACGCGGGGCGCGTGACCGAGATCCGCAACACCGCGAAGAAGGAAGGGGACGTCAACGTCTTCGGAGTGAAGGTCCTGCTGACGACGCCCGACGAGAGGCTCCGTCCCGGGATGACCGCCAAGGCGCGGATCGAGGTGGAGCGGCGCGAGAACGTGCTCCGCGTGCCGATCCAGGCGGTCACGACGCGCGAGCGCAAGAAGCTGGACGAGGAGATGAAGGGGGGCGTCAAGACCGCGTCCTCCGGTCCCTCGCGCGCGGCCGGGAAGACGGATGAGGGAAAAGGAAACGGCGCTTCCGGTGAGGGCGCGGGCGGTCCGGGCGGCTCGCCCTCGGCAAGCCCCGTCGCCGACAAGAAGAAGCCCGTTCCCGCCGAGAGCAAGCGAAACGCGCCCGATGGGAAGACAATGGACGGCGACCGGGACGAGATCGAAGTCGTCTACGCCGTAGACGGCAACAAGGTCCACGCCGTACCCGTGACGACGGGCGTGAGCGACGAAACGTACGTCGAGATCAAGGACGGCGTGAAGGAAGGCGAGAGTGTCGTCAAGGGGCCCTACCGGGTCCTGCGCCGCCTGAAGGTCGGCGACCGCGTCGTGAAGAAGGACGAGAGCGAGATGAACGATGCCGCGTCGGGCGGCGAGTCCTCGTCCAAGGAAGAGATCGACTGACGCACTCCACGCTTCCGGCGGAGAACCAGACCATGGCCGCACCGATCATCCAGCTCGACAAGCTCTCCAAGACCTACGAGATGGGCGCCACCCAGGTGAAAGCGCTCGAGGAGGTCTCCCTGACGATCGGCAAGGGGGACTACATCGCGATCATGGGCCCCTCCGGATCGGGAAAGTCCACCCTGATGAACCTGATCGGGTGTCTCGACACGCCGACCCACGGCTCGTACGTCCTCAACGGGCGCGAGGTCGCCACGCTCGACGACAATGCGCTCGCTGAGATCCGCAACAAGGAGATCGGCTTCATCTTCCAGACGTTCAACCTGCTCGCCCGCACCAACGCGCTGCAGAACGTCGAGCTGCCGCTCATCTACGCGGGGCTGCCGCGCCAGGAGCGCCACAAGAGGGCCGAGGAGGCGCTCGTCTCCGTGGGACTGGGCGACCGCATGCACCACAAGCCGAACGAGCTGTCCGGCGGCCAGCGCCAGCGCGTCGCGGTGGCGCGCGCGCTCGTCAACAAGCCGTCGATCCTGCTCGCGGACGAGCCGACGGGGAACCTCGACTCGAAGACCGGCGAGGAGATCATGGAGCTCTTCGACGTGCTCAACCGCGCCGGGAACACGATCATCCTCGTCACCCACGAAGAGGACATCGCCCTCCGCTCCCGGCGGATCGTGAGGCTCCGGGACGGCCGCATCGTCGACGACTCGATCCCGGTCGGGGCGAAGGCCTAGCCGGCCGGGCCGGCGGCGGAGCGATCTCGTGTTCTGGGAAAACATCCGCATGGCCCTCGCCGCGATCTGGGCCAACAAGCTGCGCTCGTCCCTGACCGTCATCGGCATCGTCATCGGCGTCGCCGTCGTGATCGCGGTGCAGGGGATCATCCAGGGGCTCACGGGGATCGTCATCAACCAGATCCAGGGTCTCGGCGCGAACACCCTCCACGTCCAGGAATACCGCCCGCCGGGCAAGGAAGGCGAGAAGCTCCAGAGGATCGAGCTCTCCGTCGACGATGCCGACGCGATCAAGCGGCTCTGCCCCGACGTCACCGACATCGCGTACTGGGTGCTCGCGTTCACGACGGTCAAGAAGGGCGACGAGCACGCCTCGACGGCGGCGCTCGGCACGACGGCGAGCTTCCAGGAAGTGCGCAACTTCTACGTCGACCGCGGGCGCTTCTTTTCGAGCGTCGACGATGCGCACCGCTCGCGCGTGTGCGTCATCGGGGATCACGTCATCAAGGACCTGAACCTCAAGGGGAGCCCGCTCGGCCAGACGATCCAGGTCGGGGGACAGGACTTCACGATCATCGGGATCATGGAAAAGCGCGGCGAGGTCTTCGGCGAGAGCTTCGACAAGCTCGTCCTGATCCCGCACTCGACCTCGTCCTACCTGGTGGGGACGGACCGGGCCTGGAAGCACGTCGAGATGCTGATGCGGGCCTCCTCCACGCTGCGCGTCGATGCGGCGATGGACCAGGTGAACGACCTGCTCCGGCGCCGCCACGGGCTGAAGCCCGATCAACCGAGCGACTTCCGGGTGCAGTCGCAGGCCCAGCTCATGAAGACCGTGAGCAGCATCACGAACGGGCTCGCGATCGGCGCCGCGGTGATCGTCGGCTTCGCGCTGCTCGTCGCATCGATCGGCGTGACCAACATCATGCTGGTGTCGGTGACCGAAAGGACGCGCGAGATCGGCATCCGCAAGGCGATCGGGGCCAAGAGCCAGAACATCATGGCGCAGTTCCTGATCGAGGCCGTCACGCTCTGCTGCCTGGGCGGAGCGGTGGGGATCCTCTCGGGGCTCGGGCTGAGCGTCCTGGGGCACGGGATCCTCAACCACCTGGTCCCGGGATGGCCACCCATCTCGATCCCGCTCTACGTGTTCGTGCTCGGCGTGATCGTGCCCGCCTTCTTCGGCGTCGTCGCCGGCATCTGGCCGGCGTACCGCGCCGCCCGCCTCGACCCGATCGAATCCCTCCGCTACGAGTAGGGGGCTATCCGGGCGCGCGGTCCGGGACCGGGCCGCGGATCAGGCATGCGAGCGAGGTCCCGGCGATGTGCCGCACGCCCTGGAACTCGGGGTCCGTCGCCTGGAGCTGGTTCAACGCGCGCGTGACCCCCGGCCATCCGCCGTAGTCGTGCCAGAGGATGATCCCCCGTCCGGCCGGGAGCATCTTCAGGGCCTGGCGCGAATCCGACATCACGTAGTCGTAGTGATGGGCGCCGTCGACGAAGACCAGGTCCATGCGCCCGTGATAGGGCGTGAAGTCGAAGCTCGCCGAGTCCCCCAGAAGCTGCGTGACCCGCCGCGCCTCGGGCCGTCCGAGCAGGCGTACGCCGACGACCGGCTTGTCGACGTAGGCGCGGTCGGCGTGCTCGAGCGCCAGAGCGGCGGTCTCCAGCTGCTCGGCGGGTAGGTCGAGCGAGAAGACGCGCGCGCCCTCGGGGCAGTTCGCGGCGAGCGTCAGGGCGGTCCGGCCGTCGAAGGTCCCGATCTCGAAGCAGCTCGCGGGAGCGCACGCGGCGGTGAGCCCGGCGATCACGAGCGACTCCAGGGCCGAGACGTTGCCGTCCTGAGGGGTCGGCTCCGGGATCCGGACAGGGAGGGGGTTGCGAAGAAGGTCCTCGATCGGGACCTCGGGGAGCGTCGGCTCGACAATCCTGGTCTCGAGGCCGAAGTGAGAGCAGATGGCGGCCAGCAGAGCGCGGTGGCGCCCGCGCACCCATCCGAAGGCAAAAAGATAGATACAGCAGAGGAAGGCGAAGACGTAGCGCTTCACCAGGATCAGGGCCGTGCGCACGGGGGAGATCCTCCTGCGGGCGTGGATCGCCCTCCGCGCCCAGGATATATCAGGCCGGCCGAGGGGCCTGTTCGGGGTGCGGATCCGCTCGGGGGTCCGTTCCTTGATCCGGGCGAGGCGCGCGTGCTAACGTAACGGCGCTTCACTTGTGAAAGTTATCACTTGACGGGAAGCTACCTGCCCATCGCGCTGATGGCGATGCTCGCGGCGGGCGCCGCTGCGGCCTTCATCGCTCTTTCGGCGGTCCTCGGCAGGGTCCGGCGCTCACGCACGGACCTGACCCCCTACGAGTGCGGCATGCGGCCGTACGAGCCTTCGGAGGAGAAGCGCTTCTCCGTGAAGTTCTACATGATCGCCATGCTCTTCATCCTCTTCGACGTCGAAGCGGCGTTCCTCTATCCCTGGGCGGTCACGCTCAGGTCGTCGGAAAGGGGCTTCGTCTTCGGTGAGATGGCGGTCTTCCTCGTGATCCTCGTCGCCGGCTATGTGTACGTCTGGTGGCGGGGCGCCCTGGACTGGGACTAGAGGCCATGACCGGCCCGAATCCAGAAGCCCGCCCACCGGACCCCGCGGCGCCCCTCGCGCCCGCCGCCGGGGACGCTCCGCCCGGGCCCGTCTCGGCGCTGGCGCCCGTCGCGGCGGCCCTCGCCGCGCGCTTCCCCGGCGCGATCCTCGAGACGATCGAGTACCGCGGCGAGACGACGCTCGTCGTGGCGCCGGAGCAGGTCGTCGAGCTCTGCCGTTTCCTCAGGGCCGAGCCCGGGCTCGAGTTCATCTTCCTCGTCGATCTCTGCGCGATCCACTGGATGGACCGCGCGTACTCCTACGAAGTGGTCTACCTGCTCCACTCCTTCCTCCTGAACGCGCGCATCCGGCTCAAGGCTCGGCTCGGAGAGGACGGGAGGATCGCCACCTTGACGGGCGTCCATCCGGGCGCGGACTGGCACGAGCGCGAGGCCTTCGACCTCGTCGGCGTGGTCTTCGAGGGTCATCCCGACCTGCGGCGGATCCTGATGCCCGACGACTACGACGCCAACCCGCTCCGCAAGGACTTCCCCATGAAGGGGTATTGAGTTGGCTCAGGAGCGCTCCTATACGATCGAGCACGACGATCTCGACCCCGAGATCGTGACGATCAACATGGGGCCGTCGCACCCGTCCACGCACGGCGTCCTGCGGCTCGTCCTCAAGCTCGACGGCGAGAAGGTCGTGAGCTGCACGCCGCACCTCGGGTACCTGCACCGCGGGATGGAGAAGATCGCCGAGAACAAGACCTACAACCAGTTCGTCCCCTACACGGACCGGCTCGACTACCTCGCGCCGCTCTCCAACAACGTGTCCTACATCCTCGCGGTCGAGAAGGGGATGGGGCTCGTCCTGCCGCCGCGCGGGCAGGCGATCCGGGTCATCGTGTGCGAGATGGCGCGCATCTCGGCGCACCTGCTCTGGCTGGGGACGCACGCGCTCGACCTGGGCGCCGCGACCGTCTTCTTCCACACCTTCCGGGACCGCGAGCCGCTCTACTACCTGATGGAGTGGCTCACGGGCGGCCGCCTCACGACGTCCTATACGCGGGTCGGCGGGCTCTCCGGGGACATCCCGGACGGATGGACGGCCGAGCTGCGCCGCTTCATCGACTACTTCCCGCCGATGATCGACGAGTTCGAGAAGCTCCTCACGCGCAACCGCATCTGGACGCAGCGGACGCAGAACGTCGGCGTGATCCCGAAGCAGATGGCGATCGACTACGGCGTCACGGGACCCTGCCTGCGCGCGGCCGGCGTGGACTACGACGTGCGCAAGGCCATGCCCTACTGCGGCTACGAGCGCTACGACTTCGAGATCCCGATCGGCTCGGTCGGGGATGTCTACGACCGCTACCTCGTGCGCATCGAGGAGATGCGCCAATCGGTGAAGATCCTGGACCAGGCGCTCAAGACGCTCCCCGGCGGTCCCATCAACGTCGAGGACGGCAAGGTCTTCCTGCCGGGCAAGAAGAAGGTCCTCACCTCGATGGAGGAGCTGATCCACCAGTTCATGCTGGTGACCGAATCGCTCACGCCCGAGCCGGGCGAGGTCTACCACGCGATCGAGGCTCCGAAGGGCGAGCTCGGCTTCTACGTCGTCTCGACGGGCGGCCGGTCGCCCTACCGCCTGCGGATCCGCTCGCCGTCGTTCTGCAACCTGCAGGTGATCCCCAAGATCGTCGAGGGCGCCTACCTCGCCGACGTCGTCGCCGTCATCGCATCCCTCGACCCTGTGATGGGCGAGGTCGACCGATGAGCGCGGCGCACGACCCGCTCCTGCCGATGATCGATGCGCCGTACTCGCGCGAGCCGGTGGCGCCGCTCGAGGATCCCGACCTCGCCCGGGAGATCGCCGCCGTGGCGGCGCGCTACCCGACGAAGCAGGCGGCCCTCCTGCCGGCGCTGCACCTGACCCAGCGCAAGCACGGATGGGTCTCTCCCGCCGCGGAGGCGTTCGTCGCGCGCGAGCTGGGTCTGCCTCCCAGCCACGTGCAGGGTGCCGTGACCTTCTACACCCTCTACCGGACGCGCCCCATGGGCCGCCATCACATCCAGGTCTGCCGGACGCTCTCCTGCGCGATCTCCGGCAACGAGGAGATGATCGAGTACCTGAAGACCAAGCTCGGCATCCAGCCCGGCGAGGTGACGCCCGACGGGCGCTTCTCGCTCGTCCTGGTCGAGTGCCTGGGGGCGTGCGGCTACGCGCCGATGTTCCAGGTGAACGACGACTATCACGAGCACCTGACGCAGGAGAAGGTCGACACGCTCCTGGAGTCCATGAAATGAAGCGCACGAGGGGCGCGCGATGAGCTACGAACCGGTCCTCCTGCGGAACATCGCCAAGCCCGGCTCGGAGACCCTCGCCGTCTACGAGCAGGGCGGGGGCTACGCGGCGCTGCGCAAGGCGCTCACCTCGATGACCCCGGACGAGGTCCTGGAGGAGGTCAAGAAGTCCGGATTGCGGGGGCGCGGCGGCGCGGGGTTCCCCACGGGCATGAAGTGGTCCTTCATGCCGAAGGAGACGCCCAAGCCCAAGTACCTCGTCTGCAACGCCGACGAGTCCGAGCCGGGGACCTACAAGGACCGGCTCCTCATGGAGCGCGATCCGCACGTGATGCTCGAGGGCTGCCTGATCGCCTGCTACGCGATGGGGTCCCGGCGCTGCTTCATCTACATCCGCGGCGAGTACGTCCAGGCCGCGCGCACCCTCGAGCGCGCGATCGCGGACGCCTACGCGAAGGGCTACGCCGGCGCGAACGTCCTCGGCAAGGGATGGGACTGCGAGCTCACCCTGCACGTCGGCGCGGGCGCCTACATCTGCGGTGAAGAGACCGCGCTGATGGAGTCGATCGAGGGCAAGCGGGGATACCCCCGCCTCAAGCCCCCCTTTCCCGCTTCCTTCGGCGTCTTCGGCTGCCCCACCACGATCAACAACGTCGAGACGCTCTCCAACGTGCCCTACATCATCGACCGCGGCGCGGCGTGGTTCACCTCCATCGGCCGCGAGAAGAACACCGGCCCCAAGCTCTACTGCGTCTCCGGGCACGTGAAGCGCCCCGGTATCTACGAGGCGGCGCTCGGCGTCCCCTGGGAAGAGCTCCTGAACGACTACTGCGGCGGGATGAGCGGACCGCGTCCGCTCAAGGCGGTCATCCCGGGCGGGTCCTCGGTGCCCGTCCTGCGCGCGGAGGAGATCGCCGGCGCGCGGATGGACTTCGACGATCTCGCCGCGCGCAAGACGCTGCTCGGGTCCGCGGGCGTGATCGTCATGGATACCTCGGTCTGCATGGTGAAGGCCATCCACAACCTGGCCCGCTTCTACGCGCACGAGTCGTGCGGACAGTGCACGCCCTGCCGCGAAGGCTGCGGCTGGATGGAGAAGATCATCGCGCGCGTCCTGCGGGGCGAGGGCGTCCCGAAGGACCCCGACCTCCTCCTCGACGTGGCGGGGAACATCACCGGGAACACGATCTGTCCGCTGGGGGACGCGGCCGCCTGGCCGGTCCAGTCCTTCGTCGCGAAGTTCCGGAACGAATTCGACCACCACATCGCGAAGAAGGCCTGCGATGTGTCCTGAGGAACGATGCCGAAGCTGACCATCGACGGCAAGGAAGTCGAGGTCGATCCGGGGACCACGGTCATCCGGGCGGCCGAGAAGGCCGGGATCTTCATCCCGCGCTACTGCTGGCACCCGGGTCTGACGATCGCGGGGAACTGCCGCATGTGCCTCGTCGAGGTCGAGAAGATGCCGAAGCTGGTCATCTCCTGCTCGACCCAGACGGCGGAGGGGATGGTCGTCAGGACGACGAGCCCGAAGGTGAAGGAGGCGCAGGACGCGGTCCTCGAGTTCCTGCT
>Ga0070671_100002026_pt1 | contig 15597 bp, 17 predicted proteins | sample KBSS73metaG_FD_65341 | JGI IMG/M metagenome (GOLD analysis project Ga0070671, IMG submission 65341) | Switchgrass rhizosphere microbial communities from Kellogg Biological Station, Michigan, USA - KBS S7-3 metaG | ecosystem: Host-associated > Plants > Roots > Rhizosphere > Soil ...
ATGCTGAACGTACACCCATCGCGGTCGCACGATTTGCTCACGCCTGACGCGATAAGAACGATCCCGATGCGCTCCATTACGCCGTACCTCGACGGCTTCGCTAACAAGTGCCTGCGGGTTTTGGCCCCGCCAGGCGAATTCTGCGTTTTCGGCGACAGCATCATTTCCGATAGCGGCTTACCCGATCGGGTCGACTTGGGAGCTGAGGAGCACGCCGTGCCAGACCTGCCGCACGGGGCTCATGTATCTGCTCGCGAGTCGCTATTGCGAAAGCGATCTACTTGTGGACAAAGCCCGGGAGTTGTTCGGCAACGAGCCTCCCGGATGGCGACGCGTGCAAGAAATTTGCGATTTCGTCGGACCTTATTTTTAGGGGACACATTCTATGGCTAAGAGAAAGAAGAGATCGAAAATGATAAAGAAGGAGGTCAAGAAGGCTGAAGAAAGCTGCAAAAAAGTCCGGCACAAAGATCGATAGGTCGGATGTCCCACCAAGTTCTCCGTTTTCGACTTAGTGATGCACTCACCCCGTCTGATGCGCGTCAATATTCGCGCTCTTCATCCTGCCGGGTCTTTGGGGATTACGATAGTGATCGTGCCTCGTCGGCAGTTTAGCCGAATACGCGCTCCGCTGCCCTGTTCCAACTGGTGACAATGCCGTCGAGACTTTGCTTACAATTGCATCGTCACTAGACTGAACAATTGACGCCAAAAACATCATCTGCTGTTCAATCTTCTTCTGCTCCGTAATGTCGCCGTTGACTTCAATCACCGTGCCGTCACTAAGCACTTGTTGCCTGCTTTCTACAACGACCTCGCGGCCGTCCTTGCAGATTTGATGCAATTCGCCCGACCAGTTCCGTGGCCGTGCGCGTTCGCCTTGTACACAGGGGTCGCGCGCGGTTCGCACCGACTCATTCGGCATTGACGCCGGCAGTCGGCAAGGCGACATGAAACGCCGAACCATGTTGAACCCCGGCCGATACCCAAAGGCGTCCGTGGTGAGCTTCGACAATCGTTCGACAAATCGAAAGACCCATCCCCATTCCTGTCGACTTTGTCGTGAAAAGAGCATCGAAAATGCGCTCGACGTCCTCCGGATCTATGCCGGTGCCGGAATCCTCCACTGTTATCAACACGCCATCCTCGGGGCGAATTTCGGATTTCACACGCAAGAGCCGCTCGCGCTCAGTCGTCGTAGTCATTGCGTCTATTGCGTTGACGGTCAGGTTCAAGATGACCTGCTGCAGCTGAATCCGGTTGCCGAGGACCTGCGGCAATTGGTCGGCGAGTTCGCTGCGAACTGACACTCTTTGTTTTTGCAACTCACCCTGCGTGAGTTCGAGGACATCCCCAATAAGACCGTTGACGTCGACAGGTCCGATCTCCTTGTTGTCCTTCTTGAACACCGCCCTGATGGCATCGAGTATCTCACGTGTCCGGTGGCCGTCCTTGGCAATGCCGTCGAGGACCTGCCGTACCTCATCGAGATCGGGCGGTGACTTCGAGAGCCATCGCAGGCCCGCCTTCGCACCGGTCACCATGGCCGCCAGGGGCTGCTGTATTTCGTGGCCGATTGAGGCCGTCATGGCCCCCATTGCTGAGAATTGCGAGACGCGCGCAAGTTCCGACTGTGCCGCGCGAAGCGCCAGTTCCGAACGCCGGCGCACCAGAATATCGCCAAGCAATCTTCCCAGCTTCTCGACCGCCGCCATCACGGTCTGGTCAAACGGCAGCACTCTCGTCGAGTACATCTCGAATATCACGAAGACGTCTTCGTCGATGGTAATTGGAAGCGCCAATGACGATTTGAAACCGGCGCTGCGCGCGGCCGCAACACCGATGAAATCGTCTCGGCTGGCGAGGTCCTCGACCCAAAGTGGCACTCGATGCTGCCAAACCCATCCCGGGATGCTTTGGTCCCCCTTCTTCAATTCGAGCTTGGCGGCGTGCGCATGCAAATCGGCAAATTCGGGATACCCGAAATAGGAGTTGGCGAGGCACTTGATGACGTCGGTTCTCGGCTCCGGATGCCATAGCTGGCCGAATTGGCACCCCGCGGCCCTGCCGCTCTGAATGAGGCAATTGAGCGCGAGGGCACGAAGGTCGACTGCGGTGTTCGCCGCCCTCGATACGCTGGCGAGCAGCTCCAAAGCCTCTTCGGCGGAACGAGCGTGACGCGCGATTTGACTCTCCCGTTCGCGCACCCCGATTGCGATGACGGCCTGATCGGCGAACGCCGTGACCAGCCGGATTTCATGCTCGGCGAAAGGTTCGACGCGGTGACGCGCCAGGATGATGACGCCAATCGGCTCGCCTTCGCGCATCAGCGGCACGCTGATCATCGATCGCGCGCCGCCAATCTTCGCCTCCTCCTTGAGCGTGTAAGTCGGGTCGGCGAGAAGGTCGTCGATGCGCACCACTTGCCGGCTCATGGCGGCTCGGCCGACCATGGTTCCAGGGCCCGGCGCGAGCGGCCTTTGCCGCTCCACATATGCCGGGTCGAGGTTGCAGCCGACCTCGAAACGGTAGACGCCCTTGTCTACGCGAAAGATCTCCCCGCTTGTCGCGCGGCAAAGCCGCACCGCGGTGTCGACAACGGTCTGCAGGACCGGGCGCAACTCGAACTTGGATCGGCTGATAGTACCGAGGAGATCCGCCGTCGCGGTCAGCTGCTCCAGCAACTGATCCCGTTCGCGCACGAGCGCGGCAACGGCCCGGTTTTGCCGCGCGGGCGACGAACCGCGTCCGCGCGCCCTCGCTCGCGGCGTTGATTTTTTCGTCGCGTGTGATCGCTTCTTCATTGCTGAACTGCGCCACCCTCCGCGAGCGCGGCAGACGTTGGTCCGGCGGCATAAGGATGTTGAATTGTAACGTCACGTCGCCCATCCAATTTTACGTTGGGGCGGCGCAGCGCTCAAGAGCACTACCGATGGCAATCGAAACCCTTGCCTGTGCCTAACTGCGGGCGGTGCGGCCATCAGGCGTTCCAGTCCCCTTCCTCGATCCGCCGCTTCGCAATTGACGAATCCGGTTTCTTCCTGGTGCGAAGCGTCGCAACCCAAGCCAAGGCGGCAATCAGTGCGCCGAAGGAGGGATAGGGCCAATACAGCTCCGGGTGCGGCAGCAGTTCAAGCACAAACGGGCCGGACACAGTGGCGGTGTTTGGCGTCGCGAGTATCACGGCAAGAAAAAAGCCGGAGACCGCCCCGAGAAGGCAAACCGGAAAAAGCTTCCACATGAGAAGTTCATCGGGGCAAAGGCCCCCCTGGATTGCATTTTGCGCGGGCGAGACCGACGCCGCAAGACAGAACGTCATCCAAGAGCGCTTTGCTGGCCGCCCCCCGATCGGCCGTATGTCATTCGCGGCGAGTGCTGCGGTACCGGCAACTCATGCTAAACAGATTGTTAACCCGCTCGCACATATCCTTTCGTTGAGTAGGCGTGTTAGAGGAGCAAATGCCAATGGACACTAGCCTATCAGAAGAGGCTGGCGAGAAATCGCCATCCATGAAGCCGACGGCCGAGACCGAAGGTGGCTTCAACGAGCAGGATAATCCGAAGCTTCCCAGTAAGGTCGAGCATCGGGCCGAAAGGATCAGATCGTCGGTCGCGCGACTGACATCAAGTTCGATCAATGAACTGGAGGGATTGAGCTCCGAACTCAACGCGCTCCAGGAGTTTCTAAAGGCTGAGAGCGATCGCGTGCAACGCGAAGTCGAAAGCGCTTTGGCTGGTCTCAGAATCATCATCGAGACCATTTCGCCGTGGAAGAGCATTCCGGCCTCGGCGGCGAGTTCAAGAAGAGACGGGCTAAATGGCCTCAAGGGCATTAAGCGCCTCTCCGAAGGAACAAACTGACGATCCGACATCGGCCGGCCTCTAGCCACGGTCCCTCAAAACCCCCGCCAGTCGGGCGAGCTGGAGCGGGGGTTTTTGCCGTCAGAGGGGTCGTTCTGGGCGTGTCCCCTCGGGAAAGCGATGCGTTCATCTGTCGTAAATGGGACGCCTGCTAACCTGGTGCTGTAAGGGGAGCGGTGCAGGAGATGCGACAATGAAGTATGTGCTCTCGTTCCTCGTGGTCTGCGCGACAATGTCGATTTTTGCGGTTGATGCGAACGCCGTCGTCTGTGCGCGCGGTGTCTATCGCGCAGGATGCGTCGGACCGAACGGCGCTGTGGTCGTCAACCATTGCCGCTGGGTCCGCGGCGTACGCGTCTGCTGATATTGCTCGATCGAAACTCGAAGGAAGCCGAAATACGACGGGCTCCGGCGGGCGCTTGCCAAACACCGGAGCCCTTCAACAGCGCTCGCGAAACGATCGGGCATGGACCGTTTTGAAACGGCTGCCTCGATCTTGCACTCCCCGCGTTCAAAACGCTTGGCAAAGCACTGGACGTAACGCCACGGTCATTTCCTTAGGGGCTGGCGGCGGCGGGTGCCGGCGCCGCCCCGGACTTGGTCGATACACTTGCAGGCGGGGTCGCCCGAATCTCGTCGAAAATAAGCCATGCGCCGCGCCCTACGCTGTGCGGGGCCTGTACCATGTCATCATCGGACGATGTCTGTTGGAGGCTTGCGGGCGAGTGCGGTCGCTGGGCGGACGAAGCCCAAGACAGGGCCACGCGCGAAGCTTTCCGGCAGATGGCTAAGGTCTGGGCGCAGCTAGCGTTTGGCTATCACTATAAGCCCCCGAGCGAGAAAGCGGACGAGAACGGCTCGCCGAGGGATGCGCGACTTTCGTCGCCAGTACGCTAGGGAGGTGTCAATCAGCTGCGCGGGCCTAGCGGTGTTTAATGCTGCGCCGCTCGCTTGCGCGGCGCCGGCGGCTCGGCCGGTGCCGGTGCCGGCGGATTGCATCGCTGCGCCGCCAGCGTCGTCAGATACTGCTGGCGCGCCTGCAACGCGGCTGCCTCTTTGCCCGCTGCGTCCTTAAAATCCATTCCAAACCAAATCGGCCAGATCACAAGTCCGGCTACGCCGGCCGCGACATTTTGGGCGACCTTGCCGCCTTGTTCGCCCGCAAGCTGGGTGGCCTTGGCGTTGTTGGCGTCGATCTCAGCCCGGATCATCGTGCAGTCGGAGTAAGCGTCCTGCGGCTGAATGGTCGCAATCGGCTGCGGGTCGCGGCCCGCGCAAGCCGCAGACGCCATCGCAGCAACCACTACCCCAAGCCTACCAAGACGCACTTGCCTGCCTCAACCACCGGCTGTACATTCGCATATTTCAACGAATAAGATATAAAGGCAAGAGAAATTCGGTGGACTTCCTCAATTTTGACCGGGGCTGCGCCTGGGGATCGACAATCGTCAAGCTCCGGCGTGCTTTTTGCAATTTGGGCGGCCGACCTGATTGCGATGCACTTCATCGGGCCCATCCGCGATCCGCAGGAACGGGCAATCGCAATCGCCGGGCAGTCCGAAATCGTTAGTAACGCCCGCCAGCCGAACGCTTGGATCGCCAGTCGATCACCCAACAGGCCATATTCGGGGCGGCGACCAATCATCGCGATGTGGGGAGCGCCGCCTTGTTGCCGACCGTATCCATCATGTGCGCGGCGCGCACGTGAGAGCCGCGTCCGGTCGATCAGGATGCGCGATTCCACGGTCCGCTCCAGCGTCACCCGTCTGGCGAGCGGCCGCCTCTTGGCCGATCCCGCACTGAAGATAGCGGCGGCCGCTGTGGGCTGCAGACCATGTGCGAGTCCGGCGGCACGGCGGACGCTATATTGATCGAGCGGCTGTGATATAGGCTGATATCCGCGGAAGGCGGCCATGGACAACTATCGGCGCCCGCCAATACATGGAATGCCGCCGAAGTGATCGAAGTATCCTTTGGTCGCAGCGGGAACGGCCGCCTCGGCGTGGACATAAGTTTGGGCGCAACGAAACGGGATCACCTCGAGAGCCATGGCACAAGACTACGTCGCCGCCAGTCGCCGGCCGGATGGGTCGCGCCGTTTCCGGATCAGCCTCGCGGTATTTGGAGTAATTTGCTGCGTCATCGTCACTCTGACGATGGAAGAAAAATCGCTAGGCCTGCTTTTTGGATTGGCATTCTCGTTGGCCTGGTGGTCGGAAATCGCAAAAAGGCTGCCGCTGGTGGTAGGCGGCCTCGGCATTGTAATTATTCTCGCCGCGGCAGGCTATCGCGTGGGATGGGAGTCGGTGATCTTTCTGCTGGTGTTCGTCGCGCTCTGGCGCGTCGCCGGTGACGAGTGGTTGTACCACGCCTGAGTGCCGCTTCGCCGCACCGTGATCAATCGCGGCAATTGACGCGCAAGCTTGGCGTAGCGACCACCCCGCGGGCGCGGGCGCCCACCATTTTGCTCGACCCTGGATCTGCTCTTATCACGTCACATGACACCGTTATCCGGCCTGCGCGGTCCGCGCCTCGACCGGCCCCCTTACTGACAAGAGCCGTGGGCGCCGCATTGCTGACGCAAGTCCGTCAATCCGACCCGGCGGCAGCCATGCTTTTCCTTTATTGTTCCGCCTCTGCATGCGGCAAAAATGCCACGCTACCCGGCAAAGTACCGAGCCCCTCACGCAAACCCCTTGGATTCGGGCTGCGTGCCGGCGTTTGCGCGCTGATGTTACTTCGGCGCTACAGCCGGGCTTGCGAGCTGGCGTTATGTTGCTGCCAGTCTCACAGCGAGCGTAGCGATGATCAGTTGTGTAGTGAGCGAAGGCAGGCTGTTCGGGCTGACACCGTTCGATTGGTCGATGCTGCTGGGCAGTACCACGCTGTGTGGCGTCCTGACGCTGCTTTTCTGATTTCACACTTGGGCGTCGGGGCGGGGGCGTCGGCGACCAGCGGCGGCGCCCCCTGATCATTTCAGTCACGAGACATTTCAGCAAGCTCAATAGAAAAACGCGGCAACGCCGGCCAGCCGGACGCCGGCTCAATCTCAGCCGACCGCCGCGTCGTTTCAACGCCGAATGGTGACGCTTCCCTGGCGCAATGCCGCGCGTACCACCACATGAGCGCGACGGACTGAGCGAATTTTATCCGAAGGGATAGGAGGCCACATGTCGCACGCGAAACAAGCGCCCGCCAAGCGGAGACGCCTACGCAAAGCTCTACCAGCGTTGGGCGCGGCCGGGTTGTCGTTGACGCTGGCGAGCGCGGCATCCTCGACAGCACTTGGCGGAAAAGCCGCCGACATGCTGACGCAAGGCATCGGCGTCAGTCAGCAAATGAACCTCTCTGAGGAGGAAATTTCGGACGTGAGCCTCGCGACCTTCTACGTCTTCGACGACGAAGGCACGGCAACATCGCGCCGCGGCGTGCGCTTGGCGGCGGGCGGCTGCGGCTGCGGCTGCGGCGGTTGCTCGGGCGGCGGCGACTCGTCGAGCGTTTACCAGGCGCCGGTGACGACCTGGAACAATGCCGGCGCGCTTTCAGTCGCGCCGGCGCGCAAGGTGGTGCGGACACCAAAGCGCACGTCGGGCCAACGAAAGCCGTAGGCGATCGGCGATACTCCAAACGACGACTCAGACCGCGTCCCTTCGCCTTTACCCGGTTGCGCGTATGATCGTCTGCGCGACCGCGTGCATGCGCCGTGCGCGCAAGGCCAATAGCAATTAGCTCGAACTTTAAGTTCGCATTCTGACTTGTCTGTCAGAAACTGACTCATTCGTAATTTGTCGATCTCGGTTTGGCGCGCGTATCTACTTCCGGGCGGCGATGCTGTTCATCGTCGAGCGTCCGCTCTGCGGCTTGTGGGTCGTTCAGAAGACTGGAGAGACACATGACGTCGAAAAAAATCGCGGCTGCGTTGCTCGCAACCTCAATGATCGCGGCTGTCGCGACTGCCGCCTACGGAATGGGAGGTGGCGGCGGGGGCAGCGGCGCAGGTGCTGCGGGTGGCGCCGGCGGCGCGGGCGGTGCAGGCACGCCGCCCGGCGGAGTGCCGTCGATGAGCGACGGCAGCGCCGCTGGGAGCCAGCAGGCAACCCCGGTCAACCGCACCCAGCACCGTACGCACTCGCAATAGTCGCTGCTTTGCGCTTATTTGTCCGAAGGCGCTGTCCGCCACCGCGCCCGATTATCGCATCGCCAGGCGGCGCGGTCGCCTATGTGCCTCGTCTTCGCGAGGCGAGCTTGTATCCGGCCGCTTCGCGGTCCCAGGTCCCCGCCGTCACGCCGCGCTCGCGCAGCTTATATTTGGTCACCTTGCCGTTCTCGGTGACCGGCAGCGCATCGACGAATTGCAGATAGCGCGGCACGGCGAAATAGGGCATGCGCGGCTGACAGAAATCGAGCAGCTCGGCGTAGCCGATCTGCGCGCCGGGCCGCAGCACCAGCGCGGCCATCACCTCCTCCTCGGCAAGTTCGGAGCGGACCGGAAAAACCGCCGCGTTCTCGATCTGCGGATGGCTCACCAGCACCTGCTCCACCTCGAAGGAGGAAATGTTCTCGCCGCGGCGGCGGATGGCGTCCTTCATCCGATCGATGAAACGGTAGTAACCGTCGCTCTCGCGCACGACGCGGTCGCCGGTGTGGAACCAGAGATTGCGCCAGGCCTCCACGGTCTTTTCCGCCATGCCGAAATAGCCGGTGGCAAAGGCGAAGGGTTCGTCCGCGCGCAATACCAGTTCGCCGGCTTCGCCGTCCGCGACTTCATTGTCGTGCACGTCGACGACGCGGGCAGCGAAGCCCGACAACAGCCGCCCCATCTTGCCAGGCCGTTGTTCGGCAAGCGGCGCCCCCATGATGCAGTTCGTTTCGGTCGAGCCGTAGCCGTCGACGAGACCGATACCGAAGCGTTCGGTGAACTGCGCGTGAAAATGGGCCGGCACGGCAGGCGCCAGAGCGACGCGGACGCGATGCGCGCGGTCGGCGGCGCTTGGCGTCTGCGCCAGCAGGATCGGGACCATGGCGCCAAGCACATAGGTCACCGTTGCCTGGTGCCGCGCCAGCGCCGGCATCAACGCCGACGCCGAGAAACGCGGCTCGACGATCAGCGTCGCACCATGCAGCAGCGCCTGATAGAAGCTGTTGAGCGCGTTGGTGTGGAAGAGCGGCAGCGTCGTTAGCAAGACATCTCCCTCGGCGACGCCGAGGAGCCGCGAGGTGTAGACGGCCCACCAAAAGTACTGGGCATGCGGGCAGCACACGCCCTTCGAGAGACCCGTCGTGCCCGATGTGTAGAGGATAGCAAGCGTATCGCCCGGCTCAATTTGATGCGGCGGCGCCTCCCTCGCCGGCTCCGGAAACGGAAGAGATTTGAACTGCGGCAAATCGTTCGATTGTCCATCGCCGACGAGCCACAACCCCTCGACGGCGATCCGCGAGCGATCAAGCGGCGCCAGCACGGGGGTCAACTCGCGTTCGATCACCAGCAGCCGGGCGCCGCAATTGCTGAGGATGTGCTCAAGCTGCGCCCCCCGCGATGCTGTATTGATGGGAACGGCAATCGCGCCCAGCCAGGCGCAGCCCAGGAAGGTCAGCAAGAATTCAGCGCGGTTGCCGCAAAGGATGGCGACACGATCGCCAGCTTTGACGCCGGCCGCGGCGAGCGCGCCGGCGTAGCCCGCGGCAGCGGCAAGGGCGTCGACATAGGTGAGCGCCCTCCCCCCGATCGCAAAGAGCCGGCGATCGGCGTAGCGCTCGGCCTGACGCGCGAGCATTTTCGGGAGTGTGCGCTCGGATGGCGAGAAGAGCTCCGGCAGCTCGGCCGCGCGATCACCCTGAGCGCTCGTTGGCACTGATACGGGCGCGGGCATTGACGCGGACCTCCGGCCGCATGATTGCGTTACCAGAAAGCCGCGTGTTGGTTTAGGCTTAAAATATCGCGGTCTGGGATGATGCTCCGATTGCGTCTACCCCGCGACGAAGGAGACCGGATGAGCGCGGAAAGCGAAATCGAGGTGGTGCTGCAGCGCTCCGGGCTGACCTTTATTGTCCCGGCCGACAAGAGCATTCTGCAGGTGCTGATCGAGGAAGGCATCGACCCGATGTACGATTGCCAGCGCGGCGAGTGCGGCATTTGCCAGGTTACGGTCATCGAGGGCGTGCCCGATCATCGCGATCATATCCTCAGCGATGAGGAGCAGGCCGAAAACAAGGTCATGCAAATCTGCGTTTCGAGAGCCAAGACGCCGCGTCTTGTTCTCGATCTTTAGGATGCCAAGCAAGGAGACCGCTCATGGGCCATTACCGGACGAACGTAGCGGCGGTCCGCGACCTGGTGCGGGAGACCGAGGTCCATCGCGACGTCTATGTCGACCAGGAGGTTTTCGACCTGGAGATGGAGCACCTGTTCGCCAATGCCTGGATCTATGTCGGGCATGACAGCCAGGTGCCGAACGCCGGCGACTATTATGGCACCACCATCGGCAAGCAACCGGTGCTCATGGTGCGCCACACCGACGGCGTGGTGCACGTCCTCTATAACCGCTGCCCGCACAAGGGCACGCGCATCACCATCGACACCTGCGGCAATGCCGGCAAATTCTTCCGCTGCCCCTATCACGCCTGGTCGTTCAAGACCGATGGCTCGCTGCTCGCCATCCCGCTGCGCAAGGGCTACGAGCACACCGGCCTCGAGCAAAGCCAGGCCGTCAAGGGCATCGCGCCCGTGCGCCATGTGAAGAACTATCGCGGCTTCGTGTTCGCCAAGATGAATGACGTCGGCCCGGACTTCGAGGAGTTCTTCGGCGAGAGCCTTTCCACCATCGACAACATGGTCGACCGGTCGCCGGCCGGACGGTTGGAAGTCGCCGGCGGCGTGCTGCGCTATTTGCACCATTGCAATTGGAAGATGCTGGTCGAGAACCTGACCGACACCTGCCATCCGATGGTCGCCCACGAATCCTCCGCCGGCACCGCGATCGACGTGTGGAAGCGGATGGCGCCCGGCAGCAATCAGAAGAAGCCGGCGGCGGTCGAGATCTACGCGCCGTTCATGTCGCCATACGAATTCTTCGAGAAGATGGGAATCCGCGTCTGGCCCAACGGCCACGGCCACACCGGCGTGCATCATTCGATCCATTCCGACTATTCGGCAATTCCGGGCTACTTCGAGAAGATGGCTGCCGCTCATGGCGAAGCGCGTGCCAAGGCGATCCTCGACGAGAACCGGCACAACACCGCGTATTTCCCCAATTTCACGGTGAAGGGGCCGATCCAGGCGATCCGCCTGTTCAAGCCGCTCGCACCGAACCGCACGCTCGCCGAATCCTTCACTTTCCGCCTCGTCGACGCGCCCGATCTGCTGCTCGAGCGCACCCTCACCTACAGCCGGCTGATCAACGCCCCGACCTCGATCGTCGGCCACGATGACCTGGAAATGTACGAACGCGCGCAGGAAGGCCTGCACGTCGACGCCAATCCGTGGGTCAACATTCAGCGCCTCTACGATCCGGCCGAAGCCGAGCAGGAAACCGCCGTCATCAACGGCACCTCGGAGCGGCAGATGCGCAACCAGTTTCGTGCCTGGTCGAAGTTCATGACCCTGTCGATGTAACGGCCGCGTGGATGGGTGCTCCGACCGATCAGGATCTCATCAGTTTCGTCTTCCACGAGGCGCGGCTGATCGACCAGCACCGCTTCGAGGAATGGCTCGACCTGTTCGCCGATGACGGCCATTACTGGATGCCGCTGGAATGGGGGCAGACTGATCCGCGCCTTGCAACATCGCTGATGTACGAAGACAAGCTGTTGCTGCAGATCCGCATCGAGCGGCTCAAGGGCAACCGTACCTTCTCGCAGAAGCCCAAGAGCCGCTGTCATCACGTCCTGCAGGTCCCCCACGTCGACCGCCGCGACGATGCCACCCACGAGTACGTCACCTGGACACCGATGCACTACGTGGAGACGCGTCTCGACGAGCAGGACCTCTACGCCGCTTGGGCGACCCACACGTTGATGGTCATCGACGGCAAGCTGAAGATCAAATTGAAGCGCGTCGATCTCGTCAATTGCGATGCCGCGTTCCGCAGCATTCAGCTGTTCATGTGAGAGCGTCCGGGGCGGCGCCGACGTCCACCGTTAGCTTTTAGGAAGAAGCACTTACGAACTGTTTTTAGGAAAAAGCATGGACCCGATCCGCATCTGGTATCAAAGCTACGTCGACGAGGCGAACGGCAAGACCTACTGGGACCGGCTGCGCCGGCATCTTCGCGCCATCGCCGACCCTGGGACCGAAGTCGATATCAAGGGTATCACCCCGCACGACAACTATGCCCATCCGATCGTCGAATTCCGCTGCGCCAGGGAGGTCATCTGCAACGCGGTCAAGGCGGAACGCGAGGGCTACGACGCTTTCATCGTCGGTCACTTCCAGGACGCCGGCCTCTACGAGGCGCGCTCGGTCGTCGACATTCCCGTGGTGGCGCTCGGTGAGGCCTCGATGCTGTACGCCTGCCAGCTCGGTCAGCGCAGCGGCATCGTCACCATAAACACGCGCTACATTCCCTGGTTTCACCACCAGATCGGCAAGTACGGGCTGGAACGGCGCGTGACCGGCGTGCACGCGATGACCTTCGAGCCGGGGCAGATGCTCAAGGCCTACGAGTCGGAGGCACTCGCCGCCGAGGTGGTGCGGCTCTTCGCCGAACAGGCGCGCCCGCTGGTCGCCTCCGGCTGCGACGTGCTGATCCCGGGCGGCGGCATCCCGATGTTGCTGTTCTCTGCGGTGCACGAGCACGCTGTGGATGGCGCGCCGGTGATCGACGGCATTCCCATCGTGGTCAAGATGGCCGAGCTTGCGGTCAAGCTCAAACGCCTCAACGGCCTGGGCGTCAGCCGCGTCTCGGATTTCATCAAGCCCCCGGCCGAGATCGTCGAGGAGTTCTTGACCAACCCGAAGGGGCTGTAGCGCCGAATGAGCTTACAAAGAAATCCGCAGCTCGTCATGGCCGGACTTGTTCCGGCCATCCACGTCTTTGTTTGATGTATGGTTTTAAGACGTGGATGCCCGCGACAAGCGCGGGCATGACGCCAATCAACGCTTCGCAGAAAGCGATCACTCGGTCAGCTTCCACTTGCCGTCGACGAGCTTCACCAGCACGCGCGCGCGGTCGTCGACGCCGGCCGCGGTGCCCGGCTTGAAGTTATAGACCGCATGCGTGCCGACCAGATCCTTGGTGTTGACGATGGCCTCGCGCAGCGCCTCGCGGAATTGCGCCGTGCCCGGCTGGGCGCCGGTCGCGAGCGCCCGCTTGGCGGCATCGAGCATGATCAGCCAGCCGTCGAACGCGTACGGGCCGAACGCGCCGCGCGCCGGCTCGTTGTTGGCCTTCTGATAGGCGGCCTCGTAGTCGAGAGCGACCTTGCGGGTTGGGTTCGACTCGGGGAGCTGGCTCGCCACCACCACCGGCCCGGTTGGGCAAATGACACCTTCGACCGCGGCGCCGCCAACGCGAACGAAATCCGGATTGATCAGCGAATGCATGCCATAGATCTGCCCCTTGTAGCCGCGTTCGGTGAGCGCAATGAACGGCAGCGCGCCGGGGGTCCCCGAGCCGCCGGTCATCACCACGTCGGGCGCGGCCGCGACGATGCGCAGCGCCTGCGCGGTCACCGAAGTGTCGGCGCGCGCGTAGCGCTCGTTGGTGACGATCTGCATGCCGGCGGGCTCGGCGGTCTTCTTCAGCGCGTCATAGACAAGATCGCCCCAGGCATCGTTGAAGCCGATATAACCGATTGTCTTGACGCCGGTGGCCTTCATGCGCTCGACCACCGCGGCGACCATCAACGGCACCGGTTGCGGAATGGAAATCATCCACGAGCCGGAATCGCCGGGCAGATTCCCGGTGGGGACGAGCGCTATCAGCGGGACTTTTTGCTCGCGCGAGACGGCAGCGATGGCGAGCGTAATCGGCGTGTTGCCGGCGCCCATGAGCACGTCGACGTTGTCCTGCTCGATGAGCTTGCGCGCGTCGCGCGTGCCAGTCGAGGGATCTGACGCGTCGTCGAGCTGCTGGACCTTGATCTTGATGCCGTTGACGTCGTCCTTGTAGACCTCGCCGGCGGCCGTTCCCTTGGAATAAGGAATCCCGATGGAGGCGCCGGGACCAGTCATCGAGGTGATCAAGCCGAGGCTGATATCGGCGGCCGCGGCGGGAAGAGCCAGCAACGACACGATCGCGACCCCGCCAACGGCCCGCAGAAATTTGTTCACGAACGCCTCCCGTTTGACTGCTGATGCGGCCGCCGCGGCATCTCTGCAAGAGCGTGCGGATCAGGCGTTTTAGGCTTGAAACAACGCAGTCGCAATGGTTTTCTCGATTCTTCGCGCGCGGTTTGGGGCTCGAGATTGCCGTCGTGTTTCCGACTTTGGCCCTGCAAAATCGCGACGCGCACAGCGCGACGACGCAGCGCGGCCGCTGAGCCGCCGGAGCACTCATGACCCCCGACATCGCGCTCATTCTCGGCATCGATGGCATCGCCACCGGATCGATCTATGTGCTCGTTGGGCTCGGTCTCGTTCTTATCTTCTCGGTGACGCGCGTGGTGTTCGTGCCGTTCGGCGACATCGTCGCCTTCTCGGCGCTCACACTTGCTTCGCTGCAGCTCGGCCGCATGCCCGGCACGGTCTATCTGGTCGCCGTGCTGGCAATACTCGCCTACGCCGTCGACGCCGTCCACCACCTGCGGCGCGGCCGGCCCGATCGCATCGCCCGCGGTCTTCTCGGCTATGGGGTGCTGCCGCTCATTCCCGCTGCGGTCGCGTGGCTATTTGCCGGAGCGAACCTACCGGCCTGGGCGCAGATCCCGCTTGCCATTGCGCTCGTCGTGCCGATCGCGCCGCTCATCGAACGCATCGCGCTGCGGCCGATTGCCGACGCCTCCGTTCTGCTTCTGCTTATCGTGTCGGTCGCACTCACGTTCGGTCTGTCCGGACTGGGTTTGCTGTTCTTCGGCCCCGAGGGTTTCCGTACCAAGCCGCTAACCAGCGAGGTCTTCCGTTTCGGTACCGTGGTGATCACGTCGCAAACGCTGCTGATGGCGGCGACCGCAGCGGTGTTCAGCCTGCTGCTGTTTCTGTTCTTCGAGCATACGCTCGCGGGCAAGGCGCTGCGCGCGGCTTCAGTCAATCGCGTCGGCGCGCGCATCGTCGGCATCCGGCCGGCGAACACGGCGACGCTCGCATTTCTGCTCGCCTCGCTCCTTGGCGCCACGTCGGGGATTCTCATCGGCCCGGTGACGACGCTTTATTACGACTCCGGTTTCATCATCGGGCTCAAGGCTTTCGTCGGCGCGATCATCGGCGGTCTCGTCAGCTATCCGGGAACGGCAATCGGCGCCATCCTGGTCGGCATCCTCGAAAGCTTCGCATCGTTCTGGAACAGTTCGCTCAAGGAGGTGGTGGTCTTCAGTTTGCTGATCCCGGTGCTGCTGCTGCGCTCGCTGTCGCTGCCGCAAGCCGACGAGGAGGACGCGGAGATCGAGGCATGAGCGTCCGCGCCGTCTATCTCGCGGCTCTTGCCGTGATCGCGGCTCTCGGCACGGCGCCGCTGTGGGCGCCGCAGTTCACCATCACGCTGCTCAACTACATCGGCATCTACGCGCTGGTCGCCCTCGGCGTCGTGCTGCTGACCGGCGTTGCCGGCCTCACCTCCTTCGGCCAAGCCGCCTTCGTCGGCA
>Ga0070671_100002028_pt1 | contig 15595 bp, 10 predicted proteins | sample KBSS73metaG_FD_65341 | JGI IMG/M metagenome (GOLD analysis project Ga0070671, IMG submission 65341) | Switchgrass rhizosphere microbial communities from Kellogg Biological Station, Michigan, USA - KBS S7-3 metaG | ecosystem: Host-associated > Plants > Roots > Rhizosphere > Soil ...
GGATCCGCGTATCCCTCCTCGTCGCGCCTTCTGGCGACGTGGTCCCCGCCGCTCTCCGCCCTCACGACGGCGGTGGATCACTGCCGCCTCGTGGCTACAGAGCCCCTGACGGGATCCTCCGTGACCGTTGCGGCGCTGGCTTCGGCAGCGAGCGCCGAGATCGCGTCCCTGCGCTCGGAGACGCCTTACGCGGTCACGCTGCGCGCGTGCTTCGATCCGGCATGCACGCAGTTCTCCGAGACCGCCGGGGGCGGGGGGCAGGGGACGACGCCCGAGGAAGCATGGCAGCTTCAAGGAACGGGATCGTCGATCGCGGGACTGACCCATATCGTCCCAGACGGGAACGTCAAGATCCACGCGTTCCGATACGGTCCCGGCGCGCCCGCCCCGCTCGCGGGGAAGGTCCAGCTCTACTACGGCCCGATGCAGATGGCGTTCAAGGGGCTGGCGGTGGGCGTGGCGCCCGCGCCCGCGACAACGGACATCGCCACCGTGAGCTCCTTCACGAGCCTCGCGGGATCGGCGGGTTTGATCACGCCGCCCACGGCGGCGCCGCTCGTCGCGGAGGTCGCGACGGGTCAGGCCGTTCCGCTCGCGGCGTCCGCGGGAGGCGTCGTCCGGCTCTACTTCGAAGCGCGCGGGGCCGACGGCAAGACCCGGATCATGTCGGTGGACAGCCGCGACGGCTGGACGGGGCGGGACTTCCACGCCGGTGCGCCCACGGTCTGCTCGACGGCCGCGGACTACGGTCCGGGGGGCGGCTGTCTTCCGACGGTCGCCGTCGGCGTGGCGGGGGACGTCGTCGCGCCCAACCCGGGGATCACCAACGCGCGCCAGTTCAAGATCGGCTTCCCGACGCTCGACGACTGGCGCTGGGATCAGGCCCCCGGAACCTTCATGCTCTTCACCACCGATCCCGTGGCGGGCTGCGCGACCTTCATGCACAACCACGTCTACGCGACCTGGACCGGGAGCGCCTGGCAGGTCCAGCGCTTCCCCTCGGGATGTCCCAAGCTCTTCACGAGCATGCAGGCCGCCGCGCCGCTCCACCTGGGCGGCGTCCGTTACAAGATCCTGTTCGGGGATCCCTCGATCACGACGGGACGCGTTCCCGGCGCGCCCGCGCCCTTCCTCGGGCCGAAGCTTCTCCTCTATGCCGACGGGACGGCGGGCGGCGATCCCGCGAGCGTCGAGTTCGAGGATTGGGAGCCGCGGGCCGCCGCGCGCGGGGTGACCTTCCTCTGGCCGTCGGGGAGCCTTCTCGACGCGGCCGCGGAGGGCTACATCGACGACTTCGTGCTGCTGTCGCCGACGGGCAGCGTGGATTTCCAGGCGCTCTACGTCGCCATCACGGACGGCTTCCAGCCCCCGTTCTCCGCGATCGCGGTCCTCGTCAATCCCTGAGGCGGATCAGCTCCCCGAGGATGCGGTGGGCGCGGGCGGCGCCTCCTCCACCGCGTCCTGGCGGCGGAACTGTTCCTCGTACAGCCGCGCGTAGAGACCCCCCGCCGCGAGAAGCTGCGCGTGGGAGCCCGACTCGACGATCCGCCCGCGATCGAGCACGAGGATCCGGTCGGCGCGCAGGATCGTGCTCAATCGATGCGCGATGACGAGGCTCGTGCGGCCCGCGAGAAGAGGCTCGAGAGCGGCCTGGATGAGGGCCTCGTTGCGGGAGTCGAGCGAGGACGTCGCCTCATCGAGGATGAGAAGCAGGGGATCGCGCAGGGCGATGCGGGCGATGGCGAGGCGCTGCTTCTCGCCGCCGGAGAGCTTGTATCCACGCTCGCCGACGACCGTCTCGTAGCCCTGGGGGAGCGCCGCGAGAACGTCGTGGATCTGGGCGAGCCGGCTGGCGCGCTCGAGCTCCTCCTGGGTCGCATCGGGCCGCGCGTAGCGCAGGTTCTCGGCCACCGTGGCATGAAGGACGGTCGTCTCCTGGGTGACCTTCGCGGTCCAGCGCGCGAGATCGACGAGCGAAAGATCGCGCAGATCGACGCCGTCGAAGGTGACGCGCCCGGAGCTCGGATCGTAGAGGCGCGAGGCGAGATAGCTCACGGTCGTCTTGCCCGCGCCGCTCGGCCCGACCACCGCGACCATCTCCCCGGGCAGGGCCTCGAAGGAGACGTCGTGCAGGGTGAGCGCGCCGCCTCCGCCGTAGCGCATGGAGACGTTCTCGAAGCGCAGCGCGCCGCGGGGGTGCGCGAGGCGGACCGGCTGGGCCGGCTCGTCGATCTCGACGGGCAGATCGAGGTACTCGAAGACGCGATGGAAGAGCGAGACGGCGCTCATGACCTCGACGTGGGCGTTGACGAGCGCGGAGGCGGGCATGTAGAGCCGCCCGAGGTACGCGACGAAGGCGACCATCGTTCCCAGGGTGAGACGTCCGGAGATCGCCTCGTGACCGCCCACGAGATAGATCAGGGCCGGCCCGACGCTCCCGAACATGAGGATCCACATCAGGAACCAGCGGCCGGCCATGCTCTGCCGGACCTGGAGATCGCGCACCGAGCCCGCCCGCTCGCCGAAGCGCCGCCGCTCCTGCGCCTGGGCGCCGAACAGGCGCATGAGCAGATAGCCGCTCACCGAGAGGGCCTCCTGCATGTGCGCGGTCAGCTCGGCGAGCTTTTCCTGCGTCTCCTTGGCGATCCGGCTGCGCATGCGCCCGACTCGCCGCGTGGGCAGGATGAACATCGGCAGGACCGCGACCGCGATCAGCGCGAGGCGCCAGTTCATGCGGAAGATGACGACCAGCGTCGAGACGACGATCAGCGCGTTGGTGGTCAGCGAGACGAGCGTTCCTGCGACGACGCCCTGGATGCCGCCGACGTCGTTCTGGAACCGCGACAGGATCTCCCCCGAGCGCGTCTCGGTGAAGAAGCGCAGCGACTGGCGGACGACGCGCGCGTACATCGCATTGCGGATGTCCAGCATGACGCCCTGGCTCATGATGGTGACGAGGTAGTTCTGCCAGACACCGATCAGGCCCGAGAGCAGGGGAGCCGCGATCATCCCGGCCGCGAGCAGGTTGAGAAGGGATCGGTTGCGCCCGGGGATGGCGGTGTCGATGATCCCCCGGATCAGGATGGGCGGCACCAGCCCCAGCGCCGCGCTCACGACGATGCAGGCGAGGATCAGCGCCGAGGTGCGCCATGCGGGAACGAGATAGCCGCCGATCCGGCGCAAGTCCCCGCGCGTGATGCGGACGTCCTTGGGTGCGTCGCGGTAGTCGAAGTGGAATGACACGAGGGCCCGCCTCCGCCCGACATCTTACGTGAGGCGATCCCTGGAAACCCTCAGGACCTCGCGTCCGGTGCGGAAGGCACGGGCCCCCGGTCCTTTCGGATGCCGGGGGCCCGAGAGCGCAGCGTCACGAGGGGAGGATGTTCTGATTCACCCGGAAGAGATTGTTGGGATCGAACTCGCGCTTTGCGCGGACGAGCCGGTCGTAGTTCGGGCCGTAGGCGGCTCGCACCCGGTCGACCTCCTCGGCGGTGAGGAAGTTGACGTAGACGCCGCCGGTCGAGAACGGCGCCGAGGCCTTGAAGAAGTCGCGCGACCAGGCGATGACCTTCGCGTCGTCGGCGGGGTCCTCCCACCGTCCGTGGACGTTCATGACGAACTGGGCGTCCCTGTGCGGATAGGCCGCGGAGTCCGGCGAGGGCCGCGTCGTGGCCCCGCCGATCGCCCCGAAGAAGATCTCGCACTGGGGCGACGGCTGGTTCGAGATGGCGGCGATGACGGCGTCGAAGAGCCCGTCCTCGAGCTTGGAGAAGTTGTGCGACTTCCAGTAGTTGCGCGCGCCGGCGGTGAGCAGCGGATCGAAGGCCTGCTGCCAGGCCGTGTAGGGCTGGACGCCGACGTGCGCCCCGAGAACGGTCCCGAAGGTATGCAGCGGGGCGACGAGCGGCTCGCCCTGCTTCGGATCGCCCGCGTACAGGATCGCGAGCGCCACGATCCCCTTGCCGTGGACCTCGGGCGGAAGGAAGGGGAGGGGCGGCGCCAGGCGCAGAACGGTCCAGACGGAGAGCTCGTCCGGAGACTTGGCCATGAAGTCGCGGTAGCGCTGGAGCACCGTCTTCGCCTCGGAGAGCGGATAGACGATGAGTCCGCTCAGGACGTTCGGTCCCACCGGATGGAGCCGGAAGGTGAACCGCGTGACGACGCCGAAGTTCCCGCCGCCGCCGCGCAGGGCCCAGAACAGGTCGGGCCGCTCGGTGGCGCTCGCGCGCACGACCTCGCCCGCGGCCGTCACGACCTCGACGGAGTCGAGGTTGTCGATCGTCATGCCGTACTTGCGGCTGAGCCAGCCGAACCCTCCTCCGAGCGTGAGGCCCGCGACGCCCGTCGTGGAGTTGATGCCGACCGGCGTGGCGAGCCCGTGCGCCTGGGTGGCGGCGTCCATGTCGGCGAGGGTGGCGCCGCCTTCGACCGTGGCGAGGCGCGCGAGAGGATTCACCGTCACGGCCTTCATGCCGGACAGGTCGATCACGAGTCCGTCGTCGCACAGGGCGTTGCCGGCGATGTTGTGGCCGCCTCCGCGGATCGAGAGCAGCATTCCCGCTTCACGCGCGAAGTTGACGGCCTGGACGACGTCCGGGGTATTGGCGCAGCGGACGATCATGGCGGGACGCTTGTCGATCGTCGCGTTCCAGATCTTGCGCGCTTCCTCGTAGGCGCTCTCGCCCGGAAGCAGGACCGACCCCCTCAGACTGTCCTTGAGACCCTGGATCTTGACGGCTGGCATGGATGACATGGAGCACTCTCCTTTCGACGCTCGCAGATTAGAACGTCGGGCCGGGCAGCGCTATGATTCTCTCTCTCGAAGACTTGACCGATCATCCGGATCTTGGCCGGGAGTCCGGGCGACTTGATCGACCGTCCCGACGGAGGACCCAGTGGACGTTCTCTCCGACGTTCTGAGCGCCGTCAGGCTGACGGGCGCCGTGTATTTCGACATCAATGCCCGCGCCCCCTGGGTCGCCGAGACGCCTCCCATGACCCGCATCGGGCCCAACGTCATGCCCGGATTCGAGCGCGTCATCTCCTTCCACGTGATGCTGGAGGGGACCTGCTGGGCTCAGCTCTCGGACCGGTCGGAGCCGCCGGTGCTCCTGGAATCGGGTAGCGGCGTCCTCTTCGTGCGCGGCGATCCGCACTCGATGAGCTCGCAGCAGGGTCAAGGGACCGAGCCCGACCTGAGCATGTACTACAAGCCGAAGGACAAGACTCTGCCGTTCGTGTTCAACGAGTTCGGCGGGGACGGGGAGCCCGCGCACTTCGTGTGCGGCTATCTGGGGTGCGACGAGCGCCCGTTCAATCCGATCCTGGACGCGCTGCCGCGCATCCTGAGGGTCGTGAGCACGCCGGGGAGCGGCAATCTGATCGGCGATCTGATCAGGGTGGCCCTGCAGGAGAAGGAGCGCCCTCGCGCGGGCGGCGAGAGCCTTCTCGCGAAGCTGAGCGAGCTCATGTTCGTTCAGGCCGTGCGCCAGCACATCGAGACCCTGCCGCCGGAGGCGACGGGATGGCTGGCCGGCCTGCGGGATCCCCAGATAGGCACGGCGCTGCAGCACATGCACGGACGTCCGGCGGCGCCGTGGACGCTCGAGACCCTCGCGCACGAGGTCGGCCTCTCGCGCTCCGTTTTCGCCGACCGGTTCACGAACGTCATGGGCGTACCGGCGATGCACTACCTCGGCAACTGGCGCCTCCAGAGGGCCGCGCATCTGCTCGAGCGCCAGAGCGTCAGCGTCGCGGAGGCGGCGGCGTCGGTCGGATACGAATCCGAAGCGGCCTTCAACCGCGCGTTCAAGCGGCAGGTCGGGATGCCGCCGGGCGGATGGCGGAAGGCGCGCGCCGCAGGGATCCGGGGCGCTCCCGCGTCCTGACGCTCCCAGCGCCCGAGCGGAACCCCCGGTGACTGAAGTCCTCATGCGAACTCGAAGGGAGTGAGAGCCCATGCCCACGAATGATCACGACGGCACGGACGCACCGCCGCCGCACGCACAGTTGATCCAGATGGCGACCGCCTACTGGGCCTCACGGTTGCTCTATGTCGCGACAAGGCTGGGAATCGCGGACCTTCTGGCCGACGGAGCGAAGACCGCGGAGTCCCTCGCCGAGTCGACCCGCACCCACCCGCGATCCCTCTATCGCGTGATGCGCACGCTCGCGAGCCTGGGCCTGATGACGGAGAGCGCCGGGCATCGCTTCGCCCTGACGCCGCTCGGAGCGGCGCTCGTGAGCGGCGCCCCCGGCGCGGCGCGCGCGACGATCCTCACGCTGGGCGGCGACTGGGCCTGGCATGGGTTCGAGAACCTTCAGTACTCGGTCGAGACCGGGAAGAGCGGCGTCGAGAAGGCGCTCGGCGAGCCGATCTTCGACTGGCTGGGGAAGCACCCCGAGGACGCATCGCTGTTCACCCAAACGATGATCGGATTCCATGGCGCGGAAGGGGAGGCCATCGCGGAAGCCTACGATTTTTCGGCGCGGCGGACGATCGTGGACGTCGGGGGCGCGAGCGGCCACCTGCTGACGACCCTCCTCGGCAAGTACCCCGGCCCGCGCGGCATTCTCTTCGACCTGCCGCACGTCGTGCGCGAAGCGCCCGCCCTGCTTCAGGCGCGCGGTCTGGCGGATCGCGTCACGATCCAATCCGGGAGCTTCTTCGAGACCGTTCCCACCGGAGGCGACACGTACGTGCTCTCGCACGTCATCCACGATTGGTCGGAGGAGCAGTGCCTCACGATCCTCGGCCATTGCCGCAAGGCCATGGGAACGGACGCCAGGCTGCTCATCGTCGAGATGGTCCTACCGGAGGGGGACGGCCCGCATCCGGGGAAGATGCTCGACATGATGATGCTCGTCGGGCCGGGCGGCCAGGAGCGGACCGAGCCGGAATACGGCGCGTTGCTCGGCAGAGCGGGATTCCGTCTCACCCGGGTGGTGCCGACGAGCACAGCCGCGAGCGTCGTCGAGGCCGTACCCTCGTAGATCGGACGCCGGACGCGCGCGGGACCTCAGAACGTCACCGTCCCGCCCGCGAACCATCGACGTCCCGGCGCGGGGGTGACGAACACGGAATTCACAGACGTCGAGAAGTCGAAGGCGTAGATGCCGCGCGTGGCGTATTCCCGATCTCCGAGGTTCCTGCCCTCCACGAAGAGCTCGAACGAGCGGACCACGGGGCGCGCGCCGCCCGACCACGCGCTCGCCGCCGCGTGATCGAAAGGCTTCCACGCGAGGCGTGCGTCGACGACGTAGTAGCCGTCGAGCCGCTCCTGGCCGTTCGCGTCGTCGTTGGAGAGAACCTGCTCGCCGACGTGGAGGAAATCCACCCTCAGGTCGATGCCGTGGGGAAGGAGGAGCTCGGTCGTCTCGGACAGGCGCGTCCCCGGGACGAGCGGAACGTCGCGGCCCGCGTTCGGCCCGTTCGAGAAGGTGGCGCGGGTGAGGGCGTAGGCGAGGCTCGCGCGCAGCCAGCTCAGGATGCGCCAGTTCCCCGTGACCTCGAGGCCCTCGTGGCGGCTGCGGCCCGCGTTGACGTTGCTGCCGAAGGGATTGTCCGGCGCCGGCGTGGGATCGAAGACGATCTCGTTCGAGAGGTTGGTGCGGAAGACCGAGACTTCCCAGTCCAGGCTGGGCGTGAATCCGGCCAGCCTGGGGCCGCTTCCCGCGAGGAGCCCCCGCGCGCCGAACTCGTAGTTCTCGGCGTCGACGGGATCGAGGTCGGCGTTGGAGCCGAAGCCCGGAAAGGCGAAGAGATCCTCCACCGTGGGCGGCGTGTAGGATTCCCCGTAGCTCGCGTAGAGCCCGGCCGCGTCGACCGGGTTCCACGCGACTCCGCCCTTCCAGGAGCTCGCGGAGAAGGACCGGTCCTGATCGTTGGCGGGATCGGGTGCCGACTCGCTGTAGTCGAACCGCGTGTCGTCCCAGCGCCCCCCCGCGAGAAGCGTGATCGTGCGCGTCAGGCGCACGCTGTCCTGCAGGAAGAACGCGACGTCGCGGCGGCGCGTCGAATTGTCGGAATTGAGGAAGCTCGCGGGATCGCACGTGGCGAGGTCGGATGTGAGAGTGCCGCACCCTACCGCGTCGCTGGTCCCGGACGCCCCCTCCGCGCCGATCGTGACCGCGTGCTCCATGCGGCCCGCGGGAATGACGGCGGTCGACTGCACGGCGCCGCCGAGCGCGTGCACGCGTGAATCGAAGTGGAATCCCCCGAAGAGCGGCGCCGAGCGTCCGGTGGTGAGCGCGGTGTTGCTGCGCGACAGGTAGGAGAGGTTCGCGGCGAAGGTGAAGAGGCCCATCGCGGCGCTGCGCCAGTTGAGGATGCCCTGGTGCGAGGAGATCTCGGACTGGTCGAGCTGGTTGAAGGGCGCCTGCTCGGGATCCTCCTCCCACTCGTCGAGCGTGAGCGCGCCGGGGGCGCCGATCTTGTCCCCGGCGTCGTGGTAGCTGAAGGATAGGCGGGAGCGGTTCGCGAACGTGTAGCCGGCGCTCGCGCCGATGCGATCGAGGCGCGCGTCGGCGTTGTCGCGAAAGCCGTCGTTCTCCTCGCGCGAGGCGGCGACGAGCCAGTCGAACCCGGAGGATGCGGAGGGCGCCGAGGCCGGCGCCGACGTCCCGAAGCCGGGCGCCGGACCCATCCCGGCCGTGCTCCCCGAGAACGTCACGCCGTAGCGGCGCCCCGAGAAGCTCCCCGCGCCCGCGTCGACGGAAACGCCGATCGGTCCCGCGCCGGCCCTCGTGACGATGTTCACGACGCCCGCCGCCGATCCGCCGCCGACCGTGGCGGCCGAAGGGCCGCGGACGATCTCGATCCGCTCGATGGCGTCGAGCTGGATCGTTTCGAGGGCGACGGCATTGTTGCGGGGGTCGTTCAGGCGCGCGCCGTCGAGGAGGACCGTGATCCCGCCGCCTGTGAAACCGCGCAGGTCGAAGGTCGTCTGAACGCCGTTGCCGATCTCGTCGAAGGAGACCGCCCCCGCGACGCGGGAGAGCAGCTCCTGCACGGTCCGCAATCCCGACGCCGCGATCTCGGCGCGCGAGATGACGACCGTGGATGCGGGGACGTCGCGTGCGGCTTCATCGCGGTCGGAGAGCCGTGTCGAGGTCACGGTGACCTTCTCCTCGTAGGGCGCCGGGGCGGGCGGGGCGTTCTGGGAGCCGGCCGCGGAAGCGTCCTCCGCGCGAACCGGGCCGGCGGCGGCGAGGATCCACGCCGCGAGAAGCGCCATCGCGGGCAGGGAGGGTCGGGTCGTCATGCGGGTGATGGGTGTCGGGAAGTCCATGAGGTCCTTTCTCGAAGCTCGGTTCCGATGGATCGTGATCACGGTGCCTGGAGAGGGCGCGGCTAGGAGCTCGCGGCGGGGCCGAGGACGACGACGGTCGGCGCCTCGAGCTCGGGATCGGTGACGAGCCGCACCTCGACGCCGTACGCGGCGCGCAGGGCATCCGGGGTGAGCACCTGCGCGGGCGTGCCGTCCCGGAGGATGCGTCCTTCCGCGAGGAGGACGATGCGGTCGGCGTAGCGCGCGGCGAGATTGAGGTCGTGCGAGACGAAGACGACGGTGGTGCCGCGCTCCCGGTGGAGCCCGGAGAGCAGCCGGTGGATCCGGACCTGATGGCCGAGATCCAAGAATGCGGTCGGCTCGTCGAGGAGGATGGTATCGGGCTCCTGCGCGAGCGCGCGCGCGAGCAGGACGCGCTGGCGCTCCCCCGACGAGAGCTGGGAGATGGGACGCTCGGCGAGCGCCTCCGCGTCCGTGAAGGCGAGGGCGCGGCGCGCGATCTCGAGATCGTGGGCGCCCTCGATACCGAGCAGCCCGAGCCTCGGCGAGCGCCCCATGAGGACGATCTCCAGGACGGTGAAGTCGAAGGCGACACGCGATTCCTGCGGGACGAACGCGAGCCGCCGCGCCCGATCGGCGCCGCGCATCGCGGCGAGATCGCCCCCGTCGAGCAGGACCCGCCCCGCGTCGGGCGTGAGCGTCCCCGCGAGAAGGCGGAGGACCGTGGACTTGCCCGCGCCGTTGGGTCCGAGGATCGCGAGCCTCTCGCCCGCGCGGACGTCGAGGTCGATCCCATCGAGGACGCGTGTCTGCGAATAGGCGAACGACACGGCCCGCAGGGAAAGACGCGCGCGCGCGTCGCGGCCCGTCGTCGCCCCCGCCCCCGCGGGCGGCGCGCTTCCGGCGTCAGTCAAAGTAGCGCCCCCCTTTCTCCCGCTGGAACAGGAAGAGGAAGAAGGGGGCGCCGATCGCGGCGGTGATGATCCCCACCGGCATCTCGATGGGCGCCATGATCGTGCGCGCGCCCGTGTCCGCGGCCACGAGGAAGGCGGCACCGCCGAGCGCGCAGGCGGGGAGCAGGATCCGGTGGTCGGGTCCCCAGATGAGACGGACGGCGTGGGGCACCATCAGGCCGACGAAGCCGACGAGGCCGCTCCACGAGACGGCGGCCGCGGTGACGAACGACGCGACGAGGATCGCGGTGCGCTTGACCCGGTTCACGTCCACGCCGAGCGCGCGCGCTTCCTCCTCGCCGAGGCTCATGAGGTTCATCCGCCCCGCGAGCAGGTAGAGGACGGCGAATCCGCCGGCGAGCGCGACGGCCAGCGCCGCGAGCGTCGGCCACGGCGGAGGCTCGATGTTGCCGACGAGCCAGAAGAAGACCTGCTGGAAGCGCGTGTAATCGGCGACGGTGATGATGAAGAGGATGAGCGCCGAGAAGAACGCATTCACGACGACTCCGGTCAGGAGCATCGGATAGTTCGAGGCGCGCCCGCGCAGGCGCGCGAGCAGGAAGATGAGGAAGATCGTCGAGGCCGAGCCCGCGAACGCCGCGAGCGGACGCAGCGCCCATCCGCCGGGCGCGCGGTCGAGCCCAAACGCGGCGGTCGCGATCGCGCCGAGCGCCGCGCCGCCCGAGACTCCCAGGATGTAGGGATCCGCGAGGGGATTGCGCAGGACCGCCTGGAAGGTCGCCCCCGAGCACGCCAGCGCTCCCCCCACGAGCGCCGCGAGCAGGATCCGCGGCAGGCGCAGTCCCAGCAGGATCTCGCGCGCGCGCAGCGCCTCCTCGGGAGAGCCGCCGGACGATCCGAAGAGGGTCTGCAGGACCGGGACCTGGGTCGCGCCGATCCCCATCGCAAGGACGACGACGACCACCAGCACGGCGCCGAGGATCGCCGTCACGCCGATCAGGCGGGGGAGCGTGAAGCGCTTCACTTCGGCACCGACGTCGCAGGCGCTTCCGGCGCCGCCTCCGGATGGAGGAGCGCGATGAGCGCCGCGACGCCCTGGGCGACGCGCGGCCCGGGCCGCAGGACGACGTCCCCGGGCACCGCGAAGACGCGCTTCCCCTTGACGGCGGGGATCGAGCCGAGCCGTCCCCAGAACGCCATGAGCCTATCGCCGCCCGTCGCCCCCTCGCGCGTGTCCATCAGCGACTGAACGATGGAGTCGGGCGCGGCGGCGACGACCGCCTCGAGCGAGAAGTTCGGATACTGGCCCGCGGACGCGGGGACGATGTTCTCGCCCCCCGCGAGCTCGATCAGGTCGCCGGGATAGGAGCCGCGTCCTGCGACGACGAGCGGCTCGACCTGGATGCAGAAGAGCGTCCGCGTGCGGGGGAGCGAGGCGACCCGCCCCCGCTCGCGATCGAGGTCGGCGCGCAGCCGCGCGACGAGCGCGCGTCCGGCTCTCGGATCTCCCGCCGCATTGGCGATGGCCTTGATCGCGGGATCGATCTCCGCGACGTCGCGCGCCTGAACGACCACGACCCGCGCTCCGACCGCGATCAGCCGCTCGACGAACGCGCGGTTGCCCACGTTGGGCGTCGCGACGACCAGATCCGGATGCAGCGCGAGGATCACCTCGGCGTTGGGGTTGACGAATCCGCCCACCTTGGGAAGACGCAGCGCCTCGGGCGGATAATTGCAGAACTCCGTCACGCCCACGACGCGATCGCCGAATCCCAGAGCGAAGAGGATCTCGGTGATGTTGGGCGCCAGGGACACGATCCGCCTCACCGGCCCCGCGCCCGGCGAGGTCGCCGAAGGCCCCGAGGTCGCGTCCTCCGCTGGATCGACGCCTTCCGCGACCGCAGTATCCCGGGTGACGCCGGACGCCGATGCGGCGGTCTGCGCCGGCGCCGCCGCGGGGCCGCTCTGGGCGGACGTGCGTCCGGGCGCGCTTCCGCCGCAGGCCGCGATCACGATCGCCGCCAGCACCAAGATCAGAAATGAGAAAGCCCCGACCGGAGGCCGGGGCTGCGCACGGAGCAACACGGTCCTCCCCTCCGGAGGATGAAAGTGTGTAAGGACCCGGGACAGGTCTCCTGGCTTGCGGATCGTCCTCGGACCGGCGCCTTCCCAGCTCCCTCGGGAGCCAGTGGCTCATGTGCCGGTCCTCGTCCTCGCTTACAGTGGCGGGGCCGCAGCGGTTTCGCACCGCTTTCCCTGGCCGCCCATTTGCGCCCGCGCGTCGCGCGGGCTTGGGGGCCATCTTCCCGGGTTGTTTCCGTTGTCAGAGAACAGTGAGCGATGCGTCGTGCTCGCCGATGCTTGTACGCTCAACAGGCGCGCGAGTCAAGCCGTCGAAGGGCCGCCGAGGAGCGCCTGCACCTGAAGCATTTCCTCGGCGGAGAGCGTCCATGCGACCGTGGCTTTCGCGTTCTGCCTCGCCTGCGCCGCCGATGTCGCGCCCGGGATGACCGCCGCCACGGCGGGGAGCGACGCGAGCCACGACAGCGCGAGCTCGTGCAGCGTGTGGCCGCGAGCGCCGGCGAACCGTCCGAGGCGCTCGACCAGATCGAAGTTCCTGTCGTTGGCATAGCGCGATCGCCGCTCGGGCGTGGCGCGCGCCAGTCGCGTCCCTTCCGGCGGCTCCGCGCTCCGGCTGTACTTGCCGGTCAGAAGCCCGCTGGCGAGAGGAAAGAAAGGCGTATAGGCCATTCCCAGGGAGACGCACTCGGGAATCACGTCTTCGAGATCGTCGGCATGCACGAGGCTGCATTCGTTCTGCACGCTCGCGAACCCCTTCATGCCCAGCCCCCCGGCGGCCTTCGACGCTTCCACGAGCTGTGGGACGGTGAAGTTCGAGCAGCCGATCTCGCGGACTTTCCCCGCGGACACGAGGCCTCCGAGCGCCCGGAGAGTCTCGACGACCGGAGTCGCGGGATCGGGCTGATGCAGGATGTAGAGGTCGATCCGGTCCGTGCCGAGCCGCCGCAGGCTGTTCTCGCACGCGCGGACCGTCCATTCGGCGCTCCCCGGGTTGAGACCCGCGGGCGGGGCCATCATGCCGAACTTGGTGGCGATCACGGCGTCGTCGCGCCGTCCCTGCAGCGCGCGGCCGAGGTATTCCTCCGAGAGTCCGTCACCGTAGAGATCGGCGGTGTCGAAGAGCGTCACCCCCTCGTCCAGCGCCGCCGCCACGACCTCGGCGGTCTTCGAGGCGTCGATGACGCGCCCGAAGTTGTTGCAGCCGACGCCGGCGATGGAGACCTCGACGCTTCCGATCTTCCGTCTCTTCATCGGAATGAGCCCTCCCTTCGATGCTCGCCGAGAGCGCGCGCGGTGTCAAGACGTGCGGGCCTCGGGGTCTGCGCCGGTCTACTTCAGGATGTCCTCGAACGAGCGCTGACGCATCTGCGCTTCGCCGACGAAGGGCGTTCGTCCCCGGGGCCCCACTCCCGCGGATCGAGGCGCATGGCTTGCGCCGCGGGAAGGGTTGTTTCAAGCTTTGAGGCGCGGCGATGCAAAAATACGTGAGGGCACGTAGAAGAGGCTTGCGAGGAGCCCCGTGACGAGCGGACGTCCAGACTCCGCTGTGAAGGCCGGGACGCGGTCCACGCGAGCGGCGCTTCTCTTCGCGATGCTCTTCCCCTCGCTGGCGACCTGGCTCTACTTCGTGGTGTTCGCGGGGAGCCCGGCCATGCGGGTGGTGTTCGCCGTGGGGAAGGCGGCGCAGTTCGCGTTCCCGCTGGTGTGGATCCTCCTCGTCGAAAGGCGGCGGCCGCGCTTCTTTGCGGGGAGGACGCGCGGGCTCGGCGCGGGGCTGGCTCTGGGGGCGCTGCTGGCGGGCGCGATCCTGATCGCGTACTCGGTCGCGATGACGAGCGGGATTCTCGCGGGCGCGCCCGAGGCGATCCGCGCGAAGGTCGTGGACATCGGCGCCTCCGCGCCCTTGGCGTTTCTGGCGCTCGCGCTCTTCTACTCGCTCCTCCACTCGCTGATGGAGGAGTACTACTGGCGCGGATTCGTCTTTGCGGAGCTGCAGGTGATCGTCGCGCCGGGCGCGGCCGTCGCGCTCTCGAGCGTGGCGTTCATGGCGCACCACGTGATCCTTCTCTGGCTCTACTTCCGCGGCACGTGGTGGCTGATCCCGATTCTTTCGGTGGGAGTCGCTGTGGGCGGGGCCTTCTGGGCATGGCTCTACCGCAAGAGCGATTCGCTTCTCGGCCCGTGGCTGAGCCACATGCTCGTGGACGCGGCCATCATGGCCGCGGGGTGGGACATGATCCGCGCCGCCTCGGGCCCCTGAAGCCGGGCTCGAAAAACGGCTCTGCGGCTGCGTTTCCGCGGCCGTGAAACTTCCCCGCGGCAACGTCGTATCACCATACAGGAGCCGTACACACGACCATGCCTCGGCCTTAGAGCCACTCGACACGCGCGCTTCGCGCGAATCCCCGGACAACCCCGCAGGAACGGCGTCCACAACGCGCGCCCGCCGCATCGGTGCGCGCACGGATGCCGGCCACCTCGCTCGCTCCGGGGAGAGGTCCGCGCGGGCGCCGCGTCCCGTAGCTCCGGCACACATGGACATACGGAGGGAGGAAGACCATGCTCGCCCTGTTCACGCTACATCCTTTGTGGATCCTGCTGGGAACGGCGGCGCTCTTCACGGGAGCGCTCATCATCCTTGCGTCGTTCCACGTCATCGGCCCCACGCAGGTGGGTCTCGTGATGAAGCGCGCGTCGGCGCGGCGTCTGACTGACGACGATCCGATCGCATTCAGGGGAGAGGCGGGCTATCAGGCGGATTTGCTCATGCCGGGCGCGCGCTGGAAGCTCTGCCTGCTCTACAAGGTCGAGAAGTTCCCGTGGGTGCAGGTGCCCGCCGGCGAGATCGGCGTCGTCATCGCGCAAGCCGGCAAGAGACTGCCGATCGGCGCGAAGTCGGCCTCGTACCGCAAGGAGTTCGGCAACTTCACCGATCTCCGCGGCTTCCTCAGCCTGGGCGGACAGAAGGGCGTGCAGCGGCCGGTGCTGACGCCGGGCTCGCTCCTTCCGATCCATCCGGTCGGCTTCCTCGTCGTGACGAAGAAGCAGGTCTACGGGCTTCCCGCATCGCCCGAGCTGCGCGCTCTGGCGAGCGGGCGGGGACGGCTGACGCCCGAGGCGTTCGGCCTGCGCCCCGACCAGCTCGATCTCGTGCGCATCGAGCCCGAGCCGCGCACCTCGGGCGGTGAAACGCTGGACACGGTCGGCATCGTGACGGCGTACGAGGGCGATCCTCTGCCTTCCGGCGACATCGCCGGACGGCTCGGCGGCTACGCCGATCTGGATGCGATGGAGCAGTCCGGCGCGGAG
>Ga0070671_100002029_pt1 | contig 15593 bp, 13 predicted proteins | sample KBSS73metaG_FD_65341 | JGI IMG/M metagenome (GOLD analysis project Ga0070671, IMG submission 65341) | Switchgrass rhizosphere microbial communities from Kellogg Biological Station, Michigan, USA - KBS S7-3 metaG | ecosystem: Host-associated > Plants > Roots > Rhizosphere > Soil ...
CCCCAGGAGCTCACGGCCGCGATGAAGGCGGCGATGCCCAGCAGCATGGCGAGGCCGCCGATGACCAGGCCCTTCTCCAGGGAGAGCCGAGTGAAGATCCGTTCGAACTTCTCCGACGGCGGCGGCAGCAGCTTGAGATGGGCCGCATAGGACCGCGCGACCACCGCCAACCCCACTCCCTGGGTGCCGACCACGAACATGGTGGCGAAGGCCAACATGGAGTGGATGCCGAGGCCGACGTCGCCGACCATCCGGGTCGCGGGCCCGACGGCCAGCCAGATCATCCCGACCAACCCGACCGTCACGAGCGCCAGCGACGGGTAGTAGAGCAGCCAGCGCGGGCTGAAGGCGAGCAGGAAGCGCAGGTGGCGCCAGCCGTCCCGCCAGGTGCGCAGGTGCGGGGCGCGGGTGCGACCGTCCTGGCGCAGCGTCGTGGGGACCTCGGTGATCCGGTAGTGCGACAGCGAGGCGCGGACCACCATCTCCGACGCGAACTCCATACCCGACGTCCGCAGGCCCAGCTCGAGCAGCCGGTCCCGCCGGAACGCGCGCATCCCGCAGTGGAAGTCGCCGACCGGGATCCGGAAGAACAGCCTGCCGAGCATCGAGAGCACCGGGTTGCCCAGGTACTTGTGCAGGAACGGCATGGCGCCGGGCTCGATCCCGCCCTTGAAGCGGTTGCCCATGACCAGGTCCGAGCCGCCGCGCAGGCCCTCGAGGAAGCCGCCGAGGCTCTCCAGGGCGTAGCTGTCGTCCGCGTCCGCCATCAGCACGTACTCGCCGCGCGAGGCCTCGATGCCCGCCATCAGCGCGGCGCCGTACCCGCGGCGCGGGACGTCGACGACGCGGGCCCCGAGATCGCGGGCGATGTCCTGGGAGCCGTCGGTGGAGCCGTTGTCCGCGACGACGACCTCGCCCGCCACCCCGAGCTCGACGAGGGACTGCTGCGCCTTGCGGATGCAGGTCTCCAGGGTCTCCGCCTCGTTGAGACAGGGCAGGACCACGGAGAGCTCGATGGCCTGGGGGTCGGCCTCGCGGGCGGCCTCGACGGTCGACGAGGTCGTCATGTCAGCGTGCTCCTCCGAACGTGCCGGTCTGCGGATCCGGTCGACAGGGCGAGGCGCAGGACCTCCCGCGCCACGGGCAACTCTCCCGCACGCAGCAGGCCGGGCAGTTTCGCCACGCCGTGGGCGCGCGAGGTCCAGTGCCAGCGTGCGGCTCGGGCCGCGCGGGTCCAGCCGCGCTCGGCGAGCACGGCGGCGACCTCGGCGAAGTAGGCGGTCTCCTCGGCGAAGCGGGTGCCGTCCACCGCCCCGGCCGACGACAGGCTCGCCGCGTGCCGCCGGTAGTCGATGCCCGGCTCGCCCGCCAGCACGCAGTCGCCGCCTGCGAGCAGCATCCGCAGGTAGAGGTCGAGGTCGAGGACGATGTCGTAGCCCTCGCGGAACCCGTGCTCCAGGACGAACCCGCGCCGGAACACGCAGCTCGGGAAGTACATCCAGTTGCCGTGCAGCAGCGACGCGCTGAGCTCCTCGCCGCCGGAGACCCGGGACCCGCCCGTGACCGGCAGCTTGGTGCGCGCCTTCACCTTGTCGGCCAGCGGCGTGACCGGCTGGCCCGCCCCGTCGATCACGCGAGCGTCCATGTGCAGCCACGCCGCGGTGGGGTGGGCGGCGGCGAGGTCCAGGACCCGCCCGACGAAGTCCGGGTGCAGCCGGTCGTCGGCGCCGAGCAGGACCACCCAGTCCGCGGTCGCCTCGTCCAGGCAGCGCTGGAAGTTGCGGTTGATGCCCAGCCGGGCGGGGTTGGGGAGGTAGCGGATCCGCTCGTCCCCGGCCAGCCACTCGGCGAGCCCGGCGGAGCGACCCTGCTCGACGCCGTCGTCGATGACGGTGAGCCGCCACCGCGGGTCCTGCTGGGCGCGCACGCTGGCGACCGCCTCGCGGAGCAGCGCGTCGTCCCCGTAGGCCGGGATCATGACGTCGACGCCCGTCGTCGTCCGGTCCACGCTCACCCGCAGAGGGTAGCGACCGCCCGCCCGGCGTCCGCGGGCCCGGTGCCCGGCTGCCGTACGCTGCTGCCCCATGAGGCGGCTGGCGCGGGTGCGGGCCCAGCTGTCGGGCGCGGCCCTGGTCGGCGTGGGCATGGTGTTGCTCGGTGCCGCCGCGTACGTGTTCCTCGCCCTCGCCGGGCACGCACTGGACCCGCAGGGCTACACCGCCGTCGCGTCCGTCTACTTCGTCGTGGCGATCGTCGGGCCGGGCCTGTTCGTGGCCGTCGAGCAGGCGGCGAACCGCGAGGTCAGCGCGCGCACCGCGGCCGGGCAGGGCATCGGGCCCGTCGTGCGGTCCGCGTCGCTGGTCGCGGCGGGCCTGGCGCTCGTGGTGTGCGCGGCGCTGCTCGCGCTGTCCCCGGTGCTGGTGGACCGGGTGTTCGCGGGCTCCTGGGCGCTGCTCGTGGCGGTCGTGGTCTCGGTGCTCGGTGCGGCGGCGGTCTACACGCTGCGCGGGCTCTACGCCGGGGCCCGCCGGTTCGGCTGGTACTCGGCGACGCTGGGGGCGGAGGGCATCGGCAGGCTGCTGCCCTGTGCCGCGCTCGTGCTCGCGGGGTCCGCCGTCCCGGAGCTGTTCGGGTTCGCGTTCGTGCTCGGCGCCGGGTTCGCCGCCCTGCTGACGGTCGTGGGGATGCGCGGGCGCACCGGCGCGCACCTGCCGTCGCCGCCGGTCGACCGGGTGCGGCTGGGGCGCGAGGTCGGAATGCTGGCCGCGGCCTCGGGGCTGACGCTGCTCGTGGCCAACCTGGCCCCGGTCGTCGTCACCTCCCGGTTGGTCACGGACGCGGCCACCGCGGCCGCCTTCGCCTCCCTGTTCGTGCTCACCCGCACCCCGCTGTTCCTGTTCGGGCCGGTGCAGGCCCTGCTCATCCCCGGCCTGTCCGCAGCCGCCGCGCGGGGCGACCGCGCCACGCTGCGCAGGCTGACCGGCCTCGCGCTGGGCCTGGTGGCGGTCGTCGGGTCGGTCGGAACGCTGCTCGCCTGGCTCGCGGGCTCGTGGGCGGCGCAGACCTTCTTCGACGCCCCCGTCGCGTTGCCCGGCGGGATCGCCGCCGCCCTGTGCGTCGGCACCGTCGGCATGATGGCGGCCCAGATCCTGCAAGCGGTGCTGGTCGCCCTGCGCGCCAGCCGGATGGCGACGATCGCGTGGGCCGTCGGCACCGTCCTCTACGTCCCGATCCTGTTCCTCCCCCTCCCCCCGGTCCTCGCCGCCACCATCGCCCAGGTCGTGGCGCCGGTCGTGGTGGTGGGGCTGATGGTGGTCGCGGTGCGGGGCGGGGTGCGGCGGTTGGACCCGGCGCCCGTCGGGGTCTGACCACCCGGACGCGCAGGCCGGAGCGTCCCGGGAGCGGTGGGGAGGAGTCCTAGGCTGAGGCCCCCCGCAACGTCCCGTTCGCCCGCTGCACTGGAGCAGTCATGACGTTGCACGCCCTCGTGCCTCTCGCCGCGCTCGTCCTCCTGCCCGGCCTCCTCGTCGGCGCCGCCCTCGGGCTGCGGGGCTGGCTCCTCGCTGGCGCCGCCCCGGTGGTCACCTTCGGGATCGTGGGAATCGCGGCGCCCCTGGTGCCGGCACTCGGGCTGACGTGGTCGGCGCTCACCCTCGCAGGCACCGCCGCCGTGCTGGCCGCGGGTGGCCTCGGGGCTCGGCTCGCCCTCGCGGGTCGCCTCCCGAACGACCCGCCCGCCGCCGAGGAACGCCGCCACTGGGGCCTCGACCGGCACGCCGCCGTCGTGGTCGGAGTGGGGATCGCGGGCGGCGTCGGCGCCTACACCGGGTGGAACGCCACCCGCGGGCTCACCGCCGTCCCGCAGTGGTGGGACGCGTTCTGGCACATGAACGCGATCCGCTTCATCGCCGACACCGGTAATCCGTCGCCCGAGGCACTCCGCGCGCTGAACGAGCCGCAGGGCCCGTTCTTCTACCCCGACGGCTGGCACGCCCTGCTCGCCGCGCTCTGCCGACTGACCGGGGTGTCGCCGATCGCGGCCATCGACGGGTCCATGGTGGCCGTCGTCGGCGCGTTCGCCCTCGGTACCGCGACGCTCGTGCGGGTCTGCGGCGGGCGGGCGGCCCTCGCCGCGGCGTCCGCCCTGCTGTCCTGCGCCGTCACCGCGTTCCCCTACGACATCATCGGCTGGGGTCCGCTGTTCCCGTTCGTCATCGGGCTCGCGATGGTGCCCGGGCTGTTGGCCCTGCTCGCCGCCCTGCTGCGGACGCGCAGCGGCAACCGGGTGGGCCTGCCGGTGGCCCTCGCCGTCGGCGCGCTCGGCGGCCTCGCGATCCACCCCAGCGTGGTGGTCGCCGCGTTCGTGTTCGGGGTCGCACTGCTCGTGCAGCAGAGCCGTCACGGCCGGTGGTCGGATCTCGGCGCGCTGGCCGTCGCGGCCGTGGTCGCCGTCGTGCTCGGGTTCCCCTTCGTGCGGGCGACCCTGGCGGCCACGGACGGCGCCGCCGTCGACTGGCCTGCGACGGAGCCGCCGTCCGACGCCATCGGCGCGATGATCACCTTCGGCCACGCGCAGACCTACCCGCAGTACTGGATCGCCGTCCTGTGCCTCGTCGGCCTCCTGCGCCGCCGGGCCCTGCGCCCGATGCTCTGGTACGTCGTCGCGGGCGGGGTCTTCGCCGGGCTGTTCGTGCTGGCGGCCTCGTACGAGGGCTCGCTCGTCGCGGCGCTGACCCGGCCCTGGTGGAACGACCGGTGGCGCTTCGCCGCCCTCTGGGGCATGGCCGCCGTCGTCCTCGCCGGGGCGGGACTGGTCGGCATCACCGACGCGCTGGCGGGACTGGTCCGGCGCGTCCGCGCGACGCGGCACGCGACGGCGGTGGCGTCCGTCCTGGCGGCCGCGGTCGTCGTCGCGGGCTCGAAGGGTCTCTACCAGGCCCGGAACCAGGAGCGGATGACGAACGCCTACCCCGGCGAGGTCTCGGTGAGTGCCCAGGAGCAGCGCGTCTTCGGATACCTCGCGGGGCTGGTGCCGCCCGGCCAGACCGTGATGAACGACCCCTTCGACGGCTCGGCGGCGATGTGGGCCCTGGCGGGCGTCCGGCCGCTGTTCCCGTCGCCCACCATCGAGCCCCAGGAGCTCGTCACGATGGAACCGGACCGGAAGCTGCTGTGGACGTCGTTCCGGAGCATCGGCTCGGACCCGGCGGTCCGCGCGGCCGCGGACCGGCTCGGCATCCGGTACGCCGTGGTGGGCGACGACGGCTTCATCGCCGGCGGGGAGCACGTTCGCGGGATGCGCGACCTGGCCGGTGTGCCGGGCCTCGAGCTCGTGCACACCGACCAGGACGTGCGGGTCTACCGCATCACCGGCTGAGCCGGTCCTCCTGGCCGAGGGCCTCCTCGACCGCCCGGACGCGCAGGCGCAGCCGCGCGGTCTCCTCGGCCAGGGTGCGGGTCTGCTCCTCGAGCAGGCCCACCTCGCGGGAGAGCTGCAGGGACACCGCGAACAGCACGATCAGCGAGCCGAAGAACAGCAGGTTGCTCGGGGTGCGGACGCCCACCAGCTCCGACAGGGCGGGGAGCAGGCCGGGGACCAGCGCGACGACGAGGGTGCCGACCGAGATCAGCACCCAGATCGCCGCGTACTTCTCGCGCAGTCTCCGGCGGCGGACGAGCTCGACGACCAGGGCCAGGGCGACGACCGCGACGACGATCGAGACGACGGTCAGACGAAGGCCGGCCACGAGCCCTCCCCCCGCTCGCGGCGCACCAGCGCCAGCCCGACCGCGGCGACGACGCGGCCGAGGTAGACCGCCGAGCGGATCGGGTTCGTGCTCGCCACGCCGGTCGTGCGGGGGCGCATCGCGACCGGGACCTGGCTGATCCGCAGCCCGGCCCGGTGGGCCAGCACCAGTGCCTCGACGGTGTCGCCGAGGTACTCCTCGGGGTACCGCTCGGCGAACAGCGCGACCGCCGGGCCCCGGACCAGGCGGAACCCCGACGTCGGGTCGGTCAGCCGGGTCCCGGAGATGCGGCTGAGCGCGCCCGCGAGCAGGCGCATCGCCCAGCGGCGGGGGCCGCGGACCTCGTAGTCGCCGCGGCCCGCGAACCGGGCGCCGATGACGACCTCGGCCTCGCTCACGGCGGCGAGCGCGGCGACCTCGCGCGGGTCGTGCTGACCGTCCGCGTCCACCTGCACGACGGTCTCGAACCCGTTCTCGACCGCGTAGCGGTACGCCGCCCGCATCGCGCCACCCACGCCCAGGTTGAACGGCAGGCGCAGGACCACCGCACCGGCGTGCGCGGCACGGCGGGCGGTGAAGTCCGTGGAGCCGTCGTCCACGACCAGGACGCGGGCGGCGGGACAGGCCGCCCGCACCTCCGCGATCACCTGGGCGACCGAGTCCTGCTCGTTGAGGGCGGGGAGGACGATCAGGATCCCGGCACCGAACGCGTCGGGCGTACCGAGGTCGAGGGGTAGCTGATGAGCGACCGACATGGGAGTGCGCCTTTGCTCTCACGGTTCGACGACGTCGAGTTCGCGGAATGGCGAGAAGACCCGATCACCGGGCGTCGACCGCTGTTCCCCCGAAAACGATTCGCCCGACGGTAACCCCGATGTGAGTGACATCGGCGCTGGTAGAGGCGGCGCGGAAGAGTGAACGACCCCATGATCACCGATTCGGTGCCGGGACCGCCGACTACGGCGGCGGAGACGCCGAACCGGCGATCATGCGCCGAGTCGGGGCCCGCAGGAGGCCAAGGGGGCGGCGCGCATCGCGCTGTCCCCGGGGACCACAGCGGTGGCGGCGAAGGTCTGGAGGCGGGCGAGGGAGTCCGGGGAGGGTAGGGCGTCGCGGCGGACCCAGTGGCCCCGGGTGCCGCTGCCGGTGATCAGGGCGTAGTCGCGGGCGAGGCGGGGGTCCTCGAGCAGCCCGGAGTGCACCGACCACACCGAGTGGGAAGTGAGGAAGGTGGGGCGGGCCTCGTCGAAGACGTGGTCACGCAGGCCGGGCATGTCGTCGTCGCGCCAGTAGCGGGCGATCCGGGCGTCGGCGAGGCCGACCATGTCCACCACCTGCATGCGGGTGGTCAGCGCGACGCCTCCGATGTCCGGCACGAGCACCGAGCCCGTCCGCAGGCCGAGCACGTCGGCGTAGCCCTGGATCGCGCCGCCCGTGGAGGCCACCAGGCACATCGGCACCGTCGGCGACGCACGGAACCGCTGCACGTGGTCGACCACGAACCCGCCGGAGCCGACGACGACCACCCCGGCCACGAGCACCGCGGCGACCCGGCCGCGCCACCCCGCCAGCCGGATGATCCGCACCACCGCGACCGCCACGACCAGCGCCGACATGGCCCAGACGGGAGTGGCGAAGCGGAGCTGGGCCATCCAGTCCGGCTCCAGCACCACGAACGACGCCAGCGCGAGACCGAGCAGGACGAGCAGGCTGAGCAGCCCCCGTCGGAAGGGGCCGGAGCGGGTCAGCACCGCGCCCACCACCCCGGCGCCGAGGGCGAGCGGCAGCCAGCCCAGGTAGCTGACGAGCTCGGCGGGACGGTTGAGGTCCTCCGCGGCGGGCAGACCCTGGGATTTCGCGAGTGCCGTGTTGGGCAGGACCTCACCGAAGGTCACGACCCGCCAGGCGAGGTACGTGCCCGCGGGCACGGCGAACGCCGCGAGGCCCAGCGCGATCGCCCCGAGAGAGCGGCCCAGCGCGGCCCGCCGCAGGAACAACAGCACGACGATCGGGTACGCGCCCGCGTAGATCAGCCCGTCCGGCCGGGTGAGGGCGGCGAGCGCGGCCGCCAGTCCGGCCGCGACACCGACCCACGGCGACAGCAGCCGCCCGGTCACCGCGGCCCGGGCCAGGATCGCGCCGAGCACGGCGACGGTGGCCGCGAGCAGCGAGTTCTCCAGGCCGGAGACCACCCAGATCACGAACGACGGGATGAGCGCGAGGACGACGCCTGCGCCGAGCGTGACGAGCGTGGGCCGCGGTCCCAGCGCCCGAGCCGTCGCCTGGAACGCCGCGAACAGGACCGCGACCAGCACGTACGCGAGGGCCTTGGGGTAGGCCGCGTAGTCCGGGATCCCGAGCAGCGTGCCGTGGTCGAACAGGCCGAGCCACCGGCCCGCCACGAGCAGGGCGAGCCAGGCCGGGTTCGAGAAGCCCTCGACCGGATCGGCGCCGGGCTGCAGGACCGGACCCGCGCCCTCCGCGACGGAGCGAGCGTAGGCGAAGGTGATCGCGGCGTCGTCGACGATCCAGCGGCCGTAGAGGCCGCCGTGCGCGGCGATCAGCGCGGTCGGGACCAGCACCGCGAGGACGTCGGCCGCGACGCGCCGCAGCCGGGACGGCCGACGCGAGACGGGGGCGGAGACGGAGGTCTCCTCGATCACGGCCACTCGGTGCAGTGTGGCCGGACCGGGCGCGGCGCCGCGGGCGCCGCGCCGGAGGATCTACAGGTAGACCGCGAGGCTCAGCATCGCGACCCAGGCCACGGCGAGGACCTGCAGCACCCGGTCGCCCAGGGCGATGTCCTCGGGCTCGCCGCCGTTGCCGTTGTCGACGTCCACGGCGTAGCGCAGGACGGCGACGACGAACGGGACGATCGAGATGACCGACCACACGGAGTTGTGGTGGGCCTCGCGGATCTCGAAGGCCCACAGGCCGTAGTCCATGACCAGCACGGTGGCCGAGAGACCCCACACGAACCGCAGGTAGGACGGCGAGTAGGACTCCAGCGACTTGCGGATCTTCGCGCCGGTGCGCTCGGCGAGCATCATCTCGGCGTAGCGCTTGCCGGACACCATGAACAGCGAGCCGAACCCGGCCGCGAGCAGAAACCACTGCGAGAGCGGGATGCCCGCGGCGACGCCGCCTGCGATCGCCCGCATCAGGAAGCCGGAGGCGACGATGCAGATGTCGAGGACCGGCTGGTGCTTGAGCCAGAAGCAGTACGCCAGCTGCACGACGACGTAGACCCCGAGCACGACCAGCAGCTGCCACGAGGCGAACAGCGACAGCACGATCGCGGCCGCGAAGGCCACCGCCGCCACGACGTAGGCCACCGGGACCGGCACGATCCCGGCCGCGATGGGCCGGTTCTTCTTGGTCGGGTGGGCGCGGTCGGCCAGGACGTCCTTGGCGTCGTTGACCAGGTACACGCCGGACGCGGCCAACGAGAACGCGACGAACGCGATCAGCAGCTTGAGCGCGACGGGACCCTGGAACAGGTCCCCGGAGGCGAACGGCGCGGCCAGGACCAGGACGTTCTTGACCCACTGGCGCGGTCGCATCGTCTTGAGCACGCCCGCCGCGAGCCCCATGGGGCTCCGCTGCGGCGTCGGCTGCACGTCGGTGGGCACGTCGGTGCTGGTCATGAACGCTTCTTCCGGGTCAGGCGCGGGATCACGCGCCGGGCGGCCAGGGCGACGCCGGCGCCGAGACCGGCCCCGGTCGCCACGTCGGTCGGGTAGTGCACGCCCAGGACCAGCCGGGACAGCGCCATCACGGGGACGACGGCCAGGGGCGCCCGCGACCGCAGCAGGCCGCCGTAGAGCACGGCGGCGGAGGTGGTCGAGGTGGCGTGCGAGGAGGGGAACGAGAGCTTGCTGGGGGTGCCGACCCCGACCCGGACCGAGGGATGGTCCGGCCGCGGCCTGCGCACGACGCGCTTGACCCCGATCGACGCCCCGTGGGCGAACGCGACGGCCGCGGCGGACCACAGCCACTCCGCGCGGCGGGGCCGGTCGATGGCGGCGCCGACCACCCCGAGGGCGAGCCAGCCGAGCGCGTGCTCACCGAAGTGCGACATCCCCCGCGCGACGGCGACGGCCTGCGGCGTGCCGATCGCCTCCTGCACGGCGGCCAGGACCTGGACCTCGGCCGGTGCCGGCGACGGGACGACGGGAGCGGCGGGCACCGCGAGCGACCGGTCGGTCACGACAGGGCCTCCTCGCGCACGCTCGTGGCGGGCGCAGGTCCGGGAGTGGTACGGCGCGCCATGCTACGCGGGAGCCCCCGGGCGGCCGGGGCCGACATCCCGCGGCGGCCCCCAGCCGCAGGTCAGAACCAGCGTTCGAGGACCAGCGCGACGCCCTCGTCGCCGTGCGTGGCGGTGATCTCGTCCGCGGCCGCGGCGACCTCGGGATGGGCGTTGCCCATCGCCACGCCGTGCCCCGCCCAGCGCAGCATCGCGAGATCGTTGGGCATGTCCCCGAAGGCCACGGTCCGCTCCGCGGTGACGCCGTACAGCGCGGCGACCTCGGCCAGCCCCGTCGCCTTCGTGACGCCCGCGGGCGCCACCTCCACAAGGCCGCCGGAATGGGAGAAGGTCAGGTCCACGCTGTCGCCCACCAGGGGGCGGAGCGCGGCGACCATCGCCTCGCTGCCGAGGCTCACGTCCCGGACCAGCAGCTTCACCGCCGGACGGGCCAACAGCCGGTCGCGCTCCTCGGTGGGCGGCCCGTCGCCGGGCCAGGCGTGCCGGTAGTCCGGCTCGGCCACGAACTGCGCGGCCTGGTCGACGAAGGCGCTCTCGCCCACCCGCTCGACCCCGAGGGTGGCCTCGGGCAGGGCCCGCGCGACGGCCGCGGCGAGCCTGCCGAGGTCCTCCGCCGACAGCGCGTGGGCGGAGACGACCCGGTCCGCCTCGACGTCGTAGAGCACCGCGCCGTTCGCGCAGACGGCGTACCGGACCACACCCAGCTGCGTGGCGACCGGCGGGATCCACCGCGGCGGCCGCCCCGTGACCAGCACGAACGGCACACCCCCGGCCACCGCCCGACCGATCACGGCCGCGGTACGCGGGCTGACGGTGTGGTCGGGACCCAGCAACGTCCCGTCGACGTCGCTGGCGACCAGTCTCGGCGCCTCCACACAGGTAGCGTACGGACCATGCGCGTGCTCGTGGTCTCGGCGCCGCTCACCGGACATCTGCTGCCGATGCTGCCGCTGGCGGAGGCGCTCTGGGAGGCGGGGCACGACGTGCTCGTCGCCACCGGCGGGGACGCGATGGGCGCGGACACCGGCGAGCTGCCGGTGATCGACGTCGCGCGGGAGCTGTCGTTCACCCGGATCGCCGCCCGCTGCATGGCCGCGCACCCGCTCGACGCCCGCGCGGAGCTCGCGGGCACGGCCGGCACCCGGATGGTCGCGCGGCTGTTCGGGGCGGTGAACGAGGAGCTGTCCGACGCGTTGGTGACCGTGGTCGACCAGTGGCGCCCGGACGTCGTCGTGCACGAGCCGCTGGCCGTCGCAGGCGCGCTGGCGGCCGCCCGGCACGACCTGCCCACGGTGCTGCTGGAGAACTCGCTGTTCGACGGCCCGTCGCTGGTTCGGGTCACCGCGGCGTCGAAGATGATGCTGCGCGCCCTGCGCCGACACGGTCTGGAGGAGTCCGGGCTGCCCGAGCCGGAGGTCCTGCTCACGACCGGCCCGCGCAGCGTGGTCGGCGACCGCGCCGGGCTGCCGATGCGGCCGATGCAACGCGGCGGCGGGGAGATCCCGGCCTGGCTGCGCGTGCCGTCCAGCTCGGGGGACCGCCTGGACCGGCCCCGCATCCTCGTCTCGCGCAGCACCGTGCCCGGTCCGGGCGCCGACCCGATGCCCGCCGCGCTGGCCGTCGCCGGTGAGGTGGACGCGGAGATCGTGCTGATCAGGCCGGACTCGCGGACCGCGCGGCGGGCGCAGGGCTCGCCGCACGTGCGGACGGTCGGCTGGGTGCCGCTCACCGACGTCATGCCGCTGTGCGCGGCGATCGTGCACCACGGTGGGGCGGGGACGTCCGTCGGCGCGCTGAGCGCGGGCATCCCGCAGCTGGCCGTGCCCGGCCCCGGGGACCGCAGGCACAACGCCGAGCTCGTCGCCCGCCGCGGCGCGGGCCTCGCGGGCAAGGTCACCGCGGAGGCACTCCACCGCCTGGTCGTCGACGGCGAGCTGGCCGCCAACGCCCGGGAGGTGCGGGCCGAGCTGGAGGCCATGCCCCCACCCGAGGCCTACGTGCCCGCGATCGCCGCGCTGGACTGATCCCGCCGGCCTAGATGATCGCGACCGCGACGATCAGGCCCAGCGCGATGTGCGTGGCCGCGACGACCCAGGCCTCGGGGAGGAGCTCGTCGGCGGCGAGCGCGGGGCCGATCTTGATGCCGGTCACCCACTCCAGCAGCCGCACGCCCGCGACCTGCGCGATGATCCCGACCAGGCCGTAGACCAGCGAGGCGAGCAGGCCCTCGGCGAGCAGCCCCGAAGCGGTGAAGATCGCCGTGACCACGATGAAGGCCATCGAGACCATCCCGGCCGAGGTCACCACCACGGCGCCCGGCCTGCCGTCGCGGACCAGCTGGTTGAGCTTGCCGGGCGTGGTGATGTCGATGGCCCAGAAGCCCACCAGCATCAGCAGCGCGCCGAGCAGGGCGTAGAGCAGGATCGCGCCGACCCCGCGGCCGAGCCCGGCGAAGTAGGTGGCGTCCAGAGCGAGCGTCATGGGTTCCTCACGGTGGGCGTAGGGGGGGAGCACTACTCGGGGATGCGGTGGGGGACGAACGCGGCGCCGTCGTCCGTGACCAGGCCCGCGGTCTCGCGGATGCCCAGCCCGGCCGAGCCGTCGCCGACGATCCACGCGCCCAGGGCGGGCCGGAAACCGTCGAACTCGGGCAGCGGGTCGAACAGCTGGTAGACGTAGCCCTCGGCGCCGTAGACGCCGCCGGTGGAGACCTGGGAGCCGGGCGCGACGATGTCGACGTTCGCGCCCTCGCGGCCCAGCAGCGGCTTGCGCACGTACTCGGTGAGCAGGCCGGGGTCGTTGAGGTAGGCGGGGAGCAGGTTCGGGTGCCCGGGGTAGAGCTCCCACAGCACCGCGAGGATCGCCTTGTTCGACAGCACGGACTTCCACAGCGGCTCGATCCACAGGGTGTCCGGCAGGCTCCGGCCGACGTGCTTGCCGAAGTCCTCGGTGAGGATCCACTCCCAGGGGTACAGCTTGAAGATCGACTGGATCGGCGCCTCGGCGAGGTCGACGAAGCGGTCCAGGTCGACGTCCCAGCCGATGTCCTCGATCCTCAGGCCGACGGTGTCCAGCCCGGCCTCCGCCGCCGTCTCCTGCAGGTACCCGACGGTCACGTGGTCCTCGCCGGTGGAGTCCCCGCCGGACCAGGTGAAGTGGACCTCGTTGGTGGGCAGCAGGGCCTTGATCTCGCCGAACCGCTCGACCAGGCGCTCGTGCAGCGAGTTCCACTGGTCGTCCGCCGGGTGGGTGTCCTTGAGCCAGTACCACTGCAGGATGGACGCCTCGAGCAGCGTGGTCGGGGTGTCCGCGTTGTACTCCAGCAGCTTGGCCGGGCCGGAGCCGTCGTAGCGCAGGTCGAAGCGCCCGTAGACGTGCGGGTCGTGCCGCTTCCAGGACTCCGCGACCTTCTCCCAACACCACTCGGGCAGGGCGAAGTCGCGGAACCGCTCCGTGGTGACGACGTGGTCGACCGCCTCGAGGCACATCGAGTGCAGCAGCTCGACGTCCGCCTCGAGGGAGAGGATCTCGTCCATCTCGAAGACGTAGTGGACCGACTCGTCCCAGTACGGGCGGGCCCCACCGGTCGCGTCCCGACCGGGGGCGTCGTAGACCAGGCCCTGCTCGCGGACGGTCTGCTGCCATCCGGGGCGCGCGGCCCCACGTTCACGGCGCACCGGTCAGCTCCCGCTGCTTCCCTTGGAGGAGCCACCCGACGACGAGCTCGACGAGCCCGACCCGGCCGACGACCCGCTGCCGGACCCGCTCGACGATGAGCCGCTGCTCACCCCGAGCCCGCCGCGGGAGATCGACTTCCCGGAGGGCGTGCGGACGTTGCCGCTGCTCGGCACGCTGGTCGTGCCGCCGCTGACCCGCTGCCCGACGGTGCCGGTGCCGCCGTAGTTGTAGTGGTACTGGCCGCCGCCCCCGCCGATGAAGATCGGGTAGAAGCCCCCGCCGCCGTAGTAGGTGTTGCCGGTGTTCGACGCGGGCGTGACGCAGTTGCTGTCGTCCACCACGACGTCGTTGGCGTCCACGCAGCGGGCCTCGATCTCGTCGTCGTCCGAGGCGACGGCGTACCCGACGGCGATCAGCGCGACGACGCCCACGACCACGCCGGAACCGATCAGGATGCGCTTGCGCTTCTTCCGCCGCCCGGCCTGCTCCTCGGCGAGCGCGGCCTCCTCGGCACGGCGCCGGGCGCCCTGCTCGCGGGCGCGCTTCTCGGCGAGCGTGGGCTCACGGGGGGCCGTGGTGCCGTCCTGCTGCGACATCCGACCGCGCGAGGTGGCGCCGACGGGCTCCAGCGGTCCGGTCTCGTCGTCCGGCCGGCCGTCGTTCTCGGTCATCTGATCTCTCACCCCCGTGTAGCAGAACCGTATCCCGAGGGACACGAACGGCGGAACCGGGCCGATAACGGCTCGGTACCGAAGGCCGCACGATCACGCGACCGGGCGGTCGGCGGCGCTCAGCGACTCCTCGCCGCACGCCCACGACCGATGACCGCGCCACACCGACACCGGTCCGGGGTCCCCCGGACGGGGCAGGCAAGATGGGCGACGACATGGACGAGCACTACATGCCGTCCGGCGACCGCTCCCCCAGTGGTGTCGCCGTGGCGGAGAAGCCGGTCCGCTCCCCACGGACGTCCGCGCCGCCGCAGCCCTCGGGCCTGCGGCTGCCCGGCCGCCGTCAGGCGCGGCGGATCGTCGCGGCCGTGCTCGTCGGCGCCGGGGTGATGCTGGGCGTCGCCACGCTGGACACCGTCGCGGGCGCCACGGTCCCCGTGCTCGGCACGATCGCCGCGTTGCCGTCGCCGCACGGCACGTCCGCGGACGTCGAGGACATCCCGCCGCCCCCCACCACCCCGGGCACCTGCCTGAACTGGTCGCGGGCGGACGCGGCGGACACCGCCGTCGTCGACTGCGCGCAGCCGCACCTGTTCGAGCAGGCGGGCACCGTGCAGCTGGTGGACCAGCAGGTCCTGCCGGACGACCCGACCATGCGCAGGCTCGTCAACGAGCGGTGCTCGCCGGTCGTGCTGCAGTACCTCGGCGGGAGGTACGACCCGAACGGCCGGTTCCGGGTCGGGGCGCTGAAGCCGTCGCAGAAGAAGTGGGACGAGGGCGACCGCGAGCTCCGCTGCGGCGTGCAGAGCGCGTCGCGGTCCGGGGCGCTCTACCCCCTCACCGGCAAGGCCGCGGACCAGGACCAGTCCGGCGTGTACGAGCCGGGCACCTGCCTCGCGATCGACGAGCGCCGGGTCGGCGACCCCGTCGACTGCGCCGGGCCGCACGCGGTCGAGGCCGTGGGCATCGTGGACCTGTCCCAGAAGTTCCCCGAGGGCTTCCCCGCCGTCGCGGACCAGGACGGGTTCCTGCAGCCCGAGTGCAGCCGGATCGCGGCGGACTACGCAGGCGGGGAGCAGGCCATCGCGGACAAGAAGCTCACGGTCTACTGGGACAACGTCACCGAGGACTCGTGGAACGCGGGCACCCGACGGGTCAACTGCAACCTGGCGGCGCTGCTGCCGGACCGCAGCGGGTTCGCCCCGGTGACCGGCCCGGCGAAGGGTT
>Ga0070671_100002030_pt1 | contig 15591 bp, 13 predicted proteins | sample KBSS73metaG_FD_65341 | JGI IMG/M metagenome (GOLD analysis project Ga0070671, IMG submission 65341) | Switchgrass rhizosphere microbial communities from Kellogg Biological Station, Michigan, USA - KBS S7-3 metaG | ecosystem: Host-associated > Plants > Roots > Rhizosphere > Soil ...
TCCTCCTCTTCCAGCAGGAGGAGCAGCCGGAGCCGGGTCGGGTCGGCCAGGAGACGAAGGAAATTAATGGTTGACGCCATGGGCTATAAACACGATATATCGACGCATCATGATTGGTCAATATGTTCGATTGTGATCGTTTCATCCCGCACCGCTCAACTCTCAACTACTTCCGCCATGCTTCGTCGTTTCATCTTTGCTTCCGAATCCGTCGGTGAGGGTCACCCGGATAAAGTCTGCGACACAATTTCCGACGCCGTTCTCGACGCCTGTCTTCGGCGCGACCCGAAGAGCCGTGTCGCCTGCGAGACGTTTGCCAAGAGTCACACTGTGATCGTCGGCGGTGAGATCACGATCCCAAATTTACCCGCCGGCAGGTCGCTCGAGTCGGTGGTGCCGATCGACGAGATCGTGCGCAATGCCGTGCGCGAAATCGGCTACGTCAACGATGACGACGTCTTTCACGCCGACAAGATCGACATTCAAAATATCATCACCCGGCAAAGTCCGGACATCGCGCAAGGCGTGGATGCGAGCGAGGCCGAGGGCAAAGGCCACGCGGAGCAGGGCGCGGGCGACCAGGGGCTGATGTTTGGTTTCGCCTGTGACGAGACGCCGGAATTGATGCCGGCGCCGATCATGTTCGCGCATCGCCTCGGGCGCGAGCTGACCCGGATCCGCAAGAGCGGCAAGGCGCGCTGGCTCCGGCCCGACGCCAAATCGCAGGTCTCGGTCATTTACGAGGGCGGCAAACCGGTTGGCATTTCCAACGTCGTCGTCTCCACCCAGCACGCCAAAGACGTGAAGCAATCTGAAATTCGCAGCTTCATCATCGAGGAAGTAATCCGGAAAATCTTGCCTAACGAGATGCTGACGGAAGCAACCCAGTTTCTGATCAATCCCACTGGCAGCTTCGTCATCGGCGGGCCGGAGGGCGACACCGGCCTGACCGGACGCAAAATTATCGTCGACAGCTACGGCGGCTGGGGCCGGCACGGCGGCGGCGCTTTTTCCGGCAAGGACCCGAGCAAGGTCGATCGCAGCGCCGCCTACATGGCACGCTGGGTGGCGAAGAATGTCGTCGCGGCCGGGCTGGCGAAACGTTGCGAGATCCAGTTCGCCTACGCCATCGGTTATCCGAACCCCGTAAGCATGAACATCAACACTTTTGAGACCAATTCGGTTGCGGAAGAAGCGATTGAGAAAGCCGTGAACCACATCTTCTCCTTCAAGCCGGCGGAGATCATTCAGCAGCTAGACCTTCTTCGCCCGATTTACGCAAAAACCACCAACTACGGGCACTTCGGCAAGGACGATCCCGATATCACCTGGGAACAAACCAACAAGGCCACCGAATTGAGGGCGGCGGCGAAATAGTCGTCCACAGATTTCGCAGATTTACAGAGATTTTGTAATGGAGAGAGACCCGGAAACCTCTGTGAAATCTGTGGAGGAAATTTACCTGTAAAAAATATGAGCACGAAAACCGTCACAAAAACGCAAACGAAAGACTACAAGGTCGCAGACATCAGCCTCGCGGATTGGGGTCGGAGAGAAATCTCGATTGCGGAAAAGGAAATGCCGGGCCTGATGGCGATCCGGGAAAAATACGCGCCCGGTAAGCCGCTCCAGGACGTGCGGATAACCGGCTCTCTGCACATGACGATTCAGACTGCGGTCTTGATTGAGACGCTGGTCGATCTGGGAGCAAATGTTCGCTGGGCGAGCTGCAATATTTTCTCGACGCAGGATCACGCCGCGGCCGCGATCGCCCAAGCGGGCGTGCCGGTCTTCGCGTGGAAGGGAGAAAGCCTGGCAGAATATTGGTGGTGCACCAATCAGGCGATTTCGTTTCCCGAGGGCAAAGGCCCGCAACTCGTGGTCGATGACGGCGGCGACGTCACGCTCTTAATTCACAAAGGCTATCAGCTCGAAGAAGGCAGCGACTGGGCGAAATCACCCGCGAGCAGCAAGGAAGAACAGTGCATCAAGGACCTGCTCCTTGAGGTGAACCGCGAAAATCCATTCCGCTGGCACGAGCTGGTCAAGGAATGGCGCGGTGTTTCGGAAGAGACCACGACCGGCGTGCATCGCCTCTACAAAATGCAGCAGCAAAACCAGCTTCTCGTCCCGGCGATTAACGTCAACGACTCGGTTACGAAATCGAAGTTCGATAATCTTTACGGCTGCCGCCACTCGTTAGTCGACGGCTTGAACCGCGCCCTCGATGTCATGATCGCGGGCAAGGTCGCGGTCATTTGCGGCTACGGCGACGTGGGCAAAGGCTGCGCGCAATCCCTCCGTGGTCAGGGCGCGCGCGTCGTCATTACGGAAATCGATCCCATTAACGCACTGCAGGCGGCGATGGAGGGCTACGAGGTCACGACCATCGAGGACACGTTAGGCCGGGGCGACATTTACGTCACCACCACCGGGAACGTCGACGTCATCACTCTTGCCCACATGGAGCGGATGAAAGACCAGGCGATCGTTTGTAACATTGGCCATTTCGATAACGAGATTCAGGTCGACCCGCTCAACGAGCGCAAGGATATCCAACGCACTAACATCAAGCCGCAGGTCGACAAGTACACCTTCAGCGATGGCCACGAAATTTTCATGCTCGCGGAAGGTCGCCTCGTGAATCTGGGTTGCGCCACCGGTCATCCGAGCTTCGTCATGTCGAATTCGTTCTCGAATCAGGTCCTCGCCCAGCTCGATCTCTGGCGGAACAAAGACACCTACAAAGTCGGCGTTTACGTTCTGAGCAAAGCGCTCGACGAAGAAGTAGCGCGCCTCCACCTGCAAAAGATCGGCGTGAAACTAACGAAGCTGACCGATAAGCAGGCCGGGTATCTTGGTGTGCCGGTCGAGGGCCCGTATAAGTCCGAGCATTATCGCTATTGAGTGGCGCACGGCGTCGGTGGCCGGGAAAAAAAGCGTGATTTCGTCGCATTCGGCTAATAGCTTGAGGCGATGCGTCAGCCAACCCTGATCCTATTCGCGGCGCTCGCGGCGGCGAGCCCATCGCCCGCCTTCGCCTCGGGCTCGGCCGCGCAACCCCCGATCAATCAATCGATCAACCGGACGAACTTCCAACGAACGAATGGCACCACGAACAACTCGGCCCCCAGCGTCGTCGCCGAAGAGCCCTATAACCGTGGCAAAGCTGTATTCGCCGGAAATTACAAACTCGGAGAACCGAAACTGACTTCGGCGAACGTTGCGGAAAAATTGCAGCGCCTCTCCGTCCTGCAACGGGCGCTTCCCGCCGTTGAGCGAACAAAGCTAGACCCGATCGTCTTATCGAAGCAGTTGACGAATCGGGAGATGAACGCGCTCGAGTATTACCTGCGAATGCGGTTCGGAAAATTCATCTCCAAAGCACCTTCCTGGGCCGGGGAGGAGCCGCCGCCCAAGGTCGCCTTATCGAAGTAAGAATTTCACGCGCACGCTGGCCCCGTGTGCTCAAGGTTCTCGCTCGACGGGTTGTCATCCCGAGCCCGGGAAGACGGCGAGGGGGCTTACGTAGGGTCTCGGCGTGCACGACGAATTACCCCGCCTGACCTAGGAGATATCCCGCGGCGCGCTGCGGTGGCCTTGGAATCGCGAGTCTTGTGCGTGGACCGACCTTAGGCGCAGGCGCAGCCAAAAGCCACTCAGCACCGCGAGCATCACGATTCCGAATTCGACCGGCCGTACCCAAACGGGTTGCGCGTAGGTGGCCAAAGCCGAATCTCCCAAATTGAGTCCGGTCGCGTAGCTCAGCGGGACTACGATGAGGAGCGCAACGGAGCGCCGTGTCGGCTGCACGGCCGCAAACGGGACCAGCCAAACCAAGTACCAAGGATTGAGCACGGGCGAGAGGAGGAAGAATGCGAGCATTACGTCGGCGACCGGTGCTTCTTGCAAGCTTCGCTTCCTGTGGGCCCAGCGCGCGAACAAAAATGCAGCGAGCAAGCCGAAAAGAATCAGCCAAAGTCGTCGCGCCGCCGTCGACCCGAAGAAATGTGCGAGCACGGCGTAACCGAATGAATTGAACTCGAAATAACTCGCCATCGCGTGCAGGCCGGCCCATTCCCCGCAGGAACCGGAGGCGACGAGCGGCCCGTAAATTATTCCCAAGGTGACCAGCAGCGCGGGGAAAACCACAAATGGCCGTCGCCACGCCAGGAAAGGAATCGCGAGGAGGGCAAATAACTTCGCTCCCACAGCGACCCCCGCGAGCGCACCGGCACAAAGATAGCGTTCGCGACGGGCACAAATCCATGCGGCAATCAACCAGAGCAAAGCCCACGCTTCGGGATGAGCGTGAAACGCGATCTCCGTCACAACCAGCGGACACCACCCATAAAACCAGGCTGCAGTCCGCCCGCCAAATGCGGCGAGCAGGAGCAAGAGCGCAGTGTCGACGAGCAACAGCAGCAGTTTGAATGTGAGCAGAGATCCCGGAGCGATCGCCGCGGCGGCGGCGAACAAGAGTTGGGTGACGGGGGCGTAGATCGTCGTTAGGTCAGGATGATTTAGCTCGTCCAGCGCCGTCTCGATTCCCGGCGGGCGTTTTTCCGGCACGGCAAAGAATTCCTGCGGGGCGGGGCCATAGGGTGAGCCGTCCTGAATCGTGCGCCATCCATCCCAAAGGTAGCGTTGATAATCATCTTCCAGCGAGGGAGTCGTCCAAAGTCCGCAAAGGCGAAAAACGAGCGCGCTCGCTACGATCCATCTCGTGGCCGGCCAGTCAGTGCGTCGCGCGCGTAGAAACCAGACGCAGCCGATCCACCCGACGAGTTGGATTCCCCACCAGACTCCCAGCGGGAGGCGTCCGGCTTGCGCGGAACAAAACGCAAGCACCAGATAGCCGCAGAGCACGAGCACAAACGGCAAAACCCCGCGCGGAAAAGAGCGCGCCGTAACCGCCTTGCCGATCATCGCAAACGATCGCGTCCCGGCCGGAGATCAGTCATTGCTCGGCGAATCGTTAGGGCGAAATGGCGGGGGGCAGGAAATAGAAGAGCAGCGAAATAATCACATAAAGCGAGAGCAGTTGCACTCCTTCAAACCAGTTGCTCTCCCCGTCGCCGCTGATCTTACCCACGATCCAGATGGAAAAAAGAATGGCTGCTATTTCCGGGAGCGAAAATTCCAAGTTCATCGAGTCACCAAAGGCATAGGAAGCGAGGACGAGGACCGGCGTGACAAAGAGCGCCATCTGCAGGCTCGATCCGGTCGCGATTCCCAGACTCAGGTCCATCTTATTCTTCCAGGCGCTCCAAACAGCGGTCGAGTGTTCGGCGGCGTTGCCAACCAATGCGATCACGACCACTCCAACGAAGAGCTCGGTCAGACCGAGTGCATGCCGGGCCGCTTCGATTGAGCCGACGAGAAATTCGCTCAACACCGCCACGACGGCCGTCGCGATCGCCAGCGCCGTGATCGACTGCCAGAGTGGCCAGAGCGCCTCGTCGCCAGACCCAGCCTGCGCGAGGCCTTCGAAAATCTCACGGTGGGTAACGAGATGAAAAAAGAGCGAGAGAAAATAAGTGATGAAGAGCACGATCACGATCGCAACAGAAAGCCGATCTTCGATCTCTTCGGTCCATCCCGCCGAGCGTCCCGCCGCCGCCGCGTGGAAAATCGTTGGAATGAGGAGCGCGATGCCCGCCAGACCGAGCGAGGTCGCCGATACGCGCGCAGCGGTCTGATTGAATGTTTGCTTGGGAAAACGCAATCCGCCGACCAGAATCGAGGCGCCGAGGACGAGCAAGAGGTTGCCGATGATTGATCCGGTGATCGATGCTTTGACGACTCCGGTGAGGCCTTTGCGCAAGGCCACGAGCGCAATGATCAACTCCGCGGCATTCCCGAAAGTTGCGTTCAGCAGGCCGCCCACACCTGCCCCCGAGCGCGCGGCCAATTGTTCCGTCGCGCGTCCCATCCATCCGGCCAGCGGAACGATCGCGATCCCTGCGACAATAAAAAGCAGAGTTTCGTTGCGCCAAGCGGCGACGTAACGCAGCGCGACCGCGACGGGCACGGCCAGCAACAAAAAATCAAGGGGCGTGAACGACCAACTGGATTTTTTCTTCCGCGCCATCACTCCGTGAAGCTTGAACCGCATCCACGCTCAAAGCGAGTTCAACGTCCACCAGCTTTAGCCTCGCTTCCGTTCAGGGAGTAAACTTATAGATCGCACCGTCGCCATCATCACCACCGTGGACAGTGGCGCCGTAGAAAGTTCCGGACCCGTCATCCACCATGCCGGCATACGGAAAGGCTCCATCCGGAGAGCCCTGGAAGGCGTGCGGAATAGTCTCAGTCCACGTCCCGTTCGCGTTAGGAGATAGCTCAAAAATAGTGCCGCTCCCCAGCCCGCCTTCGCTGGTCGTGCCGTAGAGATTGCCCGCGGCGTCGGAGACAAGGTTGCTAATAGAACTGTTCCCATCGGTCCCGGACCTGAAGCTGTAGAGCACCGACTCGCTCCATCCTCCGGCGCCGTCGGGAGACAACCTGTAGATCGCGCCCAAACCATTGGTTCCGCCGTAGTAAGTCGTGCCGTAGAGGTTGCCCGCAGGATCGAAGAGCAAGGCGCCATAGGGAAAGACTCCGTCAGGGGCACCTTGGAATGCGTAAATGGTCTTGAAATCCCATTCCCCGGTTTCCGTCGGAGTAAGTTCGAAGATGGTGCCCGAGCTACTCGCTCCGCCGGTAGTGGCCGCGCCGTAGAGATGTCCACCGCGAAGCAGTAATTTCCCAGCCGAGCCCGAAGAGCCATCGGAACCTCCGGTAAAAGTGTGAATAACTTTGAAGGCCCAACCGCCATTCGCCTTCGGGCGTAGAACATAGATTGTGCCCAATCCATTGGCTCCGCCTGTCGGAGTCATTCCATAAACGTGACCACGTTTGTCGACCGCGACTCTCGCGCCGGGGCCTGAGCCATCCAAACCTCCGCTAAAAGCATGAATGACAGTTTGCGTCCAGGTTTCACCGCTCTTGGTCAGCTTATAGGTCACACCGCATCCGCCTTCACAACTACCTGAGCCACCCGTGACCGCAGTTCCGTAAAGGTTACCCGCTTTATCAAGAGTTACTCCTTTGTAAGGCTCACCGCCATCTGCCCCACCTGTGAAGCTATAGAGTACGGTATGCACCCAGGCGCCACCAACCGGCGCTAACTGCCAGACCGTTCCGCCGCCAAAATCCCCACCCAGCACCGACGTGCCATAGAGATTGCCCGATGCGTCCACCGCCACATCGGTGTCGCAATACTCGCCGTCCTCCTCACCAGCGAAACTAAAGATGACTTCCGTCGCTGCCCTTGCACCGCTCGCGGCCAGCATGGCCACCGAGATCAAAACCAATCCACCGATCGTCGCTCTGTTCATGAGAGCGCTCTAGCAGAAAATTCGCCGCATGAAAACAACAAAATCTCTGCCCTTGCAGCGGGGATCAGTAAAGATAAGGCTCCGACAGCTGAAAGGCGTTGCGGATCAGCTCGATTTTCGGCGGCGAGTCGGCCACGACCGTCACCTCGACAATGTCGAAACGAAAGAGAATGTCGGGATTGCCTAACAATCGCAGCCAGGCGAGCGCGCCTAACGAAATCCGGCGCTGCTTCTTCGCCCCAACGGCTTCGAGTGGCCGGCCGAAATCCTCCCGCGTGCGCGTTTTCACCTCCACGAAAACGAGCGTGTCGCCATCGCGACAGACCAGGTCGATCTCGCCGCCCTGCCGTCCGCGAAAGTTGCGATAAAGAACCTTGAACCCCTGGCGACGCAGATGACGCGCGGCCAGCTTCTCGCCTCGCGCTCCAAGCTGTAAATGCCCGGCGCTAGAACGAGAAAACCGGCTGCGCCACTGGCTCAAACGAGCGGCGGTGAATCGGGCAAGGGCCGTGTTCATGGAGTTTCTGGAGATGCAACTCGGTGCCGTAGCCTTTGTGCTGGCTGAAACAATATTCCGGGAAGCGCGCGCAGAATTCCCGCATCAGGGTATCGCGCGTCACTTTCGCGATCACGCTTGCTGCCGCGATGCTCAGGCTCAGGCAGTCGCCATCGATGATCGCCGTTTGCGGCAGCGGAAACGGGAAAACCGGCAGACCGTCGATGAGGACGTGTTCCGGTGAATTCGTCAAACCGGCGACTGCGATCCGCATCGCCTCATGCGAGGCGCGCAGGATGTTGATCCGGTCGATCTCGAGGGAATCCACGATGCCAACCGCCCAGACGATCTCAGAGTGGTTCGTCAGGTAGTGATATATCTCCTCGCGCAGATCGACCGAAAGTTGTTTCGAGTCTTTCAGTTTTCGGTGCCGGAACCGCTCCGGCAAAATCGCGGCCGCTGCCACCACGGGACCCGCGAGCGCGCCACGCCCGGCTTCATCGATGCCGGCAATGCAGCCGATGCCTAACGACCGCAGTTTTTTTTCGTGCCGGAATCCGCAACGCATTCTGCGGAGAGCTTATCCACAGATTTCGCCGATTTTCACAGATTAATTTTCAGATCCAAAAGCAAAGACCCGCAGGCGTCTCCACCAAAAAAAATCTGTGCAAATGGCCGTCTCTGTGGACGAAAACTACTCCCGGACGGCGGTCGCTTCCTTGCCCTTGCGATCGCGCAGGTAATTAAGCTTGGCGCGACGGGCGCGACCCTGTTTTTCCACTTCCACCTTCGCGATGCGCGGCGAATGAATCGGGAACACCCGCTCCACGCCTTCGCCATAGGAGATGCGGCGAACGGTGAAGGTCTGGTTGAGGCCGGTGCCTTTGCGGCCGATCACAATCCCCGAAAAAATCTGGATCCGCTCCTTGTCGCCTTCACGAACCCGGGTGTGCACCCGCACCCCGTCGCCCACCTTGAATTTCGTTACGTCAGTCTTTTGCTGCTCTTTGGCCAGGGTGTCGATGATGTTCATAAAGTCGCTTTCTGTCCCGGAAATGGGGTCGAATACCTAGCGCGGGGGCAGCGGATTGTAAAGAGCGCGTCTCGGACGGCTCCCCGACAAACGCCGGGCGACGAGCGGCCATCGAGAACTGCACTTTGACGCTCGTCGCCCCTCACGGTCAAGTCGGCGACACCCGGTTGTGCTTTGGGAGGCGGCCGTTATACTGCCGCTCGCTGCGCCCGTAGCTCAACTGGATAGAGTGACAGCCTCCGAAGCTGTAGGTTGCGCGTTCGAGCCGCGCCGGGCGCACTTCTCCAAGGCTGAAGGTAGACTGAAGAGGGAAAATTTACTCCGCTGCGCGCGCGACCTGGAGGCCGTCGAAGAAGGCGTCGGTCTTTTCGCCGTCGCGATTGAAGATGGCCAGGCTGGTAATTGCGCCCGCGCGCGCCAGCCGGCGGCCCGGCAATTTAGTCAGCTTTTTGTCGGCTGCGGTCTGGATTTCCAAATCGTAGGTGTCGGCGCCGGTGATCGTGACGGTGACGATGACGCCGGAATCGGTGCAGGGAATGCCGGAGTCGGCCTGATCAGCGCCGGTGCCGTCATGGATCTGGTAGTTGTCTTTGCCTTCTTCGTAGCTGAACTCGAAGACTGCATCCTTGCGGTAGTCAGCCGGTGTATCGGCCGCGTTGCTCGTGCGTAAGGTGAGCCCGATCGAGCCGAGCGCCGGTTCATCGGTGTCGAATTTCTTCTCGATCCGCCCGCTCTCCATCAGGAAGGAAAAGGAGTCGCCGATCGCGAGCGGCTCACTGAAGGCGCGAAAGGCAACCGCCTGCTCGAAGCCGGTGCCGTTGGCGAAAAGGCCCCACGCCTTGCCGTTCTGCGCGATGCCGTTGAGGTCTTTGTTGTTTTCGGAGCTGGCGATGAAGGAACCGGAGTGACGGTGGTCATCGTTCCCCTCAGTCAGCAGTTTCCATTCGCCGAAACCGATCCCGCTCTTTTTCCCAGTGTCGATGGGGCCCTGGCTGGCGTCGTCCTCGGCGAGGTTGATCTGGTCGGCCCTAACGAGTCCGAAAATGAGCGCGAGACATAGCGTGAGGCCGAGCTTTTTTTTCATGCCCGGGCCACTTCAGCCTTTGACCGCACCGGAACTCAAGCCGGAAATGAGATAACGGCTGAGGAGAAGGAAGAGGACCACGACCGGGATGGAAACGAACAGCGCGCCCGCCGCGTAAAGGCCCCATTGCGTGCTCATGTTGGACTGAAACGTTTTCAGGCCCACCGGGAGAGTGAAGATCTCCACATCCTGGAGGACGAGCGCGGAAACGACGTATTCGTTCCACGCCGTCATGAAGGAAAAAAGCGCGGTAATGACAATGGCGGGGGCGGAGAGCGGCAGGACGATCCGGTAAAACGATTGCCAGCGAGTGCAACCGTCGATCCCGGCGGCTTCCTCGAGCGAAAGCGGGATGGTGTCGTAGTAACCTTTCAACTGCCAGATGCAAAAGGGCAGCGCGGTCGCGCTATAGATGACAATCACGCCGAGATAAGAGTTGATCAGGCTGAGCTTGATCAGGATCAGATAAAGCGGGAGCAACAGCATCGTCGCCGGAAACATTTGGGTGACCAGGAGCCCGTTGAGGGTGGCACTGCGGCCGAGAAAACGAAAACGCGAAAGCGCGTAACCCGCGGTCGAGGCGAGCGCGACTCCGGTGACCGTGACCACGAGTGCGATGAGCAAAGAATTGCCCAGCCACCGTACGAACAATGTCTCGAAAATCAGGGTGCGAAAATTCGCCAGGGTCGCGCCGTGCGGAATGAGCGCGAGCGACGACGAAAGCAGTTGGTCGCCCGGCCGGAGCGCGATCGTGACAATGCGGCTGATCGGGTAAAGCGCGAACGCAGTAAAAACAAGAAGCGCCAGATAACTCAGCGCCATCCGCACCCCGCGCGATAGCGAAGGGCGCGACTCTGCGGCCAGGAGAGGCGAGCGACGGGACATCAGGCAGTGACCCCTTTGACCACGACTCGCATCCCGTCCGTCGAGATAATGGTAAGCGGCGTTTGTGGAGCGATGAATTCGCCTTCCGTCACCACGTCCACAACATGATCATCAAACTCTGCCTTGCCGCTCGGACGCAGGATGGTGAGCGAGCGACCGCGCATCCCGGGCGTCAGCGCGAGCGAACTAGCAAAGGCGCGCGGCGTCCCGCCTAACGATGGTCCTGGCGGGTTAAACGCCGCCAGCGCGATGCGGCGATAGATGCTCGTCTGCGGGAGATAGCGCGCGAGAATCGCGATCAGGACCGCAGCCGCGACCATGGCCAGAAGCAGATTAAGCAGTGGTATCTTCAACATCTCGGCGGTCGGGAAAAGGCCTTGCCCGGGGTAATGATCGATCATCGCCCAAAGGAGCGAACCAAAAATCAAAAGCACTCCAACGACCCCGAAGACGATCGTGGAGTGAGCAAAGAACACTATCTCCACCAAAACCAGAACGATCCCGAGGACGAATAGCGCCACCACTTCCCAACCCGCCAGCCCGGCAAAATAATGGCCGAGAAAAAAGAGCGCAAAACAGATGATGGAAAAAATGCCGGGCAAACCGAATCCCGGGACTTTGAACTCGATGTAGGCGCCAATAATTCCGCCTAACAATAAGAGAGGCGCAAGCGCGGTGAGCCAGAAGGCGAGTTGCTCAAATCCGCTCGGGACGAACTGCACCATCTCCCCTTTCAGTCCCGCCTTTTTCACCACGTCCTCGAGCGAATCGGCGATGCCTTCGGCGAGGACGGGTTTGCCGTTGATCTTCTCAGTCGCTTCCTGTGCGTTCAGGGTCAGGAGCGTCCCTTTGGGGTGGACGACGCGATCGCCGATCTTCACTTCCTTGTCTTTGCTCATGAAGGCTTCCCCGAGGTCGGGGTTGTGGCCATTGCGCAGCGCCGTTCCGCGCATGAGGGCCGACCAATAGGAGATCGTTTTGTCTTTCTGCGTCGGGGGCAGATCTTCACCGGTCGAGAGAATCGGAGCCGCCGCGCCAATCGCGCTCACCGGGGACATGTAAATGTGCTTCGTGGAAAGAGCGATAACGGCGCCGGCGGAGCCGGCGTTGGAGTTAATGTACGTATAGGTCGGGAGCGTGGCGTGATTCAGAATACCGGTAATTTCCTCCGCCGAATCGAGCCGGCCGCCATACGTGTCCATATCGAAGACGAGCGCGGCTGCGCCTTCGCGTTCCGCCGTTTTCTGGGCGCGACGGAGGAAGAGCGCGAGCGAAGGCGAAACCTCGCCCTTCAGCGGAATAACGACCACGTCGCCCTGGCCGATCGATACGTCGCGCGCGACGGTCGTGCCTAACGAGAAGGCGCAGGCCAGCAGGAAGATGAAAAAACGGATCGGATGGCGGCTCATAACAAGATCATTTGGAGGCTCGAAGGCGCTGCGTTAATCTGACAGCGTACCGCCGTCGTCACGAGGAAAAACAGCGCGCATGGGTACGATCCCAACCCACATCATCGAGCAGGTCGCCTCCGCGAATGACATCGTGGAAGTGATCGGCTCCTATTTCCCGCTCAAGCGCGCGGGCAGCACCTGGAAAGCGCTCTGCCCTTTTCATCAGGAAAAATCGCCCTCGTTTACGGTCAATCCGCAACGGCAGATCTTTAAATGCTTCGGCTGCGGCGAAGGCGGCAGCATTTTCAAATTCGTCGGGCTTTACGAGCACGTCAGTTTTCCTGAAGCCGTGAAGAAACTGGCCGCGCGCGCCGGCATTCCGGTGATCGAGGAACGCGGCACCAGCACTGAGGACGATCGTCAGCACGAAGCGCGGCGAACCCTCTTGAAGCTGCACGCGGACGCTGCGCAGTGGTTTCACGACAACCTGCTCCAACAGGAAATCGCGGCGCCCGCTCGCGAGTACTTGAAGAAGCGCGGAATCACCAGCGCCGTGGCGAAATCGTGGCAGCTCGGCTACGCGCCGGAGAGCTGGGACGCGTGTTTGAAATGGGCGCTCGCCGCCGGCTACAAACGCGGGACGATTTTGCAGAGCGGCCTGGTCAAGTTGCGCGATGAAGAACGGCCCGAAAGCGAAATCTACGATCGTTTTCGCGGACGTCTCATGTTCCCGATCCGCAACGATGTGGGCGAAGTGATCGCCTTCAGCGGACGCATCCTGACGAGTGATAGCGAGACGGCGAAATACCTCAATTCGCCCGAGACGCCGCTCTTCCGCAAGGGGAGCGTCCTGTTCGGTCTGCACAAAACCAAGCGCGGCCTGATCGACGCGGATTGCGCCATCGTCTGCGAAGGCCAGCTCGATCTGATCACGCTCTTTGAGACCGGCATGACGAATGTGGTCGCGCCCCAAGGGACGGCTTTCACCGAAGGCCAGGCGCGCATCCTGAAACGCTACGTCAACGAAGTCGTGCTCTGCTTTGATGCCGATGCCGCCGGACAAAAAGCTGCGGAGCGTTCATTGGAGCCACTCCTCGAAAACAATCTCGTCGTCCGCGTCGCCGAGATGCCGCCCGGCGAGGATCCCGACTCGTTAGTCCGAAAAGAAGGGGCCGAGAAATTCGGCACCCGTATCGCCGCGGCGCGGGATTTCTTCGACTTCTGGATCGAGCGCGAAGCCGCCTCGACAGACCTCTCCAACCTGAGCGCGAAAATGCAGCTCGCGCGCCAGCTGGCCGAGACCGCGGCCCGCGTCCACGACCCGTTGATGCGGAACGAAGTCATCAGCAAAGTGGCCGCGCGACTCGGGGTCGGCGTGGCGGACTTTACCAATCTCCTGCCCAAAGCGCCGCGCGGCCGCACTCCCGAGTCACGACCGCGCACCGTCGCCCCGGCCCCGACGCACGAGATCGCAATGCTTTGCCTGCTCGCGCTCCGCGACGCGGAGGCGCGCAATTTCCTCCTGGCGCAGGATTGGGCAGAAGCGGTCGCGGAAACGCCGGGCGCGGAAATGCTCGGCAATATTCTCGCGGCGAACTTGCGCCCGGACGACCCGGCCTCACTCAACCGTTTCCTGTCTTCCCTCCCGGCCGCCGAGGAGTCGTTAGTCTCGGGCTGGCTCCTGCAGAAAATTCCGCCCAATGCGGAAATGGTGGCGCGCGATTGGTGGGGCGGGCTGCGCCAGCCGGCCCTGCGCCGACAGCTCCAAGCCGCCGAGAGCCGGTTAAGGCTGCCCCAACTCAGCGCTGGCGAGGTGGTGGCGCTCCAGAAACAAGTTGTTGACCTCCGTGGGCAACTCGACCAGTTTTCCCCGTTTTCGCCGCCTCACGCGCTGGAGTCCTGAAGAGGGTGACGGACTACGGCTAGCGCAAATCCTGCTATCCCGTTTTTATTTCCCATCTCGTTTTGGCAAAAAAATCGAAAACCTCCGCCCGCTCGAAAAAGCTGCGCCAACCGGCTGGGCTGAAGCCTAAAAAACGCGGCCGCCCACCGAAGGCGAAGACCAAGGCCAAGCCCCGGGCCAAAGCCAGGGCTAAGACGAAGCCGAAGAAAATCGTTAGGGCAAAAGCTGAGTCTCCCGCCCCGATGAAGCGTCCGCGTGGCCGCCCGCGGAAAGTGGTTGTCGAGGAATCCCTCCCCGTAAAGCGTGGCCGTGGCCGGCCCCCCGGCAAGAAAGGCCTCGCTAGAGTCTCGGGCCAGAATGGAGCGAACGGGAATCACGACGCCAAACATGCCGGATCGAACGGCGACGCGCCCGCGACCGCGGCGAGCACGACTCAGGCCCGCATCCGGGAACTCATCAAGCTGGCCAAGGAGCAAGGCTACCTCACGTTCGATGATTTGAACGAGGCGTTGCCGCCGGACCTGACCGATGCGGACGAGCTCGATCTCATCCTCATGCGCCTGCGCAAACTCGAGATCGATATCATCGAAGCCTCCGAGGTCGATCGCTACAAGGACGTCAAGAAGGATGCCGACGAGGACGAGGAAAAGCCGGAACCGAAGCTCGACATCCTCGATGACCCCGTCCGGATGTATTTAAAGCAGATGGGCCAGGTGCCGCTCCTGACCCGCGAACAGGAAGTGGAGATTTCCAAACGGATCGAGGAGGCCGAAGTCAACGTCGCCGATCAAATCAACCGCTTCGGTTTTGTGGCGCAGGCGCACCTCGAGCTGGCGGCCAAGCTGGTAGAAGGCGGCGAGCGCTTCGATCGCGTCATTCTCGACAAGAAAATTGAGAGTCGCGAGCGCTACATGAAGATGCTCCCGCGGCTTTGCAAAAAAGTGCAGCAGCTCAGCACCGAACTGGCTCGCAACTACGAGCGGCTGACGCGCTCCGGTCATCGCGACGCCACGAAACTGAAAAAGTTCGAGAAGGCGGTCGTCAAGCTGCAGACCCTCTATCCCCAGTTCTTTTTCAAGCAGCGCGTCATCGAGGAGTTTGTCCATCTCGCCGACGATCACTACGCCCTCCTGCGCACTCTTCAGGAGGAGATGCGCAAACGCCCGAAGCGGAGCGTTAAAAACCTGCAAGCCAAGAAACTACGCGAGATGGAGGTGACGCTCTGGCTTTCTGTTACCGAATTCCACGACCGCTATCAGGAATTGCGCGCCTGGCTGCGCAAAGCGTTGCGCGCCAAAACCGAAATGATCGAGGCCAATCTGCGCCTCGTCATTTCGATCGCCAAGAAATACACCAACCGCGGCCTTTCGTTCCTCGACCTGATCCAGGAAGGCAACATGGGCCTGATGAAAGCGGT
>Ga0070671_100002036_pt1 | contig 15582 bp, 12 predicted proteins | sample KBSS73metaG_FD_65341 | JGI IMG/M metagenome (GOLD analysis project Ga0070671, IMG submission 65341) | Switchgrass rhizosphere microbial communities from Kellogg Biological Station, Michigan, USA - KBS S7-3 metaG | ecosystem: Host-associated > Plants > Roots > Rhizosphere > Soil ...
GTACTCATGCGAGGTGCCCCGTCATCCTCCTTCTTATCGGACCGGAGGACGCAGGACAGGACGGGCTTCCCAGGGATATTCCGGGTTCTTTCGAACGCCGATACACCAACGACGCCCCCCCGCGCGCCGGACGGGGCACTGCTGCATCCACATGCGCACGAGTGCACACACGCCGCCGCCGAAGCATCCCGCGCTCTCGCTCACCAGCGGGCGGTCGGCGGAGACGCACCTGTTCGACAAGGCACGCGCGCTGCTGCGCTACAAGTGGGCGGCGGCCAGCGCCTTCGCCGTCGTCCTGAGCGTGGCGGCGCTGCAGGCGTACTCGCAGACGCCGCTCTATCGCGCCTCGGCGCGCCTGCTCATCGAGCTCGAGGACGAACGATCGCTGGCGATGGAAGGGGTGGGCAGCTCGAAGCCGACCGAGTACACCTACGATCCCGAGCCGTACTTCCAAACGCAGTACCGCATCCTCACCGGCCGCGAGCTGGCCGAACGCGTGGTGCAGTCGCTGGACCTGCGCACGATGCCGGATCTGAACGGCTCGGCGCCGCCGCGCCGCGGCGTCGCCAGGGCGATCGCGGCCGTGCGAGCCACGGCGGGCGGCTGGCTGCGGCGCCTCACGGGCTCGGCGGAACCGGCCGCGCCGGGTCCACCGTCACGCGAGGCCACCATCGCCGTCTTCTCGTCGCGCCTGTCGGTGGAGCCGGTGCGCGCCAGCCGGCTGGTGGACGTGACGTTCGTGTCGTCCGATCCCGACACGGCCGCCCGCGCCATCAATGCGCTCGTCGACGAATACGTGAAGCAGAACCTCGCCGTCCGCCAGCAGGACATGAGCAAGAGCCTGATGTGGCTGTCCGAGGAGCTGCAGCGCCAGGAGAGCCGCGTCGAGGACAGCGAACGCGCGATGGCCGAATACCGCGCCGGGAACAACGCCGGCTCGCTGCGCGACCACGAGAACATCGTCACCTCGCGCCTCAATCAGCTCAACGAATCGGCCACCCGGGCCCGCACCGGCCGCGCGCAGAAGGAATCGCTCTACAAGCAGATCGAGGCGCTCGGCCCCGCGGCCGCGGCCGAGACCGTCCCCGCCATCGCCTCGAATCCGTCCGTGCAGTCGATCAAGGCCACCTTGGCTGAACTGCAGCGGCAGAAGACGCTGCTCTCGGAGCGCTACGGCGACAAGCACCCGGAGATGGTCACGGTGCTGGCGTCGATCCAGGATGCCTCGCGGCAGCTGAACGTGGAACTGTCCAAGGCGGTCGAGGCGATCCGCCACGACTACGAGTCGGCCGTGCTCGAGGAAAAGACGCTGGCGCAGGCGCTCGCCGATCAGCAGGCGGTCGCCGCCGACCTCGATCGCAAGGGCGTGGCCTACACGGTGATGGAGCGCGAGGCGCAGAGCAACCGCCAGCTCTACGAAACGCTGCTCCAGCGCGAGAAGGAGCTGCAGGTGCTCGCCAACAGCCGCGGCAACAACGTGCGGCTGATCGATCGGGCGGCGGTTCCGTCCGCGCCGTTCGCGCCCAACATCAACCGCTCGCTGATGCTCGGCGGCTTCGCGGGCCTGCTGGTCGCCTTCGGCCTCGTCTTCGCGCTCGACTCCTTCGACGACACGATCAAGTCGGCCGAGGACATCACCCGCAAGCTGGGGCTCCCCTGCCTCGGCCTGGTGCCCGACGTCCGCCCGCGCAGCGATCGCCCGGTGGTGTCGGACATCTCGTCCGGCGACTTCGGCGAGGCGATCCGATCGCTGCGGACATCGGTCGCCTTCAGCAGCGAGACCGAGGGCAGCGCCGTGATCCTCGTCACGAGCGCGCAGCCGCTCGAGGGCAAGACCACCACCGCCTGCAACCTCGCGATGGCCATGGCCTACGGCGGCGCCAAGGTGCTGCTGGTGGACGCGGACCTGCGGCGGCCGAGCGTGCACGACGGATTCGGTCTCGAGAACCGCGTGGGGCTGTCGGACGTCCTGTCCGGCCGCACACCGCTGACGTCGGCCGTCTCCCGCCTCTCGAGCCCGGACAACCTCTGGGTCATGACCGCGGGCGAGCCGCCGCACAATCCCTCGGAGCTCCTGGGCTCGAAGCGGATGGAGAGCCTGTTCGAGCAGATGCGGACCGGACCGTTCGAGTGGGTGATCATCGACACGCCGCCGGTGCTCGCGGTGACCGACGCCTCGATCCTCGCGCGCGAGGCCACCGGCGTGGCGTTCGTGCTCGGGGCGAGCATGACGCGGCGGCGCCTTGCCGAGCGCGCCATCGAAACGCTGGCGATCGGCGGCCCGAGGATCCTGGGCGCCGTGCTCAACCGCGTCGAATCGTCACGCGAGACGTATTCCTACTCGGACTACCGCCGCCGGAACGAGCGCGCGGCGGCGGCCGTCTAGCGGAGAGCCCGGCGCCGGCAGGAGAGACACGCAGTGCTGCAACGGTTATGGAAACCGTGGTTCGTGTATCGCCCCTCTCAGCTGGTACGCCGGGTGCTGGCAACCTCGCGGCCACGGCCTCGCGGCGACACGCCGCTGCGCGCGAGCTGGGGCGCGGACCTGATCGCGGATCCCACGCGGACGATCGGCTACAGCATTCTCACCACGGGACTGCACGACCTTGCGGTCTCAGAGGCGCTGTTCCGTCTGATTTCTCCCGGCGACACCGTCGTCGACGCGGGTGCCAACGTCGGATACATGACCGTCCTGGCGGCCGTGGCCGCTGGACCCGGCAGCCGCGTGCTGGCGTTCGAGCCACACCCTGAGCTGTTTGCAGTACTGGAACGAAACGTGGCGGACGCCCGGCGGCACTGGAGCGCCGCGCGCGTCGACACCTATCGGGCGGCGTTGGGCGCGCGGGCGGGGCTCGCCGCCCTGCACGTGCCGCCGGACTTCGAGACGAACGACGGCCTTGCCCGGATCGAGCCCGGATCGAACCAGCAATCGCTGACCGTTGCCGTCGCGACGCTCGACGAGGTACTCGGAGATGCCCCCGTCGGCGTGCTCAAACTGGATGTCGAGGGGTTCGAACCGCAGGTGCTCGAGGGTGCGGCGCACGCGCTCGAAGCGCGTCGCATCAAACACATCATCTACGAGGACCATTCGCCGGCCGACAGCGCCGTGGCGCCCATCCTGGCTGCGGCCGGCTACAGGCTCTTCTCGCTCGGCTGGTCCATGCGAGGCCCCCGTGTCGAACCGATCGCGGCGGGGGCGCTGGCGGCGCGCTACGAGGCGCCCAACTTCATCGCGACGCTGGCTGCCGACGAAGTACTGACACGGTGCGGTCCAAAGGGTTGGCTGGCGCTGCAGCGGCGAACCCGGCGCTGCGCCTGACCCGTCGGGCCCTCACCCGCGCTTCCACCATCCCGCGGCTCCCCCGACGATCCGTCGCACGTACGCCACCGGCAGCAGCGCGCGGCTGTGGAGTCCGTACTTCTGACGCATGTACGACGCGGGGGGAAACAGATGCTCCGCGATCAGACGCGAGCCCGCCACCGGACCCAGCACGGCAAGGTCCGCCCGGATGCGATCGAGCGGCCGCAGATCGCCGCGGAGGAATACCGCCGACGCCTCGCGGCCCGCGGCCGCCAGCGCGTCGAGCATCGCCGGCGGAGCACACGCGCCAAAAACGACCGCCGCCCGGTCGAGGCCGTCGCGGACCAGACGCGCGACGCCGGCGCGACGCGCCACATCCACCCCACGCGTCCACTCCTCTGCGGTCAGACGCGACGCAACCAGGTGGATGTCATACAGCCAGAGCAGCTCCTCCGAGCCGGCATGGTGGGCAGCGCGGTGGACGCAGGCAACGACCAGCGCGTCGGCGGCTGACGCCACGAGCACCGTCCGTGGCTGCCGGTCTTGAGACCCGCTTTGTGTAGCGCCATCCACCGTCACGGTCACCGCTCTCGCCCGCAGCTCGCCATGCGTGGGCAGCGCGGCCAGCAGGTTGGGGTTGGCCAGCTTCCAGTGAAGATCGACCACGTGCTCGCCCACGACCGCGTCCGCGCGTACGTGCATCTCCTGGTGCATCACATAGCGGCCCGACGTCATCGCCGGCCGCTCGTACTCGAGCGCGGCGAGCGCTGCCGCCGCGGGCGCGCGGCACGCCGGGTCTACCAGGACGTCGGCGTCGAGCCGCGGGCGAAGCCACGAGTCCGGATAGTGCGTCAACGCCAGCGCCGCACCCTTGAAGACGACCGGGGCGCAGCCGTGCGCCTCGAGCGCGGAGACGACGCGGACGAGTTCGCGGACACGCAGCGTGTCGCGCACCGCTTCCACCCGAACCTCGTGGCGCAGATCCTCCGGGGCGTCGCGCGCGAGCCGCCGGGCCAGGAGCAGATGGACGCGATGCGTCCGCGCCAGCGCCACGAGATCGGCCAGTCGCCTGTCCGGCGGGCACGCCCCGCCCTCGAGCAGCGCGCACAGCTCGCGCATCATCGGCACGCAGTATCGCGTACGTGGCTGCAGGCATCCGCGTACGTGGCTGCAGGCCTTCAGGCCTGCCGCCTACGACACGAAGGAGCGGAAGAAGAGCTGCCGCGCGGGGCGATGGCGCAGCAGGGCGAGGATGAGACTGCGGTGACGGTTGAAGCTGGCGGTCTTGCGGACGATCGGCATGACGCCGTCGGTGCGCGCCAGCTCGAACAGCCCCTCGATGTCGGCGTCGGACATCTGCTGCGCGACCTTGCGGAACGACAGCTGCGTGTCGAGCTCGTTCTTGAGCCGCGCCTTCCATTGGCGCTGGTAGTCGGCCAGCCGGCGGGCGCTCAGATCGCCGTCGGCGAGCGCGGGCACCAGGACGTCGGCGGCCAGCCCGGCGCTGAGCAGGCTGTAGTAGATCCCGCCGCCGGTCGTCGGCTTCACCAGCCCCGCGGCATCGCCTACGACCAGCAGCCGGTCGCGGAACGTCCGCGCGATGCTCGAGAGGGGCAATATTTTCTGACGCGGCGGCTCGGACAGCTCATCGAGCCCCCACCGCTCGCCGACCCGGTCGATCATTCGCGCGAAGTGTTCCGGCGCCTGTGTCTCGGCCATCACGCCCACGCGGGCATAGGCACGGTCGCCGCGCCACACCGGCACAATCCAGGCGAATCCGCCGGGCGCGACCTCGCGGCCGAAATGCACTTCGACGACGCCGGGGCGCGACGCCGGCAGCTCGCGCTGCGCCGTGTGCAGGTAGTGGTCGGGCAGGCCGAGGCCGAGCGGGCGATGCAGGGCGTAGCGGCCGCCGGTGGCCAGCACGCAGGCACGCGCGCGCAGCGGCTCGTTGCCGCCGATGTCGACGCAGACCTGCTGGTCGTCGATGGACACGCCGCGGACGCGCGTGCCGAAGCGCAGCGTGGCGCCGCAGCGCGCGGCGTCGTCGGCGAGCTCCTGGTCGAAGCGCGCGCGATCGATCACGACGGCCTCGACGGCGCGCGTGCGGTGCACGACATCCGTGCCCCGCGGCGACACGAAGCGCGCGGTGGTGACTTCGTTGAGGATGGAGGCCCTCGACAGGCCGAACTCGTCGAAGGCGTCGCGGGCCAGGATGCCCGTGCAGTGAACTGGAGTGCCGCAGGCGCCGTGCTCTTCGAGCACCGTCACGGCTGCGCCGCGGCCTGCGAGGCGCCGCGCAGCGTGGAGTCCGCCGGGGCCGGCCCCGACTACCACGACATCGAGCATCGAGCTGGGAGTTTCGCCGTTCACAGCTCAAGTGTCAATGCGGGCTTTAGAACTTCTTGCCTCTCACCTCCCGCGCGAGAAGCGCGCCCAAGGAAATAGAGCCGCGTGGGAGTGCGCGGTCAGAATTTCTTACCGCGCACCTCCCACGCCCCACGCGCGGTGATCCAGAACGAGAGCAGGATCAGCCGCACGTCGAGCCAGATGGACTGGCGGCGCACGTAGAGCAGGTCGTACTTGAACTTGTGCCGGCGCGGGATGTCGCGCGGCGCGTAGATCTGCGCGATGCCGGTGAGGCCGGGCAGCACCGATGCGCGTGCCGCGAAGCCGGGCACGTCTTCGAGCAGCTCCATCTCGCCGTTGCCGAGCGCCTCGATCTCTCCGGGGCGCAGCGCGCGCGGGCCGGTGAAGCTCATATCGCCGCGGAAGATGCTCCACAACTGCGGCAGTTCGTCCATCGCCGTCATCCGCATCAGCCGCCCGACCCGCGTGACGCGCGTGTCGTGCTCGCCGGACTGGACGGCGCCGGTCACTGCCTCGGCGTCGGGAATCATCGAGCGGAATTTCCACACCGGAAACGGCACACCGTTCCGTCCGGAGCGCTCCTGCTGGTAGAACACCGGCCCGCCGTCTTCGAGCTTGATGGCGGCGGCGATCACGGCCCACACGGGCGCCGAGGCCAGGAGCCCCGCGCCTGACAACGCCACGTCGAGCGCCCGCTTGGCGAGCAGCGTGCCCCGTCCGGGCGCCGCCGGCAGGGCGGCCGCGGCCGCGTCGCGGTACACCTCGTAGGCGCCGTCGCACATCTGCTCGGCGGTGAACGTCGCAAGGGCCCGTGCGCGCGCCCGGCGGCCCAGATCGCTGCGCAGGTCGGGCGAGGCCGCCAGCGCCGCCAGCGCCGCGCGCAGGGCGGTCGGGTCGCCAGGCGCCACCACCAGCCCGGTCTGGCCATCCTGATTGACCCACGGCACGCCCGTGGGCAGCGCCGTGCTCACGACCGGCAGGCCGCTCAGCATGGCTTCGATCTGCACCATGCCGAACGCCTCTTGCCTGGTGACCGAGGGCAGGACGACGACGTCGGCGGCGCGATAGGCCTCGAAGCGCGCCTCGTCGGACACCTGGCCGGCAAACGTCACGCGGTCGGCCACGCCCAAGTCCGCGGCCAGCGCCTCGAGCGCGGCGCGGCAGGGACCATCGCCGACGATCACCGCGCGCACAGGCAATCCAGGCAGCGCGCGCAACAGCACGTCCACGCCCTTGTAGCCCACCAGCCTGCCGACGAAGAGGACGGTCGGCTCCGCCGCCGCGCGCCGTGCAACGGCGGCGGCCGTGGCATACGGCGCCGGATCGATCCCGTAGGGCACCACCGCGCACTTGTCGCGGAACGGCGCCAACGAGGGCGCGTCGAGCATCGGCGGCGACGCTACGACGATGCGCGCGGCGCGGCTCAGTGCGAGGTTCAACAGCGGCTCGTAGAACAGGCGGTACTGCCAGCGCGGCCGGATCACCTCGCTGTGCAACCACACCACGAGCGGCGGCCTCGGACGGACCAGCGCATATGCGAGCAGCGCCATCGGGTTGGGCTCGTGCAGCACGATGACGTCGGCGTCGGATCGGGCGAGCCACCACGGCAGCGTCGGGGTCAGCGCCACCGCGCCCACCGTGCCGAAGCTCCGCACGCGCGTCACCGGCACGCCGTCCACGACCTCGTGTACGGTTCGCGGCGTGGTACCGAGCACGAGCGCCCGCGGGGCCAGGCAGCTGCGCGCGCCGCGGCACAGCGTCTCGAGCACGGTCTCGATCCCGCCGCGCACCGGCGGGTAGTACTTTCCGAGGTGCAGCACGGTCATTCGATTCATCGCGACACCAGTGCGTGCTGTAGAGGGCGGTCTTCAGACCGCCCAATGGAGACGGCGTCGATCTCTGGAATGCGGTCCGGCAGCAGGTCGCGGTAGACCGCGAGCATGCCGCGCGCGTGATCCAGCGCGTCGAACCGACGTGCGGCGTGCAGCGAGTCCGCGCGCCGACGCTCCCACATCTCGGGACGCTGCTCGCGCTCGTCGAGCAGGCCGTTCACCGTGTCGCTCCACACGCGCAGGTCGCCGACGCGGCAGTAGATCGCGGCAAAGCCGCCGGCTTCGCTCAGCGCCGGCAGCACGCTGGCCACCACCGGCGTGCCGCACGCCATCGCCTCCGCGACGGGCAGCCCGAACCCTTCTCGATCCGAGGGTTGCAGCACGAGCGCCGCGCGGCGGTAGACCGCGGCCAGCACCCGTCGGTCGATGAACGGCAGCGTCACGATGTGATCGGCCACGCCCAGGCGCGCGGCTTTTCGCTGCTGTGCGCCGGTGAGCGGACCGCCCACGCGCACGAGCCGCGCCCGCGGGTGACGGGTGCGAGCGGCGGCAAAGACGTCGAGCAGCAGATCGATGCGCTTGCGCGGCACCACGCTGCCGACGTGCAGCAGCTCCGGGACTTCGGGGTCGATTGGACCCAGCAGGAGCTCCGCCTCCGCGTCGGCCAGCCAGTCGGGGCGGGGAGAGCACGTGGGATGGACGCCGTAGGGCACCACGACGATCCGCGACGCCGGCACGACGCCTGCCTCGACGAGCGCGTCGCGCGTGGCGCGCGATCCGCAGACGACGCGCGCGGCCCGGCGGATGCCGGCGAGGAGCCGCGACGCCATCAGCCGCGCCAGCGGCGAGCGTGGGCCGGCCCCTGGCAGCGCCGCCTCGAACGCGTCGAGGTCGTGGCACATCACGAGCGTGCGCTCGGCGGGCAGGTCCAACGCGAGGTGCGCGTAGCTGTGGTCCACGATGTGGAACAGATCGAAGCCGGCCGTCCGCGGCCGCAGCCAGCGCGGGTAGTCCCAGAACCGGTTCACGAGCCGGTCGGCGGTGGCCACGCGCCGCAGGTCACGCGCCCATGGTAGACGAGTGACACGGCGAACCTGGCGCGGACAAAGTTCTGTCACGTCGACAGCGCGCAACGCGGGGTGGCGCAGACCCGCGAGCAGCAGCTCCGACACGAGGTCCATGCTGTGCCACCGCTCCTCGCGCAGGTCCGAGATGAGCGCCACGCGCGGCCGGGCGCCCGTCATGCGCGCTCCGCCTGCGGCGACGGCACCGGCGCGTGCCCCGCCGCCTCCGCCAGTACCTGCCGCAGCTCCGCAAAGGCCCGCGCGCGGTTCCAGTAGCGCGCCACGTACTCACGCCCGCGGCGCGCCCGCAGCCGCGCCTCGCCAGGGTTCGACGCCACCTGCAGGATGGCCGATGCCATCGCCACGGCGTCGCGCCGCGGCGTCAGCGACGCCACGGGATCGAGGTGCGCGGCCAGGCCGCCAACGGCGCTCGCCACGACCGGCACCTCGCACGCCAGCGCTTCGAGCGGCGAGAACCCGAGCCCCTCCTCGAGCGAGCCCTGCACCAGCACGTCGGCGGCGCGGTAGTAGTCGGCCAGTTCCTTCATCGGGTGTGCCGCCGGCCGCCCGAGCACCCACTCGGCCGCATCGGGCATGCCCATCCCGGCCGCGAGCGCCTGGAATTCGCGATAGCCGCCCCCCAGGTTGAGCAGCACGGCGTTGAGGCCGCGGGCGCGCGCGAACGCCACCGCCTGCAGGACGGTCTCGGGATCCTTCTCATGGCTGATGCGGCTCGAGAGCACGATCAGGAACGCGTCGCGCGGCAGATCGAGCCGCTCGCGCAGTGTCGCGCGCTCCGCACCGGTCGCGGGCCGAAAGCGATCGACGTCGACACCGTAGTAGCGGCCGATCGCCACCCGGCGGCTGAACGGCGCCGCGACGGAGGCGAGATAAGGACCCATCACCAGCGACGTCGTCGCCAGGCGGCCGCTGATCGTCATCATCGTCCTGATGGCCGCCTCGCCCAGCGCCGCCGCCGCGGCGCCGATCTGCCGCCGCTCCCGCCGGCAACGGAAGTACTCGATCGGTGAAATGCCCATGTAGGTCACGACCGGCACTCCGCGCACCGCGCCGGCGAGCGTGGCGTTGACGCCGCCGCGCAACATCTCCTGCGCCAGCACGACGTCGAAGGCGGGCAGGTGGTGCAGCAGCCAGAGCAGCGACCGCCACTGAAACGCGAAACGGCCGCCTTCGATCGCGTGGAGCTCCACGCGGGCGCCGCTCTCGCGCAGCCGCTCGTCGAGACCGCTCTCGCGGAACGCGCGGGCGGGCACGGCCAGCGTCAGGTGGCACACCTCGCTCAGGCCGACGACGAAGCGGATGTCGGTGAAGCCCTCGACGAAAAAGAGCACGCGCATGGGTTCAGCGCTTCTCCGCCACGATCAACGAGTGCAGACCGAAGGGCCAGAGCAGCCAGTTGAGACGCGCGAGGACGGCCGGCTCCCACGGCAGCCGGCCGGGCGCCAGCAGGTACTGTCCCGCCGCGTCGGCGCGGCGGACGCGCAGACCGGCCCGCCACATCCAGAACAGCGTGCGCGGCAGCATGGTGAAACGGCAGATCGGCTGGTCGCCCTCCGTGTAGCGCCGCCCGCGCAGCCGTAAGTACGCCCGGTAGAGACCGAAGGGGCCGAAGTAGTTCGGCGTGGTGAGGATCAGCCGTCCCCCGGGCCGCAGCACGCGACGGAACTCGCGCAGCGCCTGCACCGGATCGGGCAGGTGCTCGATGGTCTCGCACGAGATGACGGTGTCCACGCTGGCGTCCGGCAGGCCGATGTGCTGGACGTCGGCCACCATCCAGGTGATGCCCGGGAGCTGGCGCCCGCCCGCCCGCGCGCGCCCCAGCCGCACCGCGGCATGCGCGAAGTCGGCCGCGATCAAGCGCGCCGGCGGAGGGTCGCTGGTCATCAGCTCGCATGCCAGCTCGCCGCGGCCGCAGCCGATCTCGAGCACGTCGCGGCCGCCCAGATCGGCGGCGTCGACGTGCGCGAACACCAGCGCGTGCCACGGACGGTCGGCGGTGGCGGTCTCGCGCTGCACCCGCTCATGCCAGCTCTCGTAGACGGCGCGCGCCTGGGCGTCAGCTCTCGACATGCCGTCCTCCGGGCCACGGCGCCGCGTGCGCCGCCGGCCGCCACTCCATCACGCGCATCAGGCGATCCACGAAGTGCTCGTTCACCCGGTGCATCTCGTACTCGCGCGCCGTCGCCTGCGCGGCGCGCCCCAATGCCGCCCGCACGTCGGCCTGCGGCAGCAGCGTCTCGATGCGCGCCGTCAGGGCCGGTGCATCCGCCGCGGGCACCACCGCCGCGTTGACGCCATCGCGCAGCAGATCGACTGCCGCGCCCACCGGCGTCGCCACGATCGGCAGCGCCGCGGCCATCGCCTCGAGCAGCGCGTTGCTGAATCCTTCGGACAGCGACGGAAAGACGAAGAGATCGGCGTGCGCAAGCTCGGCGTGCAGCGCGCTGCGGTCCACGCGCGGACGGACGCGCACACGCCCGCGCACCGCTTCCGGAAAGTCGGCCAGCACCTGCGCGTCGGGCACGCCCGTTCCCACGCAGGCCAGCTCGAGATCGGCGCGGCCGGCGAGCGTCGCGAACGCCTCGACGAGGTCGCGCGTGCCTTTGGCTGGCAGCCACTGCCCCACGAACAGAAGCCGCCGCACGCGCGCGGCGGGTCCACGATCCATGAAGCACTCTGGCTCGACGCCGTTCGCCAGGTGATAGATGCGTTCAGGCGCGGCCCACGCGTGGGCAGTCAAGTAGTCCACTTCGTGGCTGTTGAGGCAGAAGACGGCGTCGGACCGGCGGCAGCTGAAACGCAGGAGCCGCGGCACCACCCGGCCGTGCAGCAGGCGGAAGCGCGCCGACAGCGGATCGCCCTGGCGGTTCAGTTCCCGCGCGAGGGCCGCGTAGTAGATCGGCTCGAGCCCGTGAAACGAGGTGATCGTCACCACCCGGCGATCGGGGTCGAGCCATGGCCGGGCGGCATGAAAGGCCCACCCCAGATGGCTGTGAAAGACGACCGCGTCGTAGCGCGCCAGCCGGCGGCGGCTCAGCGCCGGCGCCAGCAGCAGCGGATCGAGCCGGGCCGGGCCGCGCCCGCGCAGATCGCCGGCCGCCAGGAGATCGGCCTGATGCCCGTGCTGGCGCAGCGCATCGACCCGATGCTGGACCGCACGATAGACCGCCGTCCGCTCGTCGGCGGGCCCGTGGATCGCGAACAGCACCCGCATGTTCATGCGCAGACGCCCGCTGACTCGCCCACCGGCATCACCGCGGCGGACCCGCCGGCCGCGGCGGCGAGCACCGGCTCGAGCGCGGCCAGGTGGGAGGTCATGCCGAAACGCGCGGCGGCCGCGCGCCCGAGATCGCGCATGCGCGCCAGCGTCGGTTCGTCGCGGAGACACGCCGCGACGGCGTCGGCGAACCGCTCGGTGCCCTTCGGCCCCTCGGGCACGAGCCGACCCGTGGCGCCATCGCTCAGCCACTCCGGAATTCCGCCGACGGCAAAGGCCACCGCCGGAACCCCGCGCAGCGCCGCCTCCACCCCCACCATGCCGAACGGTTCGGGCCAGCGGCTCGGCACCAGCAGCAGGTCGCTCTGATCGAACGCCGCCGTCACGAGATGCGGGTCGAGCCAACCGGTGAAGGTGACCCGCAGGGTGGGCTGCGCGTGCATCAGCTCGAGGGCGCGCGCGGCCAGCGGCTCGTGCAGCGTGCCGGCGCCAGACATCTGCAGGTGCACCGGCACCGCCAGCGTGGCGGCCGCGCGGGCCGCGGCTTCCAGGGCGATGTCGGCGCCCTTCGACGCCTCGAGGCGGCCCAGATAGAGCAGCCGCCAGCCGTCCATCCGAGATCGGCGGGGCGGCAGCGGCCGCGGCGATTCGATCGGCAACCCCACGACGTGCACTTTCGACTCGGGCACGTGGCGGGCGTACTCGCCGGCCATGTGCCGGCTCGCGACGACGATCGAGGCGTAGACGCCAAGCAGATCGAGCCGGGTGCGCTGCAGTTCGTAGCGCCGCACCATCGTCACCGGGCTCCAGCCGCCGCAGCGCCGCGGGTAGTACTGCAGCAGGCAGGCACGCCCGAACGTCCGGGTGCAGCAGTGCGGAGACGGCGCCTGCACGGTCTTCGTCCCGCTGATGCACGTGCCGTAGTACGAGTGCGCGAAGAGAACCGAGGGCGCCACGCGGACGAGTGCGCGTTCGAGCGTCGCGTCCGCGAGGCCGTGGCCGTACACGACGTCCGGACGCCACTCGCGCACCGCCGGCACTCCGCGCTCGGGCAGGTGCGGCGCCGTCCACGTCGTCACCGGCCCGCCGCGGTCGAGAATCGGCGAATGGCCCGCGTCATCGGTTTCGAACCAGCACGCGACCTCGTGGCCCGCGCCTACGAGCGCGGGCACCACGGCGGCCAGGTATTGCTCGACGCCGCCGACACGGCGGGGTGAGTGCGCGGCAATCGCGATGCGCATCAGCGAGCCCCTCTCATGCGGCCCTCAGCGCGGTCACGACGCGCTCCACGGAAAAGCTGTCGGCGTAGAGTTGCCGGGCGCGGCTGCCGAGCCGCGTACGCGCGTCGGCATTTGCGAGCAGGCCCACGACGGCGCCGGCCAGCCCCGCCGGATCGTCGACGCCGGCCAGCGTGACCGCGTGGCTCCCGTGCCAGAGCGGCTCGGTAAGGCGCCCCGCCGTCGTGACGACGGCGCGCCCCTGCGACAGGCACGCCATCACGCTGGTGCGGCGGGACGTGACGCCGTCGGGATAGGGCTGCACCATCACGTCGCACACACTGAGGTGCGCGGCGAGCACCGGGCCATCGAGAAAGCCCGTGGCGTGAACGCGCGCTGCCCACTCCGGATGCCGCGCCACCAGCGCGTCGCGGTACGACGGGCCGTTGGCGCCAAGGAGCAGCAGCACCGGGCTGCACGGGCCGCCCATGATCGGCGCGACGCAGCCGTCGAGAAGGCCGGCGAACGCGCCGTACGATCCGAAGTGGCCGACGATCGCCTGGTGCGGGGGCGCAAAGCGCCCGCGCAGCGCGGCAGGGTCGGCCGGCGCGTCGATCGGCACGCAGCTGGGAATCGGAAGCCACGGCATGGGCACTGCCCGCCCGAGCGCGTACGGGCGCAGGCGGCCTTCCCACGCCGGAATGGCGATCCACGCCCGCTGCGCCGCGCCGAGCAGGACGAGCGTCATGAGCCGGTGCACCGCCGCCATCGCGCTGTGCACGGGCGAGCGCCAGCTGAACTCCAGATAGGGCTCGTGGACCATGAGCTCGACGCGATCGCCGGCGCGCGCACGTCGCGCGAGCCACAGGCAGAACCCGAGATTCATCGAGCGGTAGCCGAAGCCGTGCGGGACCCACTGCACGAGCAGCCGCCGCGGGCCGGGACAGGCGTCGAGCTGGGTGTCCACGCGGCGCAGATCGGCGCGCGACATGGTGCCGAGGGTCGCGTGCACCTCCACGCCGGCCGGGCCGCGGCGCGCGGCGCCGGGGCACCACACGTGCACGTCATCGCCGGCTTCGGCAAGCGCGGCGGCCAGCTGGCCGGTGTAATCGCTCACCCCGCCGACGTCGGGCGGATACTCGCTCGTGACGAGATGCCACCGGGTTCTCACGCGGCAGTGCCCAACTGCCCGCCCTTGGGGCGGGCGGCTAGTGGTTCGGTGGCCGGCGTGTCGGCCTGGTAGGCGTCGAGACACCGCGCGACGACCGCGTCCCACGTGAAGTGGCGCAGCACGCGCTCGCGGCCCGCGAGCCCCATCGCCGCGGCCTGGTCGCGGTGCGCGGCGAGCCACGCCAGACGCGCGCCGAGCGCCGGAGGATCGTTCGGCGGCACCACGAACCCGGTCACGCCGTCGTCCACGACCTCGGGCATGCTGGCGACGCGGGTGCAGAGGGTCGCCGCCCCGCAGGCCATCCCCTCGAGCAGCGTCTGCCCCAGCAGCTCCGGCACCTTCGTCTCCCCTACCGGCGTGCGATACACGCTCGGCAGCACGACGCACAGCGCGCGGCGGTATTCACGCACCAGATCGTCGTCGCCAAGGTCGTAACGCCACGTGACGAGCTTTCCCCGCGCCGACGCCTCGAGCCCGGCGCGCGTCGCCTCGTCAGAGCGCGGCCCCACGATCGTCAGCGGCAGATCCGCCGGCACGCCCGCGATCAGATCGCCCACGCCCTTGTGCGGCAGCAGGCGCCCCACGAAGAGCGCGCCTCCGTCGCGCGGCACCGCCGCATGCGGCGAGAAGCGCGCGGTATCGACCCCGCCGCCCACCACCCGGGCGCGCGCATTGGCCGCGTGGCCGAACACTTGCCGGCTGTACTCGCTGAGGTGAAGGTGCCCGTGAAACCAGCCGTCCGTGGCAACGTAGGCCGACACATCCCATCCGCCGCCGCCGAGGTCGCTCACGAACACCCGCCGTCCGCGCACGCGGCACCAGGCCGCCGCCACGCTGCTGACGAGCACGTGATGCTGATGGCAGTGCACCACGTCGGCCTGCTCCAGCTCGCGCAGGATCGCCAGGCTGAACGGGTTCGAGCGCTGGCCCCGCACGTACCAGGCCGAAAGCGTGTGCACGCGCAGCGGCCCGTGCCACTCCTCGCGCGCGGTCTCGCCAAATCCTACGAGCGTCGTCGGCACCGCGCCCGCCATGTGACGCGCGAGCTCGAAGGCGTAGCGTTCGGCGCCGCCGACGATGCCGCCGGACCCGAAGAGCGCCGGGACGACGTGCACGACGCGCATGTCTACTTGACCACCTCGAGCTCGTAGTAGAGGAACCACGCCGGGAACATCCAGGCCCACCGCCGCTCGTACCGCTCGGGAAAGCGGTTGGCGAGACGGAACACGAGACGGTTCACGATGCTCGGATAGAAGCTGATGCGCGTGGACTGCCGCCGGAAGCGCGCGCGGCTGTAGAAGTCGAGGACGTCGCCCGCGAAGTAGGGGTCGAAGCTGCGCCACGAGAAGTAGTGGCGGTGGGTCAGGTCTGTGAACGCGTTGGCGCTTG
>Ga0070671_100002043_pt1 | contig 15557 bp, 9 predicted proteins | sample KBSS73metaG_FD_65341 | JGI IMG/M metagenome (GOLD analysis project Ga0070671, IMG submission 65341) | Switchgrass rhizosphere microbial communities from Kellogg Biological Station, Michigan, USA - KBS S7-3 metaG | ecosystem: Host-associated > Plants > Roots > Rhizosphere > Soil ...
GAGGCCACGCTCACGTTCGAGCGCCAGTCCCACCCTCTCCGCACCGGCACGTTGATCAGACGTTGCGGAAAGAGCGTCACGGCAGCGGCCGCCTCGGCGAGCGTCGTCCGTTGCTCGATCAGCGCGCGCAGCACCGCGAGCGCAGCCACGATGGCGTCGCCCGTCGTGTGCTTGTCGAGGCAGATCAGGTGCCCGGAGTTCTCGCCGCCCAGTTGCCAGCCGCGCTCGATCAATTGCTCGAGGACGTAACGGTCGCCCACCTTGGCGCGCACCAGGCGGATGCTCATCCGCGACAAGGCCTGCTCGAACCCGAGGTTGCTCATCAGCGTTCCGACGATGCCACCCTTCAGCGCTCCGCGTCGCTGATAATCGCGGGCGATGACATAGAGCAGCTGGTCGCCGTCGTACAAGCGTCCCTCGCGGTCCGCCATTACCAGGCGGTCGCCGTCGCCATCCAGCGCAACGCCGAAATCGGCCCCGTGGGCCTTGACCTGCGCGGCGAGAAACTCGGGATGCGTCGCGCCGACGCCGTCGTTGATGTTCGTGCCGTTCGGCGCATCGCCGACCGCGACGACATCGGCGCCGAGCTCGTGAAAGACCGGCGGCGCGACGTGGTAGGCCGCCCCGTGCGCGCAATCGACGACGATTCGGCATCCGCGCAAATCGAGCTCGTTTGGAAATGTGCTCTTGCAGAACTCGATGTACCGGCCGGCCGCGTCCGCAACGCGGAATGCCTTCCCGAGTTCGGCGGCCGGCGCGCACACGAGCGGCTCGTCCATCTCGCGCTCGATGTCGAACTCGACCTCGTCAGGGAGCTTCGCGCCGCCCCCTGAGAAGAACTTGATGCCGTTGTCGTCGAACGGATTGTGCGAAGCGCTGATGACGATGCCGGCCGACAGCCGCAGGGCACGCGTCAGGTACGCGATGGCGGGCGTCGGCAGCGGTCCGCACAGATAGACGTCCACGCCTGCCGCGGACAAGCCCGCCTCGAGCGCCGCCTCGAGCAGGTAACCCGAGATCCGCGTGTCCTTGCCTATCAGCACGGCCGGTCTTTCTCCGCGCGCGCCATCCGCTTTCGCCAGCGTGCGACCCGCAGCCCAGCCGAGCTTCAGGATCAGATCAGGCGTGATAGGTGCGTCGCCGACGCGGCCGCGCATTCCATCCGTTCCGAAGTAGCGTCGTTGCGGTGTTGTAATGTCGTTCATTGTTCCGCTTGTCCTGGTGAACGTGATCCGGGCCAGGGCTCGATGGCATTCCACACGGCGAGCGCGTCGACCGTCTCGCGCACGTCGTGCACGCGCAAGATGCGCGCCCCGCGCACAGCCGCGGCGAGCGCTGCGGCAACGCTTGCCGCAAGCCGGTCGTCTACCTTGCGTCCGGTGATCGAACCGAGCGTCGATTTGCGCGACAGGCCGACAAGCACCGGAAAGCCAAGTGCAGCGAGCTCGCCGAGATCGCGTAACAGGGCGAGATTATGCGCGACCGACTTGCCGAAGCCAAAGCCCGGATCGACGACGATGCGATCCGAAGCGATGCCGGCGTCGATGCACGCCGAGGCGCGGCGCGCCAGGAACGCGCGGACCTCTGAAACGACATCACGGTACGCGGGCGCGATCTGCATCGTCTGCGGGTCTCCCTGCATGTGCATCAGGCAGACGGCGGCATCGCTCGCCGCGGCTGCTTCGAGTGCGCCGGGCGTCGCCAGTGCGCGAACGTCGTTGATCATCGATGCGCCCGCTGCAAGCGCCGCGCGCATCACGCCGGGCTTCATCGTGTCGACGGAGACGCACGCGCCTTCCCTCGCGAGCGCCTCCACCAGCGGAATGGCGCGCCGCAATTCCTCTGCTTCGTCGACCGGCGTCGCACGCGGGCGCGTCGACTCGCCACCGATATCGATGATGCGCGCACCCTCCTCGAGCATGCGCCGGCCTTGCGCCAGCGCGGCGTCGTGGTCAAGGCGACCGTCGTTGGAAAACGAATCGGCGGTGATGTTGAGAATGCCCATCACGCAAGGCGTTGCGAGATCGATCGCGAAGTTGCCGGCGCGGAGCACGCTCATTTTCAGCGTTCGGCCACGGTGTTGGAGGCGCGCGGCGCCACGGTGAGGCAGCGAGGCAGGCGCGCCCGCCGCTGTCGGAAGCCGCAATCGGGGCACCTACGGGTTCCCGGGGCGGCCTTCGTCGGCAACCCACGCGCTCCTCGGCCGCCCCACCCGTGACGGCGCCCGCGGCTTACGGTCGCGGCGGACGCGCCTGCCCCGCTGCTTGACGCGTCGTCGATGACTCGCAGCGGAAAGCCGGACACGTCATCGCGCCGACAAGGCTCGGACGCCGCGCAATAGCTGCAACGAACCGGCACTGGGCCGTCAGCGGAGTGGGTGACCGCGCGCCCGGCGCCTGTGGCGCAGTCGTCGTACGCGGGTGGCGCGGCCCAATCATTTGCGCGCGCAGCGCGACAGCAGACGCACGAGCGCGGCGGGCGAGCCGGAGGCGAGCCGAGGCCCGAAGGGCGCGGCGCCGCGCGATTGCGATGGCCGACACGCTGCTTTGCCGCATTCCACAGTCGATCCAAGGAGGCCAGTGCCGCGAGGGGCAAGATGCGAGTGTCAGCGAGCATCACCCGCTCGACGACGCGGTTTTGCGCCACCGAAGCCGAGCGCGCGGTCGCCCGCTCCGCAACATGACCGCAGGGAAACAACCAAAAAAAGAGGCGCACGCGAAGTGCACCTCTGGAATGGTCATTGCGAGCTCGCAGTCGTCCGTCGAGTCGCGAGCGCGCCGGGCTTGTCGAAGGCGCGGTGCCGCCCATCGTTCCCGGGCCGATCGTCGTCCCCGGTGCGGGCGTCGGCGCGGGCTTCGGCGGACGAGGCGGCTTGCCGGACATGATGTCGCCGATCTGGTCGGCGTCGATCGTCTCGAGCTCGAGCAGCGCCTTGGCCATCGCTTCGACCTTGTCGCGGTTCTCCTCGATCAGCTTGCGCGCCAGCGCATATTGCTGATCGATGATGCCGCGAATCTCGGCGTCGACATTGCGCATCGTCTCCTCGGACATGTTGACGGTGCGGGTGATGGCGCGACCGAGGAAGATCTCGCCCTCGTTGTCGCCGTAGACCATCGGTCCCATCAGGTCGCTCATCCCGTAGCGCATCACCATGTCGCGCGCGAGTTGCGTTGCCCGCTCGAAGTCGTTCGAAGCGCCGGTGGTCATCTGGTTCATGAACACCTCCTCGGCGATCCGGCCGCCGAAGAGCACGGCGATCGTGTTCAGCATCCGGTCCTTGTCCATGCTGTAGCGATCGGACTCGGGGAGCTGCATCGTGACGCCGAGTGCGCGTCCGCGCGGAATGATCGTCACCTTGTGCACGGGATCGGTCTTCGGCAGCAGCATCGCGACGATCGCGTGGCCGGATTCGTGATACGCGGTGTTGCGACGCTCTTCCTCGGGCATCACCATCGAGCGCCGCTCCGCACCCATGATGATCTTGTCCTTGGCGCGCTCGAAGTCGAGCATGTCGACGAGCCGCTTGTTGCCCCGCGCGGCAAACAACGCCGCCTCGTTCACGAGGTTGGCGAGATCCGCACCGGAAAATCCCGGCGTGCCGCGGGCGATGATGTCGGGCTTCACGTCCGGCGCCATCGGCACCTTGCGCATATGCACGAGCAGGATCTGCTCGCGACCACGGATGTCGGGCAGCGGCACGACCACCTGTCGATCGAAGCGACCCGGACGAAGCAACGCGGGATCGAGCACGTCGGGCCGGTTGGTCGCCGCGATGACGATGACGCCCGCGCTTCCCTCGAAGCCATCCATCTCGACCAGCAACTGGTTCAGCGTCTGCTCGCGCTCGTCGTTTCCGCCGCCCAGGCCGGCGCCACGCTGCCGGCCCACGGCGTCGATTTCATCGATGAATACGATGCAGGGCGCGTTCTTCTTCGCCTGCTCGAACATGTCCCGCACACGAGCGGCGCCGACGCCGACGAACATCTCGACGAAATCGGAGCCCGAGATCGAGAAGAACGGGACCTTCGCTTCGCCGGCGATGGCCTTGGCGAGTAGCGTCTTGCCGGTCCCCGGCGACCCCACCATCAGGACGCCCCGTGGAATCCGGCCGCCGAGCTTCTGGAACTTCGAGGGATCGCGCAGGAACTCGACGAGTTCCGCGACTTCCTCCTTGGCCTCGTCGCAACCGGCAACATCCGCAAATGTCACCGTGTTGTTCGACTCGTCGAGCATCCTTGCCTTGCTCTTGCCGAAGCTGAACGCGCCGCCCCTGCCGCCCCCCTGCATCTGGCGCATGAAGAAGATCCACACGCCGATCAGGAGCAGCATCGGGAACCACGAGATGAAGATCTGGGCGAGGAAGCTCTGCTCTTCCTCCGGACGGGCTTCGACCTTCACGCCGTACTTGACGAGGTCGCCGACCATCCAGATGTCGCCCGGGCTGTACGTGACGTAACGCTTCTTGTCGGTCGAGACCCACTTGATCGAGCGGCCTTCGACGGTGGCGGACTCGACGCGCCCGCTGCGCGCCGACTCCATGAAATCCGAATAGGCGACGGAATCCTTCGCGGACTGCCGCGAATCGAACTGCTTGACGACGGTCAGCACGACGAGACCGATGACGAGCCAGATTCCGATGTTCTTCAGCAAATTGTTCAAGCGCATGCTCCTTGGGGCCAGGATTTCGCCCGGCTGGCCTCCCGGGAAACGTCGCGGCGCGCAGGTTAGGCGACCCCGCCTGCCATTCTACGTGGATTCCACCGCGCGAGGCGGTTGCCCACTACCACAAGTGTTGCAAATTGCTAATACGACCGGCTTCGGCCGATTGTCGCCTCAAAGCGACATGCTAATCGGCGCCGCGCCGGCCTTTGGCAACTACATAATGTTCGCGGCTGCGATCGCGAGACGCCTTTGGCTTGCGCAGATAGACCTTGCTGAAATCCCGTTGAACCGCGCGCTGGAACGTTTCGAGGCCCGCTCCCTGAAAGACCTTGACCACGAAGTCGCCCCCCGGTTGCAGATGCGTGGAGGCGAAATCGAGCGCCAGTTCGGCGAGCCGCATGCTTCGTGCCTGATCGACGACATCGATGCCGGACAGATTGGGCGACATGTCGGAGATCACAAGATCGACGGGCGTGCCGGCAAGCGCTGTTTCAAGCGCGGCCCAACCTTCGTCGCTCTCGAAGTCGCCCTGGACGAAGCGAACGCCGGGGATGGGCTCCATCGGCAGCAGATCGATCGCGACGATGACCGATCTCCCGGCGAGCCGCTCCCGCAATACCTGCGACCAGCTTCCCGGCGCTGCGCCGAGGTCCACCACCGCGCGACCGGGCTCGAGCACATGATCGCGCTCGTCGAGTTCGAGCAGCTTGAATGCCGCGCGCGAGCGGTAGCCGCGCCGCGTCGCCTCCTTGACGTACGGATCCGACAGGTGCTCATGCATCCACGCCTTGCCGAAGCGATGTTTCTTGCGCTTCGGATTGAGCGGCGACGGCATGCGTCATCTTAGCGGCTTGCAACGCTGCCCCCTATCGCCGGAAGCGATCGCCGTTGTGAACCGCGAGGAGAATCGCGCACGGGCGTTAGAATCGACGCATGGACCCGCTACTGCCGTCGTTTCGCCGCCAATTGCGTGCGCGCGCGCATACGCTTCACCCCGTGGTCTCGATCGGTCAGCACGGCTTGACCGATTCGGTCCTGCACGAGATCGACGTCGCGCTCACCGCGCATGAATTGATCAAGGTGCGCGTCTTCAACGACGACCGTCGGCAGCGGGAATCGATGCTCGGCCGCATCGCGCACGCGCTCGATTGCGCACCGGTCCAGCAAATCGGCAAGCTGCTCGTGCTGTGGCGCGCGCGTCCGGACCCGAAGGCCGAAGATGCATTGCAGTCGGGGCGCGAGCCCGCGCGGCAAACGCCGGGCTTACCGCGCCGGCGCCGCACGGCGGGTGCGCCGCCGGCAACGCCCACGGGCAAGGCGCGAGCGCGAACACCGGCGCATGCGTCCTCGGGGGCTTCACGCACGCCGCGCACCGCCGGCCGCGCGACCACGCGAACGCCGGCCCATGCGTCCTCGAACCCGATACGCACGCCGCGCATTGCCGGCAAGGCCCTTACACGAACACCGTCACATGCGTCCTCGAAGGCGCCACGCACGCCGCGCACCGCCGGCAAGGCACCCGCCGGTGTTCCGCGGGCCGCCTCGCGTCGCCGCCGGCGCGCGCCCTGACGGCCATTGAATCGACGCTGCGGCATGGCGGCCCGGCGCTTCGCATCGACCTGGCCGCAACAGCGCTCCTCCTTGCTCTGGCTGATCGACAGGCCGCGTCAGCGCCGTATGCATCCAATTGGGGAACAGCACGATGAGTGAACGAAAACTCCGCAGCGAGGCGTGGTTCGCGCGCCAGGACAAGATGGGCTTCTATTACCGGTCCTGGCTCAAGAACCGCGGCTTTCCGCAGGACCAGTTCGACGGCCGGCCGGTGATCGGCATCTGCAACACCTGGTCGGAGTTGACACCTTGCAACTCGCACTTCAGGACCATCGCCGAGCACGTGCGCTGGGGCGTGCTGGAAGCAGGTGGCTTTCCGCTCGAGTTCCCGGTGATGTCGCTCGGCGAAGTGATGATGCGGCCGACGGCGATGCTCTATCGCAATCTCGCGTCGATGGACGTCGAGGAGTCGATTCGCGCGAATCCGCTCGATGGCGTCGTACTGCTCATGGGGTGCGACAAGACGACACCTTCGCTGCTGATGGGCGCGGCGAGCGTCGACATTCCGACGATCGGCGTGTCGGGCGGCCCGATGCTGCGCGGCATTCACTGCGGAAAGGCGATCGGTTCCGGGACCAACGTGATCTCGATGAGCGAGCAGTTGCGTTCGGGCCAGATCACGCTCACCGAATTCCACGAGGCCGAGGCGGACATGCACCGCTCGCATGGCCATTGCATGACGATGGGAACGGCGTCGACGATGGCGTGCATGGTCGAGGCGCTCGGCGTCGGCATGCCGGGCAACGCCGCAATTCCCGCGGTGGACGCACGGCGCAATCTCATCGCCCGCGAAGCCGGGCGCCGCATCGTCGAGCTCGTTCATTCCGATACGGTGCTGTCGAAAATCCTCACGCGCGCCGCCTTCGAAAATGCGATCCGCGTCAACGCCGGTATCGGCGGCTCGACCAACGCGGTCGTTCACCTGATCGCGATCGCGCGCCGCGTCGGCATCGATCTCACGCTCGACGACTGGGACCGGCTCGGGCGCGACGTGCACTGCCTCGTCGACATCATGCCGTCGGGGCAGTACCTGATGGAGGACTTCTTCGAAGCCGGCGGTCTGCCCGTCGTGATCCGCGAGTTGTCGCGGCATGGACTGCTGCACGACGACGCGCCGACCGTCAACGGCCGGACGATCGGCGACAACAACCGTGATGCACGTTGCTGGAAGCCCGACGTCGTGCGCACGTTCGACGAACCGTTCAAGCGCGATGCCGGCATCGCGGTGCTGCGCGGGAATCTCGCGCCCGATGGCGCCATCATCAAGCCGTCGGCCGCGTCGGCGAATCTGATGCAGCACACCGGCAAGGCGGTTGTGTTCGAATCGATCGAGGACCTCCACGCGCGCATCAACGACGACGCGCTCGACATCGACGAGAACTCCGTGATGGTCCTCAAATACTGCGGGCCGAAGGGCTACCCCGGCATGGCCGAGGTCGGAAACATGCCCCTGCCGCCGAAGCTCCTGAAGCGCGGCATCACCGATCTCGTGCGTATCTCGGATGCCCGCATGTCCGGGACTGCCTACGGCACGGTCGTGCTGCACACGGCACCGGAGGCTGCAGCGGGCGGTCCGCTTGCGCTCGTCGAGAACGGCGATCGCGTCACGCTCGACGTCGCCGCGCGTCGCCTGCATCTGCATGTGGAGGATGGGGAGCTCGCGAGACGGCGGGCAGCGTGGACCGCGCCTGCCTCACACGGCGAGCGGGGCTACGTCAAGCTTTACGTCGACCATGTGCTGCAGGCGAATCACGGTGCCGATCTCGATTTCCTGGTCGGACGATCGGGGTCGGCCGTTCCTCGCGACAATCATTAGGCACGTTGTCGCGACGCCCGCCACGCAAGCAATCGGCGTGCTGAAGAAGCCGCGAATAATCGCCATTGGGGGAGGCGCTGCCACGCCTATACTTATCAACCTTCCTATCCCGAATTGGGCGAGCGGCGGCCACTTGGTCGCCGTCGAAGGACGGCAGACGCGCCGCGGCCCAAGGTAAGTCTGGCGACATCGACGTTCGCCAGCAGGCAGCCGACATCCTATCCGGATGGTCGATCGAACCGACCGGGCAGGTGTTCGTCCTCATCGTCGTTGTTGTCCGATGGAGGCGACAATGAAACCGCGTATGTCGAGCACAGTTCTCATCGCACTCGCCATTGGATGTGTGCTCGTCCAGATGGCTTCGATGGCTTTTGGCGTAGCACCGATTCTATACGGAGGACTCGGAGGCCATGGCGTGTCGAGCGGCCCGCAGGAATCGACGAACGATGGCGCCCTGGTCATCGTCGACCAAGCGAACGGCAGTACGACTGTCGTCGGTCATCCTCAGGGCGTCCAGCGCATTTCGGGCCTCGCATTCGGACTCGACGGCACGCTGTTCGCAGCAACGCAGGCGGGCGGCGGATTTCCGCCGCCGCCGGGACCCGACACGAGCAGCAACCTGATTCGCATCAATCGCGACAACGGCGCTCTGATCTCGAGCGTGCCGATCAGGGACGGCGCCACGCCGCTCAGCATCGCGGACCTCGCGGTTCATCCGACGACCGGTGTGCTCTACGGCAACGGAGGGGAGGGCGGTGCCAACAGCCGCGCGAACCGATCCGGCAAGCTGTATACGATCAATGCGACGACGGGTGCCGCCACCCTCGTCGGCGACACGGGCAAGTTTTTCGCGAGCATCGCGTTCGCACCCGACGGAACGCTCTACATGGCCTCCGCCGAGCTCCTCGGGAACAACATGGGGAACTTGCTGCTCCTCAAGCTGAATCCGGCCAACGCTGCGATTGTGAGCAGCGTCCCGACCACGGACTTCTATCACAGCCTGGCCGTGCGCCCCAGCGACGGCGTCCTCTTCGGAGGCAACGGCGATCAGCAGGTGGTTTACACGATCGATCCAACGACGGGCGACGCGCGACCCATCGGCTTGACCGGAACCAACCTCGTGGGCGACTTCGCGTTCACGATCGCCGGCATCGACATCAACCAACACGGTCTCACCGGCTCCTGGTACCAGGCGGCGACGGACGGACAGGGCATCGAAATCGAGGTTTACCCCGACGCCATCGCTCCGGGAACCGGACTGGTGCAGGGAAGCTGGTTCACGTTCGACTATGCTGCAGCCGGCGGCGCATCGAGTCAGCGCTGGTATACGTTCAGCGGCAACGCCCAATCGGGACAGGCGAGCGCCACATCGACGCTTTATCAGAATGTCGGCGGCAACTTCAACGCGTTGCCGCCGACGGCCCCGGTGCCCGTCGGCACTGTCGTGCTGACATTCAACGACTGCGCCAGCGCCTCGCTCGCCTTCACGTTCAGCGACGGGAGCGGGCGCAGCGGCAACGTTCCGCTCACGCGCCTCACACCAAATGTGACATGCTCGATCGCTGGCGCAGCACCGACGAATGCCGACTTCGGTTATTCGGGGAACTGGTTCAGTGCGGCCACTTCGGGGCAAGGCTTCGTTTTCGAGCTCAATCCCAACGCCGCGGTCGTGTTCTTCGCGTGGTACACGTACGCGCCGAACGGGCAACGGCAGGGAGCAGCCGGACAACGCTGGTATACCGGTCAGGCGAGCTATGCGCAGGGCGCGCGCTCGCTGCCGGTGACGTTTTACGAAACGACGGGTGGACTGTTCAACAGTACCACGCCCCCCGCGCATAGCGCCGTGGTCGGCACCGGGACCGCGACGTTCCTGAATTGCGGGGCGGCACGCTTGAACTATGCATTCTCTGCCGGCAGCAGCGCCGGTGCCGCCGGCACGATCGAACTCACGCGTGTAGGTCCGATACCGCCGGGCTGCGGGCCGTGAGCCGTTCATCGGAACGTCACGTGGTTGCGGCTATCGCCTGCGGCCACGGCCACACGCTGGCGTTGATCGACACCGGCAACGTGTTTGGCTTTGGAGGCGACGGAAGCGGAAGTGTCGCCTCGCGCGGCGAGGACTATTGCCGCTCACCCGCGACCGCGCGACCGGTCGAGCTTCTCACTGCGCAGCGAATGACGCACATCGCAGCAGGCGCCGAAGTGAGCCTCGCAATCAACGTTTGCGGCGAGGTCCTCGTTTGGGGTGCGACGGCCGCCGGCATCGCTGGGCGGCGGGAATCCGTGCTGCCCGCCCAGCCTCGGAAAGTGGAGGGCGTAAGCGAGGCGTGTGCGATCGCTGCCGGCGATTCGCTGTACGGCGCGATCGACGCGAAGGGCAAGGTTTATACGTGGGGGATCAACGCCGAAGGCGCGCTCGGGCGTCCGACGTCAAACGTCAACGAGCGACCCGGAGCCATCTTGTCGGTTCCGCAGGCGAAACAAATCGCGATAGGCAGCGGATACATGCTCGCGCTGACCGATGCAGGTGAGCTCTATGGATGGGGCAGCAACGCGGCCGGCCAACTCGGACTCGGTCACCTCTCCGCGGTGCCAGAACCGCAACCTGTGCGGAGCACGGCTCGTTTAGCGTCGATCGCGACCGGCGCAACGCATGCGCTCGCGCTGACGCGAAACGGTGAAGTGCTCGCGTGGGGTAGCAATCATCATGGACAACTCGCACGAACGGCGCCTCTGTACTCCACGGCGCCGATGCGTGTTGCTCTCCCCGAGTCCATACGTGCGGTTGCCGCGGGCATGCATTTCTCACTCGCGCTCGCCGACGCCGGCAACATTTACGGGTGGGGCTGGAATGCAAAGGGCCAGCTCGGTGTGGGCGACACGAAGGACCGCGGCGTGCCAACCCGCATCCCGTTGCCCGAGCACGCGGTCGCCCTCGCCGCCGGCGAGACGCACGCAGCGGCCCTTACGGTGAGCGGTTTGTGGGGATGGGGAAACAATGCAGCCGCGCAGATCGGGAACGCGAATCCCATTCAACCCCATCCGGTGCGGTTCTTTCCGTAAAGCCTTCGACATCGGCCATGTCAATCGTCCGTCGTGTCGGCCATCCGCGCCGAGAATTCATGCGTGTCGGCCTGGGCTTGGGGGCGGCAACCTTTCTGCCCACGGCACTGAGCAGTTGTGGTCAGGACGCCGCGACGACAACGCATTCGGCGGAGAATTTCGTCGAGCCGCCGATTCTCGAATCCGTCGACGGCCTTCTCGACGTGACGCTGCGCTTCCAATACGCGCGGCTTTCGCTCAACGGCAAGGCGGTCATGCTGCGAACGATCAATGGCGCGATCCCCGGCCCTACGCTACGCGTCCGAGTGGGCGACACGTTGCGCGTTCGCGTCGTCAACGATCTGCCGGCGAACCCGGCGGTCAGCGAAGCGGTGCAGCATCTGCACTACCCCAACAGTACGAATCTGCACACGCACGGCCTTCACGTTTCGCCGGGTGTGATCTCGCCGGGGATCTACGGCGACTTCGTCGTCGACGATCCCCGCCTCGGTGTCGTGCCGGGACAAAGCCGGCAACACGAATACCGCATTGGACCGGACCATCCGCCGGGGGCGTACTGGTACCACCCGCATCTGCACGGATCGGTGTCGCTGCAGGTCGGAAGCGGCATGGCGGGCGCTTTAATCATCAAGGGAGAGATCGACCGCGTTCCCGAGATCGGCGCCGCGAGGGAGCGCGTGTTCGTGCTCCAGTCACCGATCACGAGCGCCGGAGGAACGCTCGAATCTTTCACGCAGGTGGCGGACGACCCCTCGAGCGAGGTACCTTTCCTCGTCAACGGAACGCGGCGTCCGCAGCTCGTGATGCGCCGCGGTGAAGTGCAGAACTGGCACTTCGTCAACGCCGCAATCTTCAATTTCGCGAATCTGGCGCTCGACGGTCATCTGCTGAACGTCTACAGCCATGACGGCAATCCGCGACGAAACATGCTCGCGATCGGCGCCGGGGCAGACACCGGCCTTGTGCTCGCGCCGGGCAATCGTGCGAGCGTGCTCGTGCAGGCCGGCGCTCCCGGCACGTACGCATTACGCACGCTGCGCTTCGCGATGGCCCGGATGGCGGTTCTGGCGGAGGACATTCTCGCCGATGTGATCGTCGTCGATCCGCCGCTGCCGATGGCGCTGCCGACCGGCCCTCTGCCCGTGCCGGCAAGCCTCGCGCCGATCACGGATGAAGAACTCGCGAGCGCCGGCGGAATGAAACGCACGATCGTCATGCGCACCATCTTCAATGATCCTGGCGACCCCATCACGGACGCGCCAGCCAACGCAATCGTTCATCCCGGCGGCGAAATCGACGACTGGGTGTACCAGACCGGCAACACAACGCTCGCCAACAAGGTGTTCGCGCTTGGCTCGGCGAACGATCACGCGTCGGTAGAACCGGCGCCGCCGGTCGAATACGTGCCGTTCCAATCGACGCGAGCGCCGAAGCAAACGGTCGCCCTCGGCAGCGTGGAGGAATGGACGATTCTCAACATGAATCTGATCCGACATCCGTTCCACATTCACGTGAACCCCGTGCAGATCGTCAAGATCAACGGCGCCGCCATCGAGCCGTATTGGGCCGATACATTCGGCTTGCCGGCGAATGGAACACCGGCCAATCCGACATCGGTGACGTTCCGCACCCGATTCCTCGATTACCGGGGCGTGACGGTGATGCACTGTCACATGCTTGCGCACGAGGACATGGGAATGATGCAGTTCATCGATATCGTATGAAGTCGGCCGAGCGCGCTCGCCGAGCACCGAACGCTGTCGGCGTGACGCGCGCGGCGACACGCCGAGAAGCCACTCAGCTGTAGCGAACGCCGACGACCTCGAAGCTGCGCATCCCGCCCGGCGCCTGGACGTCGGCGGTGTCACCTTCGCTCTTGCCGATCAGCGCGCGGGCGATCGGCGAGTTGACTGAGATCTTGCTCGCCTTGATGTCCGCCTCGTCGTCGCCGACGATCTGGTAGGACTGGCGCTCGCCGTTTCCGAGATCCTCGATTTCCACCGTCGACCCGAACACAACGCGTCCGTCGGCTTCGATCGCGGAAGGATCGATGATCTGCGCGTGCGCGAGTTTCGATTCGAGCTCCGAGATGCGTCCCTCGATGAAACCCTGCCGCTCCTTCGCCGCGTCGTAGTCGGCGTTCTCCGACAGATCGCCCTGGGAGCGCGCATCGGACAGCGCCTGGACGATCGCCGGGCGCTCGACCGTTTTCAGCCGCTGCAGTTCGGCCCGCAGGCGCTCGGCGCCTTCGACCGTCATCGGTACTTTGATCATTTCCGTATCACCAAAAAGCGAACGACCGGAAGCGGTGAGCGCATCCGGCCGGCAACTCGTATTCTACGCGTTCGGCGCGCTTTAGGCCAGCCGCGTCGGACCGGGGAAGCGCCGCGAGTGCCGTGCAGCGCCTTACGTGAACGACGCGTGCAACGCCTGCAGCGAGTACGGGACGAGGTGACGCACACGTTCCATGCCCATTGCCGCTGCGCGCGCTCCCGCCAGCGTCGTGAACGTCGGAACCTGATCGTGGAGCGCCGCGCGGCGAATCGCGTAGCTGTCGTGAATCGCCGAGCGCTTCTCCTCGACGGTGTTGACCACCATCGCGATCTCGTCGTTGACGATCATGTCGACGACGTGCGGCCGGCCCTCCGCGACCTTGTTGACGGGAGTGACGGGCACGCCCGCTGCAGCAAGGGCCGCCGCGGTGCCCCGCGTCGCCACGATGCGGTACCCGAGCGCATGCAGCTTGTGCGCCGTCTCGATCACGCGCGCCTTGTCGGCGTTGCGGACGCTGATGAACACGTTGCCCGCCTCCGGCAGCTTGACTCCCGCGGCGAGCTGGCTCTTGAGGAAGGCCTCCGCGAATGTTTCGCCTATGCCCATCACTTCGCCGGTGGACTTCATCTCGGGGCCGAGGATCGTGTCGACGCCGGGGAACTTGATGAACGGGAACACCGCTTCCTTCACCGAAAAATGGCGCGGCACGATCTCCCTGACGACGCCCTGTGCCTTCAGGGTCTGGCCGACCATGCAGCGCGCGGCGATCTTCGCGAGCGGCCGTCCGGTCGCCTTCGATACGAACGGAACCGTGCGTGACGCGCGTGGGTTCACCTCGAGCACGTAGACGACGGCGCCGCGTCCCTCTTCGTTGCGTATCGCGAACTGCACGTTCATCAGTCCGACGACCGAGAGCTCGTGCGCCATGGAAACGGTCTGGCGACGCAACTCGTCCTCGAGTATTCGCGACAGCGAGTAGGCCGGCAGCGAGCACGCCGAGTCGCCCGAATGAACGCCGGCCTGCTCGATGTGCTCCATGATGCCGCCGATGACGACATCCTTCCCGTCCGACACCGCGTCGACGTCGACCTCGATGGCATCGTTCAGGAAGCGGTCGAGCAGGACCGGGCTTTCGTTCGAGACGCGCACCGCCTCCTTCATGTAGCGTTCGAGGTCGCGCGGCTCGTGCACGATCTCCATCGCGCGGCCGCCGAGGACATACGACGGTCGCACGACGAGCGGATACCCGATCTCCTCCGCCGCCGCGATGGCCGCCGCCTCGGTGCGCGCGGTGCGGTTGGGCGGCTGCCTGAGCCCCGCGTGGTGCAGCATCTGCTGGAATCGCTCGCGGTCCTCCGCCATATCGATCCGATCGGGCGTCGTGCCGATGATCGGCACGCCGTTCGCCTCGAGATCGCGTGCGAGCTTGAGCGGCGTCTGCCCGCCGAATTGCACGATCACGCCCCACGGTTTCTCGACGTGAACGATCTCGAGCACGTCCTCGAGGGTGAGCGGCTCGAAATACAGGCGATCGGAGGTATCGTAGTCGGTCGAGACGGTCTCCGGATTGCAGTTGACCATGATCGTCTCGAATCCGTCTTGCCGCAGCGCCATTGCTGCGTGCACGCAGCAGTAGTCGAACTCGATCCCCTGGCCGATGCGGTTGGGTCCGCCGCCGAGCACCATGACCTTCTTTCGATCGGTCGGCGCCGCTTCGCATTCGTCCTCGTACGTCGAATACATGTACGCGGTGCGCGTAGCGAATTCCGCCGCGCACGTATCGACGCGCTTGTAGGCCGGCCGAATGCCGAGCGCATGCCGGCGCTCGCGCACCGCCTTCTCCGTCGTCTTGAAGAGATGTGCGAGCCGGCGATCGGCAAAGCCCATGCGCTTCAGCTCGCGCAACTCGTCCTTGCCGAGCGATTCCAGCGTGCGCTTCTCCACCTCGAGCTCGAGGTCGACGATTTCCTTGATCTGCGCGAGGAACCAGCGGTCGATCTTCGTGTAGCCGTGCAGCTCCTCCACGCTCATGCCGATGCCGAACGCATCGGCCACGTACCACAAGCGCTCGCCGCGCGGATACGCGAGCTCGTCGGCAATCGTGTCGGGGTCGACGGTCTTCAGGTTGAAG
>Ga0070671_100002045_pt1 | contig 15549 bp, 10 predicted proteins | sample KBSS73metaG_FD_65341 | JGI IMG/M metagenome (GOLD analysis project Ga0070671, IMG submission 65341) | Switchgrass rhizosphere microbial communities from Kellogg Biological Station, Michigan, USA - KBS S7-3 metaG | ecosystem: Host-associated > Plants > Roots > Rhizosphere > Soil ...
CTGCCATGGGCTTGGCACCCAGCTGGTTTGCGATCCCGAGCTGATGGTAACGGATACTTCGAAATCGCTCGCGGAAGGCGCAGTCGTTCCGTGGCGTCGCGGGACAAAACGGATGCAAGCGTACTACCGTGGGCTCCAAAATGCGCTCGTTAGGCATTTCGATGTCGCGGATAACATTCCGTTTGAGGATTTGCCGGAGGACTTCAAACAGGCGCTTTATTTTGGCACGGGTGATCGACCGATCGAGATGAGCTTTGGCGGAAACGGGCACACGGCGGCGAAGACGGCGCGTCCCTTTGAAGGGTTACTCCCGCAGTTGCAGCGGCTTTACGAGCAGACAGAGAGTGAATTCACCCGCAGCCGAATTCGCGCTTTTATGAACCGGGCGCTCTGTTCGGTCTGCCACGGGGCGCGGCTGAAGCCGGAGATCCTGGCGGTCACAATTAGCGAGCAGGGTGGCCGCACCGCGAACATTCACCAGTTTTGCGAGCTCACGATCGCGGAGGCCGCGCAATTCGTTAGGCAAATCAAAGTCTCCGAGCAACAGCGCGCGATTGTTTCCGAGGTTCTTCACGAAATTTCGTCCCGACTCGAATTTCTTCTCGAGGTCGGGCTCGATTATCTCACGCTTAATCGAGAAAGCGGAACGCTCTCGGGAGGGGAAGCGCAGCGTATTCGGCTCGCGACGCAAATCGGTTCCGGTCTCGCCGGCGTCCTTTACGTGCTCGACGAGCCGAGCATTGGCCTGCATCAACGAGACAACGCCCGGCTCATCGGCACCTTGCGGCGTCTGCGTGACCTGGGGAATTCTGTCATCGTGGTGGAGCACGATGAAGAGACAATTCGTTCGGCCGATTATATTCTTGATCTCGGTCCAGGCGCCGGACCGCGCGGCGGCGAGATCGTTGCCGCCGGACCGCTCGAGGAAATCCTCGAGGCGAAGAATTCCCCGACCGCGGCCTATCTTTCCGGGCGATCGAGGATCGCCATTCCGCGCCAGCGGGTCGTACCGCGGGGGAGCAATTCCTCGTCTGACGGTTGGCTCACAATTGTTGGCGCGACCGAAAACAATCTGAAAAATGTTACCGTCGGGTTCCCGTTAGGCTGCTTCACCTGTGTGACTGGTGTTTCCGGAAGCGGAAAATCGACCTTGATCGATGACATTCTGCGTCGGGCGCTGTTTCGGCATTTCTACAATTCGAAAGACAGACCCGGAGAATACCGCGAACTTCGTGGGCTCGATCAGATCGACAAAGCGATTATCATCGATCAGAGCGCGATTGGTCGCACGCCTCGTTCCAATCCCATTACCTACACAGGCGCATTTGCGCCGATTCGAGACCTGTTCAGTCAGTTGCCTGCTTCCCGGATTCGCGGTTACAACGCGGGACGGTTCAGTTTCAACGTCAAAGGTGGGCGTTGCGAAAATTGCCAGGGAGACGGGTTGATAAAAATCGAGATGCATTTCCTCGCCGATGCCTACGCCGTCTGCGAAGTGTGCCAGGGAAAACGTTACAACCGGGAGACACTGGAGATTACCTACAAAGGGAAAAACATTGCCGACGTGCTCGCTCTGACGGTCGATGAAGCGTCCCGTTTTTTTCGGAACGTGCCGGCAGTGTCGGACAAGCTAAGCGCGCTACAGGATGTGGGACTTGGTTACCTGAGGCTGGGGCAAGCGGCTACAACCCTCTCCGGCGGGGAAGCGCAGCGAGTAAAGCTCGCGACCGAGTTGGCGAAGAAGGCGACTGGGCGAACTCTCTACATCCTCGACGAACCGACGAGCGGGCTGCATTTTGCCGACATCGAAAAGCTCCTGCAGGTGTTGATGAAATTGCGCGATGCCGGCAACACTTTGGTCGTGATCGAACACAATCTCGAGATGATCAAATGTGCGGACTGGGTCATCGATCTGGGGCCGGAAGGTGGGGAGAAGGGCGGCCGAATCGTCGCGGAAGGACCGCCGGAGGAGATCGCGCGAAATGAGGGTAGCTACACCGGCCAACATCTGCGGCTATTGTTAGGCAAATGAGCCGGAACCTTTGCGCCCTTGCCAGCGCGATTATCTTTTCGTTAGGCGGAGAGCTTCGTGCGGAAATTAGCCCCGCCCTGGAGGCAGCGATTGCGCCACTCTCGGCCGGAGTGGCGCCCGTCGCGATCGCCCGGCTCGAGACTTTCCTGGCGCAAAACCCGTCGCCAGCCGAACAGAATTTGGCGCGCAAAAAGTTGGCCGAAGCGCTGGTCCAGGCGGAGCGTCCGGCGGAGGCACTGCCACTTCTCGAAAATGCCAGCCTAACGAACGATCTGGATGCGATTCTGCTCCGTGCGCAGGCGCTGGCGGCCTTGAACCGTTGGACGGAAGCGCTGCCATTTTATGAGAAGGTGGCCGCGGACCGTTCAACACCGCGCCAGGCTGAGGCGGTCTTCGGTGCGGCTCAGGCGTTGCAGGCCATGGCTCGCAGGGATGAGGCGATGAAAAGATATGCCTCGTTGCAGAACGACCGGAAATGGAGTGTCCGGGCGCGCCTGCGAATTTCGCTGTTGATGATGGAGCGTGGGGATGTCCCCGGCGCCGATCATTTGCTGCGCGAAACCAAACCACAGGCGACAACGGAACGGAACGAAAAGAGGTTCCTGATTGGCCAGTTGAACTTGCAGCAAGGCCGTCCGGAAAAGGCGATTGAAACCTTGAGCGTGATCTTGAAACGGCCGGAGGGCGTCTCGCATTCGCTCCTCGTTGCCACCTTATTCAAATTGGCCGATGCGCACCTGGCGGCGAAAACGCCGGAAGCCGGCGATGACGCGCTGGAAGAATTCATCGATCATCGCCCTAACGATCCCGCGTTGTCGGCAGTATTTGCAAAGCTCGACGAGCTGTATGGAAGCGAGCGGAAGCCCTCGACTAACGAATTGGAACATTGGGCCCACGATGCGGCGCAGCCTCGAAAGGTGCTCGCGCAATGGTATCTCGCCCGCAGCGCGTTACGCTCCGGCGATCAGGACAAGGCAATCACGCTGCTCACGCCAGTGCGCGACACGCCGGTGCGATTGCCGGCGTTGGGCGAGGCGAATCTGGAGTTAGCCAGGCTGCACCTGGCGAAGGAGCAGTGGGACGAGGCGATTTTGGCCGCGAAGGCCGCTCTGGGGCAAAATCTCGATCGAGGTTTCAAGGAGCGGGTTGAGTGGCTGATTGCGGAAACGAACTATCGCAAAGGAGGTATCGACGAGGCCGCGTCGAGTTATGAGGAAGTAGCCGAGCACGCGCCTGCCCTGGCACACGAAGCTCTCTTTAATGCGGCGGTTTGTTGGCTTCGACTCGATCGCACCGCCGAGTTTGGCGCTGATTTCCGTAAAATCAGTAACGATCCGACAGCCGCATCGGAAAGGGGAGAACTGCTCCTGGAGGAAGGCACGGTGCAGGCGGCGCAAGGCAAAGCGGAAGCCGCGCAGACATTCCAAAAGTTCATTCACGATTTCCCACAAAGTCCACGCATCTCGGAAGCTTGGGTATCTCTGGCCGAGCTGGCGTTTCATGCCTCACGGCCGGATTTGGACACGGCGCGGAAAGATTTGGCGCGAGCGCGGGAGGGGCATCCAACTCCCGCGGCCTTGGAGCGCGCAGATTACCTTGAGATTTGGTTGGAGGACACTTCCTCATCGACTGACCAGATCCCGGTCATAACCGCGGCGAACAATTTTCTCCGGCAACATCCTGATTCTCATTTCACGCCGGAAGTGAGGATGAAACTGGCGGAGGCTTATTTTCGCCGGCAGGATTTCGCCAACGCCCAGACGCAATTTGAATTGCTCGCGCAGCAAAATCCGAATCCGGCGCTGACGGAGAAAGCGCTCTTTTTTGCAGCGCGTTCCGCGATGTCGAGCATGGGTAACGAATCGCTTGATCATGCTCTCGCGCTCCTCGATCAGGTGGTCACGCTCAAGGGTGAAATGCGCTGGGCGGCCCGAAATGAGGAAGCGGCGATTGAGCGTCGCTTGGGAAAAAATCGAGAGGCTCTGGCCCTCTACGATGAAGTGTTAAAAAACAACGCCAAGCCCGCGGAACTTCGCGAAGCGCTCTGTGGTAAAGGCGATATCTATTATGATATGGGAGCCACAGATGCGCAGAACTATCGTCACGCGATCGAGTTCTATGAGCAGCTCGCGAGCGAACCCGGCGTCCCGGCACACTGGCGTAATCAAGCTGCCTTCAAGAAGGGCAAAGCTCTTGAAAAATCAGACGATAAGGCCGGTGCCCTAACGACGTATTACGCGGTGATCGAAGAAGGTGGGCGGCCCGAGTTGCAGCACGAATTTTTTTGGTTTTACAAAGCGGGTTTCAACGCCGCGCATCTTCTTGAGGAGGCGAGCGACTGGAAATCCGCCGTCGCGGTTTATCGGAAACTGGCGGCGGTCGGGGGCAGTCGTAGCGAAGAGGCTAAGGCGCGCCTTACGCAATTGCGCCTCGAGCACTTCCTTTGGGACGAATAGCCGAAATTGTCGGAAATTTGTCTTGTGCGGGAGCACTGAACGGGTGCAATATGAGGCATATGAAAACAAGAAGCAGATGGTTCCATCTGCGTCGCTTGTTTCTGTTCTCCGGGGGCTGCGTCCTCGGAGCTTTCATGTGCGCTTCCGTTGTCGCTGGCCCGGACATGTACCGGGAAACGACACGTCCGCACATGGCACAGGACATGTTGGCGCAAAAAGTGATCAAGGTCTATCTCATGACCTCGGCCTCGGCGATCCCAAAACCGATTAACTACATTATCGGTGGCGTGGTTACGACTTCGACGCCGATCGACATCATAGGCCGGGAAGTCACTATTAATCGTTAGTCAGACGCGGAGAGTAATTCGCGATGGCTGAGTGCCGTTTTCGGCACTATCGGCACGCTAAGATTCTTCGTCGAGCCAGGGCATCGATTGTCGCAGGCGCGCCCCGACCTGCTCGATCAGCCGTTTCTGGCCCGCTCGAAGCAGTTTTTGGTATCGCTTTCTTCCCGTTGCGGTCTCCCGCAGCCAATCCGTGGCAAACTTGCCGCGACGAATCCTGTCGAGTTCCCCTTTCATCCGATCTTTTACATGCGCGTCGATAATCTTTGGACCGACCGAAACATCGCCCCATTTGGCTGTTTCCGAGATGCGGGCGCGCATGCCGCTGATTCCAGCGCGATGCATCAGATCGACAATGAATTTCAACTCATGCAGACATTCGAAATACGCGACCTCCGGCTGATAGCCCGCCTCGACCAGAATCTCGAATCCTGCCTCGACTAGTGCGCTCATGCCGCCGCACAGAACAGCTTGCTCGGCAAACAGGTCGGCTTCGGTCTCCTCCCGAAACGTTGTCTCGATGACGCCGGCGCGAGTGCCACCGATCGCCTTGGCGTAGGCGAGCGCGAGTTCTCGCGCACGACCGCTGACATCCTGCTGAATCGCGATGACGCACGGAACTCCGTGACCGGCGACAAACTGGCTACGGACCATTGGCCCCAGTCCTTTCGGAGCAACCATTATAACATCGACGTCGTTAGGCGGAATGATTGTACGGTAGTGGATGGCAAAACCGTGCGCGAAAACGAGGGTCTGGCCTGGACGCAACGCTGGCCCGATTTCATCGCGAAAAATGTCGGCCATTCTCGTATCCGGGACCGCTAAAAAGAGCACATCAGACCGGCGCACCGCCGCCGGCGTCGTTGTCAAACGGAGCCCATCGCGCCGGGCCGTTAGGCGTGATCGGCTTTTCTGGGGAAGACCGACGACTACAGGAATGCCGCTGTCACGCAGGTTAAGGGCATGCGCGCGACCTTGCGCGCCGTAGCCGATCGTGGCGCAAGTCTTGTCGAGAAGCGGACCGAGGCTGACCTCTTTGTCGGTGAAAATTCGTGCAGGTTTTGCAGACATGGTCCCCGGCGAGCGAACGAGCGTAGCGCCGAGGATAAGACTGTCAAACTTACCCTCTGCGGCAGCCGCTAATTAGCGAGTGCTTGCGAATTGCGCCCGATCGCTTCTAAACGCGCGACCTCGGCGGTGACGTCTTTCGCTTCGGCAGTCTGGCCCATTTTCTCCAAAATATCTGAGAGAAAGACGTATTGCCGAATTGCACCGGGCTGCCGCGCGACGGCCCGCTTTTGCGCACGATATGCCTCGTCGAAGCGATGCTGACGGACTCTGGTTTGCGCGATCAAATGTAAAGCTTCGACCTCATGCACGTCGAGTCGGCTTGCCTGGTTCAGCGCAGCGACGGCTCGCTCCGCATCGCCTTCCTCCGCATAAAGCCGACCCAAAGCGAGGGCCGCGCCGTAATGCCACCAATGGTCGCGCGAAAAGACAGAGACAAGCCGAGCAGCGACTTCGGGACCTTTTGTTTGACGCAGTAGTTCGGATTCCTGACTAACGACTTCCCAAATCTCCGGATAATCAGCCCGTGCTTTGTCCAGCATGGCGAGCGCCTCCTCATCGCGATGGTTGGCGTGCAGGAGATGGGACAGGTTTACAACTGCCAGCCATGTGCGCGGATAAGTTTTGCTTGTCTGCGCAGATTGCTTTGCGGACGCGGCGAACAGACCCTCGGCCTCACTGCGTTTACCTTCCTCAAAAAGGATGCGTGCCAGACTGTTGCGAGCCAAAGGGAACTCTGGAGTCACTTCGAGGATCTTGCGGAGCAGCGCTTCCGCCTTCTTGCGATCCCCCCGACGCGCATAAATTTCCGCCAGATTTTCGCTCACCCGCAGGCTGTTCCCTCCCGCGGCGATCGTTCGTTGGTAAAAGGTTTCCGGTACGGCCCAGTCACCACTGCGCATGGCGCTACGAACGCTGAGGGCAATCGCTGCCAGGCAGGCAATGGAGGCGAGTGAAGTGCGGTAACTCGCGGGAAGCTCGACCAGGCAGCCAACAATAAAAATAAGGATGCCGACACTGGGAAGATAAAGCCAATGCTCGGCACACGTCGCATTGAGTTCCACGATATTCGAAATGGGCAGGTACCCGAGCGTGAACCAAACGGCACCGAAGATTCGAATAGCACGACCATTCCCGCGCCAGCGGCAACCTAGCGCTAGTAAGGCGGCGAATCCCAGTCCGAGAATCGAAAGATACTCTGTCGCGACGGAATGCTGCCAGCTGTTTGAACTAGGATAGTTCTCCTGGTTCACGACCGTGCGCTCCATGTGGAGATTGTTGGGAAAGACTATCAGGCGCGCATAATCACCGAGCGCCCGCAACATCAAGACGGCGCGAACCGGAGCGCTCCAACCTTGCGACGGGCCGGCGCCAGAGCGAGGCGGAGGTAATTGTCGCAAGGTCAGATATGCAGCGAAGATCAGGACAGCGACTGCGAGCGTAAGTGTCTTGCTGCGCCCGGTAGTTTGCCGATCGAAAAACAAGGTGTGCAGAATAAAGAGCAGAAACCAGATGCAGGCGGTCTCTCGAGAACAGAGAGCGCATAACCCGCAAAGCCCGGCCGCTAGGAAGAGAATGGTGCGGGTGACCCCCGCTGGCCGCTCGCGGCCGCAAAAAACCAGAATCCAACCAGTGGCAGCAAAGGCAAAAGCGAGGCTATCAGCGCGTCCGGAAATGTAGTCGACAGCCGCGCTGTGAACGGGATGCACAGCCCATAGAAGCGCGGCAAAGAAGGCCAGGTTGGAGATAAAACTGGATTCCAACCATTCTGGTTTCAGGACCGAGCGCAAAATGCGTTGGAGAAGAAAGAACAGCGCGACCGCACTGCCGGCATGGAGAAGGAGGTTGGTGAAATGAAAACCAAAGGTGTTGGTGTGCCAGAAGAAGTAATCGACGATGAATGAAAGATTCTGCACCGGTCGATAATGCCCGGAAAAGGAGTCGGGGAAGAGGTGATGCCGAAAAACCTCCAGAGCGAGAAGCGGGCTTTTGATAAAAGGGCTGTCGCGCGCGAGGAAGTCATCGTCCCAGAGGAACTCACCGGAAAGCGATGGCGTTCGGACGGCGATGCTGATGACCAGGAGCAGAAGCGCGCGCAACCAATTCTTACCGAGTAATTGACTGAGGCGCGGCAGAAACTTTGATGCGCGGAGCGCGTCACTACTCGTGGAGAATCTGTTCACTTAGAAGCGATGCCAGACTTCGGGCGCTGAATTCGCGACTCATTGCCTGCCACCGCAAGCGATGGCAGGTGTATGAATGGCGGCTTAGAAGTGGCCGTAAGGGGAGAAGAAGGCAGTGTCCGCAACGTCGGACAACGTATTCCAGGTGTTGGCCGGGACTTTCGGCAGGGTGTCCACCGTTTGGGCACCGTAGGTGTTGCCAAACAGGTCGGAGGCCGTGTTGTAGAGCTGCGAGTTTTTCTTCATGTAAGCGCCCCAGTCAGCGGTACCAACCGATGCACCGGTCGCCTTGTTGTTTTCGATTGCGTACTGATCGACCGCAGAATCGATCAAACGGAGGTCATTGACGACACGACTGGCCTGGGAGCGTTTACGGGCCCGGAGGAATCCTGGAACCGCGATGGCCGCTAACAGGGCGATGATCGCAACGACGATCATGATTTCCACGAGGGTGAAGCCCCCGCGTTTTTGGTTGAGTTTATTTAACATGCTATTTTGCTTTCTATCTGGTTTGTTTGTTTGATTGCGTCCGCCGTTCCATCGCGGATTGGGCATTCTTAGAGCAGCGTTAATGCCAAAATACTGGGTTTCTTGGAATTTCCCGTAGGCTCCGGCCGCAGGAAGATGGTTGCTTTTTCAGCTTAATAGTGGCCGAAAGGGGAGAAGAAGGCGGTATCGGCGACGTCCGACAACGCGTTCCAGGTGACCGCAGGCACTTTTGGCTCCAGATCTACAGTCTGCAGACCGTAGGGCTGTCCGAAGACATCGTTGGCAGTGGTGTAGAGCGGGGTGCCCTTTTTCATGTAGGCCGTCCAATCGGGGGTGTCGACCGGTGTTCCAGCCATCTTGCTGAACTCAACCGCATATTGATCGACAGCCGAGGCGATCATGCGCAGATCGTTGATAACCTGGGTTGCCTGGGACCTTTTGCGGGCTCTCATGAACGCTGGCACTGCGATAGAGGCGAGGAGTGCGACAATCGCGACCACGATCATGATTTCCACGAGAGTGAAGCCGGTGCGCTTCTGGTTCGGGTTATTGGTCATCAAGTTGGCCACTCGTTGTGATTGGTGCCTCGCTGGTTCGCTGGTAGGTGATTGCTTCGCTGCCTGGAAGATAGGCTGCTTTACTTGAAGCAGTGTTAATGCCAGAAGGAATCACCCTTACGTTTCGCCCGGACGTGGCCCAATTTCTGCGAGCTAGTTCGCATTCTTCCAAGCTGCCTCTGGGCGCTTTTCTCGATGAAACCGTTTGCCACCTTTCGCTCCAGCCTGAAAGCAGTCCCCGCTTGCACCTGGCTGTTCTTAGGTGTTTTCGCAATTAGACTCTACAGTCTGGCGCTGCTGACGCAGAGCCAGTTTTTGCCGCCCCACTCCGGGGATATGCAGTTTTACAACGACTGGGGCCTGCGAATTCTGGCTGGTAAATGGACCGATCATGCCGCGTTTTATGGTCTGCCGCTTTACGCCTACCTGTTGGCAACGATCTACGCTATCTGCGGACATAATCCGTTTGTTCCAGGATTTCTCCAAGCTTGCCTCGATGCGGCGACAGCGGTGCTAATCTATCGAATTGGCGCTTCGGTTTTTGCGGCTCCAAATGAGAAAGCGCCGCTTCGGAGACCGCACTCAGCACAATCCATAGGCCTCCTTGCCGCGTTCGGTTGGGCTTGGTTTCAGCCTGCGCAAGCGTACTCAATCATCATCATGCCAACGGCGTGGCTAGTCTTTGTTTTTTGGTTTGTTGTCTGGCAGATCGTTAGGCGTCAGCACACCCCGCCACTCTGGGGTCTGTTGCTTCTGGGTGGGTTGATGGGTTTCACGGCCATGGGGATCGCGACCATTTTGTTCCTGGTCCCAATGCTGGTCGCCGCGCTCTTTCTTCGTTGGCAGGGGTCGTTCGGCAGTCGAGTTGGCGGGACCGTGATGATTATGGGAGGCGTCTTCCTCGGTGCGTCTCCCGCATGGATTCACAATTATTTTGTGGCGCGCGATCCGGTTTTCCTCTCGGCGCACAGCGGGGTCAATTTTTGGATCGGCAACAACCCAGTAGCAACCGGCTACCCAAAATTTCCTCCCGGATTGCATGCTGGTCAGGAGGCGATGCTAAAAGACTCCATTACTTCGGCGGAAAAGGCCTCGGGTCGAACTCTCAAGCGGTCCGAGGTTTCGTCCTATTGGTCGGAGAAGGCGCACGATTGGATCCGAACTCACCCGCGCGATTTCCTGAAGCTGCTCGGTACGAAAGTCAGGAACTTTTGGAGCGCTTTCAGCTACGACGACATCAGTGTCATCACTGCGCTGCGTGATCAGTCCATTATTCTACCGGGGATAGGGTTTGGACTGGTCGCGGCGCTGGGCCTCCCGGGCCTGCTCATAGCGTGGCGGAGAGCCCCGGGCTCGCGGTGGGTGGGTGCGGCGGTTCTGCTGCACATGGCTTCATTACTCACAGTTTTCGTAACCGAACGCTATCGTTTGGCGGCTGTGCCAGGCCTTCTCCTGTTCGCTGCCTTTGGGCTTTGTGAACTTTGGGCTGCCTTTGCGAAGAAGCATTACCAATTGGCGGGATTTTTCTTTGTCCTTCTTTTTTGCAGCACTGCATTTGTTTCGGTTCCGCAACGCGATCCGACGCTGTGGGCGCTGGACACCTACAATTCCGGGTTGCAGGCGCTCGAAGCCAAAGATTTTTCGCTTGCCCGACGCAAGCTCGATCTCGCCTACGCTTATTCGCCCGAGAACGCTGAAATCAACTTCGCCGAAGGGAATCTTCACTTGGAAACCGGAGACTTGGAAACGGCGAAGAGCTTCTATTTCAAAGCGCTACGTCTCGATCCGACTCATGCCGGAGCCTATAACAATAGCGGTGTCCTTGCTCTCAAAGAGGAGCGTTGGAAGCTCGCTGGCAACTTTTTCCGACATGCGCTCGAGTACTCGCCTAACGAGTCTAAGATTCATTACCTTTTTGCCCGGGCGGAGATGAAATCAGGCGAAGTCGTTAATGCCCGGAAAGAGATTGCTCGCGCCATCCAGCTCGATGCCTGTCACCCGGAATTCTTCGCCCTGCAAAAGGAAATCGAGGTCGCTCAACCCTGAGCGCCTTAATGTCGGTTCGCGCCGGCGATTTCGGCGTGGACGGCCGTGTTCGATTTGTACATGTCCAACTTCATCACGAGTTGGCTTGTGATCGGATCGTAGAGGCCGCCGTGGACGAAAATCCGAACGTACTGATTGAGTCCGATAGCAGAAAGAACAAGCAATAGGCTCGCTGTCAGAATCGCCGGGCGAGCGATTGAAAATTTTTTGCCCAGAGCGTACACCTGTGAGCAGGCAAGCCAGATCAACGGGATATCGCAGAACGCTGCATAGCGAAGGCTGATTCCGTATTTAACCAACGATAATCCCGTCAAAGCGAGCAGGGCGAATGCTGCCATAAACCATCCCGCTCGATCGTCCCTTCGAAGCTGAAACATTCCGCCGATCGCCAGCGCCAAGATTGCAGGTGTGACCAGAGCGAAATCGATCGCGTAGCGATACCAAGGTCCGTCCTGAGCTGCTACCGAGTAAAAATTCATGCGCGATTTCGCGACGAACATTTGATAGAAGTGGATCCAATCTCCAACCCCGCCAATCAGCACAACCAGAATAAGAACGGCTAGTGCCGGCCCCGCTACCGTCGTCGCAATAAGTTGGGGTGTAACCGTTCCGAAGCGAAGGAAACGATTGAGCAGCAGCGTTCCGAAGATCGCGGCGACAACAAACGCCGCGGTTTCCTTCGTAAGAACTAGAATCGTTAGGCAAAGCATATAGGAAGTCAGCCAGCCGATATGCCGCGGGCGCTGCAGGTTTTCCCAAGCCAGCCAAAGAGTCGCGATTGCCCAGAATGCGAAGTAGCCGTCGATCATTGCCCGCTGGCAAAGGTAAATCTCAAGCGGCGCGGTTGCGACTAGCGCCGTCACGCCGATCATGGGCCAGGTACCGCCGAGCCGGTAGGCAAAGACAGAGGAAAGCAGCAGGAGAAGGATCCCCGCACAGGCTGCGACCATGTGAATCGCGGTGAACGCTCGGAGGTGAAACAGATCTGCACACAGGGCAGCCGGGACAAGAAAGCCGAGACGGGTTGCCGGCACGACCGCTTCGGACAGTTTGTACTGACGCTCGACATAGACGCGGACCACGCTGTCGTAATTCCAAATGCCCGCCGCCTGGATCTGTTTGACGAAAACCATGTAACCGTGCTCATCCGTGCCGAGGTTTCGGTAGCCGGCTGAAGGGTAAAGGCGCAGGAAAATCCCAAACCCGAGCAGCAGTGCCATCGTCAGGAAGACGAGCACCTTAGACCGGCTCAACGCGAAGATTCCTCGCCTTGAACCGACAGGCGTTGTCGCAACCGATAGAGCGGCAACGGCCGTCTCGGGAGAGAGTTCCATCCGCATTTTTGCTGCAAGTCTTATGCTAGCCGCGTTTACAAGGTGGGCTCGATCCTCCAGTGGCCCGATCACTGCTGAGAAAACCCGCCTGCCTCTCCTATCATGATTTCCTCTGCAAACGGTGTGCGCCGGATTCTTTTCGGCGTGAGCGGATTCGTACTGGCTGGAGTCGCTTTGGCCTGGTGGCTCGCTGGCACCTTCGCAGGCTGGCCAGATCCTCGGTCCAGTTACAGCGCGTTCTACGTCCTCTTTGCCCGCGACGAATTCTGGGGCCTCATCGTAGTCGCGGCCTTTGGGATCGGCGCGGCATTGTTCATCTTTGGGAAATGGAATCTGCGCTCGCTCATTTCGACATTACCTCAGCGCGATTCCATCATTATTGCCGTGCTCGCCAGCGCTGTGTTTGCAATCACGGCGCTCGGTACTCACTTCGTCTGTCACGATTACTCCCTTAGTGCGGATGAATTCATGGCCGACTTTCAGGCCCGCATTTTTCTGAGCGGGAAAATCTTTGCGGAAGTTCCTGCACAGTGGATTGATGCGGTCCGCGTGATCAAACCCACCTTCGCGGATTACTTTCCCGCTACGCACGAATGGAAGGCCACTTACTTACCGGTTTACGCCGCGTTTCGGGCGATTTTCCAAAGCGTCTACCTGGAGTCGTTTCTAAATCCGTCTCTCGCTGCTCTAACGGTGGTCGCGTTGTATGGCACTGCGCGAAACATTTGGCCTAACGATAAGCAAAATGCTTTCGTCGCCGGTCTGCTCCTGGCCGGCTCCGCGCAGTTTCTCGTCATGGCGATGACTACTTACTCGATGCCCGCCCATCTTGCCCTAAACACCCTTTGGCTGTGGCTCTATTCGGCGTCCCTGCGGCCTCGGTTTTATCTCGCACCAGTCGTCGGCGTGCTCGCCATTGGTCTGCATCAACCCATCGTGCATGCGCTTTTCGCGACGCCTTTTCTTATTCGTCTGGTGCTGGAACGGAAATGGCGCGCCGTCTCAATCTTCGCTTTCATTTATCTGTTAGGCTGTGCTGGATGGTACGCCTGGAGGCTGGAATTCTCGCCGCCGACCGCTGGGCACGCCGCTTCTTTTCTTCGTCTTTGGAATCCGAAGATGCTCGTCATTCAGCCAATGGATTTGCTCCTCCTGGCTGGTTGGAGCGCGCTCGCCGCCCCGCTCCTCGCCGTCCTGGGTTTCTGTCACTTCTGGCGTGAACGGCCGATCATTTGCGATGCCGCGCTCAGTTGTCTCCTTACCTTCGGGTTCTACATTTTCTTTTACCTCGATCAGGGTCATGGCTGGGGTTACCGCTATTTTCATGGGACGCTTTCCTGCCTCATCCTCGTCGCCGTCGCCGGTTGGACAGCACTCATCGGGAAAGCGGGCGAAGCAAGAGCTTGGAATTTCCTTCTGGTGGGAACGGCCGCATCCCTTCTCATCGCACTGCCTTTGCGCTGCCTTCAGGCGGAGAGTTTCATTCGACCTTTCGCTAATGCCTCCAACGGCTTGCATTCGATGAACGCAAAAGTGGTTGGGATCGATCCGCGCCTCGCCTGGTATTCAGCTGACTTGGTTCGCAATGACCCGTTCCTTGAGGATCGCCCAGTTGTTGTTGCGCTCGTTCCTCTCGCGCCTGCCGAAATGGCGGCGCTCGAGCGGGCCGGAACAGGGCAGTTCATCTCACGCGATGAAATGAAACAATTGGGCCTGGCAACAATCCCGCGCGAACCCCGGTGGGCCGATCCATTTCGACTTGGTAAGGGTCCATAGCACTGTTGTGACTGCAGCAATGACAAGCTCTCGGCCAATCAATCGCACAATGGAGATGCTCGTTCGTGCGAAGAAGCGGATTGCGCCAAACTTTCGACTCGAAGATCTGCCCCTTTATGTTCCGGCGAAAAAGTGGGTCTTCGATCGGTTGCGCCAAAAAGAAGTGATGGTTCACGGATTTCCGTTTCTGCTCGACCCGCTCGACTCTCTCGAGCTCTCTATCTTTCGCAGTTACGAGCCGTTCGAGACGTCGCTTCTCTCCGCCGAAGTCCGGCCCGGAATGAGGATCGTCGATGTCGGTGCGAATATCGGTTATTACACGCTTCTTTTTTCCAAGCTGACGGGCGAGAGCGGACACGTCTATGCCTTCGAACCGGAAGCAGAGAACTTCGCTCTCCTTCAACAAAATCTGTCGCGCAATAACCGGACAAACGTCGAAGTTTTCAACTTGGCGGCGAGCGATAGCGGGGGCGAATCGTTCCTTTATCTTTCAACGGAAAACCACGGCGATCATCAAGCCTACCCTTCCGATGACGGCCGCAAGAAAGTGCGGATCACCCTGGCTCGCCTCGATGATCGCGTGCCCGGTCCGATCGACCTCCTAAAAATGGACGTGCAAGGTTTTGAAGCACATGTCCTCAACGGCATGCAATCGGTCATCGCAGCGAGTCCTCGCCTAACGATCTTTACTGAGTTCTGGCCGGAAGGTTTGCGCCGGGCGGGATCGGATGCGGCGGAGTTCCTGCGGCGTTTGCGCGCTTTCGATTTCGAAATCTTTTTCATCAACGAATATTCCAACCGGTTGGAGGCGGCCGACGATGCGGAATTGATGCGCCGCTATGCGCCGGCGGTAGGGACGCATACCAATTTGATCTGCCGTCGCAGGGCTGCGGAAATCCGTTAGGCGATGGTCATGCCCTCGGGCACCTCACTCACCCGACTAGGCTACGACACGCGATCGTGGCGGAGCGCGCTCGTTATGCGCGCGATCGACACCCTCAACCCTTTCAAGCGCGAACTGAAATTTGCCTGGACCGGTCCGTGCGTGATCTCATCAATCGCCGGGCTGGGCGACTTGTTCATTCATCTCCCGCTCATCGCCGGATTGGTGAACGAGTGCCGTCGCCGGGAGGTTCACGTGCGCGTTGCACTTCGCCCGGCGCACCTTGAAATCGGGACACGATGCGGTTGGGATCTGCTTCCCTTCGACAACTCGCTGGAAGATTTTTTTAAGGATCCGCGTGCGCTCCGGCCGATGAAGTCG